>Ga0307373_10000002_pt1 | contig 349115 bp, 300 predicted proteins | sample OX2MG_FD_202534 | JGI IMG/M metagenome (GOLD analysis project Ga0307373, IMG submission 202534) | Soil microbial communities from Risofladan, Vaasa, Finland - OX-2 | ecosystem: Environmental > Terrestrial > Soil > Coastal area > Acid sulfate soil | place: Finland: Risofladan, Vaasa...
CTCCGGGTGGGGTTTGGCATGCGCGCGCGATCACTCGCGCGCCGGTGGGCTCTTACCCCGCCATTTCACCCTTACCCTCGCGGGCGGTGTATTTTCTGTGCCACTTTCCGCGGGTCGCCCCGCGCCGTCGTTAGCGGCCACCCTGCCCTGTGGAGCCCGGACTTTCCTCCCCGTGATGGGGCGATCGCCCGGCCCACTCCGGCGAGGTCGATGTTAGCACGCTACGGGTTACGGTTCGCACGCTCCGAACCGGCCGGCTTTACCCCCGGGCAGGCCGGTTTTACGATCAGCCCTCGTAATAGAGGATGCGCTGACAGTTGGGGCAAAAGTGGATCTGGAGATGCTTCTGGATCTCGTTGTAGAGCTGTGGCGGCAGCCGCATCCGGCATCCCTGGCAGGTCCCTGACTTCGCCACCGCGACGGCCACGCCGGCGCGCCGGCTGAAGATCATCTCGTAGCGCTGCAGCAGCACGTCGTCGATCGAGGCGGCCTCGCGGTCGCGCTCGACGCGCTGGCGCTGAATCGACATCTTCAGCTCCTCGACCTCGGCCGCGATCTCTTTCTCGGCCGCCCTGAGCTCCGCGCGCTTGCCCGCGATGAGTTCGGTCAATTCCTTGATTCGCGGCGCGCGCGGCTCGGCCGCCTGCATCGAGGCCAGCACTTCACTTTCCAGGCGCTGGTTGTTTTCTTTGAGCGACTCGACTTCGTGGCCCAGTGCCTGCAACTCCTTGTCGTTGCGCACCAGGTTCAGGCGCATCCGTTTGTTGCGGATCTGCGCCTCGCCGTCGGCGAGTTCGCGTTCGAGCAGGCGGCGCGCGGTGGCCGCCTGCTTGTCTTCCTCGGTGAGTCGGTCCAGTTCAACCTGAGAGGTTTCGATCTCGCCGCGGAGCTGTTCGACGCGCTCCGCGACCGAAGATAATGATTGCCCGAGCTCGTGCAACTGCCGATCGATGGTCTGCAGAGCCATTAACCGGGCTATCTCTTCACGCAATTCTGCCTCCGTTTGGTGCGGGCCGATTCATGCGCTCTCATGCACGGCGTCAACGCGCGATCGCGGGCGCGCCGATGCCATCGGCCGGATCGTTCCACCTGTTTGATGATATGGGCCCACCAGGATTTGAACCTGGGACCAGCCGGTTATGAGCCGGCAGCTCTAAACCGGACTGAGCTATGGGCCCTCGCGAGCGCATTGTGCAGCGCCCATCGTACCAACTTTCGCGCCACAAATTAAAGGGTGCCCCCGACACGATTACCCTTGACTGGATCGATGCAATGCTTTCAAGCGCACCCCACCCGGCTCAGCCGCCTCGCCTTCTCAGCGCGATCATCGCCTGCGCGGCGGCCATCGCCTCATCATCGTTGCCCGCGCTACCCGCACTGGCTGCCGCGCGGCGCGTGGTCTCCATCGCGCGCTGCTGGCGCCGGCGCGTCAGCGCCCCGGCGAAGTCGCGCGCGAGCGCGCGCGCCTGCGCCGCCGTCTCGAGCAGCGGCCCAACCGCAAGCGCGCTCAGCCGCGAGCGTTGCGCCTCGCCCAGCCGCTCGGCGACCTCCACTTCGAGCACCGTGGCCGGCTCCTGCGATGCGCAGACTTCGGCGAGCGCCCCGGCGACCGACGCGTCCTCCAGCATCGCGGCGTGCGCGGCAATCTCGCTCCGCAGCTCCGGATGCAGCAGCGCGACGGCGAGCAGACCGACCTCGGCCGCCGTCGCGCCGTCGCCTGCGCCCGATGGCGCCCGCGCTGCCGCCGCCCCGCGCGCGGCGGCGGCGCTCGCGCCGCCGCCGCGCGCGGGGCGGCGCGCCTCGGCGCGCAACACCTCCTCGCCAACGCCCAACGCGTCGGCCGCCTTGCGCGCCAGCAGGTCGAACTCGAACGGGTTGTGCACGGCCTTCAGGACCTCGGCCACGGCCGCGGCGGCGCGCACGCGCGCTTCCAGCGATCCGCGCGCCGCCGCCGCCTGCTCGGCCAGGAAATAGTCCACCAGCAAATCCGCCGAAGCGATAAGCCCGGTGAACGCCTGCGCGCCGCGCTCCTTGATGAAGGTGTCGGGGTCGAAGCCGGGCGGGATGAAAATTCCCCGGCCGAGCAGTCCGGCCGCAAGAAAAATCTCGAGCGCTCTGAGCGACGCCTTGCGCCCCGCCGCGTCGCCGTCGAAACAGGCCAGCACGTTGCGCGTATGGCGTCCGACCAGCCGCAGCTGATCGGCCGTCAGCGCCGTGCCGAGGCTCGCGACCGTCTCCTTGAAGCCCGCTTGCCACACCGCGATCGCGTCGAGGTAGCCCTCGACCACGATCGCGCGGTCGGCGCTGGCGATCGCCGCGCGCGCCTCATACAAGCCGTAGACATTACGCGACTTCGAGTAGAGCGGCGACTCGGGCGAGTTGATGTATTTCGGCAGCCGCTGATCGAGCACCCGGCCGCCGAATGCGAGCACCCGTCCCTGGCCGTCGCGAATCGGGAACATCAGCCGTCCGCGAAACATATCGCGCGTTCCCCCGGCGTCCTGCCTGACCAGGCCCAGACGCGCCGCCGCCGCGAGCAGCCCGCGCCGCTCCAGCGCGCGCGCCAGGTTGGCCGGCCGTTCGGGTGCGAATCCAAGCCCGAACGTGCGCGCGGTTTCGGCCGCCACGCCGCGTGCGGCCAGGTAATCGCGCGCCGCCGCTCCGTCGGGCGTCTTCCACAACACGTGAACGAAAAAATCCGCGGCGGTCTGGTTGGCGCGCAGCGCGGCGTCGCGCTCGCCCGCGCCCGGTCCCGCCTGGCCGCCGCGCTCGGGCAGCGTCACGCCGTAGCGGCGCGCGAGCGATTCGATCGCCTCCGGAAAGCTCAGGCCCTCGGTCCGCATCACGAAGTTGAACACGGTGCCGCCCGCGCCGCAGCCGAAACAATGGAAAAACCCGCGCTCCGAGTTGACCGAAAACGACGGCGTCTTCTCGTTGTGGAACGGACAGAGGCCGACGAAGTTGCGTCCGGCGCGCTTGAGGCGCACGTGCGCGCCGATCACCTCGACGATATCCGCGCGGGTGCGGACCTCTTCGAGCTTGTCCTCGGAGATCAAGGCCATCAGTTCGCCGCCACCTCGCGAAGCCGTTTGAGGTCGTTGGTCATGATCCCGTCGACCCCGGCGGCCATCATCCGGCGCATCGTCGGCGCGTCATCCACCGTCCAGACGTAGACCGCGAGTCCGAGGCGATGCGCCTCGGCGCAAAGCGCGGCGTCCGCGATATCGAACCGCGGCGCGATGGCGAACGCATGCATCGCCGCGGCCGCCTCCAGCAGCGCGGCCGGAGCTTTCTCGCCGAGCAGGGCCAGACGCAACCCGCGCTCTTGCGCGGCCACGATCTCGAGCTGATCCCAATCGAAGCTTGACACCATTGCGTCTTCGATCGCGCCGCGTTCGCGAAGAATGTCGCACACCCGGGTCTCGAGGCCGCGCTGCTTGAGTTCCACGTCCATCCCGCATCGTCGCCCGCATCTTTTCCCGCCACGCGTACCGAGCGCCGCGGCGACCTCGGCCAGCGTTGGGATCGGCTCGCCGTGAAATTCCGCGCCGAAACGCACTCCGGCGTCCAGCCGCTTGAGCGCCTCCGCGGTCATCGCGGCGACCCGTCCTCGTCCGTTGGTAGTGCGGTTGACGGTCGCATCATGAATCACCACGACTTCGCCATCGCGAGTCATCCGCACGTCGAATTCACACATATCGGCGCCAAGGTCGGCTGCCGCGATGAATGCGCGCAAGGTGTTTTCAGGATAAATCGCGCTGGCTCCCCGGTGAGCGATCGTCAGCATCGTATGCACCGCCAGGGATCCAGCCCAACCGCCGTCATCGGAACCAGTTTACCCGCCGCGCCTCGCGACGGGCAAATCCGGCCGCGCCTGCTCTCCACAGGCCCGCCCCGCCCCACTCGTCAAGCTGCGCGATGACCCTTATGCTTGAAGCTGAAAGCCATGTCCCGAATCGCTCCACCTGACGCCCGCAACTACGTGCGAGTCGTTTTCGAAACTCCGGCCGCGATGGTCGACGATGCGGCCGCGCTAGTGATTGCGCAAGGCGCGCTCGGATGCGCGGTCGGCGGAGACCAGCGCAGCGCGCATCGCCACCCGACGCTGGAACTCCAGGCGTATTTCGAGCGGCTGACCCGCTCGCGGTTCGCGGCGATCCGGCGTGCGCTGGCGGCGGCCGGGATGCTCGCGCGCCCCAGCCGCGCGCCGGATCGCCAGATCATCACCGATCCCGGATGGTCCACGGCATGGATGGATCGTTTCGAGCCGCTGCCGATAGGCCGCCGGCTGCTGATCGTTCCGCCGTGGAACTCGAGCGTCGCCACGCGGCGGCTGAAGCTGGTGATCAATCCCGGACAGGCCTTCGGCACCGGGCATCATCCGACCACTTACGGCGCGCTCGCGACGATCGAGAAACTTTGCGCGGCGCGGCGCTTCGAGCATGCGCTGGACGTCGGCACGGGCTCGGGCGTGCTCGCGATTGCGATGCGCCTGATGGGCGTCGCGCAGGTGAGCGCGATCGACATCGACGCCCTGGCGCTCGACAACGCGCGCGAGAACGCGACGCTCAATTCGCTCGGCGGCAAAATCCGCTTTGCCACCACGCCGCTTGCGCGTCTGCGCCGGCGCTTCGACCTGATCACGGCGAACATCCTGAGCTCCACGCTCATCGGGATGGCGAGCGCACTGACGCGGCTGCTGGCGAGCCGCGGCCGCCTGATCCTCGGCGGAATCCTCAATCGCGAGGCCACCCGCGTGCTCAGCACTTACCAGCCGCGCCTGCGATGCCTCGGCGTGCGGCGCGACCGTGGATGGAGCACGCTGGTGCTGGCGCGATGAAACGGGCGCCGCGCTTTGCAATCTCGTCGGCGGCAGTCGAGGGCGCGGTCGCGCTGGTCGGCGGCGCGGAACTGCATCATATGCGCGACGTGATGCGGCTCCTTCCCGGAGCGGAGGTCGCGCTGTTCGACGAGCGCGGCGCGGAGTATGCCGGCACTATCCAGGCCTTTCAGGCGCGCCACGCGGTGGTCGAAATCGCCGCGGCGACTAGCGCCCGCGCCGAAGCCACCTCCGAGCTGGTCCTGGCCGCGGCGGTAATCAAGGGTCCGCGGATGGACTTCCTGGTCGAGAAAGCCGCCGAGTTGGGCGCGGCGGAACTATGGCCGGTACTGTGCGCGCGCGGTGTCGTGCACGAGGTCGGCGGCGAGCGGCTCGCGCGATGGCGCCGGCTCGCGACCGCGGCGGCCAAGCAGAGTCTCGCGCCGCGCGCGACCGAGGTCGTCGCGCCGCTTAAGCTGGAAGACTTGATCCGGCGGCTTAACCGGGGCAGGCTCTGCGTGGTTCTTAGCGCCGGCGCACCGGCCCTGGGCGCGATGCTGCGTCAGGCCCGCACCCGCGCGCTGTTGCTCCTGTGCGGGCCGGAGGGCGACTTCACGGACGAGGAACTGGCCGGGGTGCGCGCAGCCGGGTTTCTCCCGGCGGGACTGGGTGGGCGGCGGCTGCGTAGCGAGACCGCGGCGCTCGCCGCGCTCAGCATCGCGGCCGCAACGCTCGACGAATTTGTTCGATGATCGCATTTGAGGATTTTGCCTGACGACCTTAATGGCGCCTTGTGGCGCAGCCAGTGGAGAAGCCTGAGCGGTGGTTTACAAATTCGCCTTCGTGATGGATCCGTTGGACAAGGTGGCGCCCGACAAGGACACCACTTTCGCCTTCATGCTGGAGGCGATCGGCCGCGGGCATCAGGCCTACTTCGTCGCCCTGCACGACCTCTACGCGATCGGCAGCCATGCGTTTGCCGCGGCGCGGCGATGCACGGTGATGCGCGGGACGCCGCATTATCGCTTTCTCGACGACGGCGCCGAATACGGACTGGAGACGTTCGATGCGATTTTCATGCGCAAGGATCCGCCCGCCGACGCGGCCTACCTGTACGCCACGATGCTGCTCAGCCTGGCCGACCGCGGCCGCACTTTCGTGCTCAACGAGCCCGCGGGCCTGCGCGAAGCCAACGAGAAGCTCTACGCGCTGAATTTCCCCGGCGCGATTCCGCCCACGCTGGTGTCCCAGGACCTCGCGCGGTTGAAGAAATTCATGGCCGAGCAAGGCGGACAAATGATCGTGAAGCCGCTCGACGGACACGGCGGCGAAAGCGTGTTCCTGGCTTCGGCCGACGACCGCAACCTCAACGCGATCCTCGAAGCGGTCACCCGTTTCGAGTCGCGTCCGATCATGGCGCAACGCTACCTGGCCGAAATCCGCGACGGCGACAAACGCCTGATCGTGCTCGACGGCGAGCCTCTCGGATGCACGCTGCGGGTGCCGCGCGACGACGAGAATCGCGGCAACATCCACGTCGGCGGCAATTGCGTCAAGGCCGAGGTCACCGCGCGCGACCTCGAGATCTGCCGGATGCTGCGGCCGCGGCTCAAACGCGACGGGCTCTATTTCGTCGGGCTCGACATCATCGGCAACTACCTGACCGAGGTCAACGTGACCTCGCCCACGGGAATCCAGGAAATCGATCGGCTCGACAGCGCCAACCTCGAGGCCAGGGTGATCGATTTCGTCGAGGCGCGGGTCGCAGCGCTCAAGCACTAGCGCGGAGTTGCCAAAGGTTGTCCTCGGATGCTTCCTCCGATGCTGTCTGCGCGGGACAGCACCAGAAGCGTTGACGGCTGTTGCAAGGGAGAGTCGGGACAGGTACGAATTAAGACCGCCGTCAAGGACCGACGCTTGCCGTCCCGGTGGGCAGGTAGCTCAGTCGGTAGAGCAGAAGACTGAAAATCTTCGTGTCGAGTGTTCGATTCACTCCCTGCCCACCAAAAGATCTTTCAAAAGCAGAAGAGCAAAAGATTGCTTAGCCGCTGATGGCGCCGGCGGGTTCATCTATCGGCGCCCGTGTGACCCGAGCAACCGGGGCGCGATCACTGAGTGTTTTGAAAATAATCGGCGCATGCCGCCTGGTCCCCAGCCTCGCACGCTCCGCGGCAGGCCACCCGGTCATGTGTGCGATGACACGCGGACTGGCAAAGCGAGGGATCCTCTGGACACTTGATCGCAAACCACGTGTCGCAAATCTGCGGATCGCGGGTTTGAGTGCAAGCCGTGCGGCAGACGTTTTCGTTGCCCCCACTGCAAGCGTTCAAAGCGTTCGCCCTTGCCTTCTGGTTGATCTTTCCTGAAGAGACGGTACAGCGCAGGCTGCCGCCGCCATTGTGCAAACATTGCGAATAACCGCTACAGGAAGATAAGACCAGGGCGATGACAGCCGCCAGCAACGAGCGCCTTTTCCGCCGTAGAGCCGAATGCAGATACGTTGGGCAACTCCGCGAGATGTGCCAAATAATCGCCATCGTCGTCGCGTGGAAGGTTGACCGCGCACCCACATGCAGGCGGAAGTCGGAAGAGCGGAAGGCTGAACCCCTTCGTGGCGAGTGTTCGATTCACTCCCTGCCCACCAATACAAACCTGCAGTTCAGAGCTTTTCGATCGCACCTTCCGTATGCGTGCCCAGACCGGGTTCGCGCGGCGCGAGGTCTAATCGCCCGGCGTAATTTTGGTGATCTTCGATCCCTCGATGCCGATGCCCGCCATCAGACCTTTCTGGTCGAAGACGACCGCATAGACATCCGACCGCAGATTCGTCGTCGTCAGCGACCGCGCCACTCCCTGGTCAACGACCACGACGCTCGGTCCGGTCCCGATCGCCCAGCCTCCACTCTTGTCGAGGTACGCCAGCGCCGCGTCCGTCATGAAGAACAACGCGTAGCCAAATTTCTTTACCCCGGCCTGGAACCCGTAAGACGCAGCCCCCGTCCGGTAGTAGCCAACGGTCTTGTCACCGCTGCGGAGCGCCCCGAAACCGTATTGCGCGCCGACTAAAAAGGCCGCTTTTTTTATATCCGGGAAGACGAGGACTGCCTTCGCCTTTGCGCCGAGAGCCTTTGCCGTCTCGTTGTGCGAGTAGAGATCCCGTAGTGCGACAGTAACGTCCCGATCGATCTCGGAAGCCTTGGGAGCCAGCGAAGGGAGTTGCGCAAACGCCGCGGCGGCAAGGAGCGATCCCAGCGTGATTTGCGCCAGCAACACGGCGGTGAAGCGTTTCATATTCATCTCGCGATCTCCTCTGCCCGGAAGCACTCCTGGTTGAGGCAATTATTGTTCCGGCGCCCGTTTAATCGAAAGTTTCGATCGCTCGCCACATCGCGGACAGACGATCAGCACGGTGCGCGGTTCGAGACTGTGATCGCGCTCGAACTTCCGCACGTCTTCCATCAAGCCGTCCGGCTCGATTTCCCCAGCGCTGCTGCCTACGACGCCTCCGCAGGATTGACAAAGCAGCATCGTTTTCATCCCGCTAACCCCTTGTTGCTAACTGGTGTCCTGACCGCCGCTTATCCTGACCGTTCCGTGTTGGGGAATTCTATCTCAAGCGCTTTCGATTTGCGCGAAAAAACCGTGCCGTCCCGGACGGCCCGGCGTTGCTGCGCTCGCTCATCCGCGATTTGCCCCGGTTACCCCCAATACGGCGGACGGGCCAAGTCGCGGCACCGCCCGGTGGGCAGGCGCGATTCCGACTCCGCTCAGGCTCACGCTCTGCGGACTGTTGGGAGCGGAGTCGATGAATAATAGGATGTGCGTCTTTACGCCCAAGCCGTGTGGATTGAATTTAACCTTGACCTCGCATGACGATCCCGGCGCCACCGATATTCCCTTGTTGCAAGTCGAAAACGAGATTTTGAAGGAGCCCGGCAATAACTCTTTCGAAATGATTCTGACTGCGCGTGGGCTGTCCGCAGGGTTGCTTAGCGTGACGGAGGCTCCGACGCTCAAGCGGCCGGTTTCTATGCTACCGAACGAGATGGACGTCCGCGACAGGGTCAGTGGCGCCGGAGTCGGCCTGGGAGTTGGAGTCGGGCTCGGCGTCGCCCGCGGGGTGCCGTTGTAGGCGGAGGCAAACGCGGTCATGTCGACGCTGCCCCATCCAGTGACCAGGTCGTAGCCGGCGCCGGCATTGAATCCGGTCACGCCGTTAAAACTGTTGTTGCCGCTGGTGACGTCCTCGATTCCGTTGGCCAGCAGGCCCGCCCTGGCCAGGCTGTAGATGGTCGGATTGAGGAGTCCGAGGCGCGCGGTGCCGTGCCGCTTCGCAATCACCCGCGAGTAACCCGCCCATAGCGGAGTCGCCAGGCTGGTGCCACCCCAGCAGCATTGGATCTGCGCGACGCCGCCTAAGTCGGCGCCGATGAGGACGCCAGGGGCCCACGCGATCATCGCCACGTCGGGGACGTCGCGAGCCGAATCGCTGGGCACGCCGTCGCCGGTTTGCCATGCGGGCTTGGAGAAAATCCCGCTTGCCCCACCGCCGCTCGATCCCCAGGCGCTTTCGATTCCTCCCGGCGCCACGCCGACCACGCTGGTATCGTCGCCGGAGGCGCCGAACTGCGGGGCGAACGTGGTCCCACCCACGCCGGTGACGTGGGGACTCGCCGCCATCTCGCTGGGGTTGCGCGTCGTGCCGGTCACGCAGGAATTGCTAACCGCATCGTACTGCAGGCCGGCCGCGCCCCAATCGCCCGAAGCGATGAACACGGACTGGCCCTGGGCCGCCGCCTGTGCGAACAGCGTGTCGAGCCCGGTAAAGAACGATGACGAAGAGCCGCAGGCGATGAAGCTGATGCTGATGGCGCCGCACGTATTGTCCGTGATGCTGCTCTGGATCGAGGTGAAAAGGTCGCTGTCCAGGTATACGTGAAGCGGCGTGGAGGGCGCCGTCGCGTGCGCGTAGTCGAGGTCGAGCAGCGCTTCAGTCTCGTCGCCGTTCCTGCCGGGCGAAACGCCGTCAGGCAGCACGCGCGTGATGTTGAACGAGGGGAAGCCGAAGGCCGTGGCGAACAGGCTCACGGCCGCATTGAGGTAGTCCGAATCCTCGATCAACGCGACGCAATCGGGCGCGCCGCTTCCGCTATCGCCCGCCGCGATCAGCGGCGCCTCGTCGTAAAATTCCTCGATATCGAACGGCCCAAAGGCGGTCGATCCTCCGCTGGTCGCGCCGGACGAAACCGCACCGCCGTCGTTGGTTGCGGGGTGAGCAACGTCGGCCAGCGCAAGTCTCGACGCGGCCGGCAAAGCCCGGTCTGCCGCCGGCGATCGGCGGTGAAGCCCCGCCGGCATCACGGCATGCAGGTTGTCGAGCCCCAGGACCGCCACGACCACGCCGGCGAACTCGGCCGGGACGGCCGGATCGGAGGCGTTGCCGAAATTCGCGCCGCTCGTGACGATGGTCGTCGCAAAGGCGGCTTCCGCCTGAGTAACGTTTGCGACCACGCGAATCGTGCGGCCGAGTCGGTTGATCGACTTGACCCGCAAGCCACGGCTCTCAAGCCATCGCACCACCGCGTCCGTCTGCGTCCGGGTCGGCCCGAAGCGCTGATTGAACTGCGCCGCAGTGAGCCATCGATGATAGTCGCTGGAGGAAGGATTTTGCTGATCGGCGAGCAGTTGGTCGAGCTTCGCCTGGTCGTGGATGCCGAGCACCAAGGTCAAACGGAGCTCCATCGCCGGATCCGCATGCACCACCGGGCCAAGCCGCACAAGTTCGACGGGATGGTTGCCCGTAAGCTTTACTGTCCCCGCACCGCCGGCGGCTGAGGCGAACCCGCCAATCGCAAAAGCGCAGGCGGCGACTGCGACCGTTCCCGCCATCATCGATTTGCAGGCCATCCACATAATCTCAGCTCCAAAACCAGCGCCACGACCCCAAAGCAGGTTCTCTCGATGCGTTCTAGTTGCTGGCCTCGCGAGACACCTCGTCGGCGGTCCCGTCAGTAACCTCGCTGAGCGCTCCACGCATCCCCATCCATATCCGCGCGACAACCTCACTCACCCCTTCCAGGTCAGGATCGCCGCGGGCCGCCTCATCGGCATTGCTGAGCCAGTTCCCGAGCATTCGCAGGGAGTGCCATAGCTCGTCGGCGTCCAGCGTCCTCGTCGCAACTTTGAGCACTGCTGTCCCAACTCCGCGCGCGCCGAATCGGCGCAAATGCTCCTCGGCGAGTGCGTCCAGCAGCTTGCTGAAGACCTCCGCAGGCAGGCCCGCAATCCCGTTGGTCCCTTCAAGTATCGCCAGTGCGCCGTCGCTGACTCTCGCCAACCCGAGATCGATTTCAATTTGAGTATTCACCCGCATGACCTCTTGAAGGATGTTACCGCAACAATCGGACCGCCAACGGTTTCGAAGGCCGGGGCTATCGCGCAGTATCATGCGCAGTTGACGACGTTGCGCTCCGATCCATCGGTGCTGTCGCCGATACACGAGCCGCTCGGGCGAGCGCCGCGAGTTGCTCCGCCCGTACCGTCCAGTGGCGCGAATGTCGCGCGAGGCCGTTTCAAACTCGACTTCGATGTCTCATCGCGCCGAGACACGAGCCGCCCGATTCCGTCGACGCATCGGGCAGCCGATGCGTCGATGACCGGACCGTAAGTGAATTTCCCCAAGCGCCGATTAGGTCAGAAAGACTTCGCGGACCAGGTTGGTGTCATTGTACTCGAGCCCTTCGGCAATCAACTCGCCTTCGAAGCGCAGGTAAAAATGGTAGCGCTGTATGTAGCGCCGGCCGTTCATCGCGAGCGTGTCGCACGCCGCCTGGACCGCGACCTGCGGACCATCACAGATGATGGTGTCGAGCCTCATCTTGAGCCCGTCGGGAAACAGCGCGTTGAGCCGTTCGGTTTCCGTCCGCGCGAAGGCCGCCTTGCCGCGCACCGGCGCGAACTCCTTCATCGTGGTTATCATCTCGAACCTGAAATCGTCGGTGATCAGCTCCTCGAAAACCCGCGGGTCAGGATGGTTGAAATTTTCCAGGAACCGGATTGCCCGCTCCTTGTATTCGGCCGCAGTCATCGCCGGTCTTCCATTTTCCAGTCAATCGATATGCTAACCATCATCCACCACCAGTCCTCACTGATTGCTGTCCGCGGCGGCGCCTGAGCCGTTCCCGCTCTTGGTATAGACGATCGCGATGCCGCCCATGAAGTTGCCGGGATGGCCTAGCTCGCCCACTTCGGCATGATGCTTTTTGCCGCCTCCTTCGGTGTCGGCGGCAAGATGAGCGCCGTACTCGGCCGGCTCATCCGAGCCGGGTCCGATGCTGCCAAAGCGGCCGGGTGCGGCCCCGACCACCAGGTCGCCCTCGTGTTGCGTATGCTGAGAGGTCAACACCACGGCGTCAGCGCCGGCCTGGCAACCTTCGCGTTTCAGGTATGCCAGGAGGTCCGCGTCCTTGGCGGCGAGGTCGCCCCACGCATCGACCAGCGCTATCTGCTGGTGATCGGCCAGTGGCATGGTATCCAGCACCGGCATCGCGCAACCCGGCGGCTTGGCCGGGCGCGTATCGGCTCCCAGCGGGGTCATACTGACGATGGGTGGGTTGACTGCCGCCGGAGAGAGACATCCCCAAGCCGAGGCCGATGCGGCCATCAACATCACGGCCAATAGCCGGCCGCGGCTTCCGATAGTTGTCGTCATTTGCATAGCGTTGCTGATAGCGTCGCGCATAACGTACTTCAGAAGTTCTTTTTAACCGAACTGCCGTTAGATTAAAATGGCCCGGCGAGCAGTTCGAGCAATGCGCCGCCACGCGCGCGACCGGGTGATTGCGCAAGCCGGAGCGCGGGCGCTTTGATAGTTGGATTTTCGCGCTACTAAGCCTGGACGCGCCGCTAATTCGCACCTGGCAGGATTGGGAGCTATCGCAGATGGACGGAGCACAGCTCGGCGGAATCCCTCTCAACGGGTCAACATTGATCCGCCTGGTCGTGGTGTTGGTGCTGGCGATTGGGGTGCGTCAATTGATCATGTGGTTTGGCACCAAGGCGATAGACAGCCGCCGCGGCAAGAACCGCAACGGCAAACCACGGCCTTAGCGCGGGCCGGCGCCGCGAACAAGCTCCTTGCGACTCGACACGGAACAAGTGGGCCTTGCAGTCGACGATACCCAAGCGCGGAAATCGATGCACACCAAGGACGAACAGTTTGAACCGCATGATGACCATTCAGGCTCGATGAGAAGGCCGGGTGAGGGGCCTCCGCTGGAGGAGGTCCTGCGATGGCTTGTGAGATCGCTTGTAGTTATGGCGGCTATAAGTACCTTTGCCCTGCTGTGCGCGGGTGCGACGCCGCTATTAACTTCCTTGCAGACACATCTCGCCCAGTCGGCGCTGCGCGTCTTCGCCATGGTCGGGAATCTACCACTCTCGGCGCTGCCGCTCTTGCTCGCGGGTTTTTCGTACATTCTGCTGCAGGCGATACTTCGACCCCGGCGGCTCGAACTGCTCAAACGATTGATGCTGGGAGCGGCGTTTCTCTTATGGGGGGTCGTGCAGCTCATGCCCGTTGGCGATCTTGCGGCTGAGCTAGGGAACGTGGTTATCGCGCTTTACGTGATCGATCTCGGGCTGATCATATGGACCGACCTTCAAAAGAATCAGGCTCGGTTTGTTGGCTGAGTGAACCATCTATCCCAACGCGGCGCTCCGCTTCGGCGACGGTGTGGCCGGATTTCATCAGCGGCGGAGCGCGAGGATAGACCCAACGGTCAAATGCGGGAGACTCCGCGGCGCGTGAGCACGCCACAACGACGGCTGCGACCGGCGTCGATCGCCGTTTATGTTGCCTTCCTGGCGATGACCACATTGATGGCCGGGTGCCAAGCTGCCGCCCAGCAGTACCACGACGCTGTTGCAGGGGGGCACAACGCCAACCTCGAGCAGGATCGTCTACGACTGATGATTTATACCGGCGATCTCGGCGTGCCCTACCAGGAGCTCGGGGACCTGAGCTACACCGATCCGCTCAACGGCGAAACCATCGACATCGATCACATCAACGAAAAACTGCGCCAAATGGCCATCGCGCGGTGGGGTCAGCAGGCCGACGCGATCATCCACGTCACCACCAAGGTCGGCGACACCACCATCTCGGTCACTGGCGAGGCGGTCAGGCTGAAGGACCCGTGCTCGGGCTGCCGCCACAATTTTTCTTCGCCGCAGGCCTGACCATCCCGCCGACGGCTGAACGGGTGGCGAGGCCTTGGCCGTTGACACGCGATCTAAAGCAGGGTGCCGCGGCGGGTGCGGCCGAGATGGCTGTAGGCGCGCGCGGTGGCGACGCGGCCGCGTGCGGTGCGCGCGATGAAGCCTTCCTGTAGCAGATAGGGCTCGTAGACTTCGCCGATGGTGTCGGCCTCCTCACCCACCGCCGCCGCCAGGCTTTCGACTCCGACCGGGCCGCCGTCGAACTTGTCGATGATCGCGGCCAGGATCGCGCGGTCCATCCGGTCGAAGCCGCAGGCGTCGATCTCGAGCAACTCGAGCCCGCCGACCGCAACCTCGCGCGTCACCGTGGCGGCCTCGTTGACCTGGGCGAAGTCGCGCACGCGGCGCAGCAGCCGGTTGGCGACGCGCGGCGTCCCGCGCGCGCGGCTCGCGATCTCGCGTGCTCCGTCGCTGTCGACCCGGACGCCGAGCAGCCGCGCCGAGCGCGCGACGATCTCGGTCAACTCGTCGCGGTCGTAGAAATCCAGATGGAAATGCTGGCCGAAGCGATCGCGCAGCGGCGCGCTCAACAGGCCCGAGCGAGTGGTCGCACCGACCAGCGTGAACGGCTTCACCGCCAGCGGCATCGTCCGCGCGCCCATCCCTTTGCCGACCACGATGTTGAGCTCGAAGTCCTCCATCGCCGGGTAGAGCACCTCTTCGACCGGGCGGGCGAGGCGATGAATCTCGTCGATGAACAGCACGTCGCCCTCGTCCAGGCCGCTGACGATCGCGGCCAGGTCGCCGGCCCGCTCGACCGCCGGCCCCGAGGTCGAGCGCATACTGACGCCGCGCTCGCGCGCGATGATATGGGCGAGCGAGGTCTTGCCCAGGCCCGGCGGCCCCGAGAACAGCACGTGGTCGAGGACCTCGCCGCGCTGGCGCGCAGCCTCGATCGACATGCCGAGGATTTTTCGCGTGCGCTCCTGCCCGACGAACTCGCCGAGCACGCGGGGGCGCAACGAGAGGTCGAGCGCGCGATCCTCCTCGCCAAAGTCCGCCGCCGCCAGCCGCGCCGCCTCGGCGGCCTCGGCCTCCGCTATTTGCGGTCTATCTTTCACCGGCCGTCTATCTCTCACCGGCCAATACCGCGAGCGACTCGCGGATTATCACTTCGAGCTCGCGCTTCGCACCACCGCCGCGCGCGGCCGCCGCGTCGACCGCCCGGCGCGCATGGATCGGCTTGTAGCCCAGGTTGACCAGCGCGGAGAAGGCGTCATCGAGCTCCGACGCCCCATCCTCGCCGCCGTCGGCCGGGCCGCCGGACTCCTCGACGCGCTCGGAGGCAACCAGTTTGAGCTCGGCGGTCTTGTCGCGCAGCTCGCGCACCACGCGCTCGGCCACCTTGGCCCCCACGCCCGGCACGGCGTCGAGCCGTTCCACGTCTTCGCGGGCGATCGCGCTCACCAGCTCGTCGGGCGACAACACCGACAGTATTGCGAGCGCGAGCTTGGGACCGACGTGCTGCACCAGCATCAGCAGGTCGAAGGCCTGCTTCTCGGCGACAGTGAAAAAGCCGTACAGCGTGAGCGATTCCTCGCGCACGACCTGGCGAATCTCCAACGACACCGGCGCGCCGATCCCGGGCAGGCGATAGTAGGTGGCGAGCGGGATGCAAACCTCGTAGCCGACACCGCCCGCCTCGATCACGACCCGCCCGGCGTCGCGCTGCTTCAGCTTGCCGCTAAGGCTGGCAATCATTTCGCGCCCGCTCGCATCCGATTGCCGCTCGCGGCGACCGCCGCCGTCACGCGCGCGCAGAACAGATGGCACAGCGCGATCGCCAGCGCGTCGGACGCGTCGTCGGCGAGCGCGATTTCCTCACCCACGCCGAGCGCGCGCCGCACCATGAACTTGACCTGCGCCTTGTCGGCGTGGCCGTGGCCGGCGACCGTCAGCTTGACCTGGTTGGGCGTGTATTCGAAAAGCGCCAGCCCGCGCGCCGCCGCCGCCAGCATCGCCATCGCGCGCGCCTCGCCCAGGCGAAACGCGCTCTGCACGTTGGCCGCGACGAAGCTGCGCTCCAGGCTCATCGCGGCCGGCGCATATTGGTCGATAGTGTCGAGCAGGCGATCGTGGATGTTCCGCAGGCGCTCGCCGCCGCGCAAAGCCGCCGGCGGACGGATCGTGCCTGCCGCGACATGGGCCGGACGGGTAACGCTGCCCTCGATCACGCCGAACCCGGTCACCACGTTGCCCGGATCGACTCCTATGACCCGCCCTGTCACCCGCATCAACCACCACTCCCCTCGCGCGAGACGCTCACCCGCGAGGCAAAAAATCTAGGCCGCCGAGAACTGCGCCAGATCCTCGTCGCTGATGTCGAAGTTGGAGGCGACGCTCTGAACCTCTTCGTGGTCCTCGAGCTCCTCCATAAGCTTCAGCACCTGCTCGGCGGTATGGCCGGAGACCCGCACCGTATTCTCGGGAATCTTGATCACCTCGGCGCTGGCCATCGGGATCTTGGCCGCCTCCAGGGCGTCGCGCACGGCGCTGAACGCCTCGGGCGCGGTCATCACCTGGAAGCTTTCGCCCTCGGCGACGACGTCGTCGGCGCCGGCCTCCAGCGCAAGCTCCATCAGGCGGTCCTCGTCGATGGCGCTTCGCTCGATCGTAATCACGCCGCGCTTCTTGAACATCCAGCCCACGCAATTCGACTCGCCCAGGTTGCCGCCGTGGCGCGAGAGGATGAAGCGCAGTTCGGCGACCACGCGGTTGCGGTTGTCGGTGAGCACGTCGGTGATGATCGCGACGCCGCCCGGCCCATAGCCCTCGTAGACCACTTCCTCGAGCTGGCCGCCGCCGAGTTCGCCGGTGCCTTTTTTGATCGCGCGATCGATATTATCGTTGGGCATCGATTGCGTGCGCGCGGTGGTGACCGCGGTGCGCAGGCGCGGATTCGAATTGATATCGCCGCCGCCCAGGCGCGCCGCGATGGTGATTTCCTTGATAAGCTTGGTGAAGAGCTTGCCGCGCTTGGAGTCGCGCGCCGCCTTCTTATGCTTTATCGAACTCCACTTGGAATGACCCGACATTGGTAACGCCCTCAGGCGCGGCTTATCGTGGCCGTCCGCCCGGCTGCGAGCCTACCACATCGGCACATCTGGTGGGAGCTACCGGTTCGCGCTCCCCCAAGCCGTTTGCACCCGACCCGCTCTGTCGGCTGAAATGGGGCGTTTGCTACAAGAGTCGATAGTAAAACCGGCATGAACCGAACGACCACAAGGATGACGCTGGCACGACGATGGGCCGTGATGACGCTCGGCATGGCTTCGCTGGCCAGCGGATGTTTCTATCCACCGACAGAGCAGCCTCCCACGCCGAGCAAGGACGAGGTGACGCTCAGCGAACCCTACGACATCGCATGGGACGCCGTGCACGACGTGATCAAAGAGCACAAGCTGCGGATCAATGCCGACGACCCCAACCAGGGCATCGTCGAGACCGAGACCAACCGCTTTACGCTCGAGGACGCCGACTGCGGCAAGCTCAAGGGAGTCAGCACCAAGTACGCCGCCGAGCCTGACCGCGCCGCGACCGCGGTCTACTACTTCAAGGTCAAACCCAAGGGCCGCGAGGCGAGCATCGTCAGCGTGCAGGCGACCTTCAGCGCGCCGCTCTACGTTCCGCTTCATACCCCGCGCGACGAACAATGCGTCTCGCGCGGCAAGGCCGAGGCGCGCCTGCTGGGCGAAATCGCCGAGCAGGCCGCCGCGATCCATCGCCCCACCTTCGTCAAGCCGGCGAGCTAGGCCGCGCGCCCGACGCGTGTCCACCCTTGACATTGCGCGCCGGGCGGGCGAAACCCAACATCGCACGGCATCAAACTGCCCGCACGACAGTCAGTCGGTGCGCGGACCAAAGTCCTCGAGGAGTCAGTGACATGAAAGGAAAAATCGCCTTTATCCCCGGCGAGCATAAGATCGAATTCCACGAATACGACGTCCCGGCCCCACCGCCCGGCGGCCTTATCGCCGAGGTCACCCAGAGCAACGTCTGCGGCTCCGAAGTCCACATGTGGCGGGGCGAGTTCGGCGGACGGCACGGCATCGCGCCGGGCCATGAGATGGCCGGGCGCATCCATGCGCTCGGCGACGGCGTGCAGACCGATTGGGCGGGAGTGCCGGTCAAGACCGGCGACCGGATCGCGCCGGTGTACTACTCGGTGTGCAACCGATGCTCGAACTGCGTGGTGGGCAACCAGGCCGCCTGCATCAACAAGGGCTTCGGCGTGCGGCATCCGAGCGAAGCGCCGCACTTCACTTCGACCTTCGCCACGCATTACATCGTGCGCGCCAACCAGAACTTCTACCGCATCCCCGACAACGTGCCCGACCTCATCGCGGCGTCGGCCAACTGCGCGATGTCGCAGGTCTACTGGGGCCTCGACAAGGCTCGCGTGCGTTACGGCGAGAGCCTGGTGGTGCAGGGCGCGGGCGGCTTGGGGTTGCATGCGATGGCGATCGCGAAGGCGCGCGGCGCTTACGTAATCGCGATCGACGGGGTCGAGCATCGGCTCGACGAGGCGCTGAAGTTCGGCGCCGACGCCACGATCGATCTGCGCAAGTATGCTACGGCCGACGCGCGCCAGAAGCGGATTCGCGAGCTTATCGGCGGCGCGCCCGACGTCGTGATCGAAGTCGCCGGCGTGCCCGAGGCCTTTATCGACGCGCTCGAACTCGCTTCGATCGGCGGCCGGGTGATCGAGATCGGCAACATCTCGCCCGCCCTGACCGCGCCGATCGCGCCGTGGCGGGTGACGTTCAAGTCGCTGGAGATAATCGGCGTGGTGATGTATCCGCCCAACTATCTCAAGAAGTCGCTCGACTTCCTTTCGATGAATATCGATCGCTATCCGTATCGCGAAATGTGCGATGCGACCTTTCCGCTCTCGAAGGCGGCCGAGGCCCTGGACAAGAGCGAGCGGCGCGAGGTGACGCGCGCGGCGCTGTTGCCGCAGCAGGGCTGACGGGCGGGCGGTGGCGTTCAGCGCCGGCGGGACCGGCGGCGGCGGCGCTCGCCCCGCGGCAGCGCGGGCGGCGGCTGCGTGGCGGCCGGCGCCGGGGCGAGTTCGTCGGCGCCATAAATCTTCCATCCGACGATCGCCAGGATCGCCAGCAGGACAAACGCCGCCGCCAGCGTCCACGGCTTGCCCATCGGCGGCGCCACCAGGCTCCGCCGCACGGCGCTTAGATCGAATTTCGGCGCCGCGTCCGCGGGCAGCGCGTCGAGTTTCACCACGCGCGCCTTGCGGAAGAACGCGCGGCCCGTGTTGAGGCTGCCGAACCCGCCGAGCCGGAGTGCGACGTCGATCTCGGCGCCGTGCGCGCCGACCTTCAGGTAGAGCCCGAGACTCTGCCAGTCGGCGGCGCCATGGAGATCCGGTGAATTGATACCGTCCTCGTCGAGGCTCACGCTCGCCCCGGCGGCGTTGGACGGGACCTCCTCGGTGCGCGCCTCGGCGCCGACGTAATACCATCCCGGCCCAAGCGTCAGCGTCTGAAGCCATCGCGCGTCGTTGCCCTGAAGGTTGTTGACGACCAACTCCGGCTCGCTACCGGCCGAGTGCAGCCAGTCGTAGCCGGTGACCGCCGGCGACTCGTTCCATCCGCCGGTGCGCCAATCGTCGGGCGATTTGCCGGAACCGTGGACGAAATCGCCGTCGGCAAGCAAATTGGGCCCGTCCGGAACGCGCGCGGCAGCAGGGCTGGCCGTGGGCGACGGGCTGATAAAGCCAGCCGCCGCGGCGCTGGCTGGAGGCGCGCTTGCGGCGCTGTTACACGGAATAGTGGCGAGCGGCGCCGCGGCGATGGCGATCGCGACCCATGCGACGATACGGAGTTCGCTCTTCACTCTTTTGCGCCGCGTCCTCATATCCAGTTGCGCAGCCCCGGCCCTTGCAACCACATCCGCGCATAGTATCCCGCACGATCGATGAAAATGCCGGTCCAAATAGGGAAGTAGTAGACGAACAGGATCGCCGCCGCGCCCAGGAAGACGATCGCAACCAGCCGTGGCGCCCATCGCGCAGGCTCGAAATCGGGAACGCTGTCAGGAGCTATCTCGATGGCGACCAGATAGAGAGCCAACAACGCCAGCGCCGCACCCGGAAAAAGTCCCGCCCAAAAACCCAGCCCCAGCAAGCACACCGGCACCATCGTCACGACCAGCGCGGCACATTCCCACGTCTGGGCCTCGCCCCGCCACGCGTCGGCGACGATCGCCGCGAGCGCCAGGTAGCCCAGGTAGACCGACGGCATGTAGTGATACAAGAACAGCGTGCGCCCGACCGGAATCCAGATCGCGAGATATCCAAGGTAGCCGAAGACCAGGAACGCGCGCGCCGGATTCGGCCGCTCCAACGCGCGTACCGCGGTGATCGTGACCGCGGTGAGCGCGCTCCACCACAGCAGCGGATTGCCGCCGCCCCAGATCGTCGCGACCTTGCCCTGCGCTGGAAAGTTCTGCCAGTACGCGATCGGCCGCAGCATCAGCGGCCAGCTCCACCACGGCGAGGAGTACGGATGGGTCGCGGCCTCGACGCTGCGCTCGTACCACATCACGTCGCCGTAGTAATGGAACAGGTCCGCGATCCCGGCCCACCATCCAAGCCAGAAATGCGGAAGGAACACCGCGACGTAGACCGCCGCGCTCAACGCTCCGACCATCAGCAGCGCGCCGGCCGCGCGCCAGCCGCGCGCCTTCAGCGGCGCCGCAAGATCCGAGCGCATGATGAAGTAGGCCATGAAGCCCGCGCACAAGAGGAAGGTCACCGCCGGAATATACAGTTTCGCGCCGAGGCAAAGTCCCAGCGTAATCCCCATCGCGGCCAAGGCGCGCCGGCGGTCGCGATGCGCGGTCGCCTCGGCGAAGCGGAACAGCAGCAGGTACGACCACGCGGCCAGGGTCAGATAGACGATATCGATCACCGCGACGCGCGAGTCCACCAGGAACATCCCGTCGCAGATGACGAACGCGGCCCCGAGCGCGCCCGCCAGGCGCGAGGCGAACATCCGCCGCCCCAGCATATAGGTCAGCGCGACCAGCAGGATGCCGAAAAACGCGTTGCCGATCCGCCAGCTCCACGGATGATCGCCGAAGAGCAGGATGCCGGCCGCGATCACCAGCTTGGCCAGCGGCGGATGCGGATCGAGGAACGGCTCGGCGCGGATGTAGTGGCGCGCCTGCGCCACGAAGTGAACTTCGTCGAAGACGATCTCCGCCGGATGGCCGAGATGCCAGAGCCGGGTCGCGGCGGCGACAGCGACCAGCACCGCCAGTGCGATCGTGTCGGCGCGCAGCCATGGAATAGCGATTAGCGGCTCGGGCCTGCGCTCGACCGGAGCACTGTCACGTGAAGCGGCGCTCTGGCGCGAGCGCGCGCCCGCGGAGCCCGCGTCCAGCCGGCCCAACCGGCTACCAAGCGACGTGAGCTTTCGCCAGAGCGGGCCCGCGCCGTTGGACAGACCGAGGCCGTAGTCTATCGCCAGCGCGAAGGCCAGGACGTTTATCGCCGCCGCGGCCATCGCGAGCCCGTCGCGCGAATCGAGAAACACCGTGGTGTCGAGCGTGTGGAGAACGTACGCGAGGTTGAACAGGCAGGTGGCCGTGAGGATCGTGAACACGGCCGCCATCTCCGCGCCCTCCACCGCCAGCGGCGCGGCGAAGACCAACCCCGCGTACAGGTAGCGCTCGTGCATGCGCGGCGCGAGCATGAAGAATCCGAACACCGCCGCGAAAACGGCGAACATCAGCCCTCGCGGCGAACGCTCATTCCAAAGCCGCCATCCGATAAACGCATACAGCGGCCCCAGCAATCCCATCCCGAGACTGAAGTACGAGAGCCCCGCGACCGTGCCGGAGTCCGGTTTGCGCAGCCCGCCCATCAGCGCCATCAGGTTGAACGCGTTGACGGAGGTCTCGTGATAGTAGGCCGCGGTCGAGTGGTACAGCTCGACAATCCAGTACCACGGATGCCCGAATTGGAACGGCAGCACACCCACCACGGCCACCACCGCAGCGGCCAGCGCCGAACGCCACCATTTCGCGTACGGCAGTTTAAGCAGCGTCCACAATCCGAGCACCGGCACGTACATCAACGCCTGCGGCTTCACCAGCACGCTCAGCACGGCAACTCCCCAGGCCAGCTCGAACTCGCCCTCGAGCGCCAGGCCCGCGCTCAGCATGATCACCACCGTCAGCGCCGAGTCGCTCTGGCCCCACACGACGGTGTCGAAGCCGAGCGCGGGGTTGAGCGCCACCAGCAGCATCGCGACGTAGGCCGCCATGCGCCGCGCCGGCGCGGTGCGCCGCACGAAAATAAAGATCAGCAGAGCGAGCAGGAAATCAGCCACCAGCGCCGGGGTCTCGACGATCATCCTGAGCGCGACGCCGCCCGCGCCAGCCGCGTTTGCGACGATTCCCGCCAGCCACAATGCGTAGAGGTAGCCGGGCGGATAATCGAGGAAGTAGCCGGCGCGATAAATGCCCGCGGGGCCCGCGGCGGTCATCTGGAGCGCCCACGCCTCGTAGCTCGAGACGTCGTTCGAGTAGCCGTTGAACAGCGGCAGCAGCGCGAGCTTGACGACCGCAATTCCGAAAAGAATCCCGAGCGCCCACACGAGCGAGCGGTCGCGATCCTTCAGCAGTGGAGCGCCGTAAACATAGACCGAGTAGCAAAGCAGCGCGAGCAACAGCAGGCCGGAGATCATCCCCGGCAGCTTACCGGTTTGCGCTGCCGGCGCATCCGCGGCCGCGCATGAGCCGGCGAGCGTCAAAAGCATCGTCGAGGCGACAACCCAGATCGATGCGCGCCACCGCCAGCGCGCGCGCGAGGCGTTTCGCCGCACCGCCGCTGTGTTTTCGCGCAGAAGTGAAGTGCGCCCCGCCACTCTGTCTTCCACATCCCGCGTCATAGTCTCCCGTCGCGGCCGGATAGCCGGCCGCGGCAACGGACAGCTAAGCCGAGACCCTCCCGGCGCGCAACTGGCGGGCCGCGCCATTCCCGGTCTATGATGGCCGCACTCGAATCGAGGAGGCTTTGCGCATGGACCTGGTTCACGCCGCCTTCGAGCCGGCGGGCGACGGATCGCATCCGACGATTCTCGCGATGCACGGATGGGGTTCCAACGCGCTCGACTTGATGGGCCTCGCGCCGTATATCGCGCACGGGCAGTGTCTGACGCTGTGTCCGCAAGGCCCGGTCGAAGTCGAGATCGGTGCGGTCAACGGCTACGGCTGGTACCAGTTGCGGATGGGCGCGCCGCCGGACATGGAAGCGATGGGTCAGGCGGCGGACCGCCTGATGCGCTTCGTGGACGCCGCGCTCGAGCGCTATCCCGTCAACCGCCGCAAGCTCATCGTGATGGGCTTCAGCCAGGGCGGCGTGATGGCCTACAACCTGGCGATTCGCCATCCCGAGCGCTTCGCCGCGCTGGTCGCGCTCTCGACCTGGTTTCCCGAGGAGCTGGCCGAGTACGCCGGCAATCGCGAGGCGCTCGCCCAACTGCCGACGCTGGTGCAACACGGGCGCGCCGACGACATGATCGAGATAACCAAGGCACGCCAGTCGGTCGAGCGCTTACGCAAGTTCAAGCTGCCGCTGACTTATCGCGAATACGACTGCGGCCACGAGATTACGGTCGAGGCGATCCAGGATCTGTCGGCGTTTTTGATGGAAAAAGTCATCCAGCCGGTGATCACACCGTAGGGAGCGGCGCTCCGCCAGAAAGAGCGGATGAAGATCCGAAACCTCGTCAGGACGCTGGAAACTGACGGTTGATTTATAGTTCGAGTCCGCGGCCGCCATCGGCAGTTCCATCGTCCCGCCTAACTAGGGACTGCGACTGTTGCAGGCGCACCCTCTGCGGAGGTTCACCCGAAGACGTTAGGCAGTATTCTTAGACAGGCGGGAATTCGAAAGGACTACGTGCCGAGGAAAGCCGTTTGATCTATCGAAATCGTTGGAATTGAAAAGTTAAAAAGGGAAATTCCCGGTAAGGAGCCTCATGAAACTGATATCGCGTTTTGCACGAATGCATCGGATGCGATCACTGGTATCCCGCGCCCTCCTTACCATCTCTGCGGGCCTGATAGTCGCAGGTTCCACTACGACCCTAGCGCAACCTGGAGCAAACAGAACCTCAAATCCGTTCGGTATTTGTGGGCGCTATAGTGTTAGCTTTTCGGGAATCTTGGTGAATAGTCAGGGCTACTTCGCGGGCGTCGGCCAGTATACCTCCAACTGTTTTGGGAGCCTTAGCGGTGTCGAAACCGAAAACTTCAATGGCAAGGTCTGCCAATATACAGCGACAGGCACCTATAAGCTCCGTTCCGACGGAACCGGCACGGTTTCCGTGACGATAGTTCCCGTGGCGCCTGATGGCGATTGTGAGACAGCGACTCACACGGAAGCGATTGCAGTTGGAAGCAAGGGCCAGATCGTAAAGGCCATCGGCATTGGCTCGACTGCAGTAACCATAAACGAGGAGTGGGTTCGGCAGTAATAGAGTTACGGTCTTGTACTGCAGGCACGAAATCGAGGTTCAGGTCCATTACGCATTCATCACCGTTCTGCAAAAACGTACTGAAAGCGACGATCCGTGCTAAGACATGCGGTACGCTGTCATCATCGAAAAGCGCAAAAGCGGCCACTCCGCCTACGTGCCGGACCTCCCGGGATGCATCGCGGCGGCGCGGACACTCCCGCAGGTCAAGCGGCTCATCCACGGAGCAATCGAGTTCCATATCGAAGGTCTCCGCGTGGAAGGCCGGCGCATTCCCAAGCCGACCAGCCTCTGCGACTACGTACAGGTCAATGCGGCCTGAGCGCGCAGTGACGAGACCATGACGACGGCGGCGGGGGCGAGTTCCAGCCATGGATGACGTAGCGACGCGTGATACGGCACAAGAATTTCTCGCCCTGCTCGAGGTAGTCCGCGAACTGCGGCAGCGATGCCCGTGGGACCGCGAGCAGACCCTCGCGGCCTCCGCCCACCACCTGGTGGAGGAAGCGTACGAAGCCGCCGACGCGATCGAGCACGGTGGCGATCGTGAGATCGACGACGAACTCGGCGACCTGCTGGTGCAGGTGCTGTTCGCGGCGAATATCGTCGAAGAGCAACGCGGCCTCGAGGTCGCCGGGATGCTGCGGCGGGCGCGTGACAAACTCGTGCGGCGCCATCCCCACGTCTATGCCGGCGTCGCAGCGGCAAGCTCGGCCGAAGTCGTCCAGAACTGGGACAAGCTCAAGCAACAGGAGCGCGCGGCGGCCGGTGCGACCTCGGCGGTCGACGGCATCGCACGCGCGCTGCCGGCGCTGACGCGGGCACAGAAACTCGGCGAGCGGGCGCGGAGCGCCGGGATGGACTGGCCGGAGGCGTCGGCGGTGCTCGACAAGGTCAGTGAAGAAATCGCGGAGGCCCGCGCAGCGCTGGCGCACGGCGATCGCGACCATGCGGCCGAGGAGATGGGCGACGCGATGCTCGCGCTGGCCAACGCGCCGCGTTTCGTCGGCCATGACGCAGAAACCACGCTCAGCCGCGCCTGCGAGAAGTTCATCGAGCGCTTCAAGCAGGTCGAGCGCGCCGCGACTGAACGCAAGCTCGAACTCGCCGCGCTTGACCCGCGGCAGATCGAAAACCTCTGGCAGGAGGCCAAGCGGAGGCTTGGCGACGACGAGCGCCGCTGACCGTGTCGCGTGAGGCTCGTTCAGGAAGAAGATCCGGGGTGCTTTACGCAACGCTCACCCAGGATGACGAACGGGAACGCTGCGCATGTACCAACCGCTGCTGACGAAATCCCGCCTTCCCCTGCTCCGGTCATCCCGAGCGAGTCTGCGAGTCGAGGGATCCCGGGGTCACGTCCGCTTCCTCGCTCGATCCCCCCGCCTCGATTCTCCTCCAAAACACGCAGGAAGAGGTCGGAGGCAATTCCTGGTAGTGGCTTTCAACAAGCACCCGAACCTCGGTGTATTGACCTGGCGCGCCGGCACTGTTAGCTAAGACTGGTTATGCCGCATATTCCAGTTCATCCGTCAGCCGAGAAGCGCCATCGCCAGAGCCTCAAGCGGCGCGACCGCAATCGTGCGATAAAGACCCGTGTACACAGCGCGGTCAAGCAAGCCGTGCAGGCGATCGAGAGTGCCGACGCCAGTGGCGCCCAGCAGGAGCTGCGCCAGGCGACCCGCGTGCTTTGCAAGGCCGCCAGCAAGGGCGCGCTCCATCGCAACACCGCGGCGCGCAAGGTCGCACGGCTCTCCCGCGCGTTGCATCGCAAGCACGGCGCCGCTGCCAAATCCTGAACGTCGCTCACGCCTGAACGTCGCTCACGAGGGACGTTCCCCACGGGCCGTCGAATCGTCCTTTCCGTCAGATGCTCAGCGTCAGGCGCTCGAGCGTGCGACGGACCGCGGCTGCCGGCCGCTCAGGCTCGCGCCTGCGGCGACATCAGCTCGAGCAGCATCCCGGCCAGCGCCTCTTCGCGTTCTTTGATCCGCCCGTTTTTGAAGTCGGCGTCGAGCTGCGACACCCGCCGATAGCTTTCGGTAAGCCGCGCCATCCCGAAGCGGCGCGCGCCCTCGATCGCGCGCATCGCAAGCGGACTTGACGGCGACATCCCGAGCGCCGCGGCAATTTGCGGGGTGCTCTGCTTGTGGGCCGCCATCGACGCCGCCAGCATCATCCGCCGCATCACCGGCGCTATTTCGACCGCCAGCAATTCGAACGGATCGCGCCCCGCGGCGATCGCGCGCCCCAGCACCGCAAGCGCCGCCGCCGCCCGCCCTTTCGAAAGCGCCTCGGCCAGCTCGAACAGGTCAGGTATCTTCGCCGCGGCCGGTTCGCCGAGGTCGTCCGGACTGAGCGTGGCCCCCGGTTCGAGATGGATCGCGGCCTTGGCGAGGGTGTTGGCGATGGCGGCGAGATCGCCGGCGTGACGCGAGGTCAAGAGCTCCGCGACCCCAGGTCCCAGCCGCAAATCCTGGACGCGGGCGAAAGCCTCGGCGAATTGCGTGAGCTGGTTGTCGTACGGGCGCGGGCAGTTAATCGCCAGCCCGCTCCGCTCCACCGCGCGGCGGATTTTGGCCGGCGCCGCGTCGCGCTCGTAGACGACGATGAGCGCCCCCGGGCCGCGCATCGTCTCGAGCGCTTCGGCGAGCGCCGCCTCGCCGCCGCCCGCTCCGGAGCGCGAGCCGCCGGAGGCCGCGCCGTCATCGTCGTCGCTCTCCTCTCCGCCACCGCGATGCGAGCGCAGCACCCGGCATCCGAGGACCCGCACCGGCGCGAACAGGTCGGCCTCGCGCAACTCGGCGAGCACTGCGCCGAAGCCCTCCGCGCCGCCCACCTGAAAGGCGCGATACTTCATCCCCTGCCGCAGCATCCGGCGCCGCACGGTGTCGAAGACATACTCGCGCAGAAATGCGTGAGCGCCGCTGATTACGATCGCCGGGGCGAGCGTCGCGCGTTCGCCCGCGCGGAGAATGGAAAGCGCCGTCTCAACCGCCATCCCCTGCGCCCCTCCTCAGGCCACCAACGGTCTTCCGATGCCAACGGTTTTCCGATGAACGGTTATCCGGTCCGCTCCTCACCCTTTTGCTTGAGTTCCAGCCGTCCCGCGAGCTCATCCAGCACGCCGTTGACGAACCGTCCCGAGTCCTGGTCGCCGTAAGCCTTGGCCAGCTCGATTGCCTCGTCGATCGTGACGCGCGCGGGAATCTCGTTCATCCATAGCAGCTCGTACAGTCCGAGGCGCAGAATATTGTGGTCGACCCGCGAGAGCCGCCCGATGCTCCAGTGCTCGAGCGCGCCGGCCAGATGCTTGTCGAGCGCCGTTTGCTCGCGCTCCACCCCTTCGATCAGCTCGACCGCGAACTTGCGTGCGCGATCGTCGGCCTGGAAGCCGTCGAACAACAGTGCGAGGTCTTCACGCGAGGCGCCGCCGCGAATATCTATCTGATAGAGCGCCTTGAGCGCGAGCTCTCGCCCCAGATGTCTCAGTCCCATGCTTTGAAACCGCCGCCCGTTTGGATCGTCACGCCTGTCGCGCGGGCCGCACCCGGGCAGCCGTGGCGAACTTACGTGATGACCTTGAGCTTGGAGAAGAGATGGCCAAGCTTCTCCTTCTTGGTGCGCAAGTAATCGATATTGCCCAGGTGCGGCGTGACTTCGAGCGGCACGCGGCTGACGCGTACGCCATAGTTTTGCAGACTCTCGATCTTGTGCGGATTGTTGGTCAGCAACCTGGCCTCGCCGACGCCGAGGTCGCGCAGGATCTGAGCGCCGATTCCATAATCGCGCAAATCCTCCTTGAAGCCGAGCTGCAAATTGGCCTCGACCGTATCGAGGCCCTGATCCTGCAACGCGTAAGCCTTAATCTTGTTGGCCAGCCCGATTCCGCGCCCCTCCTGGTGCAGGTAGATGATCACACCGGCTTCGGCGGCCAGGATTCGCTCGATCGATTCGGCCAGTTGCTCGCCGCAGTCGCAGCGCTGTGAGCCGAACACATCGCCGGTCAGACATTGCGAATGGAGCCGCACCAGCGCCGGCCGCCCGCCGCCGACGTTGCCTTTGACCAGCGCCAGATGCTCGCGGCCGTCGACCGTGCTACGGAAGACCACCGCCTTGAGCTCGCCGGAATCAATTGGAAAATCGACGTCGGCGACGCGCTGGACCAGCAGTTCGTTGGTCAGGCGATAGGAAACCAGGTCTTTGACGAACAGAATCGGGAGATCGTGGGTCTTGGCAAACTCGCGCAACTCGGGCAGGCGCGCGACGTCGCCGTCCTCGCGCAGCACCATGCACAGCGCGCCGCACGGCCGCATCCCGGCCGCCCGCATCAGGTCGACCGCGCCCTCGGCGCGCGCCAGGCGCATCATAACGCCGCCGCTCAGCGCCATCAGCGGCAGCACGTGGCCGGGCATGACGATGTCCTGCGGGCCGCTCTTGTCCGACGCCAGCACCTGGATGGTGCGGGCCCGATCGTGCGCGGAAATTCCGGTGGTCACGCCCTCGCGCGCCTCGACCAATGAGCCCGCCTGCTCATCCGCAAGCTCGCTCTGGGGCGAGGCGACCAGGGGGATTCCCATCTCGCGCATCCGCCGCTCGGGCAACGCCACCGAGACCACGCCCCGCGCATGACGCGCCATGAAATTGACGTGCTCGGGCGTCACCTTCTCGCCCGCCATCACCAGATCGCCTTCCGCCTCCTCGCCCTCCTCGATCACCATCAGGACCATCTTGGCGGCGCGGATGCGGCTGAAAATTTCTTCGAGCGATTTGGACGAGTCCACCATCACACTTCCCAAAGCCAATCTTATCACCGCCTCCGTAAGCTGACCAGCGCGTCCGACTCAGACCCGCCGTGCCGGAGCGCGGCGCCGGGTTGCGATATCGGCCTCCACCAACAGGTCGCCGCCAAGCCGCCGCACGCTCAGATCGTCGAGCGCGATCGCGTCGCGCACGCGCGCAAAGCCGAGGCCCTCGACCGCCGGAGTTCCGGCTCCGATCACGATCGGCGCGACGAAGAAGGCCACCCGGTCGATGATACCCGCGCCGAGCGCCGAGCCGGCCAGGCGCGCGCCGCCCTCGACCAGCACGTTGCACCATCCGCGCCGTCCAAGCTCGCGCATCAAGGCGCGCAGATCGATCTCATTGCCGCGCGCGCCGCCGCGCACCGGACATCCGAGGACCTCGACGCGGGCGCCGCCGTAACGCCGCCGCGCCCGGGCCACGTTCGCGGCGGTCGTCACCAGCAGCGCCGGCGCGACCGAGCGCTCGACGAAGACCCGCGCGCGTGGCGGGCATCGCAAACGTCCGTCGATTATGACGCGCACCGGATCGCGCCCGCCCGCCACTCGGCAAGTCAGGCGCGGATTGTCGGCAATCACGGTCCCCGCGCCGACCATCACCGCGTCGGCCTCGCGGCGCCAGCGATGAACCAGCGCGCGCGAGGCCGGCGAACTTATCCATTGCGAATCGCCCGAGGCGGCGGTGATTCGCCCGTCGAGCGAGAGCGCGAGCTTGAGCGTCGCGAACGGCCGTCCACGCGTCACGCGGGTGATGAAGCCGGCGTTGAGGCGACGGCATTCGTCCTCGAGCACGCCGCTGGTGACCGCGACTCCGGCCGCGCGCAGAATCGCGATTCCGCGCCCGCGCACCGGCGGATACGGATCGACACATCCGGCCACGACCCGCCGGACTCCCGCCTCCACCAGCGCGCGCGCGCACGGCGCGGTGCGTCCCTGATGCGCGCAGGGCTCGAGCGACACGTAGGCCGTCGCGCCGCGCGCCCTTGCGCCCGCGCGGGCGAGCGCCACCGCCTCGGCATGCGGACGGCCGCCGGCGGCGGTTGCGCCCTGGCCGACGATTCGACCGCCGCGCACGATCACGCATCCCACGGCCGGGTTGGGCGAGGTACGCCCGAGCATCCGGCGCGCGAGCGCGAGCGCGCTGCGCATGAAGCGCAGATCGGCGGATGAAGCCGGAGCGGCGGCCACGGCGGCTTACGAAGCGGGCTCGCCTTTGCGGGAGGCGTGCTCGCCCTTCTTGTCGCGCGCCGGAGCGGAGGGCGCGGCGCCGGCTTCCTTGCGCAGCCGGATCAGGTCTTCCAGCTCGTGCATGAATTCGTCGATATCTTTGAAGGAGCGGTAGACCGAGGCGAAGCGCACGTAGGCGACCTGGTCGACGCGATGCAGTTCATTCATGATCGCGCCGCCGATAACGGAACTCAGAACCTCGCGTCCTCCCTGCTCAGCCACCGCGGCTTCGATGCGGTCGGCAATCTGCTCGATGGTTTCCATCGAGACCGGGCGCTTCTCGCACGCCTTCTTGAGTCCGGAGACTATTTTGGCGCGGTCGAACGGCTCGCGCCGATTGTCCTTCTTGACCACCATCGGGGCGGACTCTTCGACCCGCTCGTAAGTAGTGAAGCGCCGCTTGCACGACGAACACATTCGGCGCCGCCGGATCGTGGCGCCGTCACCGCTAAGCCGCGAGTCGACTACGCGGTTGCCGCGATGGCGGCAAAACGGGCACCTCATGGCGTAACTCTAGCGCGCGGGCCGCGACCGGCGCATCCGCGGTGCGCGCAAAAAATATGGACGGCGCGCGGACGCGCCCCAGACTTGCCAGACCCCTCGGACCTGCCCGGCGGGCGGCCGCCGGGTGGCTTCGAGGCGCCATAGGCAAGGTCTGCAAGCTCTGAAGGATGGGAGTGCGTCGTGGACGGTCAGGCCTTGTGCGCTTCGATATAGGTGACCACGTCCTTGACGGTGCGGATCTTCTCGGCGTCTTCGTCCGAGATTTCCATCCCGTACTCCTCCTCCAGCGCCATCACCAGCTCGACGATATCGAGTGAATCAGCACCGAGGTCCTCGATGAATGACGCTTCCGGTGTCACTTCGTCAGCGGACACGCCGAGCTGCTCGCTGATGATTTCGCGAACTTTGGTTTCGACTTCTCCAGCCATCGTGGTTTGATTTCCTCCTGCCGGCCTGCGCCGGGGGTGGCGCGCCGCGCTCGTTACATTGGTTCGATTACGGTTGATTCCGTTCCGCCTGCGCCGGATCGTGCTCGCACGCGCCTGGGCGGCATATCCCCCGGGCCAGCAAACGTTACAGCGCAGCTTAGGGAGTTAGCCCCGACTAGGCAAGTTGAGGACCGGTTGGAAAACGACCGCGCGCAACGCTCGATTGGGATCGCGACGAGCCGCGTAAGCCGTCCCCTTTCTGCCGCCGCGCGCTTCCGGCCGTTTGCGCGCTATGCACCCTCGCCCGCCTCCTCGGCAAGCGCCTGGCCGGCCGCCCTCAACGAGACCGGATCCTCCACCGACCGCACCTTGAAGCCCTTGTTGATCCGCCGCATCAGACCGGCCAGCACGCGGCCGGCGCCGAACTCCAGCGCACTGATGGCCCCCGAGGCGCCGAGCCGCGCCATCGATTCCTCCCAACGCACCGGTGCGGTGATTTGTTCCAGGAGCAGCGGCTTGACGCGCTCGGGATCGCGATTCACTTCCGCGGTCACGTTGGCGATCACTCCGAAACGTAGCGCGTTCACTTCGAGCGCCACGATCACGGGCTCCATCCCGACCCGCGCCGGCTGCATCAGGGGCGAATGGAACGGAGCGCTGACTTTCAGCTCGACCGACATGCCGGCGCCGCGTTCCTTGGCGATTTCGATCGCGCGCCTGACCGCCCCGGCATGCCCGGCGATCACGATCTGGCCCGGCGCGTTGAGATTCGCGGGCACCGCGAGCTGGCCGTCGTGCGAGACCTGTTCGCAGACCTCGCGCACAGCCGCCAGATCGAGGCCGACCAGCGCCGCCATCGAACCCTGTCCGGGCGGGCAGGCCTGCTGCATCTGGCGGCCGCGCTCGCGCACCGCGCGGAGCGCCGCGGCAAATTCCAGCGCACCGGCCGCGACCAGCGCAGTGTATTCGCCGAGACTGTGGCCGGCCGCAATCTCGGCGGCCACGCCGTACTCGGCCTCAAACGCGCGCAAGGCGGCGATCGAAGTCGCGAGCGTCGCGGGTTGTGTATTGGCGGTCAGGCGCAAATCCTCTTCCGGCCCGTCGAAGCACAGCTTCGAGAGCTTGAAGCCCAGCGCCTCGTCGGCCTCAGCGAAAGCCTCGCGCGCGGCGCCAAACTCGCGCGCCAGCTCGGCCCCCATCCCGACCCGCTGTGCCCCTTGCCCGGGAAACAGGAATGCAACCTTCATCTAACGGTGTCCTCGAAGTGTAACGGTGTCCTCGAAGCTAAGACTTCGCAAGATCGTGCATATCGAGATCGTAAGTATCAAGACGGATCGGGCTTGTACGGCCCCGGCTCATGTTGAGGCGGCGATTCGGGCGCCATCTCCTCGTCGCCCGTCCTGTGCGGCTCATCATGCGTCGTGTCGCCCGGAGTCACGACGCCGTTGCCCAAGGCAATCACTTCGGGCGATGGAAGCTCGGGAGCCACAATTTCCCCGGTTCCCGAGGGCGACGCCGCGGGTGCGTGCGGATGCTCTGGCGTCGCGGGATGCACGGCCGAAGGCGTCGCGGAAGACGGCCCGGTTTGAGCCGGCGGCGCGGCGCCGTCGCGGGGATGACGATGCAGCCGCTCGCGCATCCGGCCCAGCAACGCACGGAAGCCCTTGCTCGTGGACTTGACCGGCATCGCGGAGACGTGGCGCGTGAGCATCTCGACGATCTCGGCGTTGACGCGCTCGACCAGCGCCTCGTTGGCGGCGGCGCGAATGGCGTTGCGGATGGCGCGTGGATTGGACGAGCCGTGCGCGATGATGGTTACTCCGTCGAGCCCCAGAAGCGGCGCGCCGCCATATTCGGCCGGGTCCAGACGCTCGCGAATCCCGCTCAGGCGCTTGCGCACCAGCAGATAGGCAATGCGGCCGAAGGTGGTGCCGAAGACGTCGCGCAGGTTGCCCAGCAGGAAAGAGGCGAAACCTTCCATCGTCTTGAGCGCCACGTTGCCGGTAAACCCATCGGTCACCACCACGTCGGCCTTGCCGCGGTTGATGTCACGGCCTTCGACGTAACCAATGTAATCGATCGACTCTCGCATCTCGCCCAGCATCGCGGCCGCGGCGCGGGTGAGCTCGGTGCCCTTGGATTCCTCCTCGCCATTGGCCAGGATGCCGATGCGGGGGTTGGGCACGCCGCGCACGCGACGGGCGTAAACGTTCCCCATCACGGCGAACTGCGCGAGATTGAGCGGTCTGACCTCGGTATTGGCGCCGGCGTCGATCAGCAAGGCGAAACCGTCACTGGCCGGCACCAGCGATGCGATTGCGGGGCGATCGACTCCGGGCAGCGTGCCGAGGATCATCATCGCGGCAGCCATCACGGCGCCCGAGTTACCGGCGCTGACGAACGCGCTCGCGTCGCCGCGCTTGACCATCTCGAGCCCGACGTGAATCGAAGAGTGCGGCTTGTCGAGCACGGATTCGAGCGGCGAGGCGTCCATCGCGACGCTCTCGGGCGCGTGCTCGAGGGTTATCGTAAGCCCGCCGGTCTTGTGCTCGGCAAGCTCGCGCGTCAGCAACTCGACGTCGCCAACCATGATGATCTCGATGCCGAAGTCGCGCGCGGCCAGCACCGCGCCCTCGACCGTCGCTTTGGGGGCCAGGTCGCCCCCCATCGCGTCAAGCGCGATTCTCACGCGCCGCTCCCGTGCCGCCTATTCAGCGATCTCTGCCAGTTGCCGTCCGCGGTAGGCGCCGCAGTGATGGCATACGTGATGCGGCAATGTGGGTTCGCCGCACTGCGCGCATGCGATGGGGTTGACCGCGCGCAGCGCGTCATGGGCGCGGCGCTTGTTGCGCTTGGAACGGGAAGTACGTCGCTTGGGTGCCTGCATAGATGGTTACTCTTTTCCGTTTGGTATGGTCTGCATGGTTGCAAAAGTTTGCGCGGTTTCAAGAGATTTCCGCGCGTTCAAAACCGCTCGAGTTTGAGCGTTCGCAAAACCGCCAGGCGCGGGTCGCGTGCCGACGGTTCGCAATCGCATTGGTGAAGGTTGAGATTAATCCCGCAGCGCGGGCACAACCCCTGGCAGTCCTCGCGGCACAGTGCGCGGCTGGGCAGCGCGAGAATAAGCTGTTCGGCGACCAGCGGCGCAAGATCGATCTGATCGCCGTCGTAGAGCGAAAATTCCAGGTCGTCCGCGCGCAGCCGCCCGTCGGCCTTGTCGCCCGCGGCGCGCGGCGCCAGGACAAAGCGAAACGGCCGCGCATGTGGTGCGTTGAACTCCTCGGCGCAGCGCGCGCACGCAGCGACCATCGGAGCGCTCAGCCGGCCTTCGAAAAACAGCTCCATACCGGCCCGATAGTATGACAAATCAACCGCGATCGCGCCGCCCACCCGGAACTCGTGCACCGGACCCTGGGCGAGGCGGCGATTGACCTCCTCCTCGGACTGAAGAAAGGAGACCTCTCTGGCCTCGGCGGTTATTTCGTCGATACGCAGTCTCACGGCACATCACGCTTTTCGGTGTGGGCAATTATTACATGTCGCCGCGCGAGGTCAAACACGGTTTTTTCCTGCGCCAAGTCTGGATTTCGTCGCTCCGGTCCGCGGCCGCGACACTCCCGCCACTCCGATGCGGGGGCAATCCGCCGCCAGCGCACAGATTTCGCATCGCGGCTTGCGCGCCTGGCATACGGTTCTCCCGTGAAGTATTAGACGCATCGAAACCGGCGTCCATTCGGCCGCTTCGAGCAGAACCTGCAGATCGCGTTCGATTTTCTCCGGATCCGTCTCGCGCGTCAGCCCCAGACGCTGCGCGACCCGCCGCACATGAGTGTCGACCACCAGGCCCGGCAGGCCAAAAACGTGGCCGAGCAGGACGTTGGCGGTTTTGCGCCCGACGCCGGGCAGCGTCACCAGGTCTTCCATCCGCGAGGGCACCCGGCCGGCGAAGCGTTCCAGAATTGCGCGCGCCGCGCCCTTCAGCGAACGCGTCTTCTGGCGAAAGAAGCCGGTGTCGAGGATCAGGCGTTCGATTTGGCTGACGGGCGCGGCGTCCATCGCGCGCACGTCGGGGATCTCGGCGAACAGGCGCGGCGTCACCTGGTTTACGCGCTTGTCGGTGCATTGCGCGGAGAGAATCGTCGCGACCAGGCATTGCCACGCAGTCGTGAAGTCGAGGCTGATGCGGGCCGCGGGATAGAGCCGGGCGAGCGCGGCGGCAATTCGGACGGCGCGCGCGACGAGATTTTTGTGGGATTCGCGCGTCATCTCGATTCCGACTGCGTCCTGACGATCACGGCTCCGTCCTGCACGGCTCCGTCCTGCACGGCTCCCTCCTGCACGGATGCGGCTCCGCCACGGCGGTTACGACTGTGCCGCGCTGGCGTCCGCTGCCGCGGGCGCCGCGGGATTGCACGCCTTGAGCTCGGCCTGCTCACGCGCGCGATCCCATCCAAGCTCCCGCGCCATCAGGCGCGCAGCCGCTTCGGCCGCCGCGCCGGCGCATCGCGGATGACGCCATGAAAGCGCGGTGCGGCGCCGGATGAAATCGGCGAGCGACACCGCCATCTCGTAACGCATCGCGTAGAGCACCTCGGCCGCCGCGACCGGGCATCCGGCAACGAGCGCTTGCGCCAACGCGGGCGATTGGCGCGCGAGATTTGCCGCCACGATCGCGCGAGTCCCATAGCGCGCGGTCATCGCCTCGCGCAAATCCGTCGGCAGCGCGGCGAGCGTCCGAGCCGCGCCGCCTGAATCCTCGAGTTCCACCGGGCGCGCGCCGGGCAGCGGCGTATCGAGCGTCGGCGAACGCCCCGCGCCGCGACCCAGAATCGATGCCGCGCGATCGACGATCCGCTCGGCGATCTCGCGATGCGTTGTCAGCTTGCCGCCGGCGATCGAAATCAGCCCGGAGCGGCTCTCAACGATGACTTCCTCGCGCGAGACCGACGACGGCGCACTCCGCCCTCCGACCGCGAGCGCACGCAATCCGGCAAAGCTCGCGGTTACGTCGGCGGCGGTAAGCGCCGCTCCGGGAAGGCTTTGCAAAACCACGCCGAGCAGATAGTCGAGGTCCTCGGGTCCGGCGGCCACGCGCTCGCGGTCGCCGTCGAAGTCGGTGTCGGTGGTGCCGACCAGCACTTCCTCGCCATGCGGTATCACGAAGACTATGCGGCCGTGCGCGTCGCCCAGCACCAGCGCTTCGCGCACGGGCAAGCGCTCGCGGCCAATCATGAGATGCACGCCCTTGGTCAGGCGGACCGAGGGCGCGACGCCCGGATCGTCAAGCCTGCGGACGTCATCGATCCACGGTCCCGCGGCGTTGACGAACAGGCGCGCACGCAACTCGAAGCGCGCTCCGCCCAGCCGATCGCGCACCTCGGCCGTTGCGATTCGGCCCTCGGCGTGCGAGAAGCGCTCGAATTCCACGTAGTTGGCGATCGCGCCGCCATGACAGGCCGCGTCGAGCGCATTTTCGATCGTAAGCCGCGCGTCATCGCCGCCGGCATCGTTGTAGAACGCGCCGCCGGCCAGCGCCTCGGGATTGAGCATCGGCTCGGCCGCGAGCGTCTCCGCGCGGCTGACCCGGCGATGGCGCTCCGCGCGCGGCGTGCGGGCGAACAGGTCGTAGAGCCAGAGTCCCGCGCCAAGCGCGATCCGGCTCGGTCCGCGCCCGCGATAGAGCGGAAAGAGAAAGCGCAGCGGCTTGACCAGGTGCGGCGCGGTCAGCCGGCGCAGGCGCTCGCGCTCGGCGAGCGCCGTGCGCACCAGGCGAAGTTCGCCCTGCGGCAGATACCGCAGCCCGCCGTGAATCAGTTTGGAGGAACGCGAGGAGGTCGCGCCGGCGAAGTCGCCGCGCTCGATCAATGCGACGCCAAGCCCGCGCATCGCGGCGTCGCGCGCGATCGCGGCGCCGTTGATCCCGCCGCCGATGACCGCGAGGTCGAAGTTCTGGCGAGACAGGCGCGCGATTTGCTCGTCGCGAATCAGCAGAGGTGTGCGCAATTCTCTAATTTTTTTCGCTAATCTTCGGAATCTTCCTGGAACGAGTAACGCTCCTCGGTCCACGGATCGGCGTGGTTATGGTACCCGCGCACTTCCCAGAAGCCGCGCCGGTCTTCGAAAGCGAATTCGATCGCGCGCACCCACTTCGCGCTCTTCCATCCGTAAAGCTTCGGCACCACCAGCCGCAGCGGCCAGCCGTGGTCGGGCTCGAGGTCACGCCCGTCGTGCCGCCAGGCCAGCATCACGTCCTCGTCGACGAACTCCTCCAGCGGCAAATTGGTCGTGTAGCCGCCGTCGCAGTGCACGATGACGTAACGCGCCTCGGGCCTTGGCCGCACGCGCGTCATCAGATCGACGACCCTGACGCCCTCCCATAGATTGTCCAGCTTCGACCAGGTGGTGACGCAATGAAAGTCGGCGCGCTGACGGCTCGGCGGCAACGCGCGGAATTCCTCGTATGAGAAGCGCAGTTCCGCTTCGACCATGCCGAAGACCCGCAAATCCCACTGCCGCAGGTTGAAGCGCGGCGTGGGTCCGTAACTCAGGACGGGAAACTTGTCGACCAGGGACTGGCCGGGAGGAATACGTTCGGCGAGTTCGTCGGATGCCGGCGGCTTACCCATGACGGAAATACATAGCTAAGCGCGATCGTACGGAAAAGGATGACCGTGTCTTATTTGAGCGCGCGGATCACCGCCGCGGTCATATCCGCGGTGCCCGCCTTGCCGCCGATGTCCGGGGTCACCACCCGGCCCGCACGCAGCACCGCATCGACCGCCGCGCGGATCCGATCGCCGGCGCGGCCGTGGCCAAGATAGTCGAGCAGCAACGCAGCGGTCTTTATCGCCGCCACCGGGTTGACGATGCCTTTGCCGGCGATGTCAGGTGCGGTGCCGTGGACGGTCTCGAAAATCGCGCCATGCCTGCCGTAGTTGGCGCCGGGCACGAAGCCCAGGCCGCCGACCAGGCCGGCGCACAGGTCGGAGACGATGTCGCCGTAGAGATTTTCCAGCAGCAGCACGTCGAACGCCTGTGGATCGGTCACCAGCCGCATACAGGCGGCGTCGACGATCTGCTCCTGGTACTTGATATCGCGATAGTCGCGGGCCACGCGCTGGGCGCATTTGAGGAAGAGCCCGTCCGAGAGCTTCATGATGTTGGCCTTGTGAATCGCGGTCACCAGGTGGCGACGGTTACGGCGCGCGTACTCGAAGGCGAAGCGCGCGATCCGCGTCGAGGCGCGCGCGGTTATGATCTTAATGCTCTCGACCACGCCTGGCGCGACCTGGTGCTCGATGCCGGCGTAGAGGTCCTCGGTGTTCTCGCGGATCACGATCAGATCGACGCCGCGAAAGGGCGTATGCACTCCGGCTTGCGTGCGCACCGGGCGCACGTTGGCATAGAGATCGAAGAGTTTGCGCAGGTAAACGTTGATCGAGCGATAACCCTCGCCCACGCGCGTCTCGAGCGGGCCCTTGAGCGCGAGCTTGGTGGACTTGAGCGAATCGATAAGCTGGTCGGGCACGGGCGTGCCGAATCTTCGAAGCGCGATCGCGCCGCCCAATTGCTGATCCCAATCGATCTTTACTCCGGCGGCCTCGATCACCTTGACCGCCGCGCCGATAACCTCCGGCCCCACCCCGTCACCGGGAATGAGCGTCACCCGCGGCGTTCCCGCGGCCTTGCCGCGCGCGCCGCGCCGCCCGTCGTTGTTCACCCTGCCGTGATGCGCACCGTTGACGCCCGCCTTTACTGCCGACCTCGGCTTTACTCCCGACCCCGTCATTCTGCCTCTTTTTCCCTCTTCTTCAGTTCGCAAATGCGCGCGACCTCGAACCGGCACGGCGCGAGATCAGTAGTTGACCAATCCTATGAATATATCCGAGACGTTGGTGCCCGTCGGCCCCGTCACCAGGAGATCGCCGAGCGCGGCGAACAGCGGATAGGCGTCGTTGCGCGTGAGCGCCGCACCGGGATCGCAGCCCGTCTCGCGCGCGCGCTCCACCGTGCGCGGCGAGACGAACGCGCCGGCCGCGTCGGTGGGGCCGTCGATTCCGTCGGTTCCGGCGAACAGCGCCATGATGCGGCGATCGTGGCCGAGGCGCTCCAACTCGAGCGCCATCGCCAGCGCCGCCTGCTGCGCGCGCCCTCCCCGCCCGCGCCCGCGCAGGGTGACCACCGGCTCGCCACCGGTGACCACGCATACGCGCGCGCCCGCGCTCCCGGCGATCGCCGAGAGATGGGCGCTGAGCGCGCGGCCCACGTCGTCGGCCTCGCCATAAAGCTCGCGCCAGCGATCGACCGCGTAGCCCGCCGCGGCGGCCTCGGCGGCGGCGGCCTCGACCGCGAGATGGTTGTCGCCGATTACGAGATTGTCAGCGCGTTCGAGCAGCGGGTCGCCGGGCTTGAGGGTTTCCGCGATCTCTCCGGCCGCGCCGCGTTCGAGCCGCTCGCGGATCGCTTCCGGGGCGCGACCCCACAGTTTGCGGCGTTTGAGTACGCCCACTGCCTCGGCGAAAGTCGTCGGGTCGGCGGCGGTTGGTCCCGAACCGATCGTGGCGAGATCGTTTTGTGCCACGTCGGAGAGGATGAGACTCAGCACGCGCGCGCCTCCGCAGGCCCGCAGCAATCCCCCGCCCTTTATCGCCGAGAGATGGCGGCGCACGATATTGAGTTCGCGAATCGACGCACCCGAACCGAGCAGCGCGGCGTTGATCGCGATCTTGTCCTCAAGCGTGACCGGCGCCGCCGGAGCGGCCATCAGCGAGGACGCGCCGCCGCTGAGCGCGAACAGCAACAAGTCGCCGGGGCCGGCGCGGCTGGCGATTTCGAGCGCGGCCCCTGCGGCGCGCTGCGATGAAGCGTCGGGCAGCGGATGAGCCGCCGCGACTATGCGAATCGCATCGCGCGCAGCACCGGATGTCCCGGCCCGCGGTTCGGGATCGCCCGCAACCGGCGGCGACGGAGCTATCGCGAGTGCGTCGTGCAGTTTGGGACCGAGCCGCGGCGCAAGCTCGGTCGCCATCCCGAGCGCCGCCTTGCCGGCCGCGAGGAGGAATATCCGCGAAGCATCCGCCAGCAGCGCCGGCACCTTCTCCGCACCCGCGAGTTCGCCGTCCAGCGCACGTCCGATCAGATGCGCCGGCGCGACCGCCGAAACGGCGGCCGCGTAGATGCGGACCAAATCGCGCCGGGCGAGCGAATTGCCCGAGCGTGCGGAAGCGTCATCCATCGCGCCGCCCGCATGTCACGCGGCAAAAGGACCTCGCGCGAGATCCTTCGACTCCGCTCGCAGACTCACTTCGCTCAGGATGACTACTTGTGGCGTGCAACTTATTAAGTGAGGAGTTACATCAGCGCCGGCGCTCGAGCTTGGTGATCGAACCGTCGCTGTTGGCCACCAGCACTACGCCGGCGATACCGATGAAGAGCCCGGTGCCGACCACGCCCGGAATCGCGAGTAGCTCGCGTTCGAGGCGGGCGGGGCCGTCGATCACGCCGATACCGCAGTCCATCACCAGGTTGCCGTTGTCGCTCAGGAACTCGTCTCCGTCGGCGCCGATTCGCACGACCGGCTTGAGTCCCAGCTCGCGCATGCGGCGCATCGCGTAGTGCGCCGCGAACGGCACGACCTCGATCGGCAACCGGCGGCGCTGGCCGAGACGGGCCACACGCTTCTCCGCACCGACCAGGATCACCACCTTGCGCGCGGCGCACGCGACCACCTTCTCGCGCACCATCGCACCGCCATAGCCCTTAACCAGGTTGAGGCGCGGATCGACTTCGTCGGCGCCGTCGATATCCACGTCCAGCCGGCCCTTGCCGTCGAGCGCGACGACCTCGATTCCGAGCGAGCGCGCAAGCTGCGCGCTGCTGGCGGATGTCGGGACCCCGCGCACCTCGAGGCCGCGATGGCCGAGCGCGCGGATGAAGGCCGAAGCGGCGTGCCCGGTGCCCAGTCCCACCGTCTGGCCGGGTTTGACGTAGCGCAACGCGTACGCGCCCAGCTTGTCAAGCACTTCGGCTGAAACGGGTTCACTCATCGATCGATTCTCGAGCGGCGGCGCCCGATCCGCGGCCGGCCTTACTGCTTGCCGTTGCGCAGCAGGTTCATGAACTCCTGCCGGGTCTCGAAGTGGGTGCGGAACACCCCCAGCATCGCCGAGGTCGTGACGTAGGAATTCTGCTTTTCGACTCCACGCATGCGCATGCACAGGTGCTCGGCCTCGAGCACCACGGCCACGCCCAGCGGCTCGATTTCCTCCATCAGGGTGTGCGCGATCTGCGTGGTCAGCCGTTCCTGCACCTGCAAGCGGCGGGCGTAAATCTCGACCAACCGGGCGAGCTTGGAAAGCCCGATGATGCGCCGGTTGGGCAAATAGGCGAGGTGCGCCTTGCCGAAGAAGGGCAGCAGATGATGCTCGCACAAGGAGTAGAAGTCGAGGTCCTTGCACAGGATGATCTCCTGGTATTCCTCTTCGGAGAAGACCGCGCCGTTGATCGCGACCTTGGGATCCTCGCGGTAGCCGCGGGTCAGGAATTCCAGTGCGTGCCGCACCCGGCTCGGTGTGAGCTTGAGCCCTTCGCGCTCGGGATCTTCGCCGACGTGACGCAGGATCAAGCGTACCGCGTCCTCGACCGCGGCCCCGCCGGAACTTTCCGCGGCCGCGCCCCCGGCTGTTGGTTGCGGCGGACGGGAGACTGCCCGAAATCCTATTTTTCTAGCGCGCACCGGAGTCCTCCAGCGAGCGGCTGAACTCGAGCGCAAGCTCGATCGCGAGCGAGGGTCCGCCGCCGCTCATGATGTTAAAGCCTGCGACCTCGTCCGCCAATGCGCGCATCAGCGCGATGCTCGAATCGATCGACATGCGGCGCGCCTGCTCTTCGCTCAGCCCGGCGTAGCGGTCGAAGTGCGCGTGGGCGCTGGCGAGGTCGGGTATGCGATCCTTGAGATAGTCGGCCATCGACTCGCGCTTGACCGGCAGGATACCGAGCACCACCCGAAGCCGATGGCGGCGCGCGCGGGCGATGAAGGTCCGCGCCACCGCGAGGTCGAAGACCGGCTGCGTTATCACGAACTCGGCGCCCGCGGCCGCCTTGCGCTCGAGCAATTCGAACTCGCGCTCGGCGGCCTTGCGATTGGGATTGGCGACCGCGCCGATCGCGAATTGCGGAAGCGTCTTGAGCAGGCGGCGCCCCTCGCCGGTATCGCCGCGGCGCAGATCGTTCATCGCGCCGAGCAGGCTGAACGTGTCGAGGTCGCGCACGGGCCGCACGCCGTCGGGATCGGCGGCGAGCTTGTCGCCGGCCAGCGCCACCACCCCCTCGATCCCGAGCGCGCCCGCGCCCAGCAGGTCGGCCTTCAAGGCGTAGCGGTTGCGATCGCGGCAGGAAAAGTTGATCACCACCGCCATCCCCAGCCGCGACTTGATCATCGAGCCGAACACCAGCGGCGCGAGCTTGACCCGCCCCAGCGCGTTGTCGGCGAGGTTGATCGCGTCGACCTGGCCGCGCACCGCGGCGAGCCTGGTAAGCATCGACTCGACGGCGATGCCGCGCGGCGGAGCGACCTCCAGCCAGAGCGCGGGCCTGTCCGCGTCCAGGCGCTTCAGGAGCGCGGACATCGGCGATTCTTTCGGCAATTCTCTGGGCAATTCCCTGAGGGGGTGCTGGCGGATGCGGCGCTGGACACCGGCACTGCGGTGCGGGACGGATACGGTATCATCGCGCAACGGGAGCGGCGCTTAAAGCGCCGTCAGGCTTTCAGCCGCTCGTTCGCCTTCACCTTCTGGTACTTGCGATAATCGTACCCGGTCGCCATCGCCATCAACAACGCCTCCATCCCGCCCTCGCGCTCGCGGCGCAGGATGCGCAGGCGGTCGAAGAACTCGCGGAAGTCCTTGTGGACGCGGCGGTTGTTGTCAAGCGGATGGAGAAAGAAGTCGTGCAGGCGCGTGATGGTGAAGCGCAGGGAGGAGTAGCGCAGCTCGTTGGGGAACGCGTCCCATTCCGCCAGCGACAGCGTGCGCACCGATTCGTAGCCGTGCAGCAGAAAGCGGAAGCGGTCGAGCGAGTATTGGTTGTCGACGAAACATAGCGCGTTGACGGCGGTCGCGAGGTCGAAGATGAATTTGCCGCGGCAGGCCGCGTCGAAGTCGAGCACCGCGGTCAGCTTCTCGCCGCGGAACAGCACGTTGTCGGCAAACAGGTCGCCGTGGATCACACCCTTGGGCAGCTTGCCCTCGAGATAGCGCGTCAGGTAGTCGACCTCGTCTTCGAGCGTGCGGCTGATCTTGCGAAAATAATTCGGCAGCCGGCCGCGCACGCTTAGATAGAGGTCGGCGATACGCTCGAAGCTGAAGCGGTTGTCGATCCCCTTTTTGTAGCCCTTGCCGATGACGTGCAGCTCTCCGAGCGTGCGGCCGATGGTTTCGAGCTGCGTCGGGCGCAGACGCTCGGGCGGCACGACCCGCCCTTCGTGGTAACGATAGAGCGAGGCGCACTTGCCTTCGTACTCGCGCCAGTACCGGCCCATCCGGTCCTGCAATGGATGCGGACAGGGAAAGGAATGCTTGCGCAGAAAGGCCAGCAGGTCGATTTCGCGCTTGACCTCGCCCTCGGTCTTGACCTCGTCGACCCGCAGCAGGAAGCGTCCCTTGGCGGTCTCGACCAGGTAGTTGCTGTTGACCGAGCCTTGCGGGATACCGACGGCGCCGAGGACGCGCCCGAGGTTGTAATCGTCGCCGAGCTGTTCGAGGAACGGTTTGTGAAGCTCAGTGTATGCAGCCATGAAGACGACAGGTACTTTTAGTTAGGCGCGCCCCGCCGCAAGCATAGAGGCTGACCGGCACGCCGTCAACTACGATCTTGTGAAAACCGTTGCGCCACAGGAGGTTTTATCGCGGCAGGACGCGGCCCGCTTTACCCGCTCCAAAAATGATGGAATCGTCAGTGCGGACCAAGGAGCAAACCATGGCCAAGACACGCACCACTGGCACCATCAAGGCGACCGTCAAGAAACCGATGCACGAGATGGAAGGCCGCAAGGCTCCGGCCTTCGAGCTTCCCGATGGCAGCGGCAAAGTGGTCTCGCTTAAGGAGCTGCTCGGCCGCGGCAATCTGGTGCTCTACTTCTATCCCAAGGACATGACGCCCGGATGCACCACCGAGGCGTGCGACTTCCGCGACACCACGGCCCGCCTCAAAGCGCTGGGCGCGCAGGTCGTCGGGGTAAGCGCGGACTCGCCGGACTCCCATCGTAAGTTCATCGACAAGCACGCGCTCGACTTTCCACTGCTGAGCGACGCCGGCAACCGCGTCACGCGGCTATACGGAGTCTACAAGAAGAAGTCGCTCTACGGACGCGAGTTCATGGGAATCGAACGCACCACCTTCGTCATCGATTGCGCCGGCGTGATTCGCAAGGTCTTTCCCAAGGTCAAGGTCGCGGGCCACGCCGACGCCGTGGTCGAGGCCGTGGAGGCCCTACGCTAGGGCTCGCTTGCCGCGACCCGCGGCTCGGGCGTCAATGGATCACGGGCGCCCGCGCGGCCGCGATTCGTATTACGACGGCGCATGCGTGCGCGGCGCGGCGGCGATCAGGTTCTCGCGCAGAAATTCCTTGAGCGGCCCGTCGACCTTGCCGCCGAGGTCGTGACCGTCGTCGAAAAAGCGGGTCTCGACCTTGACCCCGCGAGTCTGAAGCGCCTCGGCCAGCCGTTTGGCCTGCTGCACCGGCATCTTCTTGTCATGCTCGCCGTGCATGATGAGCACGCTGCAATCGAGCTTGGGCGGCAGATGCGCAATCACGCTGCGCTCGGCGAGCACGCGATGACTCGGCCATACCTGGCGCAGGATGGTGACCTTCTCGCGCAGCGGCGCCTCGGGCCACATCTTGAGCGTGTCGTAAAAGCCAGACTGCAAAATAACCGCGCGCAGCCGCGGGTCGCTATCCATCAGCAGGCCCGCCGCCACCGCTCCGTCCGACAGGCCCCATACCGCGATACGGTCCGGATCGACGTCCGGCCGCGCCGCCATCAGGTCGACCGCGCGATGCGCCGCCTCGACCGCCTGCGGCCCGACGAAGCGGCTCGGTCCCGAGGACTTGCCGTAGCCCGGGATGCTGATGCAGGCCTCGAGCATGCCCAGCGCGACCAGCCCGGGGCTCTGGTCGATACAGCGGCGCGCGTTGCCCTCGCCGGCCGTCAGCACGAGCAGCGCGGGCAGCCGCCCCTGGCCGGCTGAATGCGCGATGAAGCCCTCGATATTATAGTGGTCGGCGCCGACCGCGATTTGAAAGTTGAACGGCGCGAAGGCGGGCTGCGCCCGCAAATCCACCTTCGCGCTATGCCGGCAGGCGCCGGTCATCGCGACGAGCGCCATCAGAATGGCGGCCAGCGTGCCGCGCAGCGGCCGGAGCGCCTTCATTTTCGATTATCGCCCATCTCGATTATCGCCCATCCCCTTCCGATGATAGCCCCCTCGCGCAGTCGCCGCGGCGCGCGCGGACGCAAACTCATCCGTCGTTCCCGATGCGGCCTTCAGTCTGTCCGGCGACGCGGTGACACTCACGCGACGATGCTTCCCGGGATGCTTCAAGGATGGTTTCACGGTCCCCCGCTGCGACTCTATACATTCCCGGCCCGATTTTGGAACCCGCGCCCGGAGCCCCAGCGCTGAGACGGCATTGAAACCGTCCGACGTTTAATCGATACTTTCACGTTCACCAAAAGGAGTTTGCCGGCGTCCACAGGCCGGCGCGCGCAGATGGAAACCCAGCCAGCATCGCAGCAGGCAGCCTCGCGGCAAGCAGCCTCACAAATTGACTTCGAGAAGAACGGCGGCGTAGTTCCCGTCATCGCCCAGGACTATAAAAGCGGACGCCTCCTGATGGTCGCCTACATGAACCGCGAAGCCTTCGAGGAAACCGTCAAGAGCGGCCACGCCTGCTACTTCTCGCGCTCGCGCAACCGCTTGTGGCGCAAGGGCGAAGAGTCAGGGAACTACCAGACCGTGCACGAGATCCGGATCGACTGCGACAACGATACCATCCTGCTCTCGGTCGAGCAGCACGGCGACCGCGCCGCCTGCCACGAGGGCTACGAGTCGTGTTTCTTTCGCGTCTTGCGCGACGACGCCTGGCACACGGTCGATACGCGCCGGGTCGACCCGGCCAAGTACGGCCCCGGCTATGGGCATCAATCCAAAACCGCCAAGCCCGCCGAGACCGCCAAACCCGCGAAGCCCGCGCATTGAACGGCGCGACTCAGCTTGCCTTCGACGATTTGACTGTAATTCGTCACTAACCCGTAATAACCCGAACGACACGGAAGCAAAGCTAGCGACTATGCCTGCTGATAACGTACTCAAATTCGGACTGCCCAAGGGCAGCCTCGAAGCCCAGACCATCGAACTGATGCGCAAGTCGGGATGGCGCGTGTCGGTCGGCGCGCGCTCCTACATGCCCAGCGTCGACGACCCGACGCTGAGCTGCCGCCTGCTGCGCCCGCAGGAGATGCCTCGCTACATCGCCGACGGCTCGCTCGACGCCGGCATCACCGGCAGCGACTGGATCGTCGAGAACGCCGTCGAGCTGATAGCGGTCGAAAGCTTCACCTACTCCAAGGTATCGCTGGTGCCGACGCGATGGGTGCTCGCGGTGCCGGATATCTCGCCGGTGCGCCGGCTGGAGGACCTCGAAGGCAAGCGGGTGGCGACCGAGATGGTCGAGTTCACGCGGCGAGTTTTCGCCGAACGTAAAGTTAAAGTAGATGTTGAGTTTTCTTGGGGCGCCACCGAAGCCAAGGCCGCCGAGGGCCTGGTCGACGCGGTGGTCGAAGTCACCGAGACCGGCTCCTCGCTGCGCGCCAACGGTTTGCGGATCGTCGAGCAACTCCTGACTTCGACCCCGGTGCTGGTCGCCAACCCCCAGGCGTGGGCCGTGGAATGGAAGCAGGCCAAGATTCGGCAAATCGGGATGCTGCTGCGCGGCGCGCTCGACGCCGAGAACCGGGTCGGAATCAAGATGAACGTGGCGCGTGAGAACCTGGAAAAAGTGATCGCGCTGCTGCCCTCGATAACCGCGCCCACCGTTTCGTCGCTCTACCCCTCGCCCAATCTCAAGGGCAAGGAATGGCTGGCGGTCGAGACCGTAATCGCCGAGCACACCGTGCGCGAATTGTTTCCCAAGCTGCTCGAAGCCGGCGCGGTCGGGATTATCGAGTTCCCGCTCAACAAGATCATCTGAAGAGGAGCTTCGGAAAGATTCTGTGAACAGAATAGCCCCCGCCATCCTCTCGGTTTGCGTCGCTCTGCTCATGATGTCATGCAAGCCCTCGATCTCGGGCCCGCCCGCGGACGCCCCGCCAATCACGGGCAAGCAATGGCGTCTCGCGAAGGAAACGATCGCGGCGGACAACAAGGAAGACTACGCGGCAGGAATCGCCGCGCTGCGCTCGCTCGACGCGTTCGGCACGATGGAAGTGAGCAAGCTTTTCTATCATCACAATCTGATGATGGTGCCCGCGGGGACCCTGCTTGCAGACGCTGGCCCGAACGAAACGGGCGCAATCAACGAAACGGGCGCAATCAAGGCCCGGGTCCTCGACGGTCCGCTATCGGGAAAAACTTTGTGGCTGTATCCCGAATCGGCCGAGAAGATGGGCTTTCCAGCGGCGACACCTGCTCCCTGAAAACCTCGTCCCTGCTTGCGGCGAGCGGATAAGCCGCTCGGGAGTCCGATATGGCGACCACAACGGCAATCAAGATGTTTGACTTGGCGGGCGCCGATCCCAATCGGAGATTCAGCCCCTACTGCTGGCGCATCCGGATGGCGCTCGCGCACAAACAGCTGACGGTCGAGACGATTCCGTGGCGCTACTGCGACAAGCCGGCGATCGCGCATTCGGGACAGGACCGGGTTCCGGTAATCGAAGACGGCGATCGCGTAATCGCGGATTCCTGGGCAATCGCCAACTACCTCGAAGATACTTATCCCGCCCAGCCGTCGCTATTCGGCGGAGCCGCCGCCAGAGCCGCCGCGCGCTTCATCAATAGCTGGGCCGACACCGTGCAGAACGCCGGCATCTCGACCTTCGTCGCGCTCGACATCGTGCGCCATCTCGACCCGCGCGATCAGGACTACTTCCGCGAATCCCGGGCCAGGCGCTTCGGCATACCACTAGAGCAGTTCTGCGCCAATCGCGAGGCGCGCGTCGGCGGCTTTCGCCAAACCCTCGAACCGCTGCGGATGACCCTCAAGTCGCAACCGTTCCTCGGCGGCGCCGCACCGCTCTATCCCGACTACATCGTGTTCGGCGGCTTTCAATGGGCGCGCACGATAAGCGGCTTTGCATTGCTGGAGGTTGATGACCCGATCGCGGCCTGGCGCGAGCGGATGCTCGACCTCTTCGACGGCCTCGCGCGCAAGAACCCGAACGGCTGACGCCGCCGGCGCGCGACGCGGGCGAACGCGATGCAACGAAACGGGAATTGCATCGTCAACCATTCCCTTCTCAAATCCGACCAGCGGCGATAGTGTGGCCCAAGCGCGCAGACTGGCCGACGCCCCGCGACGTCTCGAGGAGGACCATCCGTGATCCATCTCAACGCTTTCACCCAGTGCTCGATTTGCCCGCAATCCAAGGGTCAGTGGAAACATCCACTGGACCGCTCCTCGACCGGCTACCGCGATCTCGAATACTACGCGGAGATGGCGCGCACGCTGGAGCGCGGCTGTTTCGACGCGCTCTTCTTCGCCGACATCCACGGCACCTATGACGCCTTCCGCGGCACTCGCGACGCGGCCGTGCGCCACGCCGTGCAGTTTCCATGTAACGACCCGACCGTGCTCATCCCGGCGCTCGCGATGCTGACGCGCCATCTCGGACTGGCCACTACCTACAGCACCACCTACCATCCTCCGTACATGGCCGCGAAGCTGTTCTCCACGCTCGACCATCTGACCAAGGGGCGCGTGGGATGGAACGTCGTGACCTCGTATCTGCCCGACGCCGAGAAGAACGGGCTGGGCAAAATACTTCCGCATGACGAACGCTACGACCGCGCCGACGAATACATGGAGGTCGTTTACAAGCTTTGGGAGCAGAGCTGGGAGGAGGACGCGGTCGTTCGCGACACCGGGCGCGATATCCATACCGACCCCTCCAAGGTCCATGAGATTCGGCATCAGGGAAAATATTTCGACGTGCTCGGACCGCATCTATGCGAGCCGTCGCTGCAGCGCACGCCGGTGATTTACCAGGCGGGACTTTCAGGGCGCGGGATGCAGTTCGCGGCGACTCACGCCGAGGCGGTGTTCGTAATCTTTCCCAACACCACCGTATGCCGCGCTTACTGCGATCGCATCCGCGAACTCGCCGCGGAAAAGGGCCGCGACCCCAAGCATCTGAAGATCCTGATGGGGATTTCACCGATCGTCGGCGTAACCGACGCCGAGGCGCGGCTCAAGCACGCGGAAGTGATGAAATGTGCGAGCCCTGAAGGGGCCTTCGCGCTGTTCGGCGGATGGACCGGGATCGATCTTTCCAAGTACGGCCCCGGCGACAAGATCGGCAATGTGAAATCCGACGGGATGCAGTTCCTCGCGCAGTATTTCTCCTCGGTCGATTCGACACGCGAGTGGACGATGCGTGAAATAGCGGAATTCCTTTCAATCTGCAGCGTGATGCCGGTGCCGGTGGGCGACTATCGGCGCGTCGCCGACGAACTCGAGCGATGGATCGTCGAGGGCGGCGTCGACGGCTTCAATTATTTCTCGGTTGATACGCCGGTCGACTACGGAACTTTCGTCGACCTGGTCGTGCCGGAATTGCAACGCCGCGGCCTGTTTCGCAAAGAGTACGAGGCGAGCACGCTACGCGAGCACTACTTCGGCAAGGGCCAGCAGCGCCTCGCCGACGACCATCCGGGCGCCGCCTACGGCAGCTACCGACGCAAGCAAAAAGCGCCGGCTGCGATCGCGCGTCTCTCCGCCTGACAGCATCGGCGGCCCGCCAAGCCGCGTCAGGGCCCGCATGGTTCGTCGCATGACCGCATCAAACGGGACCCCATCAGGCGAGACCGCCCGCGCCCGCCGATGACGCCGCGGGCGCGCAGCGCGGATCCACCAGGCGGACTCGCGGAGCCCGCCGCGGCGCTCGTCATCTATGCCATCGCGTCCTTCGCTTTTTTCGGAATTCCGCTACTCGGTGACTTTTGCCATCTCGGTCTGGGCTTCGGCGCGGGCGGCGATACGCAGATTCCGATCTGGGGACTCGCCTGGTATCCTTACGCGCTCTCGCATCGGCTGAACCCGCTCTTCACCGATGCCGCGTGGGCACCGGCCGGATGCACGCTTGCCTGGTCGACGACGATTCCCGGCGCGGCGCTGTTGATGTGGCCGGTTACGCGCTGGCTCGGGATGATCGCCTCCTACAACATCCTATGCCTGTCGACGCCGGCGCTGAGCGCATTCACCGCGTTTCTGCTGTGCCGGCGGGTCACCTGCGAATTTCGCGCGGCGCTGGCCGGCGGCTTCATCTTCGGCTTTTCCACCTACGTGGCCAGCGAATTGCTCGATCACGTCTCGCTGGCGATGGTCTTTCTTGTGCCGCTCTTCCCGTATCTCAGTCTGGCTTTCCTGGACCGGGAAATGGAGCACGGATTCGGCCGCGCGAAGTTCACTCTCAACGCGAAGTTCATCCTGGCCTTGACGGCGCTGGTGATCGGCCAGTTCCTGCTCTCGCCCGAGATACTCGCGACCGCGACGCTGTTCGGCGGCGTTGCGATAGTCCTGGCATTGCGGCTATTCGACGAAACTCTGCGCCGACGGCTTAGGAGCCTCGCCGGTATCTCGGCGATCTCGTACGGCATCTCGGCATTAGTGCTCGCGCCTTATCTCGCACGCTTGTTTCCGTCGCCCTTCGGCCTCGCACCGATTTACAATCCGTCGCATTGCTCGTCCGATCTGTTGAACTTCATCACGCCGGTCGAGCCGAGCATGCTTTCGCGCCTGCCGCCGATTCGCAGGCTGCTGCAGCATACGACCTGGGGATGCGAGCCGAGCGCTTACCTGGGTCTGCTGCCGCTCATCGTAATTCTCTCAGCGGCCGGCCGGCCGCGTACGCCGCGCGCGCGGCTGCTGATCGCGATGCTGCTGATCGTCGCGGTCGCCACGCTCGGCCCGGTGCTGCATCTCGGCGGCCGGGCGCTGCTGCCGCTTCCCTGGCTGGTCGCGATGCTTGTTCCGCTGCTCGACAACGCGCTTCCCGCGCGATTCACGGTCTACCTGTTTTTGATTCTCGCCGTGATAGTGGCGCTCTGGCTGGCGCGCCGCGAGGGTTTCACCGCCGGCCGCTGGCTGCTCGGCGGCGCTGCGCTGGTCAGCATCTTTCCGAGTCTGCCGATGACCCGATACACCGGCGGCGACAACCTGCCGGCGTTCTTCGAAAACGGGTTATATCGACAGTACCTCGCGGCAAACGAGATCGTGCTGATACTTCCCTTCGGCGCTTCTGGAGATGCGCTGCTGTGGCAGGCCGAGGCAAATTTCTATTTCAGAATTCCGCAGGGCCGCCTGCTCGCGAACGCCATCCCCTCCGGCTTCGCACGATGGCCGATCGTTCAGGGGTTGGCCAACGATGATCCATACATTCCGGGTTACGCTACTCAGTTCCCGGCATTCCTCGTCAATCACGACATCCGGACCGTTATAGTCAATCCCGCCGGCGAAAAGGATTTCGCGCGTTTGTTCGACGGCGCCCGTTGGCGCCGAACCGGAGTCGGCGGCGTGGTGCTGTATCAAATCGACCCGGCTGAGTTCTCGGCCTTGCGGTCCGTGACCGGCGGGGAAATGGAAGCGCGCTACAATCTCGACCGCTTCGCACTCCTGCTCCACGCGGCGCGCCGGGCGCTGGACGCCGGGCTCGACCCCGGGCGGCTCAGTCCGTTCGAACTGCGCGACCGTGGCTTCATCGACGCGGTGCTGGCAGGCGGCCGGTTGCCGCCGCAGCTTCCCGGCTACGGTGCGTCGGCGAGCCTTCGCGGATCGCGCGCCTTTGTATGGCTACTCGCCCGCCTTGCGCGTCATGCGCATATTCACTACCGCGCGATGGCCGAACTCGGGACGGCGCCCGCTCCCGAGCTTACGACCTCAGGCGTATGGCTCGGCGCGTGGAACGGCGACGCCGTCGCCATCGGAGTGGTCGGGGATCATCGGGCCGTCCGCGCGGTTATCGAAAAATACGGTCCCAAGGCCGCGCAGGTCTTCTATCCCTATCCGCTGGAGTATCGCGCGAATGATGAATCGCCCGACGGACAGAATCTCCTACTGATGGTTTTCCCGCGCGCGGCCCTTGCCGTGCTCGACCAGCCGACGGATACCCACCGCGCCGTGCCGTCTAGCCACTAACCCGGCGGCAGAACCAGTGCCTGGCCCTTATCCGAGATAAGTACCGCGAGGACCTTCGCCGGATGGGTCTTGCTCGCGTTGCGGGCGATGCGATGCGTGTGCATCGGGAGTTCATACCACGACTCTCCGGCGTGGTAGGTGACGGGCTTGTCCGGATCGACCTCGCTCACCACCGAACCCTCCAGCACGTAGACCGCGGTCGAGCCCGGATGGCGATGCGGCGAAGAGCCGGCGCCCGGTTCGAACTCGACGATCAGCATGCTGACCTCCTTGCCCGGCGCATCGGGCAAGTCGTGTTGCAGGACCGGGCGCACGGTCACGCCTTTATCCGAGGCTGTCGGATTCGGAGCCTTGCCCTGGCCGTTCGCGTCGCCCTCGGCGGCCTGTGCCAGAGCCATCGCGGCGAACAGTTGCGTTGCAACCGCGGCCGAACCGGCGATCGTCTTCATCATCTCACGACGGGTTATCATCCTGCGCTATGCTCCTCCGGGTGGAATGGGTCATCAAAAACCTCCGTCGCCTCGATGTCAACCGCGCGAGGGCGCCTCGAGCACCATCTGGGTCTGGGTCACGATGGCCAGCAACCTGCCCTGTGCGTTGGTAATCCGCGTCTGCCAGACCATCGTGCGGCGCCCGCGATGCAGCGCCGCGCACTCGCCGGTGACGGTCGTCCCGGCGGGGGCCGGGGCGAGAAAGTTGGTCTTGGATTCGATCGTCGTGGTGCTCGCGCCCTCGGGCAGGTTGAGCATCGTCGCATAGGCGCCGAGCGAGTCCGCGAACGCCATCACCGCTCCGCCGTGCAGCACCGGAGGCAGCGTGCAGAGGTTCTCTCGCACGACCATCTCGGCCGTGAGGCGTTCCGGCGCGGCGCTCAGAATTCGCACACCGAGCAACTCCGCGAACGGCATTTTTTTCGCTTCGATAAGCGCCAACGGATCCATCACATGCTCTCCTGCCGTGCACGCGCTTCCTGCCGGGCACACCATCTTCCTGGCGAAGGCCAGGTTACCGGCGCGAATTGTTCTACCGCTCTACTCGTTCTTCCATTGCGGCTTGCGCTTTTGCGCAAACGCGAGCGGCCCTTCGATCGCGTCCTTGGACTTCCACAATTTCTCCGTCCCGGGGAACTTGTGAACGCAGGCCTCCTCCAGCCCCATCCCAAGCCCGCTCATCGCGGCTTCCTTGCTCGCCTGGATCGACACCGGCGAGCATTCCATGATCTCCCCGGCCCATCGCTCCGCCGTCGCCATCAGGTCCTTCAGCGGCACCACCTCGTTCACCAGGCCCCATCGATGAGCCTCCGTCGCGCTGAGGTGCTTGCCGGTCAGGATCATGCCCATCGCGATCTTGAGCGGGATGTGGCGCGGCAAGCGATGGACTCCGCCGGCCCCGGCCATCAGGCCAACCCGCGGCTCGGGCAGGCCCAGGCGCGCGTGGTCGGCGGCGATGATGATGTCGCAGGCGAGCGCAATTTCGCATCCGCCGCCCAGCGCGAAGCCGTTGACCGCGGCGATGACCGGCTTGGTCAGGTCGAAGCGCGCGGTGATGCCGGCGAAGCCGCCCTTGCTCATCTGCGGGCGCTCGCCGCGATGCTCGGCGGTCCACTTGAGGTCGTTGCCGGCGGAAAACGCGCGCTCGCCCGCGCCGGTCAGGATCGCCACCCACATCTCGCGGTCGCCCGCGAAGTCGTCCCACACCTGGTCCATCTCCAGATGACACGGCGGATGCAACGCGTTCATGACCTCGGGACGGTTGAGCGTGATGTAGGCCAGATGGCCGCGCTTCTCGTACTTGATAAACTTGAGCTCCATAGTTTGCCTCTCGATTTTGCCTTGGTGCGGTTTGATTGCTGAGGGCCGTAGGTTGCGATCGGTCTCGCGATCCGGTGGGCTAATGCTCCTCGTCGCCGAGCAGTTCGAAAAATGCGTCTATACTCTGCATGAGCTGGCGGCGGATCTGCGCGCGCGTGCCCTCGATCAGATGCATCGTGACCCGCCCGGTGCTGCCATTGTTGAGCCGCACCTGCGCGTCTTCGACCGCCGCCACGTCGCTCTGGGCGAAGATTCGCATCCCGTAAACCAGCGCGGCACGTTCCGCGGCGCCCTTGACCAGCCGTAGCTTGCGCGGCATCGATTCCTCCTCGTCGCCAACCAACGGCAGCGGTTATAGCACGAATGGCTTTGCCCCGGTCACACTGACCCGCCGGCGCTCCCGGATGCCCGCCGGGGCGAGTTGAAGTCACCCGGCCCGATGCGCGAAGCTGGCGTCGGCGGGCCCTGGGCGCGGGCGCGCCGATCGAGATGCGCGACCGCCGGCCGCCCCGCGAGGCGATTCAAATGAATGGCGACGAATACCTCGAGCGCGTACGTGAGCTAATCCCGGCCTTTGGCGAGCGCGCCGCGCTGACCGAGCGCACGCGGCGCTTGCCCGACGAGAGCTGGCTGGATTTCCAGCGCGCCGGGCTCCTGCGCGCACTGCAGCCCGCGCGCTGGGGCGGCTTCGAGCTGCATCCGGCCGCGTTTTATCGCGCGGTGATGGAGGTCGGCGCCGCATGCCCGTCCACCGGATGGGTGCTCGGCGTGCTCGGCGTGCATTCCTGGCAACTAGCGGCGTTCCCCGAGCGCGCACAGCAGGACGTCTGGAGCGCCGACTCGACCATCCAGGCCTCGTCGTCGTACGCACCCACCGGGAAGATCGAACGCGTCGAGGGCGGCTTTCGGGTGAGCGGGCGATGGTCGTTCTCGAGCGGATGCGACTTCTGCCATTGGGCGATCCTGGGCGGCTCGACGCGCAACCCCGACGGCACACCGGATGCGCGCAGCTACCTGCTGCCGCGGAGCGACTATGAGATCGACGACAACTGGCACGTGATGGGGCTCACCGGGTCGGGTAGCAAAGACATCGTGGTCAGCGGCGCCTTCGTTCCCGAGTATCGCACGCACAAATTCCTCGACGCCTACAACCGCAACAATCCCGGCCAGGCGGTCAATCCAGGCGCGCTCTATCGCCTGGCGTGGGCGTCGGTGTTCGCCTACGCCATCGCGGCCCCGGCGATCGGCGCCGCGAGCGGCGCGCTGGAATGCTGGCGCGAGGGCAGCCGCGCGCGGCGTACCGCGTACGACCACAAGATGGTCGCGGAAGACCCGTTCGCGCAGATGCGCCTGGCGGAGGCCGCCTCCGAGGTCGACGGCGCGCGCCAACGCATGCTCGACACGTTCGACGAGATGATGCGGCTGGCGGCGGACGGCCGCGAAATCAGCGTCGAGCGGCGCGCGCGGCTGCGGTGGGACGCGGCCAACGCGGTGCGCCTTAGCGTGCACGCGGTCGACCTGATGTTCGAATCAAGCGGCGGACGGGCGATCTTTCTCGACAATCCAATCCAGCGCTACTTCCGCGACGTGCATGCAATTCGTGCCCACGCGCTCAACAATCCGCAACGCGCCGGGCGGACCTTCGCGATGGCCGAGATGGGCAGCTTCATCAACGACCGCGGCTTCCCTGCCGACATTTTCGTGTGAGCCGGGAATTGGGCTCATCTTTAGCGCGATACTGGAGACGCGTGGCGATATCAACTGTCAGTCTACAGCGCGCAAGTTGACTTCGGACCCGGATGATGACGAAATTTCGCGGCATGAGACTTCGGCTGTATCTGGTCGCCGCCGCTCTCGCTCTGGCGCTGGGGGGATGTGGCGTCGCCTATCAGGCTTCGACCGAGATGCGCGCCTCGCGCATGCAACGCGACCTCAAGATCGGCGAGAGCTCCGCCGACGTACATCAGCAGTGGGGCGAGCCCGATCTGCGCCAATACGGCGACCAGGACACCGAGATCTGGAGCTACGCCAAGCGCTCCAACACCAATGACATCGCGGCCACCCTGCTTTACACCAACACCAAGGAGGGCGACCAGGGCCAGTTCGTCGATCTCACTTTCGTCGACGGCAAGTTGACCGCGTGGAAGCAATCGACCCATACGATGCCCTCCAAAAAGGGTGGTCCGGGGCTCAGCTTCGGCATCAGCGGTCCGGGTTCGACCACCGGCAATCAGCGTCATTACTAGGCGCTGCACGGAAGCCTGGAGGGGGGGTCTCACAGCTTCACTAAGCCAAGCGTGACGCGTCGGTCCAAAAGAAGCATGTTGCAACTCCACCGAGCCATCGTGTCTAATTGAACATGGCGGATGTGTATCCCGCGTCATGCGCTCGAAGAACTGGCGAAATCTGAGGGACGGCGCGGCCACGCGAGGGGCGGCGGCGGTAAGGCGGGCGATTAATTGATCTGATGGCGACTGCGCGAAAAAGCTTCGAGTCAATCCTGCTGGACCGTTCGTGGGTATCCGAGCAGGATCTCGAGCGCGCCCGCCAGCGCAAGAAGCCTGGCCAGGACCTGGCCGATGTGCTGGTCGACATGGGCGCGTTGGAGCCGCAGCGCCTGGCGCGTGCGATCGCTCAGGAATACTGGCTCCCCTTCCAGGCCCACGTCGACGAGCATGCGATCGACCCCAAGCTGCTCGGCCGGGTGCCGATAAATTACGCCAAGAAAAATGGCGTGCTGCCGCTTAACGGCGACGGCCGTAGCGTGACGGTCGCGATTGCCGACCCCTCCAACTACGAGCCGCTCGACGACTTGCGCGTGCTGTTCGGAATGCCGGTGCATCCGGTCGTCGTGCCGCCCGAAGTCCTCAACGACGCGATCAATCGCTCCTACGACCAGGCCACCACCACCACCGCCCAGGATCTGATGATCGACCTCGAAGAGGACCGGCTCGACGTGGTGGCCAATGAACTGGCGCAGGAGCCGCTGGACCTGCTCGATTCCGACGATGCCGCGCCGATCATCAAGCTGGTCAACGGCCTGCTCTCGCAGGCCGTGAAGGACCGCGCGAGCGACATCCACGTCGAGCCGTTCGAGCGCGAGCTGCTGGTGCGTTTCCGGGTCGACGGCATGCTCTACGACGTGATCTCGCCGCCCAAGCGGTTTCAGCCCGCGATTACCTCGCGCATCAAGGTCATGTCGGGCCTCAACATCGCCGAGAAGCGCCTGCCGCAGGACGGGCGCATCCGGCTGCGCGTGGCCGGCCGCGACATCGATATCCGCGTCTCCACCATCCCGACCGCCTTCGGCGAACGGATCGTGCTGCGGCTGCTCGATCGCGCGCAGGCGCTGGTCGATCTCAACCTCGATCGCCTGGGCTTCTCCGGCGACAACCTGATCCGCATCGACCGGCTGATTCGCCAGAGCCATGGCATCATCCTGGCCACCGGGCCGACCGGATCGGGCAAGACCACTTCGCTCTACGCCTGTCTCTCGCGGATCAATTCGCCCGAGAAAAACATCATCACCATCGAGGATCCGATCGAGTACCAATTGCGCGGAATCGGCCAGATGCAGGTCAATCCGAAAATCGAGCTCACCTTCGCCAGCGGCCTGCGTTCGATCCTGCGCCAGGACCCCGACGTAATCATGGTCGGCGAAATCCGCGACAGCGAAACCGCCGAGATCGCGATCCATGCCGCGCTGACCGGCCATCTGGTGTTCTCGACCCTGCACACCAACGACTCCTTTGGCGCGCTGAGCCGCCTGGTCGACATGGGAATCGAGCCGTTCCTGGTCTCGTCCTCGATCCTGGCCGTATTGGCGCAGCGCCTGCTGCGCACGGTATGCCCGAGCTGCCGCGAGCCTTACACGCCGAGCACCGCCGAGATCGCACGGATTGGGCTGCGCGCTGAGGCTCTGGAAGGGCCAATCTATCGGCCGGCGGCCAACGGATGCCGCGCGTGCCGCAACACCGGCTACCGCGGACGCACGGCCGTCCAGGAGCTGATGGTGATGGACGACGAGGTGCGATCGTTGGTGATGCAGAAGGCCGACGCGGCGACCATCCGGCGCGCCTGTACCGCGCAGGGGATGACGCTTCTGCGTCAAAACGGCGCGGAACGGATTCTGAAGGGCGAAACCACCGTCGAAGAGCTGTTGCGCGTAACCCAGGAAGATATTCTCTAAGCCGGCCAGCATTCCAAGTTCACCAGCGATGCCTGTTTTCGCCTATCGCGGATTGGCCGCCAACGGCCGCTCGGTAGCCGGCGTCGTCGACGCGGACAGCGTACGCACGGCGCGCGGCAAGCTGCGCGAGCGCGGCATCTTTCCCACCGAACTGGCCGAGGAAGCGGCGGCGGTCAAGCGCACCCTGCGCGACTACTTTCCCTCCTTCGGCCGCCGGATTCCGCCTCCCGAGCTTTCCCTGCTCACGCGCCAGTTAAGCTCGTTGCTGGGCGCCGGCGTGCAACTGGTCGATGCGCTCGCCGCCCTGGCCGACCAATCCACCCGTCCGGTGACCAAGCGCCTGCTCTCGCAGGTTCGCGAACGGGTGCGCGAGGGCACCTCGCTGGGCGACGCGCTCGCCATCCATCCCGAGACTTTCTCCGACCTGTATGTCGGGATGGTGCGCGCGGGCGAGGCCGCCGGCGCGCTCGAGACCGTGCTCAACCGGGTCGCCGATTTCAGCGAAAATCAGGCCGAGTTCAAAGCCAAGGTGACCCACGCGCTGACCTACCCGGTGATCATGGTATGCGTGGGCAGCGCGATCATGTTTTTCCTGATGAGCTACGTGGTGCCGCAGGTCGCGACCATCTTTCAGCAGAGCAACGCCGCCCTGCCCTTGCCCACCGTAATCCTGATCGCCGTGTCGGATTTCATTTCGGGCTACTGGCTGCTCCTGGTGCTGCTGATCGCCGGAACCATCGCCGGAACCATGTACGGGCTCTCGACTAAACGGGGACGGCGCCTCTACGACACCTGGCTGCTGCGCATGCCGTACATCGGCGGGACGGTCATCCGCGTGTTGTGCGCGCGTTTTGCGCGCACGCTGGCCACCATGCTGCAAAGCGGCGTGCAATTGCTCCCGGCGCTCACCTCGGTCAAGCACGTGGTGACCAACGGGCTGATGGCCGACGCGGTCGAAGAGAGCCGCACCTCGATTCGCGAGGGCCACGGGATGACCCATCCGCTCGCCCAGAGCGGATTGTTTCCGCCGCTGTTGATCGAGATGATCCGCGTGGGCGAACGCTCGGGCGAGCTCGAGTCGATGCTCGAGCGGGTGGCCGACACCTACGAACGCGAGGTCGAGCGCTCGCTCGACCAGCTCACCACGCTGCTCGAGCCGCTGATGACCTTGGCGATGGCGGGGATTATCCTGTTCATGATGCTGGCGATCCTGATGCCAATATTCCAATTGAACCAGTTGATGAAATGACCACACGGGGGCGCACAACAATGGACCGAACGACGCGGCTGCGCAGGCTCGAAGCGGGCTTCACGCTGATCGAGATCATGGTCGTCATCCTCATCCTCGGGCTGCTCGCCACTATCGTGGTGCAAAGCCTCAGAGGCGCCACCGATAAAGCCAAGCGCACCAAGGCCGGGGCCGACATCTCCGAGATCAAAACCGCGCTCGACCGTTACTATCTCGACAACGGCTACTATCCGACCACCGACCAGGGCCTGACCTCGCTGGTCAGCCCGCCGACCGGCGGCCGCCAGCCGGCCAACTACGAGCAAGGCGGCTACATAGAGAAGGTGCCGCTCGATCCGTGGGGCACCCCGTACTTCTACCAGAGCGACGGCAACGCCTACGTGCTGAAATCGTTTGGCGCCGACGGCAAGCCCGGCGGCACCGGTAAAGACGAAGATATCGACGGCAGTTCGTCGTGACCCAGCCTCGCTCCGGGCTTGCGCGGGTGCGCTTCGAGCCGCCGCCGGTTGCGCCGCGCCGCGGCGCTGCACGCGCGGCCCTCGAGCGGCGCACTCCCGTGGACGGCGCGCCCGGCTTCACGCTGCTCGAAATCGCCGTCGTGATCTTCATCATGGGGCTGGTGATGACCCTCGCGATTCCATACCTGGGCGGTTTCCACGGTGCCCAGCTCAAGAGCGAAGCGCGCCGGCTCGCCGGACGTGCCACCTATCTCTACGACGAGGCCTCCAACCAGCAAGTCATCTACCGCATGACCTTCGACCTTGACCACAACGGCTACTACGTCACGCGTCTGGATCCCTATGCGCCCAATCCCAAGTTCTTCCCTTTTAGCGGCCCGTGGGGCGACGAGGTCGTGATGCCGACGGGGCTCGTTCTGCGCGACGTCTCGGTCGCGGGAATCGGCGGGGCCAAAGACGGCTCGATAAGCTGCCAGTTCTATCCCGACGGCTACGTCGACGCGACGGTCATCCATCTGGCCGATATCTCGGGACAGGTCCTGACCTTGAGTTTCAACCCGCTGACCGGCAGCGTCGGAATCGTGAACGGCGACCTGCCGCCGGTCGCGGCGCTGGCGAACACGCAATGAGCCGCGGGCCGAAGACCTTCGCCGGGCTCTGCGCGGCGGCGAGAAAAATCGCGCGCGCCGGCCGAGCCGGCTTCACGCTGATCGAAGTGATGATCGCGGTTGGCGTGCTCGGCATCGCCCTGCTCGCGCTGCTTTCGCTCGAGCATCAGGACCTCCAAAGCGTCATCCGCGCACAGGACATCTCGCGCGCCGCGATGCTCGCGCAGGCCCTGATGACGCAGGCCGAGCTCGAGCGTTTTCCGATACTCGGCTCCACCAGCGGCGACTTCGACCAGATCTACCCCGGCCGCTATCCCAACTTCCGCTGGACCCGTTCGGTCACGCCGTCGTCGGTCTTCCCCGACCTGCACGAGGTCGAAATTCACGTGTTTTACGGCCCTCGTCTCGGACGCGACTACTCGGTGGTCGAGTTCATGCACAGTCCGGTACCGCAAGTGGCCACGCCGCAGAGCCAGGCGCCGCAGAATCCGGCGCTGCAAGGATCGCAACCCGGCGCAATGGCGCCGGGCGGCGCACCGATGAATTGATGTCTGCCGCCGAAGCACCGATGGCCGCTTGCCGCCCGCATCGCAGCCCCGCGCCGGCGCGTCGCGGGCTCAGCCGCGGCTTCACGCTGATCGAGATAATGCTCGCGGTGGCGATCCTCGGGGTCATCATGGTGATGCTGGCGGGCTCGTTCCACGCCGTGGCCGCGGGCAAGACGCACGCCGAGGGCCGATTGCTAAGCGACCGTCAGGCGCGTGCGGTCCTCGCCCAGCTGTCCAACGAGCTGCGCGGCGCGGTCCAGACTCCGCTAATCGCGAGCGCTGTAGTCCTGATCGGCCAGGGCCGGATGCAAAGCGGCGCGCCGCTCGACAACGTGATCATTTCGACACTCGACCCCGGACATCGCCGCAGTATCAGCTCCTTCGGCGCCGAAGAGCTAATCTCCTACGCCGGCCAGCCCAACCCGCAACACCGGGGATGGTACATGCTGATGCGCCAGCAGCGCAGCGCTCTGCTGGGCGATACCGCGGGCATCAAGATCGCGCCGCCGATGGTGCTGGCCGCCAACGTGCTGGCCTTTCACGTGCGCTACTTCAACGGCAATATCTGGCTGGAGAGCTGGGACTCGGGCAGTCTGCCTCCAGGCTCGCAGCTTCCGCAGGCCGTCGCGATCGACCTCGTGATGGCGGGCCCCGGCGGCGCGCCGGTCGCGCTCTCGACCCAGGTCACGTTGCCGATGGCTTTCACGCAATGGTAGGCGCGGCGAAAAGGAGCGAGCGCGGCGTCGCGCTGCTGGTCACCATGATGGCCCTCGCGCTGATGACGATGCTGGTGATGGACTTCACCACCGCGGCATCGCTCGGCTACCGCTCGGCAGCGGGCCAGGCCAACGAGATGCGCGCCGAGTACCTCGCCCGTTCGGCGATCGGCGTCGGCCTCTCGCTGCTATCGACCGACGCGCAGCAGGACGCGATCGCCAAAACCCCGCACGACGGGCTGGACGAGCAGTGGGCCATGCCTTTCCCGCCACTGCCGCTGGGCGGCGGAACCGCCCAGGTTTCGATCGTCGACGAGGCGCGGAAGATCGATATCAATCTGCTCATCAATCCGCGCACCGGACAGCCCGATCCCACGTACCTCGGGATCGTCGAGCGCCTGTTCACAATCATCGGGGTTTCCCCCGCCATCATTCCAGCCATAGTTGACTGGCTCGACCCCGATAGTATCGAATCACCTGGGGGGGCCGAGGCCAGTTATTACCTGCAGTTGATACCGCCATACGAGCCGCGCAATGGCCCGATGCCGACCATCGGCGATCTCAGGATGATCCAGGGGGTGGATGACCCGACCTTTCTTCGCCTGCAACAGTTCCTGACAGCGGCGCCCGAGCCGCGCGTGAACATCAATACCGCGCCGCCGGAAGTTATCGCCGCGCTGTTGCCGCAGTTGTCCAGCGATCTCTCGATGGTGCAGCAAATTGTCCAGACCCGATCGGTGCAGCCGTTCCTGATGATAACCGACGTCGGCAATCTGGCCGGACTGGGCGACGCCGCCACGCCTCTGATGCAGCTCATCACCACCCGCAGCGCCTACTTCACTCTCACCGGCCTCGGCACTTTTGCCAGCGCGCGACGGCGCATCACCAGCACCTTTCGCCGCAACGCCAACGGCACCTCGATGCTGGCGAGCTGGCAGGAAGGCTAGCGGCCGATGGCGCAGCGCATACTGGCCATCGAGATCGCGGGCGATTCGGTGCGCGGCGCACTGGCCGAGCGCAACTGGAATTCGCTCGCGATGCTCGAGGTGGTCGAGGAGCGCCGGGCGCCCGATGAGGCGGACCTCGCGCCCGCGCTGGCCCGCCTGCTCGACGACGCGGGCAAGCCCGACCTCATCCTGAGCGCGCTGCCCGGCGAACTGGTGGTCAAGCGGATGCTCTCGCTGCCGTTCAAGGATCAGCGCCGGCTGACCCAGACCGTGCCTTTCGCGCTGGAAGAGCATCTGCCCGTTGGCGTCGACGAATCGGTAGTCGCTTTTACCCGGGTGGGACAGGAAGACGACAAGACGCTGGTGATGGCCGCCATGGTGCGTAAGGAAGACCTGCGCCGCCATCTCGAATTGCTCGCGCGGGCCGGAATCAATCCCATGACGGTCACCCTGAGCGCGCTGGCGCTGGCCGCGCTGCTGGCGCGCGTGCGCAACGGAAACGGTGGCCCGCACCTGCTGGTCGACCTCGACCAGGGCTCGACCTCGATGGTGCTGCTCGACGGCGCCGGGATGCCCCGCGCGATCCGCACCGTGGTCGCCGAACTTGGCCCGGCCAATGGAGCCCCCGCGCCCGGCGCTTCGGCGATTTTGGGCGCCGTGCGCCAGACTCTGCTGGCCCACAGTTCCGATCACGCACAGCCCGAACTGGTGCTGACCGGACCGATGGCGGCCACGCCCGACGTGCGTCGCCGGTTGGCCGAGGCGCTCGCCGTGCCGGTCCATACGCTTGACGAATTTGACTGCGTGACCTTGCTCGGACCGCTCTCCGCGCGCTCGACGCGGTTTGCGGGATGCCTCGCGATGCTGCTTGGCGCGGCGCCGGGCGCGGCGGTCGAGCTGCTCAATTTCCGCCGGGATGAATTCGCCTTTCGCGGCCGCACGGGCAGCTTGCGCCCGTGGCGCGCGAGCTTCATCCTGGCGGGCGCGGTGGCGGCCGCGCTCGCGCTGAATCTCGGAATCAAGGTATCCTCCAATCTGCGCCGGCTGGCCCAGGCCGACCGCCAGGTCGCCGCTATCGCCGCGCCCGCCCTGGGCCCGCAGGTCTCCGGCGCCGACGCCAAAACCGAACTCGCCGCGCAGGTGGCCGCGATGGAGAAAGAGTTGCGCCTGATGGGCGGCACCGGCGCGTCGGCTCCCCCGCTCGACACGCTACTTGCGCTCTCGCGCGCGTTGCCGCCGCATCTCGGCGCGGAGATCCTCGATTTCACACTCGACGAAGGCATCATCAAGCTCGACGGTATGGCGGATTCGTTCGCGACCGTCGACCGGGTCAAGAAGGCGCTGGACTTGAGCGGCTACTTCCGCGATATCCAGGTCACCCATGCCACCGCTGGTTCCGATCCGAGCAAGGTCGAGTTCAGGCTCACCGCGGAGATCCGCGGCGAGATGATGGAGTAGGCGATGGCGATGCTGGAGCGGCTGCGAAAAATGGCCGGCGAGTCCGCCGGCGCGATGGGAGAGCGCCTCTCCGCCACCTGGAACGCCGGGATCGCGCGCGTGCGCACGGCGGTTGCTCCGACGGCCGCGGCCGCGCGCGGGCGTTACGAAAAACTCGATCGGCGCGAGCGCGTCCTGGTGCAAATCGCGGGCGCGCTGGTCGCGCTGTTCATCGTCTTCAACCTTATCTACGTGCCGATCCAGAACGCGCTCAGCGGGCTGAGCGATCGCATCCAGGAGCGCCAGCACGACGCGGTCGACGTCGCGCACATGATGCGCACCTACCAGCGCCTGCGCATCGACCTGGCCACGATGCGCGCGCGCACGGTTCCGGCCAGCGGCGACTTCTCGCTCTTCTCGGTGGTCGAGCAGGCACTCACACGCGCGCCGGGCAAAGACAAGATAGGCTCGATCACGCCGGCCGAGAAGACGATCTCGGGGGGACTGAAGCAGTACACCATCGAGCTTAAGCTCAACGCGCTCAGCCTTCCGCAGGTGGTCGATACGCTCTACGGACTGAGCGCCCTCAACGTCCCGGTCACGGTATCGGCGCTGCACATCACGCGGCGCTCGCAGGACTCGCATTCCTTCGACGTCGAGATGACCTGCGTCGCGCTGGGCCGCCATGGCTGACGGTTTTGGCGCGCGTCTGGGCGATTTTGCGCGCGCGCGGCGCGGCGCGATCGTCTACTGCACTTTCGGCGCCGCCGTCTTCATCGCTTCGCTCGCGGCGACCTTTCCCTACGCGGCAACGCTCACGGCGCTGCTGCAGCCGCTCAGCCTCGGCTTCAGCTCCTCGGGCCAGGGCCTGAGCCTGCCGCTGGGCGCGGCCCTTAGCGACGTGCGCGTGGTCTCGCTCGAGCCCGCCTCGGCGTTCGAGATCGAAAGCCCCGACGTGACGCTCGCCCCGGCGCTCGGCGCGCTGCTGCTCGGCGAGCCTGGCGTGCGCCTGCATGCGCAGCTTTACGGCGGCGCGCTGAGCGCGACCGTCTATCGCAAGGGCCCGAAGATCGGCCTCAGCTTCGCGCTGAGCGACATGGGACTGGCGCGGCTGGCGGCGCTACACGCGTTCGGCGGTAACGTGCTGGGGCGGATCTCGGGCGGAGGATGGGCCGAACTGGCGGGCACCGGCGCGGCCGCGACCACCGGCGAACTCAATTTCCGCACCGCCGATCTAACGATCCAGGTGGCGGAAGGATTCGCGCCAATCCGTCTCGGCCAGCTCGAGGGCGCACTGACACTCGCGCGCGGGGGCGCCTTGCGAGTAAGCAAGCTCAGCGGCAACGGCCCCGACGGCGCTATCCAGGGACAGGGAACGATCCATCTCGGCCGCAACGCCAGGCAGAGCCGGATCGATCTCGAATTGACCATCCAACCCTCGGCCGAAGGGCGCAAGCGCCTGGGCGTGCTGTTCGGGCTGCTGCCCCATCCGCCGGGCGCGCAGCCCTACCTGCTGAGCGGCCCGCTGCTGACGCCCTCGATTAGCTGAACGATCGCCCCGTCCTAACCGGCATTCAGAACGGACTTCGCGATCTTTCTGTCATCCCGAGCGAGTCTGCGAGCCGAGGGACCCCGGATCGTTTACCTCCGCGACTTTGCGCCACGCTCGCTAATTAAAAATTCGGGGTCCTTCGACTCGCGCAACGCTCGCTCAGGATGACGGAAAGGACCGCACCAACGAAGATCGACGAGGAATTTCAATCAACACCCCGAGACTCACCGCATTGGCTCTCGCCAGCTCACTCCGAAACCATCGCCAGAAAATCCTCGACCGCCTCATGAAAGCGCGGATCGGCGGGGACTGTCGTATGCTCGCCGCCTTCGAGCAGCACCACGCGCGCGTCGCGGAACCATCCTGCCAGCGGCCGCGGGTCGCCCGCGATGATGTCCTTGTCGCCGGTTGCGATCAGCACTGGCGCCGCCGCACGTCTGAGCGCGTCGTAATCCAGCGTCGAGGCCGCGTCGGTCGTCTCTTCGGCGCCGATGCAGGCCGCGAGCGCGCGCAGGTCCTTGCCGTTGCGCTCGGCGCCGCGGCGGAAGCGGCGCGCCAGCACGTCCTCGATGACCGCGGGATCTTCCGCCAACAGCGCGGCGGCGATGCGATGGCGCTGGCCGGGCGTCGCGATTTGGCCGCCCTGACCGTAGCCGCCGAGCACCACGGCGCTCAGGCGTTCGCGATGCTGCATCAGCACCTCGAGCGTGATTCGCCCGCCCATCGAGTAGCCCATCATCCGTGCCCGCCTGATCTTCAGATGGTCGAGCAGGGCAATGGCGTCGGCGCTCATGTGCGCAAGCCCATACCGGGCCGGGTCGTGCGGCTTGTCGCTATGGCCGTGGCCGCGCGCGTCGTAAGCGACAACGCGCCATCGCCGCGCGAGCCGCTCGACCATCCCGGTCTTGACCCAATGCTCCTCCGCACTGGAGCCGAAGCCGTGGACCATGAGCACCGGCGCGCCGTGGCCCCGGTCGAGGTAATGAATCCTTACGCCGTCGGAATCGAAAAAGGGCATCGTGGTGACAGTTCGCCGCGCGGGCTCCGGCTCATCTTATAATTCGCGCCACCCGGCTGGGGCAACCTTCGCGACGGCTTGCGCAGGTGAGCGCGATAGCGGCAAAATCGCGCTGGACCGCTATTCCACCAACGCCGGAAACCGATGTCACAGCAAACCAACAAGCTCGGACTGCATCTCTCGCTCGTCTCGACCCTCTTCGGCTCACTGGGGAAGCTTTCGCAGGAAGCCGAGGAGAGCGGCTACACCTCGGTGTGGGTCGCCGAGGTGGCCGGCCCCAACGCTTTCGTCGCTCTGGCGCCGTGCGCGATGGCGACCAAGCGCGTCGATTTGGCAACCGGCGTGGTGCCGATCCAGATTCGCACGCCCGGCGTGCTCGCGATGGAAGCGATGGCGCTCAACGAACTTTCGGGCGGCCGCGCGATCGCCGGCCTCGGCGTCTCCAGCCCGGTGATCGTCGAGCGCTGGCATGGCGCGTCGTATCGCAAGCCGGTGACCGCGATGCGCGAGTGCGTCCACATCATGCGCGAGCTTTTCACCAAGGGCCGCTGCAAGTTCGAGGGCAAGGTCTACAAGTGCGACTTCCGCCACAGCTTGGTCACCAGCGCGCCGCGCGCGCCGCGGATTTACCTCGCCGCGCTCAACCCGCCAATGCTCCGGCTGGCGGGCGAAGTCGCCGACGGCGTTCTGCTCAACTACTCGCCGCCCGAGGCGCTTGCCGCGATGATCGCCGAAGTGCGCGCGGGCACCGAGCAAGCCGGGCGCAATCCTGCCGACGTCGACCTCTCGATTTACCTCCGCATGTGCATCACCGAGGATGAGGACAAGGCGCTGGAATCGTTCAAGCGCGAACTTGCGGGCTACGCCTTCGTCGATTCGTACAACCAGATGTTCGCGCGCTACGGGCTTGGCGATCAGTTCGCCGAGGTGCGCCGGCTCTGGCGCGAGGGCAAGCGCGACGAGGCGCACCAGGCCTTGAGCGACGCCGACATGCGGCGCATCGGGGCCTTCGGCACTGCCAAGGCCGGCCACGACTTTGTCGCGCGCTTTCGCGCCGCCGGGGTAACCCATCCGGTAATTTTTCCGGTCGGTCCCGGACGCACCGCCGAACGCGACTTTCAGAACACGATGCGCGCGATGGTGGGCGCGTAGCGCCAGCCCCGCGGCGTGCGCGGCGGCGCGGAACAGGAGCTCGCCTTCATGGGATACCCCTACAAGATCATCCTTTGCCCGGTCGATTTCGACGACAACTCGATGGCCGCCCTCACGCATGCCCGCCGCCTCGCGATCGACATGGGCGCAACGATCCACCTGGTGCACGTGCTGCCGATTTTGCCGACGTATGCCGACCAGGGCCTGGCGATCAGCGTCGACCAGGCCGCGGAGCAGGAGGCCCAGCGCCGGCTCAAGGACCTGGCGCACCGCCGGCTTTCCCGGACCCCGGCCGAGATCCACACTCGTATCGCGTTCGTCTCGGAAGTCCCGAAAACCATCCTGGCCTTCGCCCGCGAACTCGCCGCCGATCTGATCGTGATGGCGACGCACGCGCGCGGCATCATCGGCCATCTGTTCTTCGGCAGCGTGACCGAGGCGGTGGTGCGCAACGCCGTCTGCCCGGTCCTGACCCTGCGTTTCGCGCCCGAACCCGAGCCTCAACCCCAGGCGGCCGAGCCGGCCGCGACTTCCAAAGGGACGTCGGGAAAAGGAACCTCCCGCAAAGGAACTTCCGGCAAAGGAACCTCGGGAAAGACGGTGGGCGCGTAGCGCTGAGCGCGGGTCAGCGTCGCGCGCGATGCCAGATCGCACGATGTCAACTCGGTCGATGACGGCGGCAGCGCTTGCCGCGAGCGCGATCGCATTGCCGCTGGTCGCTGTTTTGATCCTTTTCACGCCGGCGACGCAGGCCGGCACCGCCGCAAAAAAGGCCTTCACGCTCACCGTCCTGGATAAGCGCATCGAGATTGGCCTCGGTCTGACCTACTACGCGTGGACCTATGACGGCCAGGTACCGGGGCCGTTACTGCGCGTGCGCCAGGGCGATGAGGTCACGATAAAGCTCATCAACCCCACCACGATGGCGCACGGGATCGACACGCACGCGGCTGAAATCGCGCCCAAGATCCATTTCGCCGCGCCCGGCGCCGAGCGCAACTTGAGTTACACCTTTCGCGCCCGCGTGCCCGGCGCGTTTCTCTACCAGTGCAGCGCCATCCCGGCGCTCTCGCACGTCGCCAACGGGATGTATGGGATGATGATCGTCGATCCCGCCGAGGGCTGGCCCAAGGCGCACGAAGTGATGATCGTGCAGGGCGAGTACTACGGCACACCCGACAACAACGGGCTGGTGGCCGGCGACAGCCGCAAGGAGGTCGAGGAGCGGCCGGATTTTGTGGTCTTCAACGGGATCGTGGACCGCTACGTCGAGCATCCGATTCCGATCAGGACCGGCGAGCTGGTGCGGGTCTTCTTCGTCAACGCGGGCCCCAACTTAAGCTCGACCTTTCACGTGACCGGGGCGATTTTCAGCACGGTCTATCGTGGCGGCAACCCGGCCGACGCGATGCACGATCTGGCGAGCTTCGAGGTCGGGCCGGGCGACGGTGCGGTGTTCGAGTTTCGCGTCCACGAGCCGGGCGACTACCCTTTCATCGACCACGCGCTCGCGCGAACCACCAAGGGCGCCGAGGGCGTCTTCCGCGCCACGCCGTAGCGGCCCTTGCCGCCCGCGCGGGCAGCGTGCTAACGACCGTCATAGGCGACAAGCTCCGGCGGCGACGCATACGACGAATCTGCGGCGGCGCGATTCGCTCCGGAAAACAGAGCCGGCATACTCGGCCGGACTCAAAGTCCAAGGATGCGAACGCGGCTGAAAGTGCCGTGCTCGCGCTCTGAAAAAGGAAGGCCATGGTCAAAATTATACTTCAGCTTTACCCGGTGCTCCCCGCGGCCAGCGAAGAGGAACGCGCGGCATTGCGCCCAATCGGCCGCAATCGCGAGATTTACCACGAGACCCTGCTCGGATGGCACGACATCATCAAGGCCGCCGACGAGATGGGCCTGTGGGGCGCCGCCACTATCGAGCATCACTTCTGGTCGGAGGGCTACGAGGTCGGTCCCAATCCCGGCGTGCTTAACGCCTACTGGGCCGCGATCACCAAGAAGATTCGCGTCGGCCAGATGGGTTACGTGATGAGCACGCAGAACCCGCTGCGCGTCGCCGAGGAGACCGCAATCCTCGACCATCTCGCCAACGGGCGCTTCTTCGTCGGCTTCGCGCGCGGCTACCAGTCGCGCTGGACCAACGTGATGGGCCAGCACCTCGGCACCCGCGCCACCACCTCGCCCTCGGCCGCCAAGGTCGATCCGGCGCGCCTGTTCGGCAAGGACGTGGTTAAAAAAGACGTCGACGACGACGACATCAACCGGCGCATCTTCGAGGAAGAGATCGACATCGTCGTCAAGGCGTGGACCCAAGAGAGTATCGAGTACAACGGCAAGACTTGGCAGATTCCCTTCCCCTACGCGAGCGGCGTCGACGACTGGCCGCTCGGCAAGTTCGGCGTGACCGGACGGCTCGGCGCCCATGGCGAGGTCGACGCCGAAGGCAACACGCGGCGCGTATGCGTGGTGCCCTCGCCCTACACGCGGCCGCATCCTCCGGTCTTCGTCGCCACCGCCGGCTCGCCCGAAAGCGCCGAGTACGCGGCCAGCCGCGGCTTCATCCCGCTCTACTTCACCACGCTCGACACCGCGCTCACGCTGGGCAATGCCTATGTCAAGGAAACCAACCGGCTCGGCCGCCCGATGGCGCTCGGGCAAAACCAGGCGCTGGTGCGGATGCTGCATGTCGGCGACACGATGGAGAAGGCGCACGAATCGGTGATGAAATACGACTCTGACATCTTTCGCAATTTCTACGCCGCGATGGGGCGGAAGAGGGTCGAGCCGAAGGACGTGGTCAAGGCGGCGACCAAGTTCGGACTCTGGGTGCCGGGCACGGTCGAGCACGTGCGCAACACGCTGATCGAGGAATACAAGCGCTTTCCCTCCGAGTACCTGACGCTGATTTACCACTACGCGCAGATGCCGAAAGAAGAGGTGCTGCGCCAGCTTCATATTTTCATGAAGGAGATCAAACCGGCGCTCGACGAGCTCGCGGAGTATCCCGCCGAGCCGTCGGTGGCCGCCGCCGGCGGCGGCAGATAGGCTGCAGCCGCGGAACCGCAAAAGCGAAAAAGCCGTTGCCATCCTGGCAACGGCTTTTTCGTTGAGGCGTGCGAAGCGCCCGCCTACGTTGTCGGCTTGGGATGCTCGGCGGGCTTGGGATGCTCGACCGGCTTGGGATGCTCGACCGGCTTGGAATTATCGCCGCCGGCCTTGCCCGGGCGGTTGGCGATCACCTCGTCGATGATCCCGTATTCGACCGCCTGCTGCGCGTGCATGAAGAAATCGCGGTCGGTGTCCTTCTCGATGCGCTTGAGCCCCTGCCCGGTATGGTTGGTCAGGATGTTGTTGAGGATTTCGCGCAGGCGCAGCGCTTCGCGCGCCTGAATTTCGATGTCGGTAGCCTGGCCCTCGAAGCCGCCCGAGAGCTGATGGATCATGATGCGCGAGTGCGGCAGCGCATAGCGCCGCCCCTTGGCGCCCGCCGCCAGCAACACCGCGCCCATGCTTGCCGCCTGCCCCACGCACAGCGTCGACACGGGAGGCTTGACGAACTGCATCGTGTCGTAAATCGCGAGTCCCGCCGTCACCGAGCCGCCGGGCGAGTTGATATACATGTTGATCTCGCGCTCGGGATCCTCGGATTCCAGGAACAGCAGTTGCGCGGTGACCAGGTTGGCGGTTTCGTCATGGATCGGACCGCCGAGGAAAACTATCCGGTCCTTCAGCAGGCGCGAAAAGATGTCGTACGCGCGCTCGCCGCGGCCGGTTTGTTCGACCACCATTGGAACCAACAAGCTCATGCGATTAACCATACCATCGTCGCCGCCGCGTCGCATCACCCGGCTAACGGCGTCAGCGGGCCAGGCGGAAGCGTTCGCCCAGAAAGACCTGGCGCACGATGTCGCTATCGACGATCTCTCGCGGCTTGCCGTGAAACAGAATTTTGCCCGAGTGAATCACGTAAGCCCGGTCGATGATCGACAGGGTCGCGTGCACGTTGTGGTCGGAGATCACGATGCCGATGCCGCGCTCCTTGAGGTAGGTGATGATGCGCTGGATCTCGACCACGGTGATCGGGTCGATGCCGGCGAACGGCTCGTCCAGGCACAGGAACATCGGATCGAGCACCAGCGCGCGCGTGATCTCGACCTTGCGCCGCTCGCCGCCCGACAACACGCTCGCCTTGGAACGCGCCAGGCGCGCGATGTCGAGTTCGTCGAGCAAGGTTTGCAGCCGCGCCTGGCGCTCTTCCTCCTCCAGCGGCAGCGTCTCGAGCACCGCGAGCAGGTTCTGCTCGACCGTCAGCTTGCGGAAGACCGACGGCTCCTGCGGAAGGTAGCTGATGCCGCGTCGGGCGCGCTTATACAGCGGGAGCATCGTGATGTCCTCGCCGCCCAGGCGCACGCGCCCCTCGTCGGGCTTGATCAGCCCGACCACCATGTAAAAGGTCGTGGTCTTGCCGGCGCCGTTGGGGCCGAGCAATCCGACCACCTCACCGCTATTAACGTTGACCGCGACGCCGTCGACCACAGCCCGTCCGCCGTAGCGCTTGACCAGCCCGTCCGCCTCCAGCGAGACCTGCCTCGCTTTAAGCGCCGGAACCTCCGGCGGTTTCTGTTCTCGCAGTGGTTCGACCTTCGCCATCCTGTCCCAACCCCCGACCAAGCACTCCCTCCTTAAAGATGTACCCGGTTTGCGACGCCGAAAGAAGGAATAAACGGCAATCCCGCCCTTACAGTACGCATCTTTGCCCGGCCCGGTTTCATTACGGTCATCTTAACTCTCCCGGGGCCTTCCTGCGCGATGCGGCGGAGCGCGCGCGGCTATGCTAATTTGCCTGCGTATGCCGGACAGCGTGCGGAAGATTTACCTCTGCGGCCCGATTATGGACGCCGACCCGACGGCGGCTAAGGACTGGCGCACCCGCGCCAAGGAACGTCTGGCCGGCCGCTTCATCCTGCTCGATCCGCTGCGGCGCAATTTCCGCGACAACGAGCTCGACTCCTCCAACGAGATCGTCGAGTTCGACCTCCAGGACGTTCGCGACGCCGACCTGTTGCTGGTCAACTATTGCAAGCCCTCGCTGGGCACCGCGATGGAAGTTTTCTACGCCAGCCATGACCTCGGCAAGTTCGTGATCGCGTTCAGCCCGCTGGGCTTCAAGGATTGTTCGCCCTGGATGGTGCGGTTTTGCACCAAGATCCTGCCCGACCTCGAAAGCTCGCTCTTCTATATCGAGCGCCACTTCACGTAGACAAGCAGCGTCCGGTATTAGCGGATCATCCGGAGCAGCCAGTCGCCGACCGGGTTGGCGACCATCCGCCGCGGCGACTGATAGGTCGAGGCGGACGCGTACTGGACGTGATGCGTGGTGCGGCGGCTCCGATGGTGTTGGCTCGGTGTGTAATGGCTCACGCTCGCCTTGCCGCTCCATTTCCATTGCTGAGGCGTGGTCAGCATTGGTAGTGCCGACGCCATCGTATCGACCCGGGTCACCGAGACGCGGGCGACGCCGCTATGGTCAAGCCCAATCCGCTTCGCAGCGCGTTGCGACAGGTCGATACCCCGGCCGCGCACGTAAGGTCCGCGATCGTTGATTCGCACCACCACCGACCGTCCAGTGCTCAAATTAGTGACTTGTACGTGCGAGCCGAGCGGCAGGCTGCGTGACGCCGCAGTGAGATCGTCGCGACGGTATATTTCACCGCTCGCCGTGCGCTGGCCGATGAAGCCGGGGCCATACCATGAGGCAACCGTGACGCGGCCACCCGCCGCGGACGCGGGCGCGGCCTCGACCGCCGGCGCCGGCCGCGGTCCTACGTTCGCCGCGTTGTAGGCCGAGCATCCGCCGAGCCACAACGCCGCGCACGTTAGCCACGATGTTCGTATCGAAAAGATGCCCCGCCGCCCCATCGTTTGCGCCAGTTACCAGTCTCGAGGGTCGCCCCCAGCTCATCCTCGAACCGGCACCATAATCTTATACGGCCTCGCTCGCGCGAATCCAACAAAGTGCGGCGCGCCATCAACAGGAAATTAGCGGTTCTTTAGCCAATGCGACTCTAAAACGCCGCGGCGCACCGGTTCTTTTTACATAGCGTCCGATATACACTAACTCCAGTCGAAGAGAGGCCGTGAGAGCGAAGCTGTGAGAGCGGGCGAGGAGTTCTTCAATTTCCACAATCACGACATGGTCCGCGTTGCGGTCGCCATCCCGGCCGTGCGCGTCGCCAATCCCGCCTTTAACTGCGAACAGACTGTCGCTCTGATGCGCCAGGCGGCCGAGCGCAATGCCGCCGTCGTGCTCTTCCCGGAACTCGGACTACCCGGCTACTCCTGCGAGGACCTTCATCAGCAGCGCGTCGTGCTAGACGGATGCGTCGCGGCCCTGGCCAGGATTGTCGAGGCCAGCGGCGCGCTCGACACCGTCGCCGTAGTCGGCCTTGCGATCGTGGTTGACCATCAGCTCTTCAACTGCGCCGCCGTCGTTCATCGCGGACGCATTCTTGGCGTGGTGCCCAAGACCTACCTGCCCAATTACCGCGAGTTTTACGAGATGCGCCAGTTCGTGCCCGGCGACGTCGCCGTGCGCGATGAAATCGAGCTTTGCGGCCAGTCCGCGATCCCGTTCGGCGCCCGTCTGCTGTTCGTCGTCGAGGAACAGCCGCTGCTCACCTTTCACGTCGAGATCTGCGAAGACCTGTGGGTGCCGATTCCGCCCTCCTCGTACGCGGCCCTCGCCGGCGCCACCCTGCTGCTCAACCCCTCGGGCTCCCCGGTCACCGTCGCCAAGGCCGAGTATCGGCGCGAGCTGGTCGCGAACCAGTCGGCGCGATGCATGGCCGGGTATCTGTATGCCGGCGCCGGCGCGGGCGAATCGACCACCGACCTCGCCTGGGACGGCCAGGGGCTGATTTACGAAAACGGCAACCTGCTCGCCGAATCGCACCGCTTCAGCTTCGAGCCGCAACTGGTCTGCTCGGAGATCGACCTCGAACGCCTAGCGCAGGAGCGGATGCGCCAGACCAGCTTCGGACAGACCGTCCGCCATCATCGCGACGAGCTGCGGCGCTTTCGCACCGTCAAATTCCCGGCCCAACTCGCGCGGCGCGGCCGGATGCTGCCCGAGCGCCGGCCCGAGCGCTTCCCCTACGTGCCGTCCAACCCGGCCAAGCGCGACGAGCGATGCTCGGAGGTCTACGAAATCCAGGTGCAGGGGCTGGCGACGCGTCTCGGCGCGACCGGAATCAAGCGCGTCGTGATCGGCGTCTCGGGCGGCCTCGACTCGACTCAGGCATTGCTGGTCTGTGCACAGGCGATGGATCTGCTCGGCTATCCGCGCGCCAACATCCTGGGCTACACGATGCCGGGGTTTGCGACCTCGGCGCGCACGCTTGAGCAGGCGCGCAGCCTCATGCGCGGCATCGGATGCACCGCGCGCGAACTCGATATCCGGCCAGCGGCGCGCCAGATGCTCAAAGACATCGACCATCCCCATCGCGACGATGCCGCGGTCTACGATATCGCCTTCGAGAACGTGCAGGCCGGTGAGCGCACCAGCCATCTGTTCCGCCTCGCCAACCTCAACGGCGCGTTGGTGGCCGGCACCGGCGATCTCAGCGAACTCGCGCTGGGATGGTGCACCTACGGCGTCGGCGATCAGATGTCGCACTACAACGTCAACGCCAGCGTCCCCAAGACTCTCATCCAGCACCTCATCCGATGGGTCGCCGGTACGGGACGCCTTGGCGCCGAAGCGAGCGGCACGCTGCACGAAATCCTCGCCACGCCTATCAGTCCCGAACTGGTGCCCGGCGGCGACGGCGGCGAGGGGCCGGCACAGGATACCGAGGCGATGATCGGCCCCTACGAGTTGCACGACTTCAGCCTCTACCACATCCTGCGCTTCGGCTATCCGCCGGCCAAGGTCGCGTTCCTGGCTTACTGCGCATGGCACGACGCGCGGAGCGGCGGATGGCCGGACGTGCCGGCTCAGGATCGTCATCAATACGGGATCGGCCAGCTCAAGGCCCATCTGCGCACGTTTCTTTTCCGCTTCTTCCAGACCAGCCAGTTCAAACGCAGCGCCGTGCCCAACTCGCCCAAGGTCGGTTCGGGCGGCTCGCTTTCGCCGCGCGGCGATTGGCGCGCGCCCTCGGACAGCGAGGCCGCGGCATGGCTAGCGGCGCTCGATCTCGTCCCCGACCGCGAGTAGCAATTTCCGCCAGATCGATCATCTGCGCGCGCCGATGCGTCGCGCCAGGCATATGCTAAGCTGGTATGGTTTTAAAACTTTCCAGGGAGAATGGGATGGAATTCGGATTGTTTCTGATGAATGTTGATTTTGAAACGGTGCGCGAATCGGCGCGCGCCGCCGAAGAACTCGGCTATCACCTGGTCGTGTTTCCCGACCATTTCGTCCACCAGACGCCCGGTGGCGGCTACGACCCGCACTCCCTCGCGCACGACGCGATCCTGCTGGCCGCGGCGGCCGCCCAGGCGACCCGCACGCTTCGAATCGGGCACGTCGTACTATGCAATCTCTTCCGTCATCCCGCGGTGACGGCGCAGGCCCTGATGTCGCTCGACCATCTGAGCGGCGGCCGCCTGCTGGCCGGCCTGGGCGCCGGATGGACCGAGACCGAGTTCCAAATGACCGGAATCGGGTTTCCGGATATCGGCACGCGCCTGCGGATGCTCGACGAAGCGCTGACCTGCATCCGCTCGCTATGGACTCAGGAACGCACGACCTTCGAGGGCGAGTTCTATCGGCTGAACGATGCGATTTTGTGGCCCAAGCCGCTCCAGCAGCCTCATCCGCCGATCGTCATCGGTGGCAGCGGCCGTGGAGCGCTGCGCCTGATGGCCAAACACGCCGACGTCGCGAATATCGCCGTGGACACCGGCAAACCGGCGAAGCTGACGCTCGAGGGCATGGGCAAGATCACCGATGCGGCGTTTCGCGACCGCGCCGACTTCGTACGTGCGGAGGCGGCGCGCCTGGGACGCGATCCCAACGCGATCACGATCAGCAACGCGATCTTCGCCGTGATGCTCGCGGACTCGCCCGCCGCCGCCGAGGCCAGCGCACGGGAGATCGGCAAGACCTTCGGCATCCCGGCCGACGAGGCAACACGCTCGGCGCTGTTCCTTATCGGCACGCCGCAGCAGTGCATCGCGGAACTCAACCGCCGTGCGGCCGAATGGGGCGTGGGCCAATTTCTCTTCGCGGCCGGCAACGCCGAGACCACCCGCCGCCTGGCGAACGAGGTGCTGCGCCACGTCGGACAATGATTCGCGATCCTGCCGCCCATGCTGAGTCGATTCAGCGAAGGCAGCTAAATAGTTCGATGCGTTTTCATTGGCGCGCCCGGAGGGATTCGAACCCCCAACCCTCGGATCCGAAGTCCGATGCTCTGTCCAGTTGAGCTACGGGCGCGCGCCTAAAAAATAGCGTAAAAGGCTGGGCTCTTACAGCTTGGAGCCCGAGTCACGGTAGTCGGTATTCTTAAGCGAGACGGCCTTGGCGCGCGGGAATGCGCGTTCGAGGTCGCCCTTTATTCTGACCCGCACCAGCAGCCGGTCTTTGTGGCCGCGATCGGCGACGATACTCAGGAACGAATCTCTGAGGAACACCCACATTTCTTTTCGCCTCCTCGGCGGCGTGCAGCGCGCTCAGCTTCATAGCCGCCTCCTGTAGCATTCTGGAATCGGTGATCGCGTACCTGCGACAGACCGCCTCAGTTTTATGACCGGTCAACTTCATCGCCGCAAAGCATGGCACCCCGGCGCGCTCCAAGTTTCGCACGGCGGTGCGGCGCAACGCTCCAACCTTGCCGCCTCGCGCACGGCCGCGGCACAATCAAAAGAACGGACAGAGCAACAGCGCGCCGCCCCGCGCCAACAGACCCAGCATCGCCGGCGCCCAGCGCCGTGGTAATCCGATCGTCTCCGCGACGAGCCCCAGACCTTGCGGCACGCGCGCCGAGGGCGCCATGGTTCGGATTCCCGCAAGGATTCCTCGCGCCGGGTAGAGCACAAGCTCGTGGCGCTCGCCGTCCTTGATTCCGGCTCGCGCGCGCGCGATCTCGATCGCCTTGTCGAGCCCGCCCAGTTCGTCGACCAGTCCGCCGCGCCGGGCCGCAACGCCGCTCCATACCCGCCCACGCGCCATCGCCTCAGCCTGCGCGGGATCGAGTCGGCGCCCCTGGGCGACCTTGGCGGTGAAATTGCCGTAGAGTTCGCCGATGGCATTGTTGAGCTGGCCGAGTTCGGCGGGGCTGAGCGCGCGCGCCATCGAGAGCCCGTCGCTTATCTCGTCGCTCTTGACGAATTCCATCGCCACGCCCATCGCGGCGAGCGCGTTGCCCGCGTTGAAGTGCGCGTAAACCACGCCGATCGAGCCGGTGATAGTGGCCGCTCCGGCGACGATCTGATCCGCGCCCATCGCGACGTAGTAGCCGCCCGAGCCCGCGACGTCGCCCATCGAGACCACCACTGGCTTGCCGCGCTCGCGCGCCTCGCCCACCGCGCGCCACACCAGGTCGGAACCGAGCGCCGAGCCGCCCGGCGAATTGACCCGGAAGACGATCGCGCGGACGTCCTTGTCGCTGGCGGCGCGATGGAATTGCGCGGCCACCGCTTCGCCGCTCAGAAAATCGCCGGCCGCGGGCGGCTCGCCGGCGACAACCGGACCCACGCCATGAATCAGCGCCAGCCGCGGGTCGCGGCCGGGACGCCGGGCATAGGCGAGACGGCGCAGGTAGCGGGCCAGTCCGACGAAAACGCGCTCCTCGTGCTCCGGGTCGAACTCGGCGCGCAGGTCTTCGAAGTAGCCGGCGCGATCGATGAGGCGGGCCTCGGACGCCGCGCGCACGCTCAGGAAGCCGCTGCCCGCAAGCTCGGCGGCGCGTGCGGGCGCGAGGCCCCGAGCTTCGGCAATTCGCGCGGCCAGCAGCTCCTTGCTGTCGGCGACGATCGCGGCGAGGCTCTCGTGCAGCTCGGGCGACATCCGCTCGCGCGTAAAGGTCTCGGCCGCGCCCTTGTACTCCTTCCATTGCAGGGTCTGCGCCTCGACCTTCAGCTTGTCGAGCGCGCCGCGCAAGAAAATCCCACCTGCGGCCACGCCCAGCATCGTCACCAGCGTATTGGGATTGGCCACGATTTCGCCCGCACCGCAGGCGACGAGATACTCGCGCACGCTGGCGCTGTCGCCCTCCAGCAGCGCGATGGTGCGTTTGCCGGCGCGTCCGAGCGCGCGCAACAGCGCGTACAGCTCATCGGCGGTGGCAAGTCCGGTTTCCAGCCCGGCGATCCGGACGATCACGGCGCTTAGCCGGGAATCGCGCGCGGCGCCCTCGAGGGCCTGGCGCAGATCGAAGAGCGTGGGACTGGCGCGTCCGCGCAACTGGTCCAGCGGTGAGCGCGGCGTGCTCTCGCGCATCGCTCCCGCGAGCTTAATCGTCAGCACGGCGCCGCGCGGAATCCGCGCCGGCCGCACGATCAGCAGCAAAAAAGCGGCCGCGATCGCGGCGGCCATCGCGTACAATCCGATTCCGGTCTCGCGCAGGCCATAGTGGATGCCGAGCGCGCCAACTCCGGCGACCAGCGCAACCAGTATCGCGACTCGAATCTCGCGTCGCAGTGAATGAATCGCTATCCTCATCTTCGGCTCCTTCAGGCTTGGCCCAAGCGTACTTCTAAACTAGCTTTTTTCGATGCACCGATCTCTTACACCCATCCTTCCACTTATCGTCGTGCTCGGCTTTGGCGCCGCGTCGTGCTCGCTTTTGGGTTACAAAAAGAAGCCCGCCGTCCCGCCGATCGCGCTGCATACGGCAACGATGGATCTCACGCCCGACATCACGGTCAACGCCCTGGTCGCGACGCCGCCCGGCTTCACGCCGATCGCCGGTCAGCCGCCCCTGTGGCTGCAAGGCGCCAAGGAACTCGCGCTGGCCGGAACGCTGGAGGGACGCACCGAGGTGCTCGGTTTCAGCGGCGCCGAGTACAAGAATGTGCGATTGGTCGCGGCCGACGGCGGGCCCGGCGCACCGCTCGGAAAGATCGTCGGACTCGCCGCGAGCGCGGACGGGCTGACGCTGGCGGTGGCCGAGGCCGAGCCTGGACGGATCGAGATCGTGATGCGCTACGTCATCAGCAATAGCGGACAGAACTCGGTCGCGAGCTTCGACGGTAACTTCCACGCGGTGAGCCTCACCTGGCTCACGCCCGACACGCTCGCCGTGGGCTTGGCCGGCGAGTCCGCCGTCACGCCGGCCCAGGCTGGCGGCCTGTACCTGATTCACGTCCTCGGCGCGGTGACAATCAAGCAGGTAAAGCTCTCCTGCCCGCTCTCGACGCTGGTCTTCAGTCCCGACACGCGCTATGCGGTCGGCGAAGGCGACCAGCGGACGCCGCCGGCGCTTTTTGACAGCCACGATAGAAGCTGCCGGCCGGTTGGCGTCGATGGGCCAATCAAAGTGCTCGGCTGGGCGCCGGGAAGCCTCGCCTTCCTGTACTCGGCGCCGGCGGGAGGCGGACACGGCGCGGGCGTTTTCCGCTACAACATCGCCAGCGGGAAGACCGACCTTATCGCGGTCTCCTCGAGCGCCGCGGCATACACCGGCGCGGGCGTCATTATGGCGCTCGGCAATCGCGGGCTGAATTTCCAGAGCGCAGCGTCGGCGCCCAACCAGCGGGTGACCGCGCAGATCGCGAGCTTCGACCCCAAGCAGAGCCAGACGGTAGTCGATACGCTGGGCACGCCTACCACGCCGGCGATGATGCTGGCGACCACGATGATCTACTCGCCCAACTTCGCCCAACTGGCGCTGCAATTATTCGTCGCGGGACCGGGCGGCCCGATGCGCGAAATCGTGACCTTCTCGATCATCGACCGCAAGGCGTTCGTGCTGGCAAGCGGGCCGTTTCGCGGCGTCGCGGTGATCGGATGGTCGCCCGCCGCCAACCATCTGGTGATCTTCGACGGCGACGGCACGACCGGCGCTGTCGCCGTGATCACGCCCGAACGTTAGGGCAGGCCTGACGTTACAGTAGATCCGTACCGCGAGAGGCCAGGACTCCTGCGAAGATCGTACATCACAAATTGCCTCTGCCCTGCCAATACTCGGCGGCGACGCCGAACGCCGACGCCGCGCGCTCGAAGCTGTCGAATACCACCAGCCCGCGGCCGCGCGCCAACTCTTTGGCGCGGGCAACGATCACCTCGACGTGGGCCGGATGCAGAATCACGGCGAAGCCCTTGTGCGAGCGGCGGTTGAACTCGGCGAGCTGATCGAGCAGGCCGGTCAGTTCTTCCTCATGCGCAGGCCAGCGCGCGGCGCGCAGCCCCGTGCCGATCTCCAGCACAATCGCATCGATGGCCGGGTCGCGCTCGAGGATGTCGAGAATGCGATCGAGGTTGCCCTGGTCGTGGCCCATCCCGATCGTCCCACCGGCATCGAGCGGATTGCGATAGCTGCCGCCGATGATGTTGAAGAAGCTTTTCAACTCCGCGTACGACGCCTCCGAAAGCGCCGGCACCTCGAGCCCCGCGGAAGCGAAGGTATCGGTTATCACCACCGACTGGCCGCCGGTCATCGCGACCAGCCCCATCCCGCGGCCGCCGACGCGCCGCCCGCGCGCCAGCAATTCCATCGCGTCGAGCATCGCGTCGAGGCTCGCGACCGAAACCGCCCCGCTCTGCACCATCAAGGCGCGCCACACCGCGGCGGGGGTCGCGAGCGAGCCGGTATGCGAGAAAGTCGCGCGCGCGCCGGCCGCGGTCATCCCGCCTTTCCATACCACCACCGGATGGCGCGCGGCCGCGCGGCGCAGGCTCGCGAAAAAACGCCGGCCGTCGCGGACGCCTTCGAGGTACATCCCGATCGCACGCGTGGCCGGATCGCCGGCCATCAGGTCGAGGTAGTCCGCCGCCTCCAGCATCAACACGTTGCCGATCGAGGCGGCCTTGTTGATGCGGATGCCGCGGATCGGCGCTTGCAAGGAGAAGTTGATGCTGTGGGTGCCGCTCTGTGAGATGAAGCATACGTCGCCGCGGCCGCCGACTTCGAGATCGGGGAAGTTGCACAAACCGATCGACGGGTTATACAGGCCCATGCAGTTGGGACCCACCAGCGCGATGTCCGATTCGGCGGCGGTCGTTCGCAGCTCACGCTCCAGCTTCACGCCCAGCTCTTCGCCGGTCTCGGAGAAGCCCGAGGTGAAGAAGCCGATTCCTTTGACCCCGGCGGCGACGCAATCCTTGAGGATGCGTGGCGCGATCTGCCGGGGCACGGCGCTGATCGCGTAGTCGATTGGCTCGGGCACCTCGGCCAGGCTCCTGCAATTAGTCACCCCCATCGCCTCGATGCCAGGGATTTCGTTGGGATCGATTTGCACCGAGTACAGTTTGCGCGAGAAGCGCGCCATCGCGCGCAGCCACATATAACCGCCCATCCGCTTGTCGCCGATGACCGCGACCGCGCGCGCGTCGAAGGCCCGGCCAAGGTTCTCGGCTCGGCGCGCCTGGCGCGGATCGACGGCCGCCGCGGACTGTGCCGCGCCGGGGTCGAGCAGGATGCGCGCGTCGAGCACCCGCAGTCCCCTGGAGTAGGCAGCCACCGGGTTGAGGTCCATCTCGCGCACCTCGGTGTGCGCGGCCGCGAACTCCGATATTTCCGCCACCAGGCCGGCGATCGCGTCGAGGTCAGCCGGCGCGCTTCCACGCGCGCCATGCAGGAGCGACGCGCCCCGCAATTCACCGAGCATCGCGCGAGCGCCGGCCGCGGTCACCGGCGCGATTCTCAGCGCGGTGTCCCTGAAAACCTCGACCAACACGCCGCCCAACCCCACTATCACCAGCGCGCCGAAGCGGTCGTCGCGCGTCACCCCGACAATCAGTTCAACCCCTGGCGCCGCCATCGCCTGCACCGCGACCCCGTCGAAGCGCGCGCCCGGACGCTTGGCGGCAAGGCCCTGGCGGATGCGCTCGAAGGCGGCCTTGACCTCGGCGGGCGATCCCAGGCCAAGTTCGACGCCGCCGACTTCGCTTTTATGGACCGCCTGCGGCGAGAGCACTTTGAGTGCGGCCGGAAAGCCCGCGCGCGCGGCGAGTTCCACCGCTTCCTCGGCGCTCTCAGCGCGGTAAGCGGTCGCAACCGGGATTCCGATCGCTTCGAGAATTTGCTTGGATTCGATTTCCGAAAGTTCGGTGCGGCCGGCACCGATAGCCTTCGCGAGCATCCGGTCGATGGTCGATGCGCTTGATGCGTCCACACGAGGCCTATAGCAAAGGCGCCCAACGATTTGAAACGCGCCGACATGAACGCCAAGATGCGATGAGCGTGGCGACCGGATGAAGCATCGCGGCAGACAGGACAGGCACGGCGAAAATAGCACACGCGAACGGCGGGTGTTCGTCACACGGCCGATCGCGGAGCCTGCGATCCACCGGCTGGCGGCGATGGTGCGGGTGGATCTGTGGGACGACGAGATGCCGCCGCCGCCGGCCGAGTTGCGTGCCCGCGCGCGTCAGGCCGATGGCGTGCTTAGCATGGTCACCGATCGCTTCGACGCCGCCATGATCCGCGCGCTGCCGCGGCTGCGCGCGATCAGCAACCTGGCGGTGGGCGTGGACAATATCGACCTCGCCGCCGCGACTCGCGCCGGCATCGCGGTAGGCCATACGCCCGGCATCCTGACCGAAACGACCGCCGACCTGGCCTTTGGCTTGCTGATGGCGGCGGCGCGGCGAATCGCCGAGAGCGATCGCTACGTGCGCGGCGGACGATGGCGAACTTGGGGGCCGAAGGTGATGCTGGGGCGCGACATTCACGGCGCTACGCTGGGAATAGTCGGATGGGGCGCGATTGGACAGGCGATGGCGCGGCGCGCGGCCGGCTTCGGGATGCGCGTGCTGTATTTGCCCGGCCGGCGCACGGCGCGCTCAGCGCAAAGCAGGCGCCCGCGCGTATCCGCCGGCGCCGGCCCCTCGACGCCGGAATCGGCCAGCCTCGAACGGCTGCTGGCGGAATCGGACTTCGTCTCGCTGCACGTGCCGCTTATGGCCGCGACTCGCCATATGATCGGCGAGGCCGAATTCGCGACCATGAAGCGCACGGCCATCCTGATCAACACGGCGCGCGGCGCGATCGTCGACCCGTCGGCGCTTGTCGGCGCGCTCCGGGCTGGACGGCTGGCCGGAGCCGGACTCGACGTGACCGACCCGGAGCCTATCGGCGCGAACGATCCACTGCTCAAGCTGCCCAACGTCGTCATCACACCGCACATCGGCAGCGCGAGCCACGCGACGCGGCTCAAGATGGCCGAGCTCGCGGTGGATAATCTGATCGATGTCTTCGAGGGCCGGCGGCCACGGCATTGCGCCAACCCGGCGGTGCGAATGCTGACGCATCGCCAGGTCTGTAGCTAACAGAGGCGTTGCTTGATCAGGAGCGGCCGTCCTCAGCCGCCGCTGCGGCGATCGCCTGCGCGAGCGTGAAGCGTCCTTCGTAAAGCGCGCGACCGGTAATCACGCCGGCTATTCCGCGCTGGAACAGCCGGCGCAACGCGAGGATATCATCGAGCCGCGCGACCCCGCCGGAAGCAATCACCGGCGTCTTCGAGGATCGCGCGACCGCCTCGTACATTTCGATGTCGACGCCATTCTCGGTGCCGTCGCGGGAAATGTCAGTCAGGATAACCGCGGCTATCCCAGCCTGCTGGAAGCGCTCCAGCGCATCGGCCACGAGAAGCTGACTGGTCTCGCGCCAGCCCTTGATCGCCAAACGCCCGTCGCGCACATCGAGCGAGCCAAAAACGCGTCCCGGATGTTCGCGGCAGGCTTCGGCGAGCATCGCGGGGTTGAGCATCGCGGCCGATCCAATCGATACGTAATCCGCGCCCGCCGCGATCGCCGCGCGCACCGAATCCGCCGTCCTCAGTCCTCCGCTCACATCCAACGCGCAAGCAACCGCGGCGCGGATCGCGCGGATCGATTCCAGATTGCTTGGCGCGCCGGCGATCGCGCCGTCGAGATCCACGACGTGGATTATCCGCGCGCCCGCGTTCTCGAAAGCGCGCGCGGCCGCCGCGGGGTCCTGGCCATAGACGGTCGCGCGGTCCATCTCGCCGCGCAAAAGGCGCACGACCTCGCCGCGCTTGAGGTCGATCGAAGGAATGACGGTGAACTGATCGAACAAGCGCGTGGTTACGAAAGGGTGCCTTTGGTCGATACCGCTGCGCCGCCCGAGCGCGGTTCGCGGGTGGTCGCCTGATCCATCGCGCGCGCGAGCGCCTTGAACGCGGCCTCGATGACGTGATGGGGATTGCGGCCACCGACCAGATTGAGGTGCAGGTTCATCCCGACCTCGTCGCTCAGGGCCTTCATGAAGTCGTGCACCAGCTCGGTCTGGAAGGTTCCCACCCGCTCCTGCGCGATCGGCACGTTGTAGGCGAGGTAGCTTCGGCCGCTGATGTCGACCACCGCCGAGCACAGCGCCTCGTCCAGCGGCACCATCGCCTCGCCGAAGCGCCGGATGCCCGAGCGATCGCCGAGCGCCTGGCGAAAGGCGCGGCCGAGCACGATACCGACGTCCTCGACCGTGTGATGCTCGTCGATATGGACATCGCCGCTCGCCTGGATCACGAGATCGAAGAAGCCGTGGCGCGCGAAGCTCTCCAGCATGTGGTCGAGGAATGGAACGCCGGTTTCCACCGCGCCGCGGCCGCCGCCGTCGAGATTGAGGGCGACCTTGACTTCGGTCTCGCGCGTCTTGCGTTCGACCGCGGCCGAGCGGCTGGAGAGCGGCTGGCCGTCGGCGCTCGCGCGCGCGCGCGGCTGGTCCGCGGGCGCGACTTTCAAGCGCGGCGTCTTAATCGGAGGCTTCAAATGAGACTTGTTCGCCATCGTCCTATGGTCAGGTCATCCAGCTAACGCGCGGCGCGCCGCTCGCGGTATCCCATATCATCATGCCGTCTTCCTGACACGGTCATCTTACCTGTCAGGCGGCGTTGACGTAACCGGCACGGTGGAATTTTCCTCCACCGGCAGGGGGCCGTTCACGAACGGCCCTCTTAAAGCGTTACCTCTTTCGTCGTTTCCGCCGCGCGACGCGCGCGCCGGCACCCAGCCGCAGTTCGACCGCCCGCGCATGGCCCTCGAAACCTTCCATCCGGGCGAGGCGCGCGACCGCGGGCCCGAGTTTTTCGATCGCGCGCGCCGAGGCCTCGACTACACTGGTGCGCGCGATGAAGTCATACGCGCCCAGCGGCGAGGCGAAGCGCGCCGCGCCACCCGTGGGCAGCACGTGATTGGGTCCGGCGAGATAATCGCCGAGCGGTGCGGGGCTAAGCTCGCCCACGAACACCGCGCCCGCCGCACGCACTCGCCCAAGCCATCGCGGCGCGTCCTTGAGGTCGAGTTCAAGATGCTCGGGCGCGATCCGGTTGGAGAGCGCGAAGGCCTCCTCGAGGTTATCGACCACGACCAGGGCGCCGCGCCGTTCGAATACGCGCCTGACCGCGGCGGCGCGCGGAAGATCGCCAAGGGCCTGCTCGATCGCGGCGGCGACGCGCTCGGCGGTGCCGCGCGAGGGCGTCAGCAGCACGGCAGCTTCGTCACCCGATCCGTGTTCGGCCTGCGCGATAAGGTCGGCCGCAACCCATTGCGCGCGCGCGCCGCCGTCGGCGATCACCAGCACCTCGCTCGGCCCGGCCATTTTATCGATATCGACCGCGCCGTAGACCATCCGCTTGGCCGTCTGCACCCAGGCGTTGCCGGGGCCGACTATTTTGTCGACCGCCCCGATGGTGCGCGTGCCGTAAGCGAGCGCGGCGACCGCCTGCGCGCCGCCGACGCGGTAGAACTCGTCGACGCCGGCGATCGCGGCCGCCGCCAGCACCGCGGTCGAGTCTCCCGCGGGCGACGGCGGCGACACCATCACGATTTCGCCGACGCCCGCCACGCGCGCTGGAATCGCGTTCATCAGCACAGTCGAAGGATAGGCGCCCTGCCCGCCCGGGACGTAGATTCCGACCCGCCTGAGCGGCCGCACCGTCTGACCCAGGCGCATCCCCGTGGCGTCGCGATAACTGAACGAGCGGCTTAGCGTGCGGCGATGGAACTCGCGGATACGCCGTGCCGCAAGCTCGAGCGCGCGGCGCTCGGCGGGAGCAAGCGCGCGGCGCGCCGCTTCCATCTCCGCGGGCCGCACGCGCAAGCCCGCCGGCGTGAGCTGCACGCGATCGAAGCGGGCGCCGAACTCGACCAGCGCGCGGTCGCCGCGCCGGCGCACGGCCGCGATTATCTTCGCCACCGCCGCGTCGATCGCGACGCCGTCACTGCCGCGCCGCTTCAGCATCGCGTCGAGAAAGCGGCGAAACGCGCCGCTATGCGAGTTCAGGATCGCCAGTTTCACTTCGTCTCACGCCGCCTCCTCGTCGGGCACTCGCTCGACGGCCGCGCCCAGCGCCCGCAGCTTCGCGTCGAGCGCCTCGTAGCCGCGGTCGAGATGATAGACGCGGCTCAGCTCGGTGCTGTTCTCGGCGGCGAGGGCCGCCAGGATAAGCCCCATGCTGGCGCGGAGATCGGTCGCCATCACCGGCGCGCCGCACAGCGCCGTCGGCCCGCGGACCACCGCGGTCGGCCCCTTCATCACGATATCGGCGCCCATCCGCATCAGCTCGAGCGCGTGCATGAAGCGGTTCTCGAAGATGGTTTCGGTGATGACCGAGGTTCCGGCGGCCTGCGTGAGCAGCGCCATCATCTGCGCCTGCAAGTCGGTGGGAAATCCGGGGTACGGGAGCGTGCGCAATTCGACCGGGCTAAGCACCGCGCCGCGCGCGACCCGCAATCCGTCCGCGACCGGCTCGACCGTAACGCCGGTCTCCTTGAGCTTGGCGATGACCGCTTCCAGGTGCCCCAGCGGCGCGCCACGCACCACCACGTCGCCGCCGGTCACCGCCGCCGCGATCATCAAAGAGCCGGCCTCGATGCGGTCGGGAATCACGGTATGCTCGGCGCCGCCCAGACGCTCGACGCCTTCGATTTCGATCACGTGACTTCCCGCGCCGGCGATTCGCGCGCCCATCGCGGTCAGTAGCCGCGCCAGGTCCTGCACCTCGGGCTCGCGGGCCGCGTTCTCGATCGAAGTGTGGCCGCGGGCGCGCACCGCGGCCATCATGATGTTCTCGGTGGCGCCGACCGAGGGCGAGTCGAGCCACACGCGCGCGCCGTGGAGCAGGCCTGCGTGGGCTTCGACATAGCCGTGGCGCATCTGGATACGCGCGCCGAACATCCGGATTCCCGCGATGTGCAGGTTGACCGGCCGCGCGCCGATCGCGCATCCGCCCGGCGTCGAGACCCGCGCCCGTCCAGTGCGCGCGAGCAGCGGCCCGAGCACCAGGAACGACGCGCGCATCGTCTTGACCAGCTCGTAGGGCGCCTCGTGCGAGGTGATGGCGCGCGCGTGCAGCTCGACGTCATGGTCGCCGACCCAGCGCGATACGACACCCAGGCGCCCGAGCAGCTCGATCGAGGTTCGAACGTCGCGCAGCCGCGGCACGTTATGGACGAGCACCGGCTCGTCGGTCAGCAGCGCCGCCATCAGGCACGGCAGCGCGGCGTTCTTGCTGCCCGAGAGCTCGACCGTACCGCGCAGTGGCGTGCCGCCCCGGATGATCATCCTGTCCATTTTGAAGATGCGGATTCCCCCGGACGGTTGAATCGTTACCCGCGCGCCTCCCCAGTATCCGCCTGTATTTAAAGCGTGAGTATAAGGTGTCCAACCGAAATGCGCGATCAAAAGCGAGCAATTCGAGCAAACGCGAGCGGCTGTTCTTGAGTCATCCTGAGAGTTTGTGATTTTTTGAGCGAACTTCCTTCTTCGGTCATCCTGAGCGTAGCGAAGAATCAACGCGAAGCGATCGTTCCCGTGCGGCGCGGCGCCGCACGCCAGGCGCGACCAGAATCGAATCGCTGCGCGTGGATCCTTCGGCTCGCGCAGCGCTCGCTCAGGATGACTGCCTGGGCTGTGCGGAGTGAGTCATGCGCCGGCGCTGAAACGTTTCCAAGCCGATTTGCCGCTCGGGCCGTTACCGCGCGCGTCGCGCACGCACCACGCGCTCGACCCCCGCCAGATCGCGCATCCGCACGCTCGTGTCGCACCCCGCCCCACGCATCATCGCCTCGACCGCATCCGCCTGTCCCGCACCGACCTCAAGTATCACTTCACCACGACGCGCCAGCCATTGCGCAAGACCCTCCCCGATCTTGCGATAGAATTCCATCCCGTCGTGGCCACCTCCGAGCGCGATCCGCGGTTCGAAGTCGCGGACGTCCGGTTCGAGCGTTGCAAGTTCGGCCGCGGCGATGTAGGGCGGATTGGACACGATCACATCGAAAGATGAGCGGTTCCCGTCCAACGCGGCGAAGCAATCGCTTTTGAGAAAAGTGATTCGGTCGGCGCATCGATGGCGCCGCGCGTTGTCGGCAGCGACCTCAAGTGACACTTTAGATATATCCAGCGCGACGATCCGCGCCGCGGGCGCGTTTGTGGCGATCGCGATCGCGATAGCGCCCGAGCCGGTGCCGATATCGAGCACGGTCGCGGCCGGGCGTTCGCGCAGAAAACCCAGCGCGGCCTCGACCACGGTCTCGGTCTCAGGACGGGGGATGAGCACGCCGGGACGGACCGCGAATTCGAGCGAAAAGAATTCGCGCCGCCCGACGATATAGGCTAGCGGCTCGCGGGTCTCGCGCCGCGCGGCCATCCGCTCGAAGCGTCCCAAAGCGGCCGGGTCGATCGACGCGGCCTCGGTCAGTTCCGCGCCTGCGGAAACCACCGCCGCGCGCGAGACGCCAAGCGCGGCGGCCATCAGCAATTCCGCGTCCAGCCGCGGGCTCGCGACGCCGGCTCGCGCCAGCCGGGCGCTCGCGGCTCCGATTGCGGCCGCGGCTTCGCGACCGGGCATAGGCGGCTCGGCGATGGCTTCGGGATTCATCGGCGCCTTACGTGCTGAGCGCCTCGGCCTGCTCGCGCGTGGCGAGCGCGTCGATCAGCGGATCGATCGCGCCGTCGAGCACCTGGTCGAGTTGATGCAGCGTCAGGTTGACGCGATGGTCGGTGACGCGGGACTGCGGAAAATTGTAGGTGCGGATGCGCTCGGAGCGGTCGCCGGTGCCCACCATCGAGCGGCGCGTCGCGGCGATCTTGGCCTCCTGCTCGGCTTGCGCCGCTTCCAGCAGGCGCGCGCGCAGGATCTTGAGCGCCCGCGCTTTGTTCTTGTGCTGCGATTTTTCGTCGCGGCAGACGATCACCATCCCGGTCGGGATGTGGGTGATGCGCACGGCCGAGTCGGTGGTGTTGACGCTCTGGCCGCCCGGCCCCGAGGCACGCATCACGTCGATACGGAGATCCTTCTCCTCGTTGATGTTGACCTCGACGTCGTCGGCCTCGGGCATCACGGCGACCGTCACCGCCGAGGTATGGATGCGGCCGGAGCCCTCGGTGGCGGGCACGCGCTGCACGCGATGCACCCCGCCCTCGAACTTCAACCGGCTGTACGCGCCGCGGCCCGCGATGAGCGCGATCACTTCCTTGATTCCGCCAAGGCCGGTGGTGCTGAGGCTCAGCGACTCGACTTTCCATCGATGGCGCTCGGCGTAGCGGGTGTACATCCGGAACAGTTCGGTGGCGAAGAGCGAGGCTTCCTCGCCGCCGGCGCCCGCGCGAATTTCGAGCAGCACGTTGCGGTCGTCGTTGGGGTCGCGCGGCGTGATCAGTGCTTTGATCCGCTCTTCCAGCTCGGCCTGGCGCTTTTGCAGCGTCGGCAGCTCGCCCTTGGCCAGTTCGCGCAAGTCCTCGTCGTCGCCCTCGAGCACCGCGCGATGGTCGGCGATGTCGTCCAGCGTGTGGCGGTACTCGCGGATAGCGGCGATCACTTCCTGGAGCGAGGAGCGCTCGCGGGCAAGCTGGGCATATTCGCGATTGTTGGCGATTACGGCCGGATCGCTGATGCGCCGCTCCAGTTCGGCGAAGCGCTCTTCGATTCCCTTGAGCTTGTCGAGCATCGGCACCTGCGTCGTGTCGGCGCGCGCGGATTCAGCGCCGCACGGGACAAAAATTTAGCGCGGCTGCCAAGTGCGAGGCTAGCCGCGCCATCAAGACCGATCCCCCGCCCACCCGGACGCATCGTGATGCGCCGCGGGTAGCGGAGGTTGCTATGCTACTTTACGACCGTACTTGCGATTGAAACGCTCGATCCGGCCGGCGGTGTCGACCAGCCGCTGCGTGCCGGTGTAGAAGGGGTGGCAGTTCGAGCAGACCTCGACGTGCAGCTCCCCCACCGTCGCGCGCGTCTCAAACGTGTTGCCACATGCGCAGGTAACTACACAGCGGTGGTATTCAGGGTGGATTCCAGGTTTCATTTCCGTCCTTCCCTCCGCGACATTCTATCATCAGGCGGCAGGTCAACTCAATTCATCGGTTCGATTCACCTCATCTCGATTCACCTCTTCGGGGTAGTCGTTCATAAACGCCCCACCCTTCAGGCGCCGCCGCCCGTTTGCGCTTGGATTAAGATAACCACGGATAGGCAGTTTGTCTTGCGGCGATTGTCCCCCCGGCGCTTCGGTACTAAAATCGTGCGCTCACGGCTCGCAAACGCCGCTGGATCACGAGAGTTTTTTCCACAAGGATGGCAATGCGTTATGGTTTGACAACCCCGGTCCGCGCCAGTGTGCTTGCGCCCATAACGACGGGCGGGCTTAGCGCGGCAACAGGGTGGCTTGGCGCGGCGGTTCTTGCAACCGCGCTGGCTGTTGGATGCTCATCGCAAAGTCCGGCCACCACCACCCCGCCACCGCCGCCGGTGGCCCCTGGTTCGACGCAGGTCATCACCAACCTCTCGCAGCTTTCGTCCGGCAACACCGATGCCGCCTCGCTCAACAACGCCGCGAAAGTGCTGAAATCCGACCCGTCCCGCGACAAAAGTCTTGTGAGCGTGCCGCACGGCGCAGGCGAGGACAGGCCCTCGATGCTGCGCCGGCTGTTCCTCGACCATCCCGACTCCCCGCGTTACGCCGAAACCATGCTTCCGCACGCCCAGGAGCGGCTGCTCAATGCCAAGGCGGCCGAGCATCCAGGCTTCGCGAGCCTGATGCTCGCGCAACTGCTCAGCGAGATGGTCAAGGAGGAGAAAGTGGAACCGATGGTGACGCTGGCGTTGTCTGAAGAGGTCAAGCCCGTAATCGTGATCGCCGTCCTCGACAACAAAGGCCAGCTAAAAGAGCTGATTTACCAGCAGCATTCCGGCCTCGCCGCGATCGACAATTTCGTCATCGCCTCCTGCAAAGCGTCGCTGTGGGCCAACAATATGCCTAAGGATGCTATGTCCAAGGACGGCCATTACCGTTTGCGTATTGAAGCCCAGCTTAGCAAGTATAGTGCGGACCGGGAGGGGAACCAGACGTTCATCACACAGGTTGGCCTGGGAATTCTCTGAATTCCGGGCCTGCGCGGATTTTCCTGGAGGGGGATTTCGCAGAGGGGTTTTTTCGATCGCGAGGCACGATGACAGATAAGACACAACTGAGACTTGTCGGACGGGGGCGGACGGCGCGGCGCGCGGGGGAGCGGGAAGTTCATCGTTACGTGCCCAACGCGGGGCTTTCGGTACCGGTCGTCACCATCCTCGACCGTTCGGGCGAGGTGCTCGAGGACGAGCAGCGCGCGGTCGTGCGTTGGGCGGTGCAGGGCGGTCACGGCGCCAACATCATCTTCGCCGCAGGCACCACTGGCGAGTGGAACAAGCTCGACAATCCGCGCCGCCAGCAGATCGCGCGCGTGGTGGTCGACGAATGCCACCGCATCAGCGCCGCCGGCGTGGCGGTCGAAGCCTGGGTCGGCATCACCGGGCATACCCGCGCGGAGACGCTGGAGAACCTCGAGTATGCGCTGGACCTCAACGCCGAGGCGGTGGTGGTCGCGCCGCTTTCGATTCGCGATTCGGACGACCCGGTCGGCTTCGTCAATCGCGAGATCAACGCGCTGTTCGAGCGCTCCAAGCGCAGCCTCCCGGTGTTCCTCTACGACAACGCCGAGATCTCCGCGCCCGGCCACGCGCCGCACCTGCACACGCGCGACGTCAAACAGATGAGCCGCATGGACTACGTGCGCGGGGTCAAAGTCACCGCCGGCAAGGCGGTGCTCGGCAACTACACGCGCGCGGCCTCGCACTTCAACCGCGGCGGTGATTTCGCGATCTACGCCGGCGACCCATATCTCATCTTCGACCTGTTCACGCCGCCCACGGGCGCGCGCGGATGGACCCGGCATTATTGGAACCGCTACTGGACGCGCGATTCGCTACCCTACGGAATCGTCGCCGGACCCAGTAATGCGATGCCGCGCGAGTGGCAGCGGGCGCTGCGCGTGTGCCGCAACGGCGATTCCGCCCTGATGCATCGCTACGCCCAGGTGCTCGAGGAGTTCCGCGCCGCGTGCGAATTCAATCGCGCCGGACGCAGCTTCCGCCCCACGCTCGCCTGCCTCAAAGCCGCGCTGGTCGAGATGGGCGTATGCCGCAGCGAAGCGCTCGCACCGGGAACGCCCGCGTTCAGCGACGGCGAGCGGCGCGAGTTTGCGCGCCGCTTCAAGGACCTGCGCCGGCGCGCGGCGGCCACGCTGGAGCCCGGATGGCTCAGCGAGGCCGTTGCGGAGCGTTCCCAGGCGAGGCGTGCGCTTAAGGATGGCTGAGGCAAAACTCGACGTCGTCGGCTGCGGCAGCATGGTGGTGGACTTGTTCTACCGCACGCCGAAGTTCGTTCACGCCGAGCAGAAAGTCGCGCTCCACGCCCATCACGACGACGGCCCGATGGAACGTGCGGCGGTCGGCGGCCTGGTGCTCAACCATCTCGGATGGGCGTGCGTGCTGGGACTCGAGGTCGGCGTGTTCGGCAAAATCGGCGCCGACCGTCACGGCGAGTTTCTGCGCCGCGGAATCGAACAGCTCGGGATTCGGCATCATCTTACCCACGACGGCTCGGCCAGCTCGTTCGCCAAGATCTTCGTGGACACGCGCGGCGGACGCGCCATCTACATGGCGCGCGGCGCCACCGCCGAGCTTGCGCCCGAAGAGATTCGCCGCCGCCACGCCGGCTTCATCCGGCACGCCCGGATGGTCTCGACCGAAATTTCGCAACTTCCGCTTCGCACCGTCATCGCCCTGCTGCTGTTCGCGCGGGCCAATTCCATCCCGACCGTGCTCGACGTCGATCTGCCGCCCGCCGACGCCTGCCCGGCCCTCGGCACCCGCGCCGAACTGGAACGCGCGCTTCGCCTGGCGACGATTCTCAAGCCGACCCGTGCGGCGGCGCGCGCGCTGGTGGGCGCGGGGCGCGATACGCTGAAGCTCGCGCAGGCGATGCGCTCGCGCTACCAGAGCCAGGCCGTGATCTTGACCGACGGCGCGCGCGGATGCGCGATCGCGGCGGCGGGAACCGCGCTTAAGCTGCCGGCGTTCGCGGTCAAGGTGGTGGACACCACCGGCGCCGGCGACGCGTTCATGGGCGCGATGCTCGCGGGCCTTAGATGGGGCCTGCCGTGGCGTGCGATCGGGACGCTCGCCAACGCGGCGGGCGCGGTATGCGTGGGACGGCTGGGCGCGTTTCCCGCCGGCTTCGAGTTACGCGACGAAGTGCTCGAGCTGTTCCGCGGCGCGATGCCCGATCAAACGCTGCCCGCGATCGAAACGCCTGCGCGGGTCAACGGACCGCTCGATCCCTCGGTCGAGGTCAATCGTTTCCTGGAATTGTGCCTGAGCGAGCTTGGGACGCTGCGGCGCGAGATCGATCTCGGCCAAATTCGCGCCGCGGTCGACATGATCCGTAACGCCGAGGCGCGCGGCGGCCGCGTCCATCTGACCGGCGTCGGCAAGCCCGAGCACGTCGCGCGCTACGCCGCGAGCCTGCTGTGCTCGGTGGGAACGCAGGCGACCTTTCTGCACGCGACCGAAACCCTGCACGGCAGTCTCGGCCAGGTCGATCCCAAGGACGTGGTGATCGCGATCTCCAACAGCGGCAACACCCGCGAGTTGTGCGAGGCCACCCTGGCGATCAAGGAGCACGGCGCGCAGCTAATCGCGGTGACCGGCAATCCGGCCTCCGAACTCTCGCATCTCGCCGACCTGGTAATCAATGCGCCGGTCGAGCAGGAAGGCGGCGTGCTCGGCCTCGCGCCGCGCATCAGCGTGCTCGCCGAGGTATGCGTGCTCGCCGCGCTGTCGGTCGCTCTGGAAGCCGCGCGCGGGCTGACGCTGGAGCAGTACGGCCGATGGCATCGCGCGGGCACGCTGGGCGCGGCGGCGCGGCGCCTGGTTTCGGGGCGCCATGGCCGGCGCAAACTCAAAGCAGTCAAGTAGTGAAATAGTCAATAGTCAAAGCGCCAACGCCGTGTGGCGCCGGCCTCGACTACGGCGGCATCGAATACGGAGGATCCGGCGATGAAGTATGGAATCGCGATCCGCAACATGGGACCGCAATCGACGCGCGACACCCTCGTTGCCTGCGCGCACGCCGCCGAGCAACTCGGCTTCGACGCGGTCTTCGTCTCCGACCATCTGGCCCTGCCGCCCGACGACGTCGAGGGCTCGGGCGGGCGCTACCTCGACGTGCTGGCGACGCTCGCGTTTCTCGCCGGCGCGACCACGCGAATCCGCCTGGGCGTATCGGTGCTCGTGCTGCCGTATCGCCCGGCCGTGCTCACCGCCAAACAGATCGCGACGATCCAGGAACTATCGGGCGGCCGGATGATCCTTGCCACGGGCGTCGGATGGATGCGGCGCGAATTCGAGGCGCTTGGCGTGGATCCGCAAAAGCGCGGCGTGTTGACCACCGAGACGCTGCGCGCGTTGCATCAATTGTTCGCAAGCGACGTCGCGTCCTACGACGGCGAACTCGTGCGCTTCCCACCCTTCGTATTTCTGCCGCGTCCGCCGCTGCCACCGATCTGGATCGGCGGCAACGGCGCCAATGCGATCGCGCGGGTGCTGGAATACGGCGACGGATGGCATCCGATGCTCCCGGCGGAAAAGCTCGGCCCGGCCGTCGCCGCGCTGCGCGAGCAGGCTCGCGCGGGCGGCCGCGCCGCGCCCGAAATAGTGGTGCGCCGCGGCCTCAAGCTCGACGATGTCGCCGCCGCCGGCGCGCGGCTGGAAGCCGAGCGCGCGGCCGGCGCGACGTACTTCATCCTGGACCTTGGACGCTACGCGAACGAGCGCGAGTTCGTCCGCGGCGCCGAGGCCTTCATGACACGCGTCGCGCGCTGAGGCGCGCGCGGCCGCGCGTTTTCTGCCTTGCAGCAAGACGGAGGCGGGCGCGGCCTGCGGCCGCGCCCACCCCCGTCCTTTCCGCACCGCCGCGCGATCGCGCGGCGGTCACCGAGCTAGATGATCTTGTCGCGCTTGAGACCCTCGATCTCCACCGGCTTGAGCCCCAAAAGCTCGCCGTATACCCGCTCATTATCGTGGCCGACTCCGACCGAGCCGCGGAAGATCTTGCCCGGCGTGTCCGAGAACTTCGGCACTATCCCGACGCCCTTGACCTTGCCCGCCTGTTCGTCGGTCCATTCGACGTGCATGTCGCGCGCCTGGTATTGCTCGTTCTCCGCCATGTCCTTGCTCGACATGATCCGGTTGCAGGCGACGTTATGCTGGTTCATGTGCCGCACGACTTCGAGCGCGGTCCGCTCGTTGATCCACCCGCGCAGCAGCGCGTCGAATTCGATCCCCTCCATCGACTCGATGTCCAGGCGCGCCTTCTGCCACTTCGGATCGGCCGGGTCCAGGCCGATGGCGGCCACCACGCGATCGTAGACCTCGCCGATCGCGCCCAGCACCACCCATCCGTCGCTCGCCTCGAAGCTGTCGAGCGGCTGAAAGCCCTGCGCCTTGTTGCCCGAGCGCTCGCGCACCAATCCCTGCTGGAAGTACTCGACCATCGTGCCGCCGAGCGTGCGATGGATCGCTTCGTACTGCGCGATGTCGATCGCCTGGCCCTTGCCAAAGCTGCGCGCGTAGGTCAGTCCCGCCAGCGACGACCATAGCGTGAACAGCGCCGTGAGGTAGTCGCCCGTCCACGGGGCGGCGCGCGAGGGCGGCGTCTCGGGAAAGCCCGTCTGATACATGATGCCGCCGAAGGCCTGACCCACGATGTCGTACGAGGTGCGCCCGATATAGTCCGGATGGCCATACTGGCCATATGAGCTGACGTGGGTAATCACGAGCTTCGGATTGACCTTCCAGACCGAGGCGTCGTCGAGGCCCCATTTCGGATAGGTCCCGGCCTTCGAGCTTTCCATCCAGATGTCGGCGCGCCCGACCAGGCGCAGAAACAGCTCGCGCCCGCGCGGCTGGGTGAGGTCGAGCGAGACGCAGAAGACGTTGCGCCGCTCCTGCACCCAGTTGGTCGCGGTCTCGCCCTTGCCGTCGCGCGTCTTGAGCCGGATACCGACGGTGCGCCATCCCATGTCGCCCACGCCGGGGCGTTCAATCTGGATGACCTCGGCGCCCATCTCGGCGGCCAATGCCGCGCCGAACGGCTGCGCGATCAAGGTGCCGCTTGAGACAATTTTGACCCCCTGCAGTGGTCCAAATGCCTCGGGTACAAGGGTCTTCTCCGCCATCGTTAACCTCCTGCCAATCAGCGCCGTCGGTCGAAACCGAATCATGCACCGTTTACGCCGAAGGGGGCAACCCGCGCGCGTATCTGTGGTTACCTGACCGCACCGGACATTTGCCGCATCCTCAAGCCGGGTTATTATACAGAAGGGGTGCCGTGATTCACGGCAGCCCGGAAGTGCCTGCATCAAGATTCCTATGTCGGATTCTTTGTCGAGTTCCGTGACCGACTGTTGGCCAAATTCCGCGCCCACGCTTGCGCTGAATTTTGCGCCGCCAAATTTTGCGCCAAGTGTTGCGACGAATCTTCAGACAACTGTTCAGAGGAGATTTCACAAAGGTTCGCCCCGATGAACGACGCGATTGACCAGCGCGAGCTTACCTTCATGGCGCTGGCCGGCCTTATCGGCGGCGCACTCGGATGGCTGCCGGTCGAGTTGGTCAACCACAACCGCACCCTTAACGAAGCGCAGACTCCCTGGATGCTGGTGAGCGGGATTCTGTCGATGGCGCTGCTGCTCGGCGCGATCGGCGGACTAATCATGGCTGCGGAGGGCAAGAGTCTCGAATTCACACCGCACGCCAAGCGCCGCCTCCTGCGAGGCTTCCTGATCTGCTTCGCGATCGGTATTCCTTCCGCCTATTATTCCGATGTCGTCTTCACCAAAATCCTCGCCTACGTCGGATTCGGTGCGCAACCCGTCTCGATCGCCTACCTCATGGCGGCTCGCGTGGCGAGCTGGACCCTGATGGGCCTGATGGCCGGCGCGGGCGTCGGGCTGGCGAGCCTCTCGCTGCGCAACATATTCAAGGGCGGCATTGGCGGATGGGTCGGCGGTTTTATCGGCGGGCTCACCTTCGACCCGCTCAACGCGCTGACGGGCGGCGGCCTGGTCTCGCGGCTGATTGGGTTCAGCGTCATCGGGCTGATGATCGGACTGATGATCGGGCTGGTGCGGGAACTGACCAAGAGCGCGTGGCTCAACGTCGAAGCGGGGCGGCTGCGCGGGCGCAGCTTCAATCTCGATCGCGCGGTGGCGACGCTCGGGCGCGCCGAGGAAAACGTGGTCGGACTCTTCGGCGATTCCGGCGTGCAACCGCGCCACGCGGTGATCGAGCGCCACGGCAACAACTATGTGCTGAAAAATCTCGCCGTGCAGCAAGGCGTGTTCCTCAACGGCAACCGGATCGAAACCGCCGGGTTGAACGAGGGCGATCGGATCAGGATTTCCGACTACGAACTAAGCTTCCACCTTAAGCGCGCCGGCGCCGGCTCGCGACCCGCCGCGGTACGCCAGGAATTGCGTCAGGACGCCGCCGCGGGCTCCGCGTCCGCGCGGGTCGCGGCGTCGCCGCACGCCCCACGGATGGCGACGCCGTGCCTGGTCGACGCCAACGGACGCCGCTACGAGCTGCACTCGCAAACGCCGACGACCCTGGGCCGTGCGACCGACAACGACATCGTGATCCCCGACGCCTCCGTCTCGCGCCGTCACGCGAGCATCGTGCCGCACAACGGCAGTTTCGCGCTGCGCGACCTGGCCAGCCAGAACGGCACCTTCGTCGGCGGACAGCGGATCGACGGCACACGCCAACTCGTCAACGGTGACGACGTGCGGCTGGGCGACGCGCCGTTTGTGTTCCATGGCTGAAACCGGCATGGCTGACACGGGACCGGCGCGGGCGCGCTTCTGCTCGCAGTGCGGCCACGCGGTGACGGTCGCCGAGGCGGTGTTCTGCAAGCAGTGCGGCGCGCGGCTGGGAGTTGCGGGATGGCTCGGCGATCGGAGTTCGCCCGCGCTGATCGCCTTCATGTTAAGCCTGGTGCCCGGGCTCGGCCACTTCTATGCCGGACGCACGGGGCGCGCGATCGGATGGTTTTTCGGAGTGCTGTTCGCCTATGGCACTTCGTCGTCGCTGGGCCTGCTGATTCATCTGGTATGCGCGGTGTCGGCGGCGCGCGCCGCCACGCTTGATGCCGAGCGGCGCGGAGTTCGCGCCGCGTTGAGGGCAGAGCCGGGGCCGCAGTAATTACCCGCGACCTTCGCGATGATTGCGCCAAACACCATAATCGGCGGCCGCTACCGCGTCGTAAAGCCGCTCGGCGGCGGCGGAATGAAGCTGGTCTACCTGGCCGAGGATCTGCGCCTTGCGGCGCGCCGCTGCGCGCTGGCCGAGGTGGTCGACAACTTCACCAACCCCGACGCGCAGCGCCAGGCGGTCGACGCCTTCCAGCGCGAGGCCGACATGCTGGCGCGCCTGAACAACGAGCACATCCCCCGCGTCTTCGACCGCTTCAGCGAACAGAACCGTCACTACCTGGTGATGGAATACATCGACGGCGCAACCCTCGAGGAGGAGATGAAGCAAGCGGGCGGACGGCTCGCCGAGTCGCGCGTCATCGATATTGCGCTGCAAATCCTCGATACGCTCGAGTACCTGCACGGACTCGAACCGCCGGTCATCTACCGCGATCTCAAGCCGTCCAACGTGATGCTGATGGGCAACGGGCAGGCCAAGCTCATCGACTTCGGCATCGCGCGCCACTTTCAGCCGCAGCAGAACGCGACCATGATCGGCACCCAGGGCTACGCGCCGCCCGAACAATATCGCGGCAAGGTCGAACTGCGCTCGGACCTCTATGCGCTGGGCGCGACGATGCATCACGCGCTCTCCGGACGCGACCCGGCCAACGAAGCGCCGTTCAGCTTTCCGCCGCTCGCCACGCTATGTCTGGACGCCAACCCCGCGCTGACGGTGCTGGTCGACGACGCGCTTGCCTACGACGTCGAGCGCAGAGTGCCGAGCGCGGCGGAATTCAAGCGCCGGCTGGAAGACATTCGCGACGGCGTCGCTCCACTAAGCGCGCCGGCGGGGGCCAACCGTACCGAGCACGAGGGACATCCGCCAGCGACCGGCCCGTTACAATCGACGGTGCCGTCCCAGGTGGCCTCGGGCCGCGCCCGCGCGCAGCTTCGCCTGCCGTTGGGAAGCGCCAGCGCGCCGCGGCCCGCATCGCCGTCCGCGCCGACGGTGCTGCGTACGACATCGCAGATCGATTGCGCGAGATGCGGCCGTTCGATTCCCGCGGACTCGCAATTCTGTTCCTTTTGCGGCGCGAAAGTGACCATCGCAATCGCCGAGGCCCCCGGCGCGGCCGATCACGAGGCCGAAACCGTGCTCCTCTCGGTGCCGCCCTCAGTCGACGACCGGCCGCCTCGCGACGCGCGCCCGCACCATCGCAAGCATAGCGCGCGCCGTCCCATCCTGATGCTGGTGTTGATCTTTGTCGGCGCCTTCACGGCAGTGAAGGTGGTTTCGTGCCTGAACCTTATCGGCGACTATTCGGGTGACAGCGCGCCCGACGCGACGCGCGCTGACGCGCCCGTGCCTGACGCGCCGGGGCCCGACGCGGAGCCCGAAGGGCCCGCGCCTGACTCCACGCCCGCGACTTCGGAGTTTCTCTCCGCGCGGCTGGAGGCTTTCCGCGCGGCGCTCGACGCCAGCGGTTACAGCGGCGTGCGCTTTCGGATGGTCGGCGACACGATGGTGCTGACGGGGACGGTGCCGACGGCGACCGACGAAGCGATGGTGCAGATGCTCGCGATGAACATCGCGGGCGTGGCCTCGCTCAAGGACCGCATCCAGGTGCGCAACAGCTTGGGCGGTCCATAGAGCGTCCGCCAGGGCGGGAGCGTCCGCCTAACTGCCGCAAATCGCGCTTCGCGCGCCGGCGGGGCGAAACGGCTTTCCAAGCCACGCCGGCAAATGTGAGAATCGTTGCGCTATGCTGATCGACCTGCACGTTCATACGCTGCTCTCTTCGGATTCCAACATCGCGCCCGAGCTGTATGTCGAAGCCGCCGCGCGCGGGCCGCGCCGCCTCGACGCCATCTGCTTCACCGAGCATCGCCTGTTCCCCGCCGATCCGGAGCTCGACAAGCGCTACGCCGAGCTGACGGAGCAGTTCGGCGTGATGGTGTTCAAGGGTATCGAGGCCGACACCAACCTGGGGCATCTGCTGCTGTTCGGGGTTACGCGCGAAGTGATTCGCCGCTTCGACCTGAGCTCGCGGATGCTCAAGAGCGATCAGCTTATCGAAGTCGTCCACGGCGAGGGCGGAATCGCGATCCCGGCGCATCCGTTTCGCGATTCGGGCTTCGGTCCGCAGCTTGACGATCTGCTCGCGCGCCACGGCGCGGCGCTGGGCGTGATCGAGGCGCTCAACGGGCAGAATTCGCCGCGCGAGAACGAAGCGGCACAGATCGCGGCGGAGAAGCTCGGACTCGTCGGCGTCGGCGGCAGCGACGCGCACTTCGTGACTCCGAAATGGTTTCTCACCTGCGCGACCGAGCTGGAGCGTCAGGTAAGCGACGTCGAAGGGCTGTGCACCGAGCTGCGCGCCGGGCGCGCCCGCCCCTTCCGCTTCGACGACGCGCCGGCCCCATCCGCGAGCGAATAAACGCCAACGCCTCGGGGTCCTTCGACTCGCGCAGCGCTCGCTCAGGATGACTGAAGAGGGACCGCTGCGCATTTACCCAGGCGCGGCTTCCAAATTCTGCCCTTCCCGCTGCTTCTGTCATCCCGAGCGAGTCCGCGAGTCGAGGGACCCCGGATCTTCTCACGCCGAGTCTCGCGCGCCGCAACGGCCGCTCAGCTACGCCACGGCTCGACCAGGATTTTCGCGTGCCGCTCGGGTGAGGCCAGGTCCTCGAACGCCTGCGCCACGCCCTCGACCCCGACCTTGCCGGTGACCAGCGGATCGCCGTTGACCGCGCCCTCGGCCAGGTTGCGCAGCGTGGTGGCGAACTCCTCGCCGGTGTAGCCCAGCACGAACTGGAGGTTCAGTTCCTTGTTGATGCCGAACAGCGGCTCGATATGGTCGCGCTCCATGCACACGCCGACCACGACCATCCGCGCGTGCGCCGGCGCCGCAGCCATTATCGACTCGATTACGCCCGGCACTCCGACGCATTCAAAGATCACCGCGGGCCTGCGCGCCGGCCCCGGCATCCAGGGCGGCAGTTGTGGTGCACGGGAAGGGTCCGCGTAGACGGCGAGCTCACTCCAGCTATCGTAGGGCGACTTCTCCTTGGGATCGACCACGACGTCGGCGCCCATCTGCTGCGCGAGCTGGCGGCGGCGCGGCGAGAAATCCGCGGCGACGATCGGATGCGCGCCCTTGAGCTTGAGCGCGGCGATCACCGCCAGGCCCACCGGTCCGCATCCGATCACCAGCGGCGCGTCGTCCTTTTCCAGCCGCGCCCTGGCCACCGCGTGATAGCCGACCGCGAGCGGCTCAGTCAGCGCGGCGCGATCGGTCGGCAGACCGTTGGGCACCTCAAGCAGCAGCTTCTCGGTCAACCGCATATATTCGCCGTAGCCGCCGGGATGATCGTTCGAGTAGCCGACCGTCTCGACCCCGGTGGGCCGAATCAGCACCGGCATCGCGCACACCCGGGCGCCGGGCTTGAAGCGGCGTTGAGTCTGCGCTCCATAGTCGACGACCTCGGCGCAGAACTCGTGACCCATCACGATGTCGCGTTTGAGATCCATGATGAACGGGCCGCCGGAACGGCGCGCCCCTTCGACCAGTTTTTCGGCGTGCTTGAGCGCATGCAGGTCGGAGCCGCAGATTCCGCAGGCGAGCGTCTTGACCAGCGCCTCGCCGGGACCCGGCGCGGGCGTTGCGACGTCGTCGACCACCAGCTTCTTATTACGCATCACCGCAGCGCGCATGAGGTTGTCCTCCGAATCATGAACGAGATTTCCGTACGTCCCCGGAGACTTTCTATCACCCCGAGGCGGATTCGGGGTAGCCGGATCGCGGACCTCGCCGCGCCGCTACAATCCTTCCAGCGCGCGCACGAAGCGGCGCAGGTCGGTCGGACGGCCGGCGGCCATGATAGTGTCGCCGGGATTGAGCTTGCGGTCGGGGCTAATCGGGGTGAACCCGTCTTCGCCCTCGCCGGCTTTTTGCACCGCGAGCACGCTCACGCCGAAGCGCGCGCGCGGCGCCAGCTCGATCATCGTCTTGTTCTGCACCGTCTCGGGCACGGTGATGCGCATCAGGCGATAGCCGGTCGCCCAGAAGATGCTGGTGCCGGTGTTGGCGAGCGTCGAGAGCGACACCGCCATCCGGTTCAACACCTGGCTGATCTCTTTGCGCGCGATGATGCCGGCCAGGACGCGGCCGCGCTTGCCGGCGGCGCTCGCCACCACCGGCAATTCCTCGAGGTCCTCCGACTCCATCAATTGCGCGGCCTCGTCGAGGTTGGAGTCGCCGCTCACCACCGGGCAGTTGCGCCGGCAGATGTCGTAGGCGTTAACCAGACCGGCCACGTCTTCCTGGCTGCCCAGCATCGCAACCAGGTCGCGGGTCACGATCAGGCCGACCAGTCCGCCCGCATCATCGACCACCGGCAGCGTGGTTTGCGGGGTGTCGCCCGCCGCCCGCAGAACTTCCGCGAGCGGAGCGTTGGCGTGTACGACCGCCGGATCATGCGTCATCACGCTCTCGACCGGAATTTGCGTCAGCATTATCCGCTCGCGGCCGATCTCGAGCGTTTTGCCCTCGCGCGCCAGACGATAGGTATCGATGGACTCATGCTCGAGCGAGCGCGCGACGACCAGCGCGGTGACCGCCGCGATCATCGCGGGCAGCGCGATTTGATAGTCCTGGGTCATGTCGAGCAGGAGAAAAAGCGCGGTCAGCGGGGCGTGCGTCACGCCGCACAAAAACGTGCCCAGGCCGACCAGCGCGTACGACCCGCGCGGTCCGATCAGGTTCGGCACCACGTGTTCCAGCGAGCGCTGAAACGTCGCTCCGGCCATCGTGCCGATGAAGAACGTCGGGCCGAACACCCCGCCCGGCGCGCCGCATCCGAGCGACACGCTGGAGGTGAAAAACTTGGCCGCGGTCAGCGCGAGCGTCATCCGGATGCCGAAGCGGCCCTGCATCGCGTCATTGATCATCGGGTAGCCGTCGGAGAGGTTCTGCGGCAAGGGGATCGCGATCAGGCCGACCACCAGCAGGCCCAGCGCCAGACGCACCCATTGCGGCACCTTCATCCTGCGGAAGGCCGCCGCGGTGGCATGGAAGAAATGGATGTAGGCCGCGCCCAGCGCGCCCATCACCGCGCCCATCAAAGCGTACGACAACAGTTCCCAGTAGCTGCGCATCAGAAAGACCGGGTTCTGGAAGACCGCGGCGTTGCCGGTAACCGCGCGCGAAAAGACCACCGCGCTCACGGTCGAGACCAGCAACAGCGTCAGGTTGCTGAGTTCGGTCTCGCCGAGCAGGACGATCTCCTGCGCAAACAGCACGCCACCGACCGGGGCGTTGAAGGTGGTGGCGATTCCGGCCCCCGCGCCGGCGGCAATCAGGACCTTGGCGCGGTCGGCCGGCAAGCGGCGCAACTGCGCGACCGCCGAACCGATCGCTCCGCCGATTTGCGCAATCGGGCCCTCGCGTCCCACCGAGGCGCCGCATCCGAGCGACAGCGCCGCGCCCAACGCCTTCAGCACGATCCAGCGCCGCTTGATGCGCGCGCTGCCGAGATTCACCATTTCGAGAAAATTCGGAAAGCCGTAGCCCAGCACGTCGCCCGGAAACAGCCGGTCGAGCAGGATCATCCCGACGCCGCCGCTCAGCAGCACCACCGGCACCAGCCCCAGCCACAAGCCGCCGCGGGCGATTTCAAGCGCGCCCCATTCCAGCCCCAGGAAGACCCAGGTAAAGAACTCGATGAACGCGCGGAAGCCCAGATTGCCAAGCGCGGCCAGCACGCCGACCATCGCCGCCAGCAGGATCTGCAGCGTGTAGTTGAACTCGTCGGTGCGTAGCGACAGCGGCCGCGACATCGGCATCAGCCGGATCCCTCCTCATCCTGCCCGCGTAAAGAAAGCCCCGCCGCGCGGCTCCGGCGCTTTGCCGGGCCTTCCGCCGTCACACCCCAAGGAAGCGATGGACGACGGCGAGAAACTCTGCGAGCTGATCGTGATGGACCCAGTGGCCGGCCTTGCGAATCGTCACCAGCTCGGCGGTGCGGAAAGAGTCCAGGCGCCCGTCGCGCTCCCAGTCACCGGCCCAGGACTCGTCGCCGCGCACCAGCAGCGTCGGACAACGGATGCGGCTCCAGATTTCGGTCGCGTCCTTGAGGTTGAAGAGATAGGGCGAATGCGCGCGCGTATAGTTGTCGAACTTCCACGAGTAGGTGCCGTTCTCGTTGCGCCGCACGCCGTGGATCGTCAGATGACGCGCCTGCTCGGGACTGAGATGCGGGTTGGCCACGCGCATCCGCTCCAGCGCCTCCTCGATGTTGGGGTACTCGCGCGGCTTGCGTTGGGCGAGCGCGCGCATGTCGCCCACCCAGTTTTCCATCCGCTCGTACGCCGGCGTCTCACGCAGCATCGCGGAGGGCGGCCCCAGGCCCTCGATCGCGACCAGCGCCTTGACCGAATCGGGGAATACCCCGGCCGCCTGCAGCGCGACGCCCGCGCCCAGCGAATGGCCGATAAGCGTGACCGGCCCGGCGGCGATCGCGTTCATGAGCTGATAGAGATCGAGTACGTGATCGATCATCGCGTAGCTGCCGCCGACGGCCCAGTCGGAATCGCCATGGCCGCGAAGGTCGGGGGCGATCAGATGGAACTGCCGGCGCAACTCGAGCGCGACCCAGTCCCAGTTGCGGCAATGGTCGCGTCCGCCGTGCACCAGGATCGCCATCGGCTTGTCCGCGTTGCCCCAGTCGACGTAATGCAGCTTGAGCCGCTGGGAATAGAAGTAGTGCGAAGTGGGCCCGATTATATCCGTGACAATATCCGCCATGACGCCTCCCTCTGGCCGTCCACCCGGCCCTGCCCCATCCGCGCCCATCCGCCCAGGCGGCGCGCGCGGGACCCGCCCTATAATCCAATGGAAAGCGGGCGCCGCCGCAAGAGGCTGGTGGCGAACCTCGCGATGAGCCTTCCAGCTTCGCGAACCGGACTACTGCAGATTCGGATGCACGTCGTCGAGCGTCGCGCGCAGGCGGCTCACGATGTATTCGATCTCGTCGGTGGCGATTATAAATGGCGGCGTGACCATCACCGCGTCGCCCCCCGGCCGCGCCATCCCGGTCGCCGGATAGACGAATATCCCGTGCTTGAGTCCCGCCGCGACCACTCTGCTCGCAACCTTCATCGCCGCCGGATACGGCGCGCGCGAGGCGCGGTCGCGCACCATCTCGACACCCCAGAACATCCCGGTGCCGCGGATATCGCCGACCATCGGATGGCCCGACAACTCTTCCTTGAGCTGCGCACCCAGCCGCGCGCCGACCTCGGCCGCGCGCTCGACCAGATGCTCGCGCTCCATGATCTCGAGCACGCGGTCGGCGACCGCGCAGGAGGCCGGATGCGAGCTGTAGGTGTAGAACATGAAGTCGGCGCCCCTGGCTTCACACTGCGCGGCCAGGCTCTCCTGCACCGCCATCATGCCCATCGGCATGTAGCCGCCGGTCAGTCCTTTGCCACCAACGAGGATGTCGGGGATGACGTTCCAATGGTCGACGGCGAAGCGCCGTCCGGTGCGGCCGAAGCCGGTCATCACTTCGTCGGCGATCAACAGCACGCCGTGGCGCCGGCAGATTTCAGCGATCCGCGGCCAGTACTCCTTGACCGGCGGCACCGCGCCGCCCGCCGAACCCATCATCGGTTCGGCGATGAACGCCGCAATCGTGTCCTCGCCCTGGCGGTTGATCTCCTCCTCGAGCGCATTGGCGCAGTCGATATCGCATCCCGGATAGGTCTTGTCCCACGGACACCGGTAACAATACGAGGGTTTGATCTTCGGCCAGTCGAACAGCACGTGCTCATAGTCCGCGCGGCGCAAGCTCTCACCGGCCGAAAGCGCCGCGATCGAGTTGCCGTGGTAGGAAGCCTCGCGCGCGATTATTTTCGTGCGCTGCGGGCGTCCATGGACCTTGTGGTACATCAGCGCGAACTTGAGCGCCGCCTCGACCGCCTCCGATCCCCCCGAAGTGAAGAAGAAGCGGGTGAGGCCCGGCGGAGTCCATCGCGCCAGCCGCTCGACCAGCCGCTGGCGCTGCGGCGTCGACCACACCGGCAGCACGTAGTTGGCGCGGCGCACCTCCTCGGCGACCAGTTGGGCGATTTCCTCGCGTCCTTGCCCGACGTTGGTCACCACCGCGCCGCCCGCCGCGTCGAGGATTTTTCGGCCGTCGGCAGTATACAGCCAGGAGCCCTCGGCATGGTCGATAAGCAGCGGCTCATAGGGCCCGCGCATAAAAGTTAGCGCTAACTCAGGCAACTCGGCCATCACCACTCTCCTCGACCTTAAGAGATCACGCCTTAAGCGGCTGCGTCTATCGGATCGCGCCTTCGGCGCGCCAGCGCTCGATATCATGTTGAGTGTAGCCGAGGTCGCTCAGGATTTCGTCCGTATGCTGGCCGAGCTTGGGCGCGAGAAAACGGATCGAGCCGGGGGTCTCGGAGAGCTTGACCGAAATTCCAACCTGCTTGACCTTCTCGCCGGTGGGCGCTTCGACCTCGACTATCATGTTGCGCGCGCGGATTTGCGGGTCATGCTCGAGTTCGTCGAGCGTCAGCATCCGGCCCACGCAGATGTCGTTCTTGGTCAGCACCTCCCACCATTCGTCGCGCGTTTTGGTCTTGAAGATTTCGGCGAAGCGCGCCTTGATCTCGTCGAACCGCGTGCTGTTGTACTCGTCCTGGATAAATTCCTCGGTGCCGAGCGCGCGGCACAGGTTGGAGTAGAACCAGGGCTCGACCGAGCCGATGGTGATGTATTTGTCGTCTTTGGTCACGTAGAGATTGTAGTACGGCGCCGAGCCATCGAGCGTGGTCGCGCCGCGCCGCGGAATCCATCCCTTGCCGTAATGGTTGGAAAGCGCCTGCGCGATCAGCAGCATCGTCCCGTCCAGCATCGCGATATCCACGTATTGTCCGCGGCCGGTCTGATGGCGCGCAAGCAGCGCCGCGAGCACGCCGATCGCCGCGTGCATCCCGCCACCCGCGTAGTCCGCGAGCAGGTTCTGGGGAATCGTCGGCGGCTGATCCTTGCGCCCGATCATCGAGAGCGCGCCCGACTGCGCGATATAGTTGAGGTCGTGGCCGACGAAGTCGCGATACGGCCCGGTCTGGCCGAAGCCGGTCACGGCGCAGTAGACCAGGCGCGGATTGCGCACGCCGAGCATCGAGTAGTCGATCCCCAGCCGCTTGGCGACGCCGGGGCGAAACTCCTCGACCACCACGTCGGCCCGCTGCGCCAGGCGCAGGAAGACCTCGCGCCCCGCCCCGCTCTTGAGATTGAGTCCGATGGATTTTTTGTTGCGCCCAAGCGCGTTGTGCAAGCCCAGCCCGGTCGCGGGCCGCTGCGTTTTGCCCGAGGCCGCGGCCTGCTCGGCGCGCCGTCCGGTCGGTGGCCCGGGTTCTTCGACCTTGATGATATCGGCGCCAAGATCGCCGAGGATCATCGTGCAATGCGGTCCGGGAGCGAGCTTGGTGAGGTCAATAACCTTGATCCCGCTGAGCGGTGCGATTGAAGCCATGATATTTGCAGTCTCTCCTTCGTTAAGGGCGTCGGCGCAACTCGGCCGGCCCGCGAGCGGCGTCCGACCCCGAGCCATACGGCACAGCCGTTTCTAACGCGCGCGGTTGCCCTGGTAATGATGTACTTGCTTTAAATCGTTGCGTCCACGGGCGCAAACTCTTCGGCCCGGCCGTTCGCTCCGCGGACCCGTCGCCGGCTCAGACCACCGCAGCGCGCAACCATGTAACCGACCGATAGACATAGCCGGGAACTGGTTGACAAACTCCCGGAACACCTCTCAAACTTTCACTCGGAAAGTCCTCTTTATTGTCGCCGCCGTACAGACGGCGGTAAAGGACCATGTGGGCATTGGATGAGAGCGTGTCAAAGGCTGGGCAGAAATACGTAGCGACCACTTACACTCCACCCCAGAATAATCCATTCCCGACGTCGACCACGTGCGACTGACTCGGAGAACTGAGTATGCGCAAGAGAGTATTGCCAAGCGCGCTTTTAGTCTCGATGTTCCTGTTCGCGTCGAACGCATTGGCGACGCAACCAGATCTTGCCTCCGCGGATTGGTCAGTTAAAGTGCCGCACAATCTGGCCGCCAATCCGCCATCCGAGCATGCAGTGAAGGCCTTCGTGGCCAAGATGGAAGGCGCGAAACCGGATGGCATCTGCTCAGCGCACTTTGCCGATCTGCGCCACTCGGGCAATCTTTCGCTGGTCGTTTCCACCTCGTGGGGGAGATTCTGTAACTTGAGCATATATGACAAGACATCTTCCGGCTTCGAGGAGAGTAGCCTGCAACTCGCCCATTATGCGAACGGCCCAGAAATCAAGGATCTCGGGGGGGACGGCAATCTCGAACTCATCGTGCCCGAGGATCTCAGCGGTTATTATGGCGCTCAACACTGCATGGCGGACTGGCCGGTAATTTACGCCTGGACCGGCGGTAATTACACTGATGTGAGTAGCCGTTACAAGGACTACTACAAGCAAGAGCTTGCCTCTGCGCAAAAAGACATCGCGGCGGCAGAGGCCCAAAAAGAGCGCGCGGAACAGTGGTCTGCCGCTCACGGCCCTAAGCCCGCAGAGAGCGCTGACAACGGAACACCAGCGGGGTTGAAATTTGGAGGCGTTAGTGCGAAGAGCGCTAACAACGGAGCGCCGGTGGGGTTTAACTTTGGAGGTGTAAATTTAGTACCCGTAGGCGAGCCCCAAACCACGGTGGACTATGGGCCGAACGGCTCGGTTCATACCAGCACCTTCTTCCGTGTGGCGCCGCCCTCACCGCCGCAACCGCCGGCCGCTCCTGAGCCAGACCGGGATGGACTCGACTGCACCAAGGTGGAAGCGGCCAAGATCGAGCGCTTCCTCGGCATGTCGCGCGATGCGGGGATGAGCGATGCGATCAAGTGGAAGAACAGCGATAATCCCCATGACCGCGAATTCGCCGTTGACGTGCTCGGCGAGATCGGGACCCCGGAAGCGATCGAATATTTGCAAACCCTGAGCCACGACCCGGATAGCGAGGTGGCGTCGTCCGCAAAGATCCGCCTTGAGCGTCCGGGTCCTGTCGCTTATACAGTCGATCGGCAGCAGGTTACCGCCGCTACCGGCAAGCCGATCCAATGATTGGCGGGTAACCGCGCCTGGATGCCGACCGCTAACCCTCCAGATCGATAGCCGCGCGATTTTCTCGCGTCCCTGGCCGTGTTGGTCATCACAGCACCGGCGCCGCCCGCCGGTTCAGACCACCGCCGCGCGCAACCGCGATAGCCGCTCGTTGAGCGCGCGCAGCCCTTCGACCATGTGGACGCCGTACCAGTGCAGGTCGCGCCCGCTTACCAGCAGCATCCGGCGCCCCAGCGCCGCCGGCAGCATCGCCTTCAGCTCTTCGACGTCGCGCTGGCCGAACTCGTAAGGCTCGTCGGGCAACAGCACGATATCGGGGCGATGCTCGACGGCCTCTTCCACCGTGGTGCGCGGATAGCGCTCGCCCGCGGCGGCATAGACGTTGTTGAAGCCCATCATGCGCAGCACGTCATGCGCGTAGGTGTCGGCGTTGAAGGTCATCCAGGGCTTCTTCCAAATCGGGCAGAAGACCCGCAGCCGAAGTTTGCTCCAGACGCCGAGTCCGGCCTCGATTCCGCTCACCGAGAGCGTTATCTCGCGGGCGAGCGCGGCCGCCTGCGGTTCGCGGTCCAGCGCGCGGCCCAGGCGCAGGATCGATTCGACCGCGCCCGGCACGGTGCGCGGATAGGTCGTAAACACCGGCACTCCCTGCCCGCGCAGGCGCTCGATATCCTCGCGGCGATTTTCCTCCGCGTTCGCGATCACCAGGTCGGGTCTAAGCCTGGCTATTTCGCGCAGGTTGGGATTCTTGGTGCCGCCCACCTTGGGGATGGCCGCCAGCGCCTGGGCAGGTTCGACGCAAAAGCGCGTCGCCGCAACGACCATCTCACCCGCGCCCAGTGCGAACAGCGTCTGCGTCCAGCTCGGCACCAGCGAGACGACGCGCGCGGGCGGGCGCGCGAGATCGACCTTGAGGCCGATGTCGTCGCTGAGCTGAAGCCACGATGCCATCCGGGTCCGGCCTTACCTGCCACTCCTTTCTCGTACAACCTGATCGAGCGCGCGGCGGTCCGAGTTGGTAAGGTTCTCGCCCGTGCCGTCAGTGACCGGCTGGGCCGGCCGAGGTTCACCGGCCATCGAAGGCGCGGGCGGCAGCGCCGCCGAGCGATGCGTCAGGAAATACATCGCGCGCGGCGCCAGCACGCGCCGGGTCAGAAATCCCGCGGCGAGCACGAGCAATGCCGCAATCAGGATCAGGCTCGGACGTTTGCGCTTGACGCGTGACCGCCGTCGCCGCCGCCGTTTTGCCATCGAACCCCCGCGCCGCGAACCATCGAACGCCCCCGCATCCTGACAGAATCCGCGGAATCCGCCGCCGCGCGCCAGATGCGCCATCCGTCACATCGGTGGCGCGCCGGAATCCTACCGCACCACGCTAGCAAATAGAACCGAACAGCGCGCAGGCCGCGGCGTCAACCTGGCAATAGGCAGGGGGCGGCTGAAGTGGGGCCATCAAAACGACACGCGGCGAGCGGCTCCCCCCCTACTCCAGGGATACCCGCCCGCCGCGCCTTTCAGCCTCGCGCGAGGCCGGCTGGCGTTGCGCTTAGCCTTGCGGCTTGATCACCGTATACATCGTGGCGTTGCCGCGCTGCACCAGGAGCAGAGCCGAGTTCTTGTCCTTCTTGGCCTGCTTGGCAGCCGACAGGAAATCATCGACGGAGTTGACCTTCGCGTGGTCGACCTCGAGTACGACATCGCCCTGCTGAATGCCCGCGTCCGCCGCCGGACTGTCGGGTTGCACGCCGCGGACCACCACGCCCTTGGTGCTGCTGAGGCTAAGCTGGTTGGCGATGTCGGGCGTGATCGCCTGCACCTGGAGGCCCCAGTTCGAGCCAGGCTCCTCGCTCTTGGCGCTGGCGAGCTGTTGCTCCTTGAGTTCGGCGACCTTGGTCTGGATTGTGAGATGCTTGCCATTGCGGATCACTTCGACCGGCACGGTGTCGCCGATCGGCGTCTGCGCCACGAGTTCGGGAAGCTGATGCTCGTCCTGCACCGGCAGGCCGTTGAACTTGACGATGATGTCGCCGCGCAGGATGCCCGCCTTAAGCGCCGGGCCTTCCTTTTCGACGTTGGCCACCAACGCGCCCTCGGGCTTGGCCAGGTTGAAGGACTGGGCGAGGTCAGGCGTGACTTCCTGAATCTCGACCCCCAGCCATCCGCGGACCACCTTGCCGTGATCCTTGAGCTGCTCCATCACTTGCTTGGCAATGTCGATCGGGATCGCGAAGCCGATTCCGGCGTTGCTGCCGGTGCTGCTGTAGATGGCCGTGTTGATGCCGATTACCTGGCCCTTGGCATTGAACAGCGGACCGCCCGAGTTACCCGGGTTGATCGACGCGTCGGTCTGGATGAAGTCGTCGTAGTTGCCACCGAGCGCGCGCCCCTTGGCGCTGATGATCCCGGCGGTGACCGTCGAGGTGAAACCGAACGGACTGCCGATCGCGATTACCCAGTCGCCGACCTCCGCCGAGCTGGAATCGCCCAGCGGCGCCACCGGCAGCGGCTGCTTGGTGTCGATCTTGATCAGCGCCAGGTCGGTCTTGGGATCCTTGCCGACGACCTTGGCGGTAAACTCGCGCTTGTCGAGCAGCCGGACGTGAATCTCATCGGCGTGCCCGGCCACGTGATTGTTGGTCAGGATATAGCCGTCGGACGAGACGATCACTCCCGAGCCCAGTCCGTGCTCTTTGTATTCATGGGGAATCTGGCCGAAGAAGCGGCGGAACTGCTCGAATGGGTTTTGTTGTTGGCCAAACGGCCCGCCGGGACCGCCGGGACCGCCGGGACCTTGGTCGCCGGGTCCACCCGGACCAGCGCCCGGCCCGTCCGGGCCTTCCGGTCCGTCAGGGGAGTCGCCCGGACCACCCTGATCGCCGGATTGCATCCCGGCCTTGACCTGCTGCACCACGCTGACATTGACCACCGACGGCATTACCCGCTTGACCAACGGCGCGAAGGAGGGAATCGGTACTCCGGCTTCATTGGGTTCGGGCTGATTGGCCGGCGCGGGCCCGCTATTGGTATCCGCTTGGGCGGTTTGTACGGCGGGCGCAGGCTGCGACTTGGCTTGCTCCTGCTGCGAGCTAGAACTCCAGAACGGAAAGGCCCCGGCGCGCGCAAAGGCGATTACGATACCCAGAAACACGCCGCAGGATACCGCGGCGACCTTCTTAAACATTCAGTCTCCTCCTGGAGATTACAACGTTCATTCCCATTCGCTTATGCACGGCACTATATACAGGGTTAAGACGATAGTGGATGGCTTAAATTCACGCGACGCACGCCGTGAGGCCAAGTTTCCCTGCGGAAACGCCGCCTCGCGTCCCGCTCGCATCGGCCGATGATCGGGTCTTGTAAATTCGGGTTCTTCAGGTAAATCCGGGTTCTTCAGCTAATCCCCGGTCTCCCAGTAAATCAGAAAAGCACCGCTAAGCAAACGCCCGCCGCCGTCGCTCGGACAGGCGGGAGCGTACGATGCCCGCGAAGGCCCAGGCAGCCCCGGCGATGACCTTGCCGCAAAGGACGACCCGGTAGGCGCACTAGCCGCGCCACGCCTCCCCGGCTGCCCAAGCCTTCATCCCGGCGTGCTCGCCGGCGCTCTCGGTGTAGCTTAGCGGGACAGCTCTGTTTGTGCGGGGTGATTGCGCGCGCGGCGTCCGCCGCCTTACCATATTGGCGTGCTCGACGCGTTCTTCACCATCGGATTTTTCGGCGCTGGGCTCTTCACCTGGAGCTTCCTGGAATATGCGATCCACGGCTGGATGGGCCATCGGTTCGCGACTTTCGTGGCTCCGCTCCACCACGTCCACCATCGCGACCCCCGTGCGGTCTTCGCACTTGGCGCATGGCTGCCGGCTTTGCTGCCGCTACTCATCGGCGCCGCCCGCGGAGCGTGCGGATGGACGATCTTTTACGGCGGCATCCTGGCCGGGTTCGCGGCCTACGAAGTGCTGCACTACCGGATGCACTTTTGCGCCCCGATCTGCCGCGCCGAGGCCCGGCTGCGCACGCGCCATCTGATCCATCACTATTGCGCGCCGGCGCTGTGCTTCGGCGTCACCACGACGCTGTGGGATCGCGTCTTCAGGACCACAGCGAACGGCGCCGACGGCGCTCTGCTGGCGGCTCGTGTCGCCTCGATCTCACCGCTTGAGGGTCCCTCGAACGTCAGCGCGCCGGGCGCCGTGATGCGCCGGCTGATAGCCACAATCGCGATTCGCTAGTCCAGCCTGGACGCGCTCAGCCGCGGGCGCGTCATGACCGTCCGAGCGGCGCGCACTCTTTCGCTTCAGCGACAATATATTGTCACTCCGCTCGTCTGTTTGGAGACAGTTTCTCGTCACCAGGCAGTCCGTCAACGCCTAGGCCGCGCAAATCCGACCTTACTTCGATCTCATTTCTCAGGCACGCAACGTGCTGCGGCGCAACTGGTGCGAATTCCGCAAACGCGCACGTGACGTGTTGGCAGAAAGCACTAGACCATGAAGCGTCCGAGTAGGAAGCGGTTGAATAGGAAGCAGTTGGGCGGAAGCAGCCGGATAGGACGCAATTGTGCGGAGGTTTTCTCTTTCAATAGTCAGTCGGCTTCACCGCGCCATCGGATAGTCACTCATCGCGCGCGTCGCGCCGAACACGGCGGCAAAGAGCAAGGAGTATATATGCGACGAGTCTTGCGTATGGTTTTGCGTATGGCCTCACGGCTGGTTCCGCATCGGAACGCGCATCCGGTCCTGATGGACGCCAGCGGGAGCCACGCGCGGCGGCCGCACGCACACGTCATCGCGCACATCATGATGTACCTGGCGAGCGCGGCAATACTGCTGATGCTCGAGCTGGGATGGACCGCCGCCGCGCGCGCGCAGGCCAACGTAACGCTGAGCCATGCCCGCGTGACCGGCGCAATCGCCACCAATACGAATTGGTCGATCGCCAAAAACGGCGGCTTCGCCAGCGGTACGGCGAGCTGGACCGTCGGAGTGACCAAAATCTCCGTGAGCGATCAGATAATCCAGGTCGATGGCCAGTTCCGGATAACCAATACCGGGACGGGGCCCGCGACGCTCGGCAACATCGTCGTCAATCTGCAGCGCCCCTGCGGTACACGATGGGTTTCGGCCGCGGCGGATGCGGCCGACGCGACCTTCGGCACGGCGGCAACTTATGGCAATTTCGTCGCCTCGGCGTCGTTCGAAAATGTCGCGCGCAACCAGCCTGGTTCGTCATGCACCGGGCCCGGCAATTATGTGGTGACCCAAGTCGCCCGACAGACCGAGAAGGAGGGAACTCTCTTCACTACTGCGGGCTCGGGCACGGTCGACTTCACCAACGCGGCTAACAACTCGGTCTTCTCGCTGGTGCCCGCCTTTCAGTTGGCCGCCGGCGCGTCGATCAAGCTCTATTACACTGCGACCTTCGACAACACCATCCTGGGCCTTGCGCCCGGGACCACTCTGCGGCCAGAGGTTATCGTCACCGTAAGCCACGCGGCGGCGCATGCCTTGAACGCCATGCGGCTCCTCGATGCTGACGACGACGACGGGCCGGCTGGTCAGGGCGTATCGCCCACCGGGGACGACCAGGATTGGTCACAGAGCGTCGCGACGCGACACCCATTCGTGCCCACGCCAGCGCAGTGCAACCAGACCATCACGCTGAACGACGCCCAAAATTCGGGCAACCCGGCGCTGACCGGGACCGCCACGCTCACCAGTTTCACCAGCTTCAACGGCGATGGGACGCTGTCGATCGACGGCGCGTCGATGAGCGACGGGCAGATTAACACGCAGGATGTAAGCGCCGTCGTAAACGGCGGCGCCAACGGCGGCACTATCACCAACTGCGCCGACATCACCGGCCCTGACACCATCATCACGCTGGGGAGGGGCATCTTCATTAAGGTTTTCAGCGTATGCATCGGGGTCAACCAAACGGCCTGCGATCAACAGGACGTACCCCGATCTGCCGGCCCGGCGACACCCACTCCGACGCCGGCTCCAGCAGTAACGCCAACGCCGGTCGTCAGCCCGACTCCAGTCGTCACTCCAACTCCGGTAGTCACTCCCACACCGATGGTGACTCCCACCCCGGTCGTCAGCCCAACTCCGGTCGTGACGCCGACCCCGGTCGTCACGCCGACTCCAATCGTGACTCCAACGCCGATCGCGACTCCCACGCCGACCGCGACTCCCACGCCGATAGTTCCGCCCTACGTCAAGGGAGAGTTCTGCACCTTTGACGAGGCCCACTGGGCGCAAGGCTGCGTTGATGGCGGAGCGCAATCGTCTGTGCGCAATTTCAGAAATCTCAGTGACAGTGACTGCGACGAGGACAACAGCCAGGGCAATAGCATCCTGATCCAGAACTTCGACGCGGTATACGGCGCCAGCGGCGGGGTGCACGTCGGCCTGACCTGCAGCACCGACCGCTTCGGGATGACCTTCACCTCGCCGGCCGCAATCGAGAACTACCTGCCCGCCGTCGGCCCAAGCGGAGTACTCAATGCGTGCCTCGTCAATCCGTCAAGCTCACATGCGGGCGAATTCGGCGGCGAAGTCCTGGCGTTGGAACTAAACGTCGACTTCAGCGCGGCCGGTTTCACCGAGGGTTCGGGTGGCCCGTTCGGAAACCTGAACCTGTGCGGCACCGGCACCCCGTACGACGGAATGTCGATTTCCGCGATCCTCGCGGCCGCCAACACGGGCCTGGGTAACGGCGGATTGCCGCCAGGGTCCAACCCTGACTCGTTTGGCGATCTGCTCCATGCGCTGAACGATTCGTTTGACGAATGCACACCGGACGGCTTCGCCCAGATCCATCTCACTGGAGGAGCGTGTCCGTAGGTCATCGCTCGGCAACGACGAAAGGGCCGGCCCCCCCTGCGGGCCGGCCCTTTTTATTGCTTCATGCATGACCGATTCCTCATCGATTCGCGCTCGCGTTGCCTACTACGAGGCCTGACGACGATTGGCAGAGCAGCGTCCGCGCACAATACGCGGCGGTGATTTTCTTCACGGTCAGAGCGAATTTCTTGCGCCTCCGGTTGCCCGAAGCGTCGATCACTCGAATCGTCGGATACCAGGTGCGGGGAGTCGTCGCGACTCCCGTAAGCGCGCCGGAAGCCTGATCGATCGTGAGACCCGTGGGCAGAAGGCCCAGGACCACAGAAATCGTGTAGGGTGCGCGGCCGCCGCTGATGCCAAGCGATGCATCATAGAGCACCGTGGTATGTGCGCTGGGCAGCGTCGCGGGTGCGCCAATCTTCAGCGGCCTTGGGATTGGAGTCGGCGTCGGTCGTGGGGTCGGGGACGGCGTCGTCGCGACTGGCGTGGGAGTAGGCGTCGCAGCGGGACTCGCCGTCGCAGACGGTGTCGCTGACGGGATGCCCGGCGTCACCTCGCCCCACCACGAACCCCACATATTGTTTTGCCCGGCGTACTCCTGGATGGTCCACATCGAGGTGTCGTCGACCGGGTCGGCCACGGTCGCGGTGAAGTCGCCCCATCGGTTGTCGCCAGTGCCGAAATCCTTGAAATAGGATGCTTCGCCCGCCTTCAACATCGTCTCGCTTTCCATCGTATTCGCCGGGTCGCTCGCCAGGTGTATCGAGTAGGCTGCGCTCGCATAAATCCCGGTCCCAAAGTGTGTATACCCGAGCATCACGTCGCCGTACCGATTAACGGCCAGCGTCGGGTAGGCGTAAAAGTTGACGGCGCTGGGATCGTCGATGCGTCCGAATTGCTGCACCTGGCCGAAGCCCGAGGCGCTCACATTGATCTGCCACCATTGCGCCGCAGTGCGAGTCGGAGTCCCAGTGGCGGGAAGGTAGACCGTGTGCGAAGCCCACAGCGAGCCGTTGCGGTACACGCAGCTTTGGATGCGCCCGTCCTCGGTGTCGATGTTCTCGCTGCTGCCGAGTTGTGGCGCGAAATTGGTAACCGGCGAAAACGTCTGCCACGCCGAGGGGCCGGTCGGATAGGCCGCGCCGGTCGTTAGCACTTCGGATCCAACCGGACCCGTTATGGTGTCGATCCGGAGCTTGCCGGAACCTGAGCTGCTCGGCTCCAGCAGGTACATCGTTGACAGATCGGGGTCCATCGTGGTCGCCGGAACCTGGGTGAAACCGCTGGCGGGTCTGAGCACCGTATATTTGCCGGCGCCGCCGGCGTACAGGTCCGCCTTGTCGAAGGCCCAGATTGTCGAGTTGACAAAATTGTTGCCCGCGATGGTGAAAATGTTGGCCTGCACCACGATCCAGTTCTTGTTAAATCCGAGCGTCGGATAGTCGACCCAATTGGCTGACGAACCGAGGTTCACTTTGTAAAGGTTCCAGCCTGCGGTGGGGTCGCTGGTCTGCGAGACCCCGATCAGAATTGCCGAGTCCGAGGACTCCTCGCCGGCGGCGGATGAAAAGATCCAGCGCTGGGCGTACGGATCGTACAGGACATGTGGGTCGAATGACTCGGTCACGCCCAGAGACGACCAGAAGGTCCAACTGGTGATTGCGCTCAGGGTGTTGCCCGACCTGTCCTGGATCACGACCTGGCTGTTGAGCGCTGCCATCAAGTGATGGGGTCCGACCGCGCCCTCGGCATCGGGCGGAATCACGGTGCCATTGTCAGCCACCGCGGCGAAGCTATTGACGGGCGGGAGCGATTGCGTGACGGAATTCGCAGCCCCGGACGCCTGCGTTTCGTTCTCGGGTGCGGCGATCGCATCCTCATTCTCCGTGGTGCTTTCGACTCGCGGTGCGCGCGGGCGATGGATTTCACGATGCTCGTTGAGCGGCATCGGACCAAACGCCTCTTCGTGAGCCACCGTCTTGAAGTTTATCGAGGCGTGTTGCGCGGCCTTGCCGACTGTACCGGTTGCCTGGATCGGAGCCGCGCGGGCGAGAGTTTGAACGCCGACGACGCTCACCAGCGCAATCACCGCCAAGAGAATGAACCGGCGAATTTGCCGCGCGGTTGTTGTCACCTTCCATAGCCTCTGGCGGCAGCCCTTGATGGATCGGGCTCTGTCGCTTCGAGGTTATGAAACGCAATGACAAGACCACACCAGCCATTTTCATCTCTGATACGTCATACAATGCTGAAATTCGGATCAAAGCCGCACACGTGAGACACCGCGCGTAGCTATAAGCGCATATGCTTCTTTTTGAGCCTTAATATCCGAACGAATTCGGACTATCGCTCAGCATCCTTCACCTCAGGACGCTTCGGACGAGAACACCTGTCGCCGGCGCCGCGATCCTCCCAGGCTGTATCGAGTCCGGGACATGAATCGTGCGTGCAGTGCCCAACTCCGTCGAAGCCGAAGCGGCTACCTGGATGAGACCTGTGCTGCGCGAACCTGAGACTACGGGGTGATCGATATCTGTAGGGCCTGGGTCGCCGACGCGTGACCGCGGTCAGTGACGTAGACCGTAAACAGCGAGAGGCCCGCGAAGCCCGGTGTCCCACTAATCTCACCACTGAAGGTGTTGAGCGCGAGTCCGCGCGGCACCGCGCCCGCCGTGACATAGACAAGATAAGGCGGCGTCCCGCCGCTCAGCCCCAGCGAGGCGTGATAGAAGACGCCTACCCTGCCGTCGGGCAGAGTCGTCGAGGAAATCGTCAGCGTGGGAGTGGGGGTCGCGGTCGGTGACGGTGACGGCGTGGGCGAAGGCTTCGCAGTCGGCGTCGCCGTGGGCGTGGGAGATCGTCTGGGCGTCGGTGACGGTGACGGCGTGGGCGAAGGCTTGGCAGTCGGCGTCGCCGTGGGCGTGGGAGATCGTCTGGGCGTCGGTGACGGCGCGGGCGTGGGCGAAGGCTTGGCAGTCGGCGTCGCCGTGGGCGTGGGAGTTCGTCTGGGCGTCGGTGACGGCGCGGGCGTGGGCGAAGGCTTGGCAGTCGGCGTCGCCGTAGGTGTGGGAGATCGTGTCGGCGTCGGCGACGGCGCGGGCGTGGGCGAAGGCTTGGCGGTCGGCGTCGCCGTAGGTGTGGGGGATCGTGTCGGCGTCGGTGACGGCGCGGGGCTTGGGGTCGCCGTTGGCCCTCCCAGGGGTACCTCGCCCCACCAGGTGCCCCAATTGTTGCTGGTTGCCGCGTACTCCTGGAGCGTCCACAGGCTGAGGTCGTCGAGCGGATCGACGACCGTGCTGCTGAAATCGCCCCATCGATTATCCCCGGTGCCATCGTCCTTGAAGTAAGGCGCCGCGCCCGCCTTGAGCACGGTACCGGCGCGCAAGGTGCCCGGCGCGTCGCTCGCCATCCGCAACGAGAAACCGGCGCCCGCATACTGCGCCGCCGAAAACTGCGCGTATCCGACCAGCGCGTCGTTCTCCGAGTTGACGCCGATCGACGGGTAGGCGTAGAAGAGCGCCGCGGTCGGGTCGTCGATCCGTCCAAGCTGCTGGATTCCGCCCAGATCCCCTGCCGTCGTGTCGATCTGCCACCATTGCACCGAGCATCGATTGGGTGTGCCGCTGGCGGGCAGGAATATAGTCTGCGCGGTCCACAGCGAGCCGTTGCGGTAGACCGTCCAATCCAGCCGGTCGTCGTCGGTATCGATATCTTTGGTCGATCCCAATTGCGGCGCGAAGTTGATCGTCGGCTCGACCGCCTGCCACGGCTGCGGCGCGGCCGGGAGCGCGACGCCGGTGGTGAGCACCTCGGAGCCGACCGCGCCGGTGATCGTACTCATCCTGAGCAGGCCGTTGGCCGAACTCCAAGACTCCAGAAGATAGAGCGTCGCGAGATTGGGATCGTAAGTGAGCGCCGGATTCATCGCGAAGCCGCCGGTGTCGTCCTGGAGCAAGGTGAAGAGCCCGGAGCCACCCGCGTACAGGTTCGCTTTATCGAAGACATAAAGGTTCGCGTACTCGAAGAAGGTGCCTTGAATAGTGAAGATGTTGATCCCGACCACGATCCAGTTCTTGTTGAATCCGACGGTGGGAAAGTCGCCCCATCGCAGGCCCGTGGCATCGACCGGCACCCGGTAAAGGTCCCAACCCGCGGTCGGGTCGCTGTTGTGCGAGACCCCAATCAAGATTGCCGAGGCCGTGGTTTCCGGATCACCCGCGGTGACGATAATCCATCGCTGGCCGTACGGATCGTAGATCACTCGCGGATCGGTGATGGCCCCGACGCCCAGGCTGGACCAGAAGCTGAGCGTGCCGACCGTGCTTATCGGAGTTCCCGTGCGGGTCTGAATCTCGATCTGGCTATTGAGCGCCACCACCAGATTGGCCGGCCCCACTGCGCCGTCGACGTCGGGCGGAATCGAAGTGTTGTTGTCGCCGAGTCCCGGAAAGCCGACGAGCGCGGCGCCCGCGTCCGCCAGATTTTCGACGAGCGTCGAAACCAGAGGCTTTTTCCGGCGCACCCGGCGCAAACGGACTCGGGTGGGAGATCCAGTGAGCGGATTGACCGGCACCAACGGGTTGCCCTGCTCGAACGGGTTACCCTGTGGGCGCGTACCGCGATGGCGGCGCGCCGGCGCAAAGGCACCGCGCGCTTCGTCGCGGGCGAGCGCGCCGAAGTTTATCGCGACGTGCGCCGCCGCGTGATCGGAGCGTCCGGCGATTCGTCGCGCGGCGGCAGAGCCGTCGCGCGGCACAGGCGCTCCCGAGGCAACGATCGCGTCGGGGGTGTCAGAGGCGTCTGAGGGATCAGAAGCCGTGCCATAGGTTTCGCGAGCGGTATCATACGGACGCTGGACGCCGGGCTCGCCGGGTGCGGGATTGCCTGATGAGTTTGCCGCTAAGCCTCCCCGAGCACTTGCAGTGAAACTTGCCGCGGGGCTTTCCATGTGTTTTGCCGCGAAGTTTTCCGCGGCGCTTGCCGCGAGACTCGCCGCAGTCCATGGCCGGGCGACAACGAGAGCCGTCCATCCCGTCGTCAGCAGAACCATCAACCGCATCGCAGTCGCCGACCGCTTGCGGATAGGGTTTGACAAACGCCGCCCGCCCCCTTTGGCTCTCGTTGCCGCCTTGGCTCAACAGGGTCGGAATTTTTCGATCTGTGCCCCCCTTTCGGTCGGTGCGGCTTCTCGCCAAGCGACGCCAGGCGGTTTGCGCTTGCCCCCCCGCGACCTCACTGCGAAGCCATCCTCGGCCCCCCTCCGACTCGGTCCCGGACTGGGCCCCGATTCGGCCGCCGACTCGATCGAGAAATCCTTCCGCAGGGATGTCTGAGCAAAAGGCGGGCCGCCGAAGACAGCCAATGAAAACCGCCGCTTCCGCACCGAAGTGCCAAAAAAATGCCGCTCGCGCCAATCGCGGCGTCACCTTGCGGCAGCGCTTCGTCGCAAGACGCCTGCGCGCCCGAGGTCACCCGAACTTCTTGCCGCGGCCATGAACGAACCAGTGCAGCAAAAGGCCAACGACCTCATCTCGCGTTTTGTCGCTGCCTCCACGACTCTCAGCAAGCGCCTGAAATTCGACTCTCGCCTGTGCCAGACGGGCTTCGAGATTGGTCATGCGGTCGCGGCAGTTCTGCTCGCCCGTGGGCAAACTGACCGACCCGCGTAGCCCAAGAGTTACGACCCGGGCCAAAAGCTCGGCTTGCTCACGGCAAGCGCACGCAATCCGGGTAGCGTCCCGTCCTTTGCCGAAGAACACCACATTGCGGTCGTACATATCGGAGACGGGCATCAGGTATGCCTGATCGCCATCCGGGATTGTGAAAGTTTGTTTGGGCTCCGGCTCCTCTGAGAGCCACTCCGCCAGCGGGCGCCAATCCGACAGGTTCGCCGCCTCCCAGACATCGGCTGCGAGGTCATCCACGGTAAAGCGGCGGACTCCGGTTTTCGCGCGCTGCTCCTGCTTCTGAATCTCGACCACGCGAATCTTGCGGAAGTGGCGCGCGGTTTCGGCGTACAGCCTGTCGACCAATTCGCACCGATAGTCGGGGTCCGCCGCGCCCAGCAGTTCAAAGACCGCGTCGTCCAAGGCTCGCCGGTCTGGCTGCCGAAGTTCATCGGCGAGCCTCAGCGGGCCGCTCGCGATAAGCCGCGCATGTTCCGGCGAATGGCAATCCATCAGTTGCTCTTCAACAAGGCGCCCTACCGGTCGTTTGGCAAGGGCTTCGAATGCCTCCTTAATTCGCGCGACCACAGCGGCCGGCGCGCCACGCGGATCGGGTACTTCAAGGAGGTTCACATCTATTACCTCCGTCTTGAGGTCTCCTTCAGTGCCAGCAAATCTGCCATAGAATGTCTTGAAGAATCCCACCAGCGTTGAGTTGAGGATTCCCACCAAAACCGCGATCTGGTCTTGAGTGAGATCTCCGCTCGATACGTCGTAGAGGTTGCAATTGCAGATCAGTCTGTCTGGATTATGCGGAATGATATGCCGGTACTGCTGTGCCTTCGGCCAAAAAGCAAAACCCGGCTTCACGAGTTTCGTCAGATCGTACCAAGGGTTGCGCGCCGCCACCGTTGACCGCTTTGGCACGGGAACGGATTTCGACTTGCGCGATTCGAATGCGTGCGTCTCACCGAAACGCAGATAACGTCCGACCCAGGTGCCCTTGAGCGCAGCGAGCGGCTCTCCGACCAGGAGCACGACGCGGTCGAGGTCGGCGGCCCGGACCACAGGTTGGTCGATCGTCATCAGGCTGTGAACCTCGGGCTGGAGATATTCCGCTTCGATCGGGTGCTCGCTCCGGTCACCGGCGCGAACAATCTTGATCGCGCCCGCCTCGATGGAGGCCCGATCGAGACCGAACCGCTGCTTAAAGTCCGCGTTGGTACGGAACGTCTCCAGCGCCCAACGCGTGATGTCACGCGGCATGAAGAAGGCGTCGCAGCCGGATTTGACGCCGAAGCGAACGTCCGCGATCTCCCCGAGCGGAACGAAGCGCGAGCGGAACTCGCGCATCACCTCGAAGTAAAAGTCGGACGCGCGAACGTAACGGCCCCATTTTCCAGCCGCGTAGGTTGAAGCATTGCCCAGCTCAAAAGCCTGTTCCTGCCGTAGCGCAGGTCTTCACGCGCGCGTCCTCGAACCATGGCTCGGCCTCGCTCTCGCAGATTGCGATGATGCGGAAGTTCTCCAGAATCCACCGCTGGAGCGCGAAACCGTACTCCACATCGAGCCACGAAGATGAGGTCAGGAAGCCGAAGTACCCATCTCCCCGCAGGAAGTGCGCGGCGGCCGGCCAGAAGTAACAATGTACGTCGCTGCGGCCCGAGAGCTTCGTACCCCTCATCGGCGTTGCGAAAGTTGCGGCCCGACTTCCATTCACGAACCCACCGATCAAGCAGAGGCTTGTCCTGCTGATAGCGGTCCCACAGAACGAAGCTGTTTACATTCCAGGTGAAGAAGTACCGAGCTCCGACATTGTCCGCTTTGACTTGGGCGTCCTGCACCAGATCGGCGTCGAATGGGGAGCGGCCCTCGACTGCGCCGGGAAGCTTGACCTCACCCGTGAGCGCTACCTTTCCGTTCCTGTCGTAAACACGAAGGTCCTTCTTTTTGCGTCGCTGAGAGCCGGAGCCTAAACCTTCAAATGCGCGCGTTAGAAAAGGGCGAGGCGGGACTCGACCTGAAAATGTCGTCAGCCCACTTGGCGACTTCGGCGCAGAAATCCTGCTCGTGAATTCGAGTCGAAACGCTCTCGCTCACTCTCGTCCCCACCTCAAGCAAGCATATAGCGACGCGCTAAACTCGCGTTGCATTACGCGGCGCTTCGCCGCGATCCTCCTCGCGTTCGTCAGATGCGATTGCGATTGAGCAGGCCGCGCGCGATCACCAACGCCTGGATTTCGCTGGTTCCCTCCCCGATAATCATCAGCGGCGCGTCGCGGTAGAAGCGCTCGACCGGAAACTCGGCCGTGTAGCCGTAGCCGCCCAGCACGCGCATCGCGTCCAACGTCACCTTGACGCAAGCCTCCGAGGCGAACAGCTTGGCCATCCCCGCCTCGACGTCGCAGCGCTCGCCGGCGTCCTTCTTCTGGGCGGCGCTATGCACCATCAGGCGCGCCGCCTCGACTCGCGTCCCCATGTCGGCCAACAGCAACTGCACCGCCTGATGCTCGCAGATCGGTTTGCCGAAAGTGGTGCGCTGCTGGGAGTAACGGATCGCGTTCTCGAATGCCGCCTGCCCAACTCCGACCGCGCGCGCGGCAACGTTGATCCGTCCGACCTCAAGCGCGCTCATCACCTGCTTGAAGCCCTGCCCTTCCTGGCCGCCGATCAGGTTGCCGGCCGGAACCGCGAGATCCTCGAACAGCACTTCGCAAGTGTCGACTCCCTTGTAGCCGAGCTTCTTGATGTTGCGGCTGACGGTCGGTCCGTGCTCGTCCTTTTCGACCGCGAACATGCTGATTCCGGCATAGGCCGGCTTGGCCTTGGGATCGGTCTTGGCCGCGACCGCCAGCATCGTGCCATGGCGAGCGTTGGTGATGAACATCTTGCTGCCCTTGAGCACGTAGTTGTCGCCGTTGCGGACCGCGCTGGTGCGAATGGATTGCACGTCGCTGCCGGCGTGCGGCTCGGTCAGCGCCAGGCCGCCGCGCTTCTCGCCGGCCGCCATCGCCGGCAGAAAACGCTTGCGCTGCTCGTCGGTGCCGTGATGCGTGATGATGTAGGCCATGATCAGATGGCTGTTGATCACGCCGGCCAGGCTCATCCAACCGCGCGACAGCTCCGCCATCAGCCGCGCATAGCTGACGAAGCTCAATCCCAGGCCGCCGTGCTCGACCGGGATGGTCGCGCCAAACAGCCCCAGCTCGCGCATCGTGGCGACCAGCGCGTGCGGATACTCGTCGGCGTGCTCAAGCTCGGAGGCGACCGGGATAACGTCGCGATCAACGAAGCGGCGCACCGCCTCGATTACATCGTGGTCCAACGTCTCTGCCATTTCGCAGTTCCTTTCAGCCAGTCAAAAAATGAATGCAAAAGAATCAATGATGCAAAGAATCAATAAAACCCCGGCGGGCAGCCGGGTGCCCTTGGCGCGAGATTAACAGAACGAAATGGCGGACTGCCAACCGGGATGGCGCGGCGCCGGAAGTCCGGCCGGCGAATCAGCAGATTGGCGGACTGACCTACAGGCGGTTGAGCAAGCGGCTGGCGAAGTTTCCGAGGCGTCAGAAATTTGGCCGGAGCGACGAAGGCTTGGCGACGAGCGCTGTTGGAGGTGTCGAGGCCGCGGCGACAGCGGCGTTCGAGTCGACCGGTGCAAGCCGGTGCGCGCGCGGAGCCAGGATCTTCGAGCTCTCGCAGCCATTGCGTCTGAAATTTTTTTAATCGTCAGAGAACCCTCGCATAAGCTCATTTCGGGCGCTTTCATCGCCTTATTTTTGCCCTGTCCAGCGACCTCGGGCATGAGGACGCAGTGCTCGCGTTTGCGCGTCTTGCAAGTCTGACTTGCAGATTTTGGGGTCTTGCAAGCGCGGTCGGCATGTTGATAGAGTAAGTGTCAGTTTGACGCAAACTACGAGAATTCAGGCAATTCTCAAACGAGCGCCACACGGGTCTCGTCCGAATCCGTAACGCGCATCCACAAGAGGTCCTTACGAGAGGTCCCGCGAGAGGTCCCTACTGATGACACTTCAAGTGCAATCTTCGACCACCACCACTGCCGCCGCCGGGCTCCATCGCAAGCTCGCCGCCCTTGGACAGGACGGCTACGATCTCGCCGCTTGCGAGCGCTACGCCGCGCAAATCGACGAAATCAATCGCCTCAAGGCCGAGCGCGGCGCGGTCGTGCTGGCGCACAACTACCAGCGCCCTGAAATATTCGAGGTCGCCGACTTTATAGGCGATTCGCTGGAGCTGGCGTACAAGGCGCGCGAGGTCCGCGACGCCGGAATCATCGTGTTCTGCGGCGTCCACTTCATGGCCGAGACCGCCAAGGTCTTCAACCCCGAACGGATGGTGCTGCTGCCGGACATGCGGGCCGGATGCTCGCTGGCGGAGAGCGTCACGGCTGACGCGCTGGCCGAGCGCAAGGCCGAGTTGCGCGAGATCTATCCCGACCTCAAAGTCGTCTCCTACGTCAACTGCACGGCCGACGTTAAGGCCGAGTCCGACGCCTGCTGCACTTCGGCCAACGCGCTCAAGGTGGTCGAGGCAATCGATTCCGATCACGTGCTGTTCGTCCCCGACCAGAACCTCGCCAACTACGTGCAAAGCCAGAGCAGCAAGAAGATTATCTCGTGGGACGGCAACTGCTATGTGCATCATCAGATAACCGCCGAGGAAGTCGACAAGGTCAAGCGCGCGATTCCGGGAATCAAGGTGCTGGCCCATCCCGAATGCCGCACCGACGTGCTGCGGTTGGCCGACGCGGTGCTCTCGACCAGCGCGATGGTGCGTTATGCGGAGAGCAGCGAAGCCGACAAATTCCTGGTGGTGACCGAGTGCGGGCTCTCGGACCGCTTGCTGATGGAGATTCCGAACAAGCACTTCTACAAGGCGTGCAAGCTCTGCCGCTACATGAAGATGATCACGCTCGGCGGCACGCTCGATTCGCTGCGCAATCTGCGCTTCGAAATCGAGTTGCCCGAGGACGTGCGCGAAGGCGCGCGCCGCGCGCTGGAACGGATGCTCGAACTGGGCGCGTAACGTCGCGGCGTAGCGGCCGGGCTTGAGCTTCAGCGTTTTACAAACGCCCGGCATCGGTGCCAGTCTGAGTCAGGATTTCAAGGGGAATTCCTGCTGGCGAAACCCTCGGCGACGCCGCCGCAATTGTTTGGCGTCGTGTCGCAGTCGGCGCACGGATTTTCCTGCGAAGGACTCGCGATGGAGTCCGGGCGGCACCCTCTCAACCGACGCGCAGGAGCGACCAATGTCGTCACGTCTTGGATGGTTTGTTCTCGGTGGCGTTGGAGCGTTGGCGGCGCTCTTCGTGGGTGGGTATGTGTTCGTGAGGTCCGGCGGAGTTTCCATGGAGACCACCGCGCCCATGCTCCCGCTGGAAGCGACCGTTGCCAAAATGGCGTTGCGCGCGAGTATCGGCGACGCGGCGGATCTGAAGAATCCCCTTCCACTCGATGACGCCAACATGTTGGCGGGCGCCAAAGAATTCAAAGAGCACTGCGCGTTTTGCCACGGCCTGCCAGGACAGCCGCGGCCGGATGCGGCCGCCGGCATGTTCCCCATACCGCCGCAGCTCTTTGAAGACAAAGAGATGGTCACGGACGACCCTGAAGGTGTCACTTACTGGAAGGTGACTCACGGAATTCGGCTGTCCGGGATGCCGAGATTCGAGAAGACGTTGTCCGGCACGAAACGCTGGCAGATTGTCATGCTGGTCGCGCACGCCGACAAGCTTTCGCCCGCGGTCCAGGCGGCGCTCAGTCCCTGAGCACCTTCGCGCATCGCAGTCTCGCCCACTTCGCCGTAATCAACGCCTTTGCGCGATAGACGCATCGGAATGGAACGCATACGCTCAAATACGACGCTCTATTGAGCGGCTCCGCTTCAGTTGTCCGTAACAGTTGAGAGACGGAGAGAGACAATGTCGAACTCTGCTCAATCGGTGTCAGACGAGCGGCAGGTTTCCGGAGTCCATCTGGTAGGTAGCGTTCCGCTTGCGGATGCCGAGCAGGTGTTTCGACGGGTAAGTGCGGATCTCGGCGATCGGCTAAGACGCATTCCCGATGGCGAGACGGGTCCGCGCGCGGATTGGATCATCTGGCAGTATCCGGTCCTCAGTTCCCGGCCGGAGTTCGAGATTTGCCCGCCGGGGCCCGAGCACTATCGGGCCCTGCCCAGGCTGCGTCTTGGTGACGGTGTCTCGGCCGCGGATATTACCTTCGAGCGGCTCGGCTACGCACAGACGGCGATCGCGTCTTACCGCCTATTCGCAACCCTCAAGCGTGACGGAATTGTGCCGGGGCATTGCCGCTTCCAGGTTGCGCTGCCCACTCCGCTCGCGCCCATCAGCGCTTTCGTCGCGAGCGACGCTCAGGGCGCGGTCGAGCCAGTGTACGAAACCCGGATGCTGGAAGAGGTAGCGCTCATCATACAGGCGATCCCCGCCGATCAACTCGCGATCCAATGGGATACCAATGTCGAGTTTGCGATGCTGGAGGGCTCGGTGCCGGCGTGGTTCGACGACGTGCGCGCCGGCATCATGGAACGGCTGTTGCGCCTCAGCCGCCGCATACCGCCCGCGGTCGAACTGGGGTATCACCTGTGCTACGGCGACGGCCGCCATCATCACACTGCCGCGAAAGACGCGCGCAAGCTGGTCGAAATCGCGAACGCGCTGGCGGCCAGTCTGGACCGGCCGCTCAACTGGCTGCACATGCCAGTCCCCGTCCGTGCCGACGAGTCCTACTTCTCACCGATGGCCCGCCTGATACTGCGTCCGGAGACCGAACTTTACCTCGGCGTAATCGACCCGGCGGACGGCGTGGAGGGCGCTTTCAAACGAATCAAGCTGGCCCGTTCGTTCGTTGACGGGTTCGGCGCCGCCACCGTGTGCGGATGGGGGCGGCAACCCGAGCGGGTTGTCCCGGACCTGCTCGAACTGCACGCCGCTGTTGCACGACCGGTGGTCTCGTTCTCGGATGAGCAGGCCTCGTTCGGATGGCCCAGCGGCTTCGATCGGATACCCGACGAAGATTGGACCCATCAGCCGGTGGACCGTTTCGGCCTGGCCTACGACAAGGTTGACCGGCACAGTTGGTACCGCAATCTCGATCCGATCATCGACGATCTGGCCGGCAATCTGAAAGACGGCGCCATCATGGTGGATTATTCGGGCGGCACCGGAATCCTCCTCGATCGCCTGAAGTTGAGGATTTTCGACCGCCGGGCCGGCATCCTCATCGTCGACAGTTCGCCGCGCTTTTTGCGGGTTGCGGTCGAGAAATTCGCGGCCGATCCGCGCGTTGCGTTTCGACTCCTGCGCTTCGTAAAGGAGGAGAAGCGATTGCAGCGCATCCACGAGGTGTTGAGCCCGTCGCTGCTCGAGCGCGGAGTTGACACGATTGCCTGCACCAATGCGGTCCATCTCTACACCGACCTGGAGGAGACGGTTTCCGCATGGGCTTCCGTTTTGCGGCCCGGCGGTAAGTTGTTCATCAACTCCGGAAACATCCGCAATCCTCGCGCCAAGGCTAATCAGTGGATTCTCGATGAAACGGTATGGGTCATAAATGACCTGGCGGACGGGATAGTCCGGAGCGATCCGCGCTATGCGGCGTATCGGCCCATGCTCGACGACGCCGAACGCATGGCGGCTCACAGCGCGTTTCGAAATCGTGTGTTCGTCGAGCCGCGCCGACTGGACTTTTATCTAAACGCGATGAGGAGTGCCGGCTTTCAGATCGAAGCGGTGGCGGAGCGGAACATCCGGGCGCGGGTCGACGACTGGTGCGAATTCCTGTGCGCATACCATGACGCGGTGCTCGGCTGGGTCGGCGGAAACGAGAAAATCGACGGACGGGCGCCAACCGCCGAGGCCGTCGCGGATCGGCTTTCACTGATTCGCCAGGCAATAGATACTCTGTTCAGCGGCCGCACCGAGTTCGATGCCTGTTGGACCTATATCAACTGCACTCGTTGAATGGTGCGGCGAAACAAAGCCGGAGGACGCACGCTGGTAGTGGGTCCGCTCGCGCGCGGCGCTCTTCTTTGAAACGCGACGCGCTCTTTGAACGCGACGCGATTTGGTGGCTATGCTTGCGGCGGTGAACGCTGAATCGCCGCCGCCGTCGAAGAGAGGGGCCGCCGCCGCCGACCTGGGCGCTCGGCCCAGTCATCGGGGCAGCCATCGGGCCGCGCGGCCCAAAGTCGCCGTCGACATGGTGGTGTTCGCGGTCGAGGGCGGCCGTCTCAGGACCTATCTGGTGCAATTGCGCCGCGGTGCGGCGCGCGGGCGATGGGCCTTCGCCGGCGGCCTGGTGCGGATGGGCGAAATGCTCGACGAGGCCGCGTATCGCGAACTTTTCGCCTCCACCGGTATCCGCGAGGCCTACCTGGAGCAGCTTTTCACCTTCGGCGACCCCTCGCGCGACCCGCGCGCCCACGTCGTTTCGGTGGCCTACATGGCGCTAATCGCGGATGCGCAGCGAGCGGCGGCGCCGGGCGGCAAGTACCTGGACGGTCGCTGGTTTGAGGTTTCGGCGCTACCCGCGCTTGCGTATGATCATCAACAGATGGCGGAATATGCGCTCGGAAGGCTCAAGGCGAAGCTTGAATACACCAATATCGCCTGTAACCTGCTGCCTGAGACCTTCACTTTTGCGGAACTGGAGGCGCTGTACGCGATGATCCTGGAGCGGCCGATCGACCGGCGCAATTTTCGCCGGCGGATTCTCTCGATGGGAATCCTGCGCCGGCTGCCGGCCACGCGCCGCGGCGCCCATCGCCCGGCCGCACTTTATAGTTTCGCCCGGCGCGACCCCCAAGTCGTGGAAATGCTATAGTAGCGCCAGCAATCGGTGAGCATCATGCCCAAGACCAAAAACCCGCCGCCAGGCGTCAAGCGAAGCAAGTCAAGATGGATAGTCGCGGCACTGGCCGCGGCGGTTAGCCTGTCGCTTGGCGCGGCCGCGTGGACGATGCGCTCGGCGGCTGATCCGGCGGCCGCGACGGCCAAGGATCAGCGCGTGACGCTCGATCCCGCGCGCTTCTTCGGGGCGGCGCGCGAGGCCTACGAGGTCGCGGCGAAAAATCCGGCGCTGCTCGCGCAGCTTCATTGCTACTGCGGATGCGACAAGGAAATCGGCCATCAGAACCTGCTCGACTGCTATCGCGACGAGCACGGCGGGCATTGCCCGATCTGCACCGGAGAAGCGCTGGAGGCCGCCAAGCTCGCCGACGAAGGGCTGCCGGTCGATCAGATCCGCCGCGTGCTGCGCGATCATTACGCGCAGGGGAACTGACGCTTGGCGGGTCTGGTATCGGTTTACATCCAGCATTTCACCTATGCTGGTTTGCTGGTGGTTCTGGTGCTCTGCGGGATGGGCCTGCCGATACCCGAGGACGTTGCGCTGCTGGCGGGCGGCTTCCTGGTGCATCGCGGAGTCATCCAGTACCCGATCACGATCCTGGTCGCGCTGGTGGGCGTGGTATCGGGCGACAACCTGCTGTTTTTCCTGGGCCGGCGCTTCGGCACCGGGCTGGTAACTTACCTCGGCATCGGACGGCCGCGCTCGCAGCGCCAGATCGATTGGCTCAAAAAGTTCATGGACCGCCACGGCAATCGGGCGATCTTCTACGCGCGCTTCGTCGCCGGCCTGCGCGCCCTGGTCTATCTTACCGCCGGCTCGCTCGGCCTTAGTCCGTTGCGGTTTTTTCTGTACGATCTGGCGGGCGCGGTCATCTCGGTCCCGATCGTGGTCGCGCTCGGCTACCTCTTCGGCAACGAGCTGGAGGCCGTGCTGCGCTATATCGGCGGTTTCGAGAAGATCATCTGGGTGGTGCTGGCGCTCTCGCTGGCGGTCATCGCGATGCGGATGCTGATGTTCACGCGCGAACGCGAGGAAACTCCGACCTAGTCGAGGCCCGGTGTGCTCGCGGACCGCTCGCCCGCGCTTATGCGGCCGGGCGCCGCGTCTATCGGCGGGCGTGAAACCCATCATGCGATTCAGACTTCCGGCGCTCAATCTCAAAGCCAAGCTGATGGCGCTAATGGTGGTGCTGCTGGGGCTGACGCTCGGCGCCGAGCTGCTGGTCAGCCTCAACACTGAAAACCGCATCGTCGAGGCGACCCAGGACAACGTCAAGGAACTCGCAAGCGCCATCCAGATCAGCGTGCAGGAACTGACCTCGGTCGGCACCTTCGACCGCGATCGTCTGCAGAACTACGTCAACTCGCTGCATAACAACGGACTCGAAGTCTCGATCGCCTCGAGCAAGGACCTGATCATCAACAGCTCCAACCCGGCGCTGATCGGCGAGGCGATCAACCGCGGCGCCGTCCACGTCGTGGCGCAGCAGACCGCGGCGCGCGGTGGCGACCCGCTCCCAGTGCCGGCCTTCACCGTGGGTCCGGCCGGCGAGCAGACCGTTTATCTGATCCCGGTCGAGGTCGAGGACCATCTGCTCGGCTACGTCCAGGTGGTGGCCGACTTCGCCGATTTCGCCCGCCCGCTCGAGGAGCATCGCATCCATCTGTTGACGGTCGCGCTGGCGATCTTCGCGATCGGCCTGGTTTTCTCCTACGTGCTGGCCGATCGCTACGTCGAGCCGATCCACGCGGTCGCCGCCGCCGCACAGAACATCGCCGCGCGCGGCCTCGAACGGGTGCCCGAGGCGCATCGGCGCGACGAGATCGGGCTGCTCACGCGCAGCTTTAACGAGATGGTCGACCAGTTGCGCCGCGCGCGCGAGCGCGAGGCCGAGCTCAACCGGCTGGAGCGCTTCACCGCGCTGGGCCAGCTCGCCGGCGCGCTGGCGCACGAGATCAAGAATCCGCTGAATTTCATCAGCCTCGCGATCGACCAGCTGCGCGCGCGGTACGCGCCGCAACTGCGCAACGACCAGGAAAACTATCGCCGCCAGCTCGGAATCATGAAGGACGAAATCCATCGCCTCTCCGAGCTGATCCAGAGCTTCCTCAACTACGGCCGCCCGATCGAGGTCCATCCCGCACCCACCGACGTGCGCGCACTGGTCCGCAACGTACTGGAGCTGTCGGACTCCAAGCTGCGCAGCCAGTCGATCCAGGCGCTCGAGCAAGGAGCCGAGGCGCCGGTGATCCTCAACGTGGACGCCGAAAAACTTCACGCCTGCTTCATCAACGTGGTGGCCAACGCGATCCAGGCGATGCCCGAGGGCGGACTGCTGGAAATCGCTTTCAAGCGCGAGGGCGATGACGAGGTGATAACCTTCTCCGACACCGGCGCGGGCATCGAGCCCGAGGTCGCCAGCCACGTCTTCGAACCGTTTTTCACCACCAAGCGCGACGGCGTCGGCCTCGGCCTGTTCTTCTCGCGCGCGATCGTCGAGCGCCACGGCGGCACTATCAAGATTGGCCCCAACCCGGCCGGACGCGGCACCACGGTGACTTTCATCTTTCCGCTCGGCGCACTAGGTAAACCTACATGAGTCAACCATCGGTACTGGTGGTCGAGGACAACGATCTGGAGCGGCAGATAACCGTCGAGACGCTGCGCGAGGAAGGCTTCCTGGTCGACGAGGCGCCCAACGGCAAACGCGCTATGGAGCAGCTCGCGCTGGGCAGCTTCGACGTGGTGCTGACGGACCTGCTGATGCCCGGGATGACGGGCGAGGAGCTGCTGGCCGCGGTGCGCCAGACCTACCCCGGCAGCCAGGTCGTGCTGCTGACCGCGCACGGCACCATCGAAAGCGCGGTCAAGGCGACCAAGAGCGGCGCCTTCGAATATCTGACCAAGCCGACCGACCGCGACAAGCTGGTGATGACGGTCGGCAAGGCGGCCGAGTTCGCGAGCCTCGCGCAGGAGAACATCCTGCTGCGCACGCGGCTGGAGGGCAAATTCCAGATCGAAGGCATCATCGGACAGCATCCCGCGATCGAGGACGTGATCCGCGTGGTGCGCAAGGTCGCGCCGTCGTATTCGACGGTGCTGATCCAGGGCGAGAGCGGCACCGGCAAGGAGGTAATCGCGCGCGCGATCCACAAGCTGTCGCCGCGCGCGCTGCGCCCGTTCGTTGCGATCAACTGCTCGGCGATTCCCGACAACCTGATCGAAAACGAACTGTTCGGCCACGAGCGCGGGGCCTTTACCGGAGCCAACGAGCGCAAGATCGGACTTATCGAGAGCGCCGACAAGTCGACGCTTTTCCTGGACGAGATCGCCGACCTCAACATCGGCCTGCAGGCGAAACTTTTGCGCGTCCTGCAGGAGCGCGAGTTGCGCCGCGTCGGCAGCAACGAATCGATCCGGGTCGACGTCCGCCTGGTCGCCGCCACCAACCGCGAACTGTCCGAGGAAGTCGCCCAGGGGCGCTTTCGCGAGGACCTCTACTACCGTATCAACGTCGTCACCATCACGCTGCCGCCGCTGCGCGATCGCCGCTCGGACATCCCGCTGCTGGCGGAAAACGCGCTCAAGCACCGGTTCGCCCATCTGGCGCAAAACCGGGTCAAGGAGATCAGCCGCGAGGCGATGGAGGTGCTGCTCGACTATCCGTGGCCGGGCAACGTGCGCCAACTCGAATCGGCGATCGAGCGCGCGCTGCTGTTGTGCGAAGGCGACCGCATCATGCCCAAGGATTTGCCGCAGGAAGTTCTGGCGCGCAAGATGCCCGCGCGCGCCGCCGAGCGCGCGCGTGGAGAGCGCTTCGAGATTCCCGCCGAAGGAATCAACTTCGAGAATTTCGAGCGCGACCTGATTCTGCAGGCGATGGAACGCGCCGAGTGGGTGATCGCCAAGGCGGCCAAGATGCTCGGCATGAGCTACCGCACGCTGCAGTACCGCCTGGACAAATTCGGAATCAAGAAACCTGACGGACGCTCGCAGCCCACCGACTTCAAGGCTTGAGCGCCGCGCGCAACTCAGTCCTTGCGCTCGAGCAACGCCGTCGTGGGCAGGTAAACCCAGCATCGCACCTTCGCGCCGTCGGCGCCCATGACCTCGACTCTCACGCGCGCATACAGGCGCGGCACTTCCTCGTAACGATCGAGCACCGCGAAGTCGCGCTCGCCCAGTCCGCTCAGCACCAGGCCCGCGGTCTCGACGCCCGCGCGCTCGACGATATAGAAGTAGCGGCCGCGCCGGCGTTCGTAGCCTGCCATCCGCGCCGGCGCCGCGGCGACTTCGCGTCCGAGCAGTGCGGCGCGATGAGCCGCGTCGAGCAGCGAGCCGTAGACAAACAGGGCTCCGTCGCTGGCCGCATCCTGCCTACTCATCGCGATTTTCCTTCGGTAGCGTCAGGGCGGATCACTTCGCCGGGTCGGGTTTCTTGAGGCCCAGGCGCTCGTAGTATTTCGCCGGGACCTTCGAGCGATCCTTGTAGATGATGAAGTTGCAGTGCTCTTTGCCCAACTCGTGCGCCGGCTCGACCACCACGAACGGCGCGCCGTGGGCCTCGATGTCCTGGCGCTCCATCACCGGCTCGTGCGCGCAGTAGACGGGAAAGCTGTCGCGCCCATAGGTCAGGAACTGCTTGCCCTTGACCGTCAGTAGAGCGTCGGGGCCCTCGTATTTGCCCTCCAGCACGAGGCGGCCGCCACTCCCGCACGGATGCATCTGGATTACGACTTTCTCGTCGTCCTCTTCGATGTGCAGCGGCTGCAGATGACCGCGCAGTCCGGCCGCGAACATCTTGACCCGCGCGCGCAGGTCCTGCGGCATCTTGTCCAGGCTGGGTCCCCACCACGCCTTCACTCCCTCATCCATCGCTTCTTCGAGCGCCTTGTCGCCGAAGCGCCGCCCGACGAAGCTGAGCGTGGCGGAGGTCCAGTTGCGGTAAAGGTCGTGCATGCTGAGGAACTCGTTGTACATCCGGCGCGCGAGTTTCTTGGCGCCCTCGCGGTCGTCGCGATCGATGGCTTCGACCAGGCGGTCGACCGTGAGTTTTTCCATCTCGGCGATTTCGTCATTGCTGAGTATCCGCTCGGCCATCGCTGATGCCTCCCGTTGTGCTCCTGTTATAACTGTCGGCTCCGAAACTAGCGCAATTGCATCGAAGTCGTGAAGCGCGCCACGTCGGCGCCAGCATTCAATCGCGGCGCAACCACGGCGGCGCGCGACAGGACGCGCGGCATCGCGTGACCGCGTTCGATGCGGATGGGCTCTTTCCGTTGGCAAGTGAAGGAGGGCTGCGCTATAGTTCGTCCGTTTTGGTTCGCGTTTGGCTGGTGCCGGGGAACGCCGCGCGAGGCCCTGGCCCCGACTTCGGTCGCGGGCGACGGTGGATGGAAGAAGGTCGCCCGGATTGAAATGCGGCTTATGAGAGTATCTTATTGAGAAGTAGCCGCGCTTATCGTACGGTGGCGCAGGCCGAGGTCTGAAACAGCCGTGGAAACGTCTTCGCATGATGTTCTTTTGGTCGGTGGCGGCGGCGCCGCGTTGCGCGCCGCTATTGCCGTGTCCGAAGTCAACCCCAAGCTCAGCGTCGCGGTGGTCTCCAAAGTTTACCCGATGCGCAGCCACACCGTGTCCGCCGAGGGCGGCGCCGCCGGCGTAATCGGCGACGACGACACGCTCGACGAGCACGCCTACGACACCATCTCGGGTGGCGACTGGCTGAGCGACCAGGACTGCGTCGAGATCTTCGTCAACGAGATCCCCAAGGAGCTGCTGCGGCTGGAGAACTGGGGATGCCCGTGGAGCCGGCGCGACGACGGCAAGGTCGCGGTGCGCCCGTTCGGCGGGATGAAGAAGATGCGCACCTGGTTCGCCGCCGACAAGACCGGCTTCCACATGCTGCACACGCTCTTCCAGACCTCGTTGCGCTATCCGCTCACCCGCTACGACGAGACCTTCGTGACCAAACTGATGGTCGAGGGCGACCGTGTGTGCGGCGTGGTCGCGATCGAACTCAAGACCGGCAAGATCCGCGTGATCACGGCCAAGGCAGTGATCATCTGCACCGGCGGCTGCGGCCGGGTGTTTCCATACACCACCAACGCCAACATCTGCACCGGCGACGGGATGGCGCTCGCTTACGAGGCCGGCGCGCCGCTCAAGGACATGGAGATGGTGCAGTACCATCCCACCGGCCTGCCCTTCACCGGCATCCTGATAACCGAGGCCTCGCGCGCCGAGGGCGGTTTGCTGGTCAACAAGGACGGCTATCGCTACCTGCAGGACTACGATCTCGGCAAGCCGCAGAAGGAGCCCGTTTTTCGCAGCATGGAGCTGGGTCCACGCGATCGCCTATCGCAGGCTTTCGTCAAGGAGATGGAGAAAGGGCGCACGATCAAGGGCCCCTACGGCGACGTGGTCCATCTCGATCTGCGCCATCTGGGCGAGGAAAAGATCAACGCCAAGCTCCCGATGGTGCGCGAACTGTGCGTCAAATACGAAAACATCGACCCGGTCCACGAGATGATCCCGGTGCGGCCGGTGCAGCATTACATGATGGGCGGTGTGCATACCGACACCAACGGCGCGACCCCGCTCAAGGGACTTTATGCCGCGGGCGAGGCCGCCTGCGTGAGCCTCAACGGCTCCAACCGCCTGGGCTCGAATTCACTCAGCGAGATACTGGTATTCGGCGCGCGCGCCGGCCGGGCCGCCGCAGAGTACGCGAGCCAGGCCTCGATGCCGGCGGTGAATCCGGTGCTGGCGCTGGGCGCCGACGAAGAGCGGCGAATCGAGAACCAGTACCTGCGCAAGACCCGCGGGAGCGAGAAAATCTCGGCGCTGCGCGAAGCGATGCAGCATACGATGGAGGCGGGCGCCGGCATCTACCGCACGCGCGCGTCGCTGGCCGAGGCGGCGGCCAAAATTGCCGAGATGCAGGAGCGCTACAAGGCGATCTCGATGGAGGACCACAGCCTCGCCTTCAATACGCAACTGATCGCGGCGCTGGAGCTGGGATTCCTGCTCGACGTCGCCGAGACCATCCTGCAATGCGGCCTGCAGCGCGAGGAGTCGCGCGGAGCCCATCAGCGCACCGATTTTCCCGCGCGCGACGACAAGAAATTTCTCGCACATTCGCTGGTCTCGAGGGGAAACGATGGACGGCCGGTGGTCTCCTATCTGCCGGTAACGATCACGCGCTGGCCGCCGGGCAAGCGAGTATACGGAGAGCAATCGACCGATGGCGGACACGATAGTCATTGAGGTGGCGCGGTACTCGCCGGAGACCGACGCCGAACCGCACTTTCAAAGCTACGAGGTTCCGCTGCGCGGGGACTGGATGGTCCTCGACGCGCTGAACTACATCAAGGACAAGCTCGACGGCTCGCTCACCTATCGCTGGTCGTGCCGGATGGGCATCTGCGGAAGCTGCGGGATGGTGGTCAACGGCTACGAACGACTGACCTGCGAGACCCTGCTCGCGCAGTTCGCCCCAGGGCCGGTGCGGATCGAGCCGCTGCGCCATTTTCCGATCGCGCGCGATCTCGTGATCGACATGACCGACTTCCTCGAGAAGCTGACCCGGGTCAAGCCGTGGATCGTGCGCAAGGACAAGACCCCGCCGGCGCGGGAATATCTCCAGAGCCCCGAGCAACTCGCGACTTTCAAGCAATACAGCAACTGCATCAACTGCATGCTGTGCTACTCGGCCTGTCCGGTCTATGGAATCGATCCGCACTTCGTCGGCCCAGCCGCGCTCGCGCTGGCCGAGCGCTACAACCTGGACTCGCGCGACCAGGGCCTCGACGATCGGCTCGACGTGCTCTCGCAACACGACGGTATCTGGGACTGCACGGTGATCGGCGAATGCTCGGAGGTCTGCCCCAAGGAGGTCGACCCCTCGCTGGCGATCCAGGAATTCAAGCTCACCGCCACCAAGGAATGGTACAAATCGTTCCTGATGCCGTGGGGAGGCAAGTGATCCGATGGCCTCGTACCCGCAATTCCAGCCGCGCGAATATCACCGCTCTTTTTCCAACTGGTGGTGGCTCGGGCGTTTCAACTACCTGAAGTTTATCCTGCGCGAGTTCTCCTGCGTCTTCGTCGGCTACTTCCTGATCGTGACGCTGTTCCAGGTCTGCGCGCTGACGCGCGGCCCCGAGGCTTACGCGGCGTTCCAGGCACACATGCGGAATCCGCTGGTGATTCTGCTCAACATCATCGCGCTCGCTTTCCTGGTGCTGCACACCATCACCTGGTCCAAGCTGGTGCCCAAAGCGTTCTTCCCGCGCAGCCACGGCCATCCTCTCCCGGAGATGACGACCGCGCTGCCGAGCTACATCCTTTGGGCTGTCGCCACGATCGTGGTGGCGGCCATCATCCTGGGGGCATAGTAAAATGGCCAAGCGCGCCAATGAACCAGCGGTATGGTTCCTGTTCGGCACGGGCGGCTTCGTCGCAGGCTACCTGCTGCCGGTTCACATCCTGTTCTACGGCATCCTGTTCCCGCTCGGGATATTCAAAGACCCGGGCTACCAGGCGACGCTTCACCTGTTCGAGCATCCGCTCGCGCGCCTGTATCTGGTGGTGCTGTGCTTCTTCGGCCTATTTCACGCCGCGCATCGGCTGCGCCTGACGCTGGTCGACTTTCTGCGCGTCAAGCATTTGGAGAACATTTTCGGCGTGGTGCTGTATTCGGCGGCGGCAATAGGCACGCTGTTCGCGATTTACCTGGCGGCCATCGTTTAAATAAGGCGCGCTTACCGCCCCTTGGTTTCGGGCACCCCAATACCCGCGAGAAAATCGGTGCGCGCCTTCATTGCATCCTCGGCCACCGCCTTGTTGTAGGCATTCATCGTGGTGCGCGCGTCTTCGCTGCACATCACATCGCGCATCTCGGCGCGTTCGATATAAAGTCCCTCGGCCAGCGGCAGGTCGGCGCCCAGGTAGACCGCGCGTTTGATTGCGGCGACCGAACGCGGCGGCCGCTTGGCCAGCGTCCGCGCCCACCCCATCGCGAACGACATCAACGTGTCCGGCGCGAGCACCCGGTTGACCATCCCCATCCGCTCGGCGTCGCGCGGCGAATAGACGTTGCCGAACAGCATCACCTCGAGCGCTTTCCCGCGCCCGATGAGGCGCGGCAGGCGCTGCGTTCCGCTGCCGCCGGGCAGGATGCCGAGCACCGCCTCGGGCAAGCCGATTTGGTACGGCCCGTCGGCCGCGAGGCGGAAGTCGCACGCCAGGGAAAGCTCGTAGCCGCCACCCATGCAGTCGCCATTGATCGCCGCGATCACCGCCTTGGGCATCAGCATGATCCGGTCGAGCATCCGATGGTACCCGAGCTCCATTTCGGGGAAGACGCGGGCGCACTCGGCCGGATCGGCCGCCATCTGCGCCAACTCGTCGACGCTGTAGTGCGTGATGAACTTGCCCTCGATTCCGCCAGTCAGGATGATCGCGCGAAGCTCGGCGTCGGCCTCGGCCTTACCGATAAGCTCGAGCAGTTCGCCGGCGCCCGGGCCGATGAAATAGTTCATCGGCGGATTGCGATAGGTCCATACCTCGACGTGATCGTAGCGTTCGACGGCCCAGTGTTTCATGACGCACCTCCTCGGCGCTGGCGTAGCTTGCGCGCGCTTCGGCTGTCAAGGCGATTGAGAGTAGAGTATTGGCATGGCGCATGCTCCGACCGAGCGAACGGCCCACGACGAGGCAAGATCATGAAGGTTGATATCGACCTCAAGGCGGGCTTTCTGCAGAACCTCAAGCGCGAGGTGCTGGCGCAGCTCACGCCCGAGGAGCGCGCGGTGATCGAGGTTTCGACCGGCGAGATGGGCAACAAGCCCGACGCGGTCAAGCTCGGATGGCTCAAAATGCGCACCAAGGAAACCTGGACCAAGCAGCGTTATACGCGCGCGCTCGATCGCGTGATGACGCGGCTGAAGGAACTGGTCGCGGCTGAATCGGCGAAGAAGGAATAGCCACCGGCGCAGCATCGGATTAGGAATTCCTCAATCGCGCGCCCGAAGCGACCGCGCTGGGCCTCGCCCCTCACCGCCCGCCGTAACGGCGGGCCGCCTCTCCCGAGCCGGAGAGAGGCTTAAGATCGACCGGATGAAGCAACTTCAGGTGCTACGGCTCGATGCGGGCGACGCGGCGCTTGCCGACTTCGAGGATGCGATGCTCGCCGGGGACGAAGTGGAAATTGATGTCGGTGACGGTCTGACGGTCGACGCGCACGGCGCCCTGCCCCACCAGCCGGCGCGCCTCGTTGGTCGAGGTGGCGAAGCCGAGCTGCTTTAGCAACTCGCAGATCCAAAGCTCCGCGGCGATGCGGAAGACCGGCACGTCCTGCGGAACCTCGCGGCGCTGAAACTTGCTCTCGAAGTACTCGCGGGCGTCTTTGGCGGCGCCGCTATCGTGATACTCGGCGACGATCGTCGTGGCGAGCCGCTTCTTGGATTCCATCGGATGCGATTCGCTGGAGCGGACCGCGGCGAGTTCGGCGGGCGCGACGTCGGTCAGCAGCTCGAAGTAGCGCGCCATCATCCGGTCCGGAATCGACATCAGCTTGCCGAACATGTCGCGCGGGGCGTCGGTCAGTCCGACCGCGTTGCCGTAGGACTTCGACATCTTGCGCACGCCGTCGAGTCCCTCGAGCAGCGGCATGGTCATCACGACCTGCGGTGTCTGGCCGAAGGCGCGCTGCAGCTCGCGTGCGACCAGCATGTTGAATTTCTGATCGGTGCCGCCGAGTTCGACGTCGGCCCGCAACGCGACCGAATCGTAGCCCTGGACCAGCGGATAGAGCAGTTCGTGGAGGAACAGCGGCTGCTGCTCGGCGAGGCGCTTTTCGAAGTCGTCGCGCTCGAGCATCCGCGCCACGCTCAGCTTGGCCGCGATCTCGATCAGCCCGCGAACGTCGAGCTTGTCCATCCATTCGCTGTTGAAGCGGACCTCGGTGAGCGCGGGGTCGAGGATTTTCACGACCTGGCGCTGGTAGGTCTCGGCGTTGGCGACGATCTGCTCGCGCGTGAGCGGTTTGCGCGTCTCGGAGCGTCCGGTCGGATCGCCGATCATCGCGGTGAAATCGCCGACCAGGAAGATCACGGTGTGGCCGCGGCGCTGGAAATCGCGGAGCTTCTTGAGCGTGACGGAATGACCCAGGTGCAAGTCGGGCGCCGTCGGATCCATCCCGAGCTTGACCCGCAACGGGCGCCCCTCGCGCAGCCTGGCCGCCAACTCCTCGCCCGAGATGACCTCGGAGGCGTTGCGTCCCAGCTCCCGCGCCTGCTCTTTGGCTTCTTGCTCGTCCACGTTTTCGGATCAGTGCATCAACTGCGTCAGGCCGCTTGGCGTCTGGAACTTCGAGATGTTGTCATACTGCGGCGTGTAGCGGTCGGCCCACAAATCCTCGCCGCTGGCGTCGGCGGTGAAGATGTGGCTGGCGTGCTCGTCCTGGATGTTCCAATACTGCTCGATTATCCCGCCGCCAAAGTACTGAGGCCCCCATTCCGGATGCTGCTTGTCCTCGCGCGAGCGAAACCCGAGGTTAACCACCTTCCACAGGTTCATGTTCGAGTCGTACAGGTCCTCGTGCACGTTGGCGAAGTAGGCTTCGGCCGTGTACATGATGCGTTTGCCGTAGCAGTAGCCCGAGCTCATCGACTCGATACGGCGCACGTCGGTCACCCACACCGGCACCACTTCCCAGTTGCCCCACGAAGGCTTCGCCCAGCCAAGCGGCATATCGTAGTTGTCGGGAAATTTGCCCATCGCGGTGGTCATGTCGACCAGCGCAAGAATCTTCTGCTCACGCAGAAAATGCCCCTCGAACACCGAAACCCCGCCGTTCCATCCCACCCGCTGATCGTCGTGCGTCAGGTCGCTGTCGAACAGCGGCGCGCATCGCGCCGAGCTCGAGAGCCGCATCGTCTGGCGCAGCGCCGGGATGAAAACGTAATCGTCAGGCAGCCGGGTCACGTCCTGCCAGAACAGCGTCAAGTCGGTCGAGTACTTCGCTTCGTCGGGCACCTCGACCATCAGCCATTCGCCGTACCAGGCTCCCGCTGCGCCGGGCTCGGTGTGGGAGATGCCGGGGAACCAGTTGTAGGCGAGCTGGCGATAATTGTAATCGACCCGCGTGCAGGCCTTGCTGCCGAACTTGTCCATCGTGCAAAACGATGACGGAGTTCCCGAGTCGGGCATCCCGACGTAGAGATGGCCGCCGGGACGGAAGGTGACGTCGGCCGCAATTTCGGTCCCCTTGTCGCGGCCTGACGGATGCGGAAACGGGACGCCGGAGACGTAGTTCTCCAGCTTGTATGCGCCGTTGGGCAATTGGAGAAAGCGGGTTTGCTCGGAATATTTCTCCACCGCGTCCCAGAACGGCTTGGGCAGTGGATGGATCGTCGTCGGACCCACGTCCATCTCGACGTCGGGCGGCATCTTCCAGGCGACGCTGCCGTCGAACAGCGCGATCATCCCGTCGGGCATGAAGGCCTTGTATTGCTGCCAGTTCTTCTTGGTGATCCTGGTGCCGGGAGGAATGGTGTCTTCCGCCGCCCGGACTGGTCCGAGACCGAGCAGAGGTCCGATGCCCAGGAGCAGGAGCGCCAGGCCGATTATTGCAGGCAGCAGCCTCCGCACGCCGCTCATCTCAAGGTCCTTCTCCGTTCCCGTCGCCCTGTTCCCATCGCCCTGCTCCTATCGAGGAAATCCACACTCCCGGGGCGGGACTAAGCGCGGTCCAGCACGATCACCAGGAATACGATCGGCAGATAGAAGAGCGAAGCGAACATCACGCGGCGCGCGGCCGCCGCGGCATTCGGCGTGCGCGCCAGCCTCAGCCCGAAAGTCAGCATCATCACACCCAGCGCGACCGCGACCAGCAGCGAAACCCTTCCGGCGAAGCCCAGCAGGGTGGGCAATGTGCCCGCCACAATAAGCGCCAGGCAATCGAGCAGGATCACTTTGTCGACCGGATTACCGCGGCCCGCAAGCGGCAGCATACTGATCCCGGCGCGCGCGTAGTCGCTCTGGTAGAGCCGCGCAATCGAGAGCGAGTGCGGAAGCTGCCACAGGCACATGATGAGGAACAGGATGAGCGGCTCGACGCCGAGTCTTCCGTTGGCCGCGGCCCATCCCGCAACCGGCGGCAGCGCTCCGGGCACCGCGCCGACGGCATGGCAAAGCCACGACACCCGCTTGAGCGGCGTGTAGGCGAACAAGTAGAGCAGCGCGATAGCGGCCGTCACCGCGGCGGCCAGGAAATTCGCCGCCACCCACAGCCAGACGCATCCAGCGATCGTCGCGACGACGCCGAAGACCAGCGCCTCGGGCGGGCTCAGGCGTCCCTCGGGCAGCGGGCGATGCTGCGTGCGAATCATCAGCGCGTCGATGCGGCGCTCGAAGTACTGGTTGAGCGCGAGCGTGCCGCCGGCGGCCAGCGCGGTGGCGGCCAGCGTGTTCAGCGCAAGCCACAGATCGAAGCGCTCGGCGCTGCCGAGATAGAAGCCGACCAGCGTGGTCAGCAGAACCATCGCGACCACGCGGGGCTTGGTCAACTCGAAATAAGCCGCGGCGCGCTTGCGCGCGCCGCTGGCGGGTGCGAGCGCGACGGCTTCGGCGTTCACGCGACCACCCCGTGACGCGACGCGGCGCCCAGCATTGGCGAACGCCCTCCCGCGCTCTCAGAAACGCCGGCCGTGCGCGACGCCTGCTCGAGGCGCCAGGCCCGCAAGGTCAGCGCGAGGCAAGTCGCGAGCACCGCCGCACCAACCGCAACGTGCGAGGTCGTCGGGAGGACCGCGCGGCGGCTTAGAACCGTCGCGGCGCCGAGTCCTATCTGCGTCGCGAGCAGCACCAGCAGCCCCAACGCAGGGCGGCGCAACGCCGGCTCATCGCCGTACTGCCGCAGCGCACGCGCGGCCGTCCATAGCACCATCGCGGTGACCACCACCGCGCCGCATCGATGGGCAAAGTTGACCGCGATCGGCACCGAGAACATCGGCGGCACCAGGCGGCCGAAGGCGAGCGGAAAGTCGGGAATCGCCAGCCCGGCATGCATGTGCCGCATCAGCGCGCCGACGATTATCTGCACGTAGATGACGGCCGTAGTCACCGCGGCCAGCGGCGCCAAGGGCGCCTGACCCGTGACGCGCGCGACCGGCGCCATCGTCTCCCAGCGCGGGCTCGTGAACAGCGCTAGCGCGACCATCAGGCAAAAGAATGCCTGCCCGGTCATCGCGTGTGCGACCGCGACCGCCAGGGGCAGGTTCAGAAGCACCGTTATCCCGCCGAGCACGGCCTGCACGACCACCAGCCCGAAAGCCGCGAGCGCCGTGAACCTGACCCACGCGCGCCGCTCGACCATCCAGACCCATAACGCCAGCGTCAGCGTCAAGATCGAGACCGTGCCGGCGATTGCGCGATGGCCCCACTCGAAAAGCACTCCCGCGCCCCACTGCTGCGGTATCAGATGGCCGGCGTCGAGCGGCCACGAGGGCACCGCCATCGCGGAGCCGGTCGAGGTGACCAATCCTCCGGCGAAGACCAGTACGAAGGTGGCGGCGGCGGCCACGACGGCGAAACGATGGAGCGCCACCTGCGAGGCGCGGCCCGCTTCGGGCGAAGCGTTAAAGCCGGACCGTGTCGTCTTGGAGAGCGCGCTCACGTTATCGCGTTCCCGCCCCCACGGCGCTTGAACGAACCGTGCGACGGGATCTCATAGCTTAGGAATCTTGCCATTAGAAACTCGAACAATACCATGCTCGAAAAACAATCAGAGCTAACGTAAGATATCAGCCCACGCGGACCGTTGCCAAGTTTCCAGGCGGCCTCAGGCGACCTGCACGTCGCCGTTCGCGGATTGCGCGGCATCCGGCGTCTGCGGCGGTTCCGCCGCGCGCGCCACGAACGCCGGACGCATGATCGAGAAGATCGACGGCACCAGGGTTATCGCCGCCAGCCAGTGCGTGAGCATCAGTAGCGCCAGCAACAGCGCCATCTCGGCTGAAAACCGCAGGCTCGACAGCCAGTACCACGGCAGTACGCCGCCGACCAGCGTCGTGGCGGTAAACGTGACGGCCATCCCGGAGGTGTTGATCGCGCGCTTGATTGCGGCGTCGTAGTCGCCGAGCCGCCCGTACTCGCGCTTGATCCGATCCACCACGTACAGGATGTAATCCACCCCGATACCCATCCCGACCGCGGTCACCGGCAAAGTGTTGATATTGATCCCGACGCCCTTGAGTCCGATGTAGAGAAAGCTCACGACGCCGGCCGCGATGAGCGTCATCAGCACCATCGCGCCCGCGGTCAACGAGGCGTAGCTCAGCGCCACCAGGGTGAAGACCACGGCCAGGATAAGCAGCGTGCTGACGCGATCGGAATAGGCAATTTCGTCGTTGAGCGCCGCGGTCAGGCCGATGCTGCCGCCGGCAAGGACGAATTTCACGTGCGGCGCCGGATGGGCCGCGATGAATTTTTTGGCGCGGCTCAGCGCCTCGAGCACGGTCGAGCCCTCGATGTCCTTGTAGTAGATCACGAACTGGCCGTCGCGGGCATTGTAGTCCATGTACTGGAAGATAACCGTCGGCGACGGCGACGAGGACTGGTACAGGAAAATCATCTGGCCGATGCCTTTGAGGTCTTTCGGGTACACCTCCCACACGGGATCGTTGTAGTGAAAAAGACTGTTGAGCCGCCGCACCAGGGTCGTAATGTAGCGGCTGCCGCTCGCCTGCGACTGCTGGAGCATGTAGTGGCTGAAGTCGTCGAGCAGGGCCAGCAGCGCCGGATCCTTCATCGCGTTGTTGCGGTCGCCTTCGAGGTAGACCACCAGCTCGTTGAAGCCGCCGTACGCGCGGTTGATGTGGCGCGAGGAAACGTTGAAGTCGGAGTCCGGCCATAGCAGCGGCGATCCGGGCTCGGTGTAACCGATCGGCACCTTCACCGCCTGCTGAATCCCCGCCACCACGACCACCGCCGCAATCCCGAACACCACCCATCTTCCACGCCGGCTGGTGCAACGTTCGCCCACCCAGTGCAGGCCGGAAGCCATCCAATGCGGGACGTAGTGACTGGTCACCTTCGGCGTCGGCAGGACGTCGAGCAGCAACGGCACCAAGATGAGGATGGTGAAGATGTTGGAGAAGCCCCAGAAGCTCGCGAAGAAGGCGACCTTGCGCACCAGCGGGATGGTGGCGACACCCAGCACCAGGATCCCCCCGGCGTCGGCGAGGATGCCGATGGAGCCGGGCAAAAACAGCTCGCTCATCGATTCGCGAACGGCCTGATGGCGATCGCCGCTGCGCTCGAGCTCCTCGAAATAACGCTCGAGCAACTGCACCCCATGGCTCGCGGCCCGCGCGGTCACCAGCAATGGAATGACCAGCACCAGGACGTCGAGGTTGTAGCCGAGCAGGCCGAGAAAGCCGAGCCCCCAGATGACCTGCGCCGCGGCGCCCACAATCGGCAACAGCACTCCATAGGCGCGGCGGAAATAGAGCACCAGCGACAGCACGATGAACAATCCGGTGACGCCGAAAATCTCCGCCAGCTCACCCTTGTAGTACCAGCACCAGGCCTTCAGCACCGGCTCGCCGGCCGCGTACAAAACCGTGTTGTCGTCTTCCACCGCCCGCTTGATGCTCGCCAGGCCCCGATGCATCTCGGCGTAGTTCACCTGGCCTTCGTTGAACCCGGCCGTGACCACAGCGCTTTTGGCATCGGCGGAGACCAGGACGCCATAGGCGAGGCTGTGCAGCACGTCGTATCTCAAGCGCGCGAGCGCGGCGCTGGAGGTCGGAATCTCGTCGGGCAGGAGCGGCCGCGAGATGATCAGTCCGCCGCTGGTCGCGACCACTTTGCGCGCGTTGGTCCCGGTGATCGAGTTGATCAGGTCGTGGTCGACGCCGTCCATCAGGTCGACCTGCTGATGGATGAAACGGATCTTGTTCAGGGTCTTGGCGGTGAAGATGTCGCCGCGTTTGACCTGCAGCTCCAGGGTCATCACGTTGGCGGTGCCGAAGATCTGGCGGAAATGATTGTAGGACTCGACGTAAGGATGGGCCTGCGGCAGCAGGTCGCTGAACTTGCTGTACATCCGCACCGCAAGCGCCTGGTAGCCGAAGAAAACCGTGAATACCGCAAGGAACGCGAGCGAGAACCAGCGATGTTTCAGCGTCAGCCGGACAAACGAATGGACGAGACGTTCGACCATTGGAATCCTGTAGTGGAATCGGTCATCGGCGCATCTTCATCGAGGTTGCCACCCAGGATGCGAGCAGAACCGACGCCAATGAACTGAGGCACCATATCAACCCCGCCTAAACCTTGCCAGTGGCAGGCCCATGGCCGGCGCAGCGCTTCCGCGCCCGCTTCCCGCTGGTTTGGCGCGGCCCGGTTCTTTGCGCTAGTAGACTCGATCGCCAGACGGATGGCGCGGAGGTCGAGCGAGTGAACAGTTTCGCAACCCTGGCCGAGCTTTTCAGCGTACAGGCTAAACAGTTCGGCGATCGGGCCTTCCTGCGGGACAAGATCGGCAAGACTTGGCGCGACCACTCCTGGAACGACATCGCCGATGAGGCTGGACGGCTGCGCGCCGGCCTGCTCGGGCTTGGACTCGAGCGTGGCGATCGAATCGCAATTCTGTCGGATAACTGTCCGCGCTGGGTGGTGGTCGATCAAGCGGCGCTCGGGATGGGCGCGGTGGTCGTGCCCTTGTACACCACCGCGGGCATCGAGGAGACCCGCCACATCCTCGCCGATTCAGCCGCGCGCCTGGTCGCGGTCAACGGCGATGCGGCGTTGGCGAAGGTCGTGGGGATTGCGCCGCAGTTGCCCGACCTCGAAGGCGTCATCCAAATGACTCCGTCCTCGCAAATGACTCCGTCCTCGCAGATGACTCCCTTCCAGGGCGCTTCACCGTCTTACGGCGCGACAGGCAAGCTCAGGATTTTCACTTTCTCGCAGATGACCGCTCATCCGCCGGCGCCGCCGATACCCGGTTCGCGCGAGGATCTGGCGACGCTCATCTACACCTCGGGCACCACCGGGCCATCCAAAGGCGCGATGCTCACGCACGGCAATCTGCTGGCCAACAGCGAGTCGTCGCAGGCCGCGCTCGATCTCAACGAGCGCGACATGACCCTGTCGTTTCTGCCGATCGCTCATTCGTTCGAGCGCACGGCCGGCTATTACACCGTGATGCTGGCGGGCGGCACGATCTCCTACGCCGAGGGGCTGGGGCAGATCGCACAAAATCTGCTCGAGGTGAATCCAACCATCGTCCTCACCGTGCCGCGGGTGCTGGAGGCCGTTTACGCGCGCGTGACGCGCACGGTGGAGGCGGGTTCGGGCGTGCGGCGCGCGCTGTTTAAAGCCGCGGTCGCGACCGGGGCGCATGCGGCTGCGTACCGGCACCAGGGCCGGCGCGTGCCCGTCCGCCTGGCGGCTCCGATGGCGCTATTTCGCAAGCTCGTGTTCGCACGCATCCAGGCAATCTTCGGCACTCGGTTGCGCTATCTCATTTCGGGTGGCGCGCCGCTGCCGCGCGAGATTTTCCGCTTCCTGGCCGCCGCCGAAGTCCCGATCGTCGAGGGCTACGGGCTGACCGAGGCCTCGCCGGTGGTCTCAGTGAACCTGCACGGCCACACCAGGATGGGCACCGTGGGCCGCGCGATCAGAGACGTCGAGGTGCGCACCGCGCCCGACGGTGAATTGCTGGTGCGCGGGCCCAGCGTGATGGCGGGCTACTACAAGCTGGAAGCCGAAACGCGCGAGGCGCTCGACGCCGACGGATGGCTCCATACCGGCGACATCGCGCGCATCGACGACGACGGCTACATCGCCATCACCGACCGCAAAAAGGAAATCATCGTGCTCTCGGGCGGCAAGAACGTCTCGCCCGCCAACCTGGAGACTCGGCTGAACTCGGACCCGGCGATCGCGCAGGCCTGCGTAATTGGCGACCGGCGCAAGCACCTCGCGGCTCTGCTGGTGCCCGACTTCGAGTACCTCGCCGCCCAGCCCGGGTTAAAATCGATCGCGACCCGTCCGCGCGAGCAGGCCGTCGCCGACCCGGCACTGCGCGCCTTCTACCAGGCCCGGGTGCGCGAGCTTAATAAGGGGCTGTCGGACATCGAGACCATCGTCGCCTTCGGGCTGGTGGCGCATCCGTTCGGCCAGGACAATGGCGAGCTGACGCCGACGCTCAAGCTGCGGCGCAAGGTGGTCATCGAACACTACCGCGATCAGATCGAGTCGATGTACGGAGCGTAGTTCGCGACCCGTCGCGGCCGACTGAGTAATCACTGGACCAGGTAGTAGTCGATGGTCGAGACCAGGCGCAGCTTCTTCTCGATCGAGCCGCGCTCTTCGGTCGGATTGGGCACTTCGCCGTCGCGGCTCATCACCTGGAAGACGCCCTCGGTCGCGCGGCGGATTGCGCCCAGGTGGCTGTTGGAATCAGCCGCGAATTGCTGCGCCAGGGCGCGTGCGCTCCTGGTCGCCTGCGCCAGCATCGAGGGCCGCATGTCGCTCAGGCGGGTGAACAGGTAGGCGGGATTGGCGCCGCCGCTTTCGATCGGCCGCCCGTCCAGCACCACGCCTTGCCGAATCAGATCGCCAGTCAACTGACTCGCCTCGCGCACGGCGTCGACCTTGGTGGTGCGAATCTCGAAGCCCGCGGTTATGACGTAACGCCTTGCCGCTTCGACATTGGGCGGCCCCATCAGGTTGGCGAACTGGTCGTTGACGCGGGTCGGCAAGGGCTCGATTTCGTGGTCGGTGAAACCCGACTTGGCGATGAAGGTGCGCACGAGATCGCGGTCGCGCTCACTGACGGTGCTGACCGCGCTGATATCGGCGCCGGTCGCGCTGAAGCTCAGGGTCCATACCGCGAGGTCGGCTTTGACATAGCGTTCGGCCAGCCCCTTGACGCTGACGTAGCGGTCGGCGCGCCGTCCCTGGTAGAAGCCCTGGCCGACGAAGTAGCCGCCCAGTGCCGCGCCTGCGCCGACCAGCAGGCCGAGAATTACCGCGGCAGGAAACGAGACCGACCCACGTTCCATCTTTTTCAGGCGCGGGGCGGAATCAGCCCTGCGAGTTCTCGCCGTTTTCGAGCGCGAGGATCACGTGGATCGTAACCAGGCGCTTAACCAGGTATGAGCGCTTGCCGCGCGGCGTCTGGACCTCGATGTCGTCCTGCTCGGCCTTGCCGATGAGCGCCCGTCCCAGCGGCGAGGAGAGCGAGATGCGATTGGCGGCTCCGTCGACCTCCTCCGGCACCACGATCTCGTACTCGACGCTGACGCTTTCGTCGAGGTCTTCGAGTTCGACCCGGCTTCCCAGGCCGACCGTGTCGCGCGGGATCGAGTCGAGGTCGATCCGCGCAAGCTCCGAGATGCGCTCCTCGAGATTGGCCAGGCGCGCGCGCAGGAATTCCTGGCGCTGCTTGGCCATCGCCCACTCGGCGTTCTCCGAGAGGTCGCCGTGTGCGCGCGCCCGTTCCAACTCCTTGGGCAGTTCGACGGTCAGCTCGCGCTTGAGAATGTCCACGTCCTTGCGCAGCCGCTTGACTACTGGAAGTTCAGCCATTGCTCTCCTGAAGACGCAGCATCTTATTACAGGATCGTTCCAACCATAGGATCGCTCCGAACGGCCCAAGCGCGGCGCGGTGACGCGCCGCGCGCGCGGCTAGTCGGCGACGATCGAAGTTAGGCTGCGATTAACCCCCGGCACGCTCTGGATTTTCTGCACCACCAATTCGCCCAGCGAAGAGACGTCGCTCGCCTCGGCCACGGCAATGATGTCGTGCGGTCCGGTGACCGCGTGGGCGCTGGAGATTCCCGCCACCTGTCGGAGCTTGGTTGCCACTTCCCGGGCCTTGCCCGGCGAAGTGTCGACGAGGATGAACGCTTTGACCGACATCTGCTTTCCTCCTTGACAGACTTGCTTGACAAACTTGCCTCGCGCGGCGCCAAGACGCGCTAGCGCGCCGCCGGCGGAATCGCGACGCCCTGTTCCGTGTACACGTAAAAGCCGCGGCCGGCCTTGCGCCCCAAGTAGCCGGCATCGACGTATTTCTTCAGCAGCGGGCACGGCCGGTACTTGTCGTCGCCGAACGTGCGATGCATCACCTCCATGATTGCGAGACAGGTGTCCAGCCCGATAAGGTCCGCCAGCTCGAGCGGACCCATCGGCTGATTGGTGCCGAGCTTCATCGCGATGTCGATATCGCTGACTCCGCCTACGCCCTCGTACATGGTGTAGATGGCTTCGTTGATCATCGGCAACAGCACCCGGTTGACGATGAAGCCGGGGAAGTCCTCGGCGGTCATGGTGTTCTTGCCCAGCCGCTCGGCCAGCGTGCGGGTCTGCTCGAAGGTCTCCTGCGAGGTCGCCAAGCCGCGGATAATCTCGACCAGCTTCATCGCGGGCACCGGATTCATGAAGTGCATCCCGATAAAGCGCGGCGCGCGGCTGGTGCGCGCGGCCATCCGGGTTATCGAAATCGACGAAGTGTTGGAGGCGAAGACGATCTCGGGCGGGCAGACCTTGTCGAGCTTCTGGAACAGCGCGATCTTCGCCTCTTCGTTCTCGACCACCGCCTCGATCACGAAATCGACCTCGCGGAAGTCGTCAAGGCGCGTGGTGGTCTTGATCCGGCTGAGAACGCGCTCACATTCTTCAGGTTTGATCCGGCCGCGTTTGACCATCCGATCGAGGTCGCGTCCGATATTTTCCACCCCGCGCCGGCATAACTCCTCGGTAACGTCGTGGACCAGGACCTCGAGGCCCGCCTGCCCCGCCACCTCGGCAACCCCGCCGCCCATCTGTCCCGATCCCACGATCCCCAACCTGCTAACCGCCATCAATTGCTCCCCATCGGCGCGCGCAGTTTCCCCTCGAAACTCCCGCGCCATGCATTCACAGTCAAGTCATCTCGGGCGGTTTGTCGCCGCTTCGCCACGTGCCCTCGCCACCCTCCGCGCGCATCGAGCGGCGCACCCGGCGCACATCCTCGGGCGATTGACGCCCTGGCATCCCCAACCCGCGCATCAATACGTTGGTCAGCTCCGAGGTCAAGCGATCGCGCAGCGTCGGCGCTCTGCCGATCTGCGCGTCGAGCACCCGGTCGACCTGTTCCCGCGTCAGCCCCTCGGCCGCAAAAATATCCACCAATCCGACCAACCCCACGGCGCCGCCGGCTTGCTCGACGATCGTGATGACCCTGGCGCAAACCGGACAGGTTCGCCGAATCAGGCCGGCCCATCGCAGGCAGTAGAGGCAGCGCATCCTCTGTTCAGCCAACCTCCCAAAGCGAAAGCGGGCGCGCGAGCCCGTCACGAGCCCGCTGCCCCGCTCCGATTCCGAAGCTACACCGGCCCATCAGGCGCAGCAAGCCGGTTCCACCCCGCGCTGGATTCTCCCGCCTTGACATCGAGAGCACTGGCATATTACCGTTTTAGGGATTGAGAGTCAGTCTCACTACGCGTCACAAGCTCAGGAATCACCGTTGCCGACCGTCTTACCGTACTTCTTTTATTCTCTCGGCATCCTGGTGCGCGAGGGCTCCGAGGCTCTGTTGGTCATCGTCGCACTGCTCGCCGCCGTGCGCGAGGCTGGACAGGAGCGGCGCGCGCGCGACATCTACGCCGGCGCTCTGCTGGCGGTCGGGCTCAGCCTGGCGCTGGCATGGGCAGTCAACCATTTCATCGCCGACGACACCAGCGACACCCTCGAAGGCGTCTTTCAGTTACTCGCGGCGGCGACGCTCTTTTACGTAAGCTCGTGGCTGACCGCGCGCAGCCAGAGCGACCGCTGGCGCACCTTCCTGCACAACAAGGTCGAAGCGGCGCGCGAGATTTCCGGGCCGTCGATCGCGCTTGGACTGACGGCCTTTCTGGCCGTAATGCGCGAGGGCGCCGAAACCATCGTGTTCTTCCAGGCGCTGCTCGGCGGCACGACCGAAGCCGTCGAGCGTCATGCGGTGATGGCGGGACTGCTGACCGGCGCGATAGCGCTGGGGGTAATTTTCCTGGTCTTGCGCAAGGCCGCCTTCCGCATCCCGCTCGGCTCATTTTTCACCGCGACCTCGGTGCTGCTTTACGCGCTGGCGGTGATCTTCGCCGGCCAGGGAATCGCGAGCTTCCAGGAGTCGGGCGTGATGCGCGCGACCTTCGTCGATCATGTGCCGACGGTCCAGGTGCTGGGGCTCTTTCCCACCGTGCAAACGCTCGCGGCGCAGGCCGTGGTGCTGGGACTGGCCGCGCTCGCGCTGTTCGCGCCGGCCGGCCCGCGCAAGCGCAACCACGGCGGCGCGCCGGCCGCGGCCGGCCGCAAGGTCAGCCCGCGCATCGCGTAGCCTCTCCCGCGCCGGTTTCTCGCCGCACTCGCGCCGGCTTCGCTCATGACCCGCGTCAGGCCCTTTCATCAAGCAATGATCGAGGCCATTGGTGCGCGGCTATTCGTGAACGGCGCCTTTTGTATCTCGCGTCATCCGTTGCGCTGTTGCCCGAGCATCGCGAAAGCTGTACCCAGTTGGTCGTGAGGAATCCGCGCAATGCCGCCATTCGCCGATGACCCGGCCGCCCGGAGGGCCGGCGAAACTACAGAGGTCCGGCCCACGCCCGAGCCGCCGCCACCGCAACGCGGCATAGTCGACTATGTATGGGGCGCCGTGGCGACGATGTTGGCCGTGCTCTACACGGCGGTCCTCGCGCCCTGCGCCGCGCTGGTCAGCGTGCTCGGCTATCCGCATCTGGCCACACCAGTCAGCCGGCTCTGGGGCTGGTTGATCACGCGCACCAGCGGCGTCAAGGTCGAGATCGAGGGACTGGAGCACCTCGCCGGCCTGCGCTCCTACGTCCTGGTCTCCAACCATCAGAGCTTCTTCGATATCTTCGCGATCTGTGGCTGGATGCCGGGGGAGCCGCGCTTCGTGGCAAAACAGGAGCTGGGCAAAATACCGGTGCTGGGATTGGCGATGCGGCGTTCGGGGCATATCATGATCGATCGCGCGCGCGGCGGCCAGGCGATCCGAAAAGCGGTGAAGATGGCGCGGGAAGGCTTTTCGATCGTGGTCTTCGCCGAGGGCACGCGCTTCAGCGACAACCGGGTGCATCCGTTCAACGACGGCGCGGCCTGGCTCGCGATCGCGACGCGGCAAAAATGCGTGCCGATGGCGATCAGCGGGACGGCGAGTTTCTTTCCGCGCGGCGCGCTAATCGTGCGGCCGGGGCGGAAAATGCGCATGGCGATCGGGCCGCCGGTCGACACCGCGCAACTGCACGGCGCCGACCGCGAGTCGCTGACGCGCCAACTCGAAGAGCGCGTGCGCGCGCTCTTCCGCATTGAAGTCTAAGCCGGACGCGAACGCTAGCGGCAGGCCGATGGTGCCGAGCGCGACCGCAGCGCCGCGGCCGGATCGTCGCAAGATTCAGGCCTCAGGTTTTGCGGTCGAAGATGAAGAGCGGAACCTGGCTGGCGATTTTCGGATCGAGCGCGAGCACGCGGCGATCGTGGTCGACCCTTGGCGCCGGAGGCTCGAGGCCCGCGCTTTCAAGCGCCGCCGCGACTTGCCCGATATCCTCCGCCTCCAGCCACAACCCCGCGAGCCCCTCGCCACTCGCGGCGATCGTCGCCGCCGCCGCGGCACCCGCGACCAGGCGGATTTCCGCATTGCCCACCTTGAGCGTCGCGCTGTCGCCCTCCGAACCCGGCTTCAATTCGAAGCCGAAGTTTTCACGGTAGGTCTTCACCGCGTCTGCGAGATCGGCCGTCGCAACTTCCAGCGTATCGAACCGTTTCAACAGTGCCATCGTTTCACCCACCGTTCACCGTCGTCGTCCGCGCCGCCGGCTTCATCCCTTCGCGGGCGCCATCGTAACGTCGACCGTGACCGTCTTGCCCGGCTCGACCGTCACCTTGCGCGTCCGGGTGCCGAGCTTTTCCTGCCATACCTCGAGCGAATAGGTCCCGGGCGGGACATCCTTTATCGTGAAACTGCCCTTGCCGTCGGTCACCGCATAGTACGGATTGCCCGCCACGAACCACCATCCGTGCATCCAGTTGTGCGCGTCGCAGCTTACGCCGATCAATTCCGGATATTTGAGCGGCGCCACCACGATCACCCGCTTGAAGGGCGGCTGCGCCATGTCGAGCGCGGGGTTGCGTTGGGATTCGGTGCGAACGCTGTGCAGGATGCCGTCGGAGTTGATGATATCGATGGTGCTGCCGATCGGAAGGGCGAGCACGTGCGGCGTGTAGGCGCAATTCTTCTGATCGAACTTTACGTCCTTGAGCGGCACCAGCGGCGCCCCCTTGGCAATTGCGGGGATGCTGACCACGGCGTTGGCGATACCGCCGCCCGCGTCCACTATGAGGCTTTCGTCGTAGTGCGCAACGGCGCCGCACACTTCGCGGTCCTTGCTGATGTCGACCGGCTTGCGCGCGGGTGGCACACCGTCGAATTTGACCGTGCCGACAATAGTGCCGCCGTCCTTGACCGTCTCGGTCATGTAGGCGCGCGCGCTCGCCGCCAGCATCAGCGACCCGATGGCTATGGCGGCGGCGGCATTGCGGGTGATGGCTGAAAGGCGGATGCGCGGGGTCATGATCATGGACGAGCCGTACGGCCGGGGCGGCGAATCTATGGAGTGATTCTATGCATCGCCGATGCGTCGCGCGAGCTTGACGAGCGCCGCCGGCGAGCCGATGCCGCCGCCCGGCGGCTGTCCGCTAGGCCGCCAGCTTGGTGGCGATCACGACGCGATGGAACGACAGGCGTGCGATGCGTTCATTGCGCTCGACTTTGATCTTGTGGCCGTCGAGCACGTCGCTGACGCGCAGCCGCGTGGTCCATCCCAGATGCCTGGTCAGTGGATTGGCGGCCCATACCAGCGAATAGAGCAACGGGTGCTCGCTCGCGAAATGGTTGACGTGAACGATCTTGCCGCCCGGCTTACACACCCGCACCATCTCCTGCATCATGCGCAGCGGGTCGGGCACCACCGTCATCACGTGAAAGCTGGTCACCCAATCGAAACTGTTGTCGGGAAAGTCGAGCTTGAGCGCGTCGCCCTGACGTACGTCAATGTGCTTCCAGCCGTGCTCGCGGGTCTTCTTGATCGCAAGCGCGAGCATGTCGGCCGACGGATCGATTCCCACGACGTTGACGTAGGCCGGATAAGCGTCGAGCGAGATGCCGGTGCCGACGCCGACCTCGAGCACCTGCTGTCCCGGCCGCAGATTGAGTTGCTCGATTATCTCGTGTTCGTGGTCAACGAAGATCCGGCCGAAAGTGTGGTCGTAAAAACGCGCCAAGTCGGAATAGACGCGGCTCTGATGCGGTTCGCTCATCGATTAAACCTCAAACCCCTATGCGGCATGCACCGCGCTTACACCTGTACGGCGCGCGCGCATCGCCACGCCCCCAAACCGTCCCCATTGCGGCGCTAGGCTGCCGCGTTGACGCTCCGCGTCTGGCGCTTGAAGGAGGCGATGTCGCGTTTGCGAAAGCGCCACTGCCGTCCCTTCTTGAACGCGGGCAAAATGTTGCGGCGTGCGAATTCGTTGACTGTATCGGGGCTCAGATCCAGCAGGAAGGCTACTTCCCGCGAGTTCAAAAGCACGTCGTCTTTATCTGCCATGGTCGTGCTCTCGGCTCGCGGTTTGTAATATGAACCCTTCATTCAAGTCAAGGTATTGTGGCAAAATGCCCCCCGCGGCGCCACCGGCGCCGAGAACCAGATGCGGCAGGTCTCTCGCCACGCGATATTTGCGTCACAATAAAATCGTCATAGCAGCTATTAGACACTTATAGTATTCAACCGGCGTATCGAGATCAAATAGTCGTACCACGCCCGCGTCACCACGAAGCACGAGAACACGCCGGTCAGCACGCCGACGCACAGGGTGACCGCGAAGCCCTTCACCGGCCCGGTGCCGAACTGGAACAGGATCAGGCCGGCCACGAAAGTCGAGATATTGGAGTCGCGAATCGCCGACCATGCGCGCTCGTAGCCGAGGCGGACCGCCTCGCGCGGGGTCTTGCCCTGGCGCAACTCCTCGCGCATCCGTTCATTGACCAGCACGTTGGCGTCCACCGACATTCCGAGCGTCAGCACGATACCGGCGATTCCGGGCAGCGTCAGCGTCGCCTGCAGCGCCGCCATCACGCAGATGAGCAGCAGGATGTTGAGCGAGAGTCCGAAGTCGGCCAGCAAACCCGCTCCGCTGTAGTACGCGGCCATGAAGACCAGCACCACCAGCGCCCCGACTACGAACGACAGCTCGCCTTCGTGGATCGAGTCGCGTCCCAGCGACGGTCCGACCGTGCGCTCCTCGACAATCTCGACTGGCGCCGGCAGCGCGCCCGAGCGCAGCACGATCGCCAGCTCGTGCGACTCGTCGTAGGTGAAGCTGCCGGTTATCTGGACGTGGCCGCCGGGAATCGGCTCCTTGATGACCGGGGCGGAGTAGACGATGTTGTCGAGCACGATGGCGATCTTGCGGCCCACGTTGGCGGCGGTGATGGCGGCGAAAATCTGTGCGCCGCGCTCGTCGAGGTCGACGGTCACGTAGGGGCCTTCGAGCTGGCCGCCGGGACGCACGCGCGCGTCGGTGATGGTGTCGCCGGTGAGCAGCACCGGAGTCTCGATCAGGTACGGCTCACGGCCACCGCGGCTGGCAGGACCGTAGAGGATTTCGTCGCCGGGCGGCGGACCGTCGCGCAACGCGTCGGAAACCGAATGCGAGTCGTCGACCAGCTTGAACTGGAGCACACCGGTCTTGCCGATCAGTTCCTTGGCACGTTCGGGATCCTGGATACCGGGGAGCTGCACCAGAATCTCGTCGTTGCCCTCCTGGGCGATCGTGGTCTCGCGAACTCCCAACTGGTCGATGCGATTGCGGATGGTCTCGAGCGCCTGCTCCATCGCATTACGGCGCACCTGGTCCAAACCCATCGGCCGGTACGTCATCCGGTAGGTCGGCCCGGCCTCACCCGAGTTGGGCGCGAGGCCGATGACCATATCGGAAAACATCTTGCCCGCGAGATCGAGGAACGCGCTGCGTTCATCCGCGGTCGGCAAAGTCACCAGCACCGCGCCCGAGGCGTCCTGGGTGATGCTCTTTACCTCGAGCTTGTTCTGTTTCATCTCCTGCTTGACGTCATCGGCAACGCGGCGCAGCTGAGTGTTGACCGCCTCGTCGAGTTTGACCTCGAGCAAGAGATGCGTGCCGCCCTGGAGGTCGAGCCCCAACTGGATTTTCGGTGTCGGGAAGGTGCCGGTCCACCAATCGGGTAGCGCCCCGCTGATGCTGGGCAGCAAGATCAGCACGGCCAACGCGGTCAGCGTCGCGGCCAGGTAAAGGCGGGTCCGGCCGCTGCCGCCGGTGAAGTGCAGCCACAAAAAGGCGCCCGCCACCGCGAGCAGGATGATTATCGGGATGAAATCAGCGTTTGCGCTTGCGTTTTCCACTTTTCCACTTTTCCACTTTACACTTGAACTCCAACGAAGCTTTCTAACCAGGGTGCGCGCCCCTATTGCTGCGCCTACTCCTTCTTGCCGGCCGGAGGCTTGCCGTAGGTGGACAGCGCCGTTATCTGGCTGCGCTCAACCCGCACGCGCACGTTCGGCGCAATCTCCAGAACTATCACTTTGTCGCCGACCTCGTTGATGCGGCCCAGAAGCCCGCCCGTGGTCACCACTTCGTCGTTGCGTTTGAGCTTCGCGAGCAGGTCGCGATGCTCGCGCGCCTTGGTGGTCTGCGGCCGCAGGAAAAACCAGTAGAACGCGAGGATCAGGAGCGCGAACGGCACTCCGGGTCCGTACAACAGTTGGTCGATAAGCGGCACCTGGCCGCCCGCGGCCGGGGCGGCCGAGCTTTGCGCCCACGCGATTCCTTCAAACCACATCGGTGACTCTTTTACCTTTCACTCTGGCTCCGGACTTAACCCTTGCTCCGCACTTTACTCTTGCTCAGCACTGGGCCCGCCACCGAGCCGCGCCAGCGTCCCCGTCGCGAATTCCCGGTAAGTGTGAGATGCGATAGCAGCCTGCATCCCAGCCATCAAGCGGGCGTAGAAGTAGAGATTATGTTCCGTTAGCGCGCGCGCCGCCAGAATCTCGCCTGAAATATATAGATGGCGCAGGTAGGCCCGGCTGAGTCTCGTACAGGTGCGGCATCCGCAGCCCTCCTCCAGCGGCCGGGGGTCGCGGGCGTGGGCGGCCTGCTTGATCGAGACGCGGCCGTCGCTGGTGTACGCGCTGCCGTTGCGGGCGTTGCGCGTCGGCAGCACGCAATCGAACAGGTCGTAGCCCATGCCCACCGCCGCAACCAGGTCCTCCGGCGTGCCGACGCCCATCAGGTAGCGCGGGCGCGCCGCCGGCAGCAGGGTCGCGCTCAGCGCCGCCATCTCGAGCATCCGCTCCTTCGGCTCGCCCACCGCCAGCCCGCCGGCGGCGAAGCCGTCGAACGGCATCGCGGTTATCTGTGCGGCGCTCTGCCGCCTGAGTTCCGGGTAAACGCCGCCCTGGATTATCCCGAACAGCGCCTGATGCGAACTGCGCCGCGCGCCGACGCATCGCTCGGCCCATCGCGCCGTCAGTTCCAGCGAGGCGGCGGCCCGCGCGCGCTCGGCCGGGTACGGCGTGCATTCATCGAGCGCCATCATCAGGTCCGAACCGATTCGCTCCTGGATCTCCACCGCGTGCTCCGGCGTCAGCATGAACTCGGAGCCGTCGAGGTGCGAGCGAAACCGGATTCCGTCGGAGCCGATGGCGTTGAGCTTGGCCAGGCTCATCGCCTGGAAGCCGCCGGAATCGGTCAGCACCGCGCCGTCGAAACCCATGAAGCGCCCCACCCCGCCGAGTTCCTCGATAAGCTCGGCGCCGGGGCGCAGCGCAAGATGGTACGTATTGGCGAGCACCAGCCTATAGCCCAACTCCCACAGCTCCTCGGGGCCCATCGCCTTGACCGCGGCGCGCGTGCCAACCGGCATGAAGGCCGGCGTCGCAACCTCGCCGTGCGCGGTCATCAGCCGGCCCGTGCGCGTATCGCCGTCGCGCGCGAGGATCTCGAAGGCAAACGCCGGCACCGCGGTCTTATCCTGGATCGGCACTTTGTCTTGGACCGGCACCTTGCCGCTCACAAGATCAACATCGCGTCGCCGTAGCTGAGAAAGCGGTAGCGATGGCGCAGCGCGTCGCGATAGGCGTCGAGAATCTCCTCGCGCCCCGCAAACGCCATCACCATCGCCAGCACCGTCGAACGCGGCATGTGGAAATTGGTCAGCATCGCGTCGATCGCGCGGAAGCGAAACCCGGGCGAGATGAAGAGCCCGGTTGAGCCTTCCGCATCGCCGGTGATGGCGTGCGATTCAAGCGCGCGCACGCTGCTGGTGCCGACGGCAATCACCCGCGCGCCGGTGCGCCGCGCCAGCGCCAGCGCCTCGAGCGTGGCGGGCGGGATCGTATACCACTCGGCCTCCATCGTATGCGCTTCGACTTGCGGCTCGCGCAGCGGCGTGAAAGTGCCCGGCCCGATATGCAGGGTCACGAAGGCCGTGCGTACGCCCGCCGCGGCGAGCTTGGCCAAAAGCTCGCGCGTGAAGTGCAGTCCGGCCGTCGGCGCGGCGACCGCACCCGGTTGCGCGGCGTACACGGTTTGGTAATCGTCGCGGTCGGCCGGCGCCGGCTCGCGATGGATATAATGCGGGAGCGCCAGCGCGCCGGCGCTCTCCAGGATGGCTTCGATCGGCAGCGAATCGTCGCTCACGATGAGCGGCCGGCCCGGACGCTGATAGCCCGCGATACGCAGCGCACGGCCGTCGTCGAGCATCAACCGCGCGCCCTCGCGCAATCCGCGATGCCCCCTAATCAGCGCGAGCCATGCGCCCGGCGGCTCGTCGACCCGGCGCACCATCAGCAATTCGATCGCTCCGCCGGTCGGTTTGCGCGCGAACAGGCGCGCCGGGAACACCCGCGTATCATTGAGCACCAGGAGGTCGCCGTCGCGCAGAAAATCGCCGAGCTTGTAGAAGCGCGAGTGCTCGATCGTGCCGCCGCGGCGCTCGAGCACCATCAGGCGCGCCTCGTCGCGGCGTTCCAGCGGCTCCTGCGCGATCAGTTCAGGCGGCAGATTGTAGTCGAGTTCGGTTAGACGCATCGCGATGGCGCGCCACCAACGTACTGGCGCCAACCCACAAAACTATCATCGGCCGCCCGGCAGCGATACGCACCCGTCGCACCCGGAGATCACAACTATCGCCGGGTTGCTACAGCGATACCGATCGAAGCCCGGCGTTCCACCTCTGACGATGTGGGCGAAGCGCGCAACGGTTCTCGTCATACCGCCCGCTGCCTTTTTTCTTCCCTCGTCTTTGTGATGCCCTCTCCCGCGTCGTATGCGGGAGAGGGTTAGGGTGAGGGTTCCATGCCACTGTCGGGCTAAAAATCGCGTGTTTGCAAGCTCAAATCGAATTCCGAGTTAGTGATCCGCCGTAATCACCACCACGGATCGAACATGTACGCCGATATAATCGCTCTGCCGGATTCGGGATAGCGCATGGTGATCGCCGCGCAAAGCCGGCGGTAGTCGGTCGGCATCGCCACGGATATGAAATCTACGCGATGCGCAGAACGATTTTGCCGAAGTGCTCGCTCGCCGCCATCATGCGATGCGCCTCGGCCACATTCGCCATCGGCACGACCTTGTAGATCGGCGGACGCAGGCGACCGGCTTGGAGCGCGGCGCCAAAACGCGCGAGCAGCGCGGCGACGATCTGCGCCTTCTCTTTTTCCGGACGGGTGCGCAGCGTCGAGCCGATCACCTTCAGATGGCGCCGCAGGACCGCGCTGAGGTCAATTTCGGTGCGCGTGCCCTTCATCAGGCCGATCAAAACCAGCCGCCCGCTGTGCGCGAGCGCTTCGAGGTTCGGCCCAAGGTAGGCCGCGCCGATACTGTCGAGGATGACGTCGGCTCCACGCCCGTTGGTGGCGGTCTTGACCGCGGCCGGGAATGGACCGGAGTTGTAATTGATCGCGACGTCGGCGCCGAGTTTGAGGCACTGCTCGCACTTGGCGTCGTTGCCGGCGGTCACGATCGAGCGCACCCCCGCCTCCTTACACAGCAGGATCGACGCCGTGCCGACGCCGCTGCCGCCGCCATGCACCAGCACCGAGTCTCCGGGCTTGGCCTCGCCTAACATGAAAATGTTGAGGAAGGCGGTTATGAAAACCTCGGGAAACGCCGCCCCCTCCTCGTCGCTCATCGCGGCCGAAATTTTCATCGCCGAACCGCTATCCACTGCCGCCAGTTCGGCGTAGCCGCCACCCGCCAGCAGAGCCATCGCGCGCTCGCCGACGCGCCATCCGCCGACGCCCGCTCCCACCGCGGCGACCTCGCCCGCGCATTCCAGGCCCATGATTTCCGAGGCGCCCGGCGGCGGCGGATAGAACCCCTGGCGCTGCATCAGGTCGGCGCGGTTGAGTCCCGCGTACTTCACCCGGATTAGCACCTGGCCCGGCCCCGCCTTGGGCTCGGCGGCCTCGCCAACTTTGAGCACGCTCTCGTCACCCGGCTTCTCGAAAACTACCGCCTTCATCGCTCGAACATCCTCCATCGCGGCACTGGCGCGAGCCTCGCGCCGCGCACAAACGCGGAGAGGGTCCGCGCTGGACCCTCTCCGAAAACGAAACAAACGAAACCGCGAACGCCGCGCGTTAGATCTTATAGTCGATAATCGTCACGCCGACGTTTTGAAAGTTGGTCATCTCTTCGAGGATCGCCGAGGCGCCGTCCAGTCCGACCGTGCCGGTGATCATCGCCTTCGGATTGAGCTTCTTGGCCTCGACCATCTGGAGCATCCCGGGGTAGCGCGTCGATTGCATCCCGAGCGTGCCGATGATCTGCAGTTCCATCAGCACCATTTTGTCGATCGGCACTGAGATTTCGCCCTTCTCGGCCTGCGTGGTGAGCCCGATCTGGAGATGGCGTCCCTGCTTGCGCAGGCTGTTGATCGAGTTGCGGCAGGTGGCGGCGACGCCCAGCGCGTCGACCGAGACGTGTGCGCCGCCCTTGGTGATGTCGACGATCGCCGCCGCCGGATCGCCGGCCTTGGCGTTGACGATATGGCTCGCGCCAACCTCTTTCGCCAGCTCGAGTTTGCGTCCGTCGAGATCGACCGCGATTACGTTGGCGCCGATCGAGGACGCGATCTGGATCGCCGCCAGTCCGATTCCGCCGCATCCGTGTACCGCAACCCATTCGCCCGGCCGCACCTGCGCGCGGTCGACGATCCCGTGGTACGAGGTCATGAACCGGCAGCCCAGCGAGGCGCCTTCGAGAAAGCCGACTCCGTCAGGCATATGGACCAGGTTGAGGTCGGCGAACGGGATGCCGACGTACGAGCCATAGCCGCCATGGTAAGTGACGCCGGGGATGAGCGGAGTGTTGCAGATATTCGAGTTGCCGCTGCGGCACAGATCGCAGGTGCCGTCGCCCTGGCTGAACGGGACCAGCACGCGATCGCCCTTTTTGAAGTCCTTGACCTCTTTGCCGATTTCCTGAACCACGCCGCAGAACTCGTGTCCCATGATCATCGGCATCGCCGGCGCGAGACCGACCCACGTCCAATCGCCCGACCACAGATGCCAGTCGGAGCGGCAGATGCCCTCCGCGGCGGTCTTGATAATCGCGCCATTGGGAGGACACTGCGGATCGGGCATGTCCCTGACCACCAGCGGTTTACGAACGCCTTCCATTACAGCAGCTTTCATCGTGTCCTCCTTGAAGCGAGTCCTGCGTGCAGGCTCGGGTCAATCTAAGGCTTTGCTAAGGTTCTTGCTAAGGTTCTTGTCCCGCTAAAATTGTGGTCCCGTCAACTTCGTTCCGACAGCGCGTTTCCCGCCGCTCACGGCCGCGGCTGCACCCTTGACCTGCGGCGATGCCAGGCGTTCTCCGTCCTGCTTCGCGCCGCAACCGTGCGCGATCCGCCGCCGTCGTCAACCTTTCGTATAGCGCCACGCTTCGTGGCTGGCAAACTGTTTCGGATCACGCCGCCAGCGCTGCGAGCGTGCGCTCGTAACCGGCGAGGTCGGCCGCGTCAATCTCCACGCGATGCAGGTCGGCGCCCGCCTCGGCCTCGGCTGCCAGGCGCTCGCGCGCTCCAGCTATCTCGCCGACGTAACCCATCTCGTCCAGCAGCCGGCGCGAGACCGCTTCGGTCCCGGCTTTCGAGCCGCCCGACGCCCACGCTTCGCGAATCTTGCGCACGTCGTCGCCGAAGCCGAAACGCGTGAGCTGCTCGGCATAGAAGGTGCCCATCCGCGCCGCATAGAACGACAGCGTGCCGGCCTGGATGGCGCGGGCGCGATCCGGATTGCCGCTCACGTGAATCGTGCCTGGCGACTTGACCGCGACCGATTTGGGATCGCGTCCGGCGCGCGCCGCCGCCGCGCGAAAATCGGCGATCGATTCCTTGAGCCGCCCGAGCGGAATCATCACCGGCAGCCATCCGTCGGCCTTCTGCGCGGTGAACTCGACGCTCTTCTGGTTGAGCGACGCGATCCAGATCGGGATGTGCTTGCGCGGCGGCTCGAAGCGCAACGTGAACCCGCGCTTGAGTTTGTGGAGCTTGCCGTCGTAGTTCAGCGGCTGCCCGGCCATCAGCAGGTTGATGATGTCGACATACTCGCGCATCCGGGTCAGCGGCGGATTGAACGCGACGCCATGGAAGTGCTCGATCACCTGTGGCCCGCTGGTGCCCAGCCCGATGATCATGCGGCCGCCGCTCAATTCGTCGAGCGTCGCGAAATGCTGCGCCAGCGCGCCCGGCGTGCGCGAGTAGGTGTTGACGATCCCGCTGGCCAGCCGGACGCGCGTCGTATGCTCGGCGAGCAGCGTGAGCGTGGTGAAGGCGTCGCGGCCCCACGCCTCGGCGACCCAGATCGAATGTACGCCCGCCGCGTCGGCGGCCTTGGCGCGCTCGATGAGCCCTTTGAAATCCGGCTTGCCCTGCCAGTTGACGCCGAGTGCGACCTTGTAACTCATTTTTTACCAATCCTCTGTGACGATACGATTCTCGCTTGTAGCGCCATGCCGCAGCGACTGTCGAGGGCGCGTACGCTCGAGTGCATGCGCAGGAGCCACTCCCAGGAAGCACAAATCGTTCATCCAGTCATAATCGGCAGGCAAAACAGGCCCTCTTCGCGCACTTTTCGCAAGCGCCCATACCGGCTAAACTGGTCGACGCGGGTGACGTGGGGCGGAACGGCTCTCAAGCCGTGTCTCACCGTGGGTTTTACGTGTCGGCCAACAACGAAGCTGAAAACAAGGCTGCTGCCGCGGGCAAAGCCGCCGGCGGAGACGACAAGCTCGCCGGGCGCAGGGTGGTCGTCGATTTCAGCTTGCTGCGCCGCTACGGCGGACGCAACTTCCGCGACCTCGGCGGCCATCCCACCCAGGAGCACAGGCGCGTGCGGAGCAACCTGGTCTTCCGCTCGGCGCACCTGGCCGAGGTTCCCGAGGAAAGTCCGATAAGGTCGGCCGGCTTGCGCACGGTCGTCACGCTGCAGAGCCGCACGGAGATTTCGATCCTCGGTCCGCCGCACGCCGACGTTCTGCGTGAGGTGCGATGGGAGCACATCCCGATCGGCGACCGATGGTTTCGCGAGCGCGAGCCGATAAGCCTGATACCCGGGCGCGAGCATCACGCGATTCTGCACGACTTCCGCGAGGACTGGCGGACGTTCTTCAACATCCTGGCCGAGCGCGACGTCTATCCGCTGCTCTTCCATTGCTCGGCGGGGCGCGACCGCACCGGCGTGGGCGCGGCGATGCTGCTCGAGTTGCTGGCCGTGAGCCGCGAGCGAATCGTCGCGGACTTCCTCGAGAGCAACGTGGTGTTTCCCAAGATGCCGCTGGCGGCGGCGCAACTAGAGCCGGTGTTCGAACTGATCGACGAAGCGGGCGGCATCGAAGCCTTCATGACCGAAGGCATCGGGCTGGATCGCGCCGACCTGGCGGCGATCCGCGAAGACCTGCTCGAAGATCCCGCGGCGCCCGACGACCCGTCCGATCGCGATACCGAATAACTGGGGCCCTAACTCACTTACCCTTCCATTGCGGCGCGCGCTTCTCGGCAAAGGCCAGCGCGCCCTCGCGCGCGTCCTCGGTGTCCTGCAAACCCTTATATAGTTCGCGCTCGAGCTTGAGCCCGTCGGCGAGCGGCAGGTCGAGTCCGCGCAGAGCCGCCTGCTTGATCCGCTGCACCCCAAGCGGCGCGCTCTTGCAGATCTCGGTTGCGATTTCCTCGCACTTCGTCATCAGCCGGCTCATCGGCACCACGTGATCGACCAGCCCCAGGCGCAGCGCCTCTTCGGCTCCGATCCGATTTCCGGTGTAAAGCATCTCCAGCGCGCGGCCGAGCGGAATCAGCCGCGGCAGACGCTGCGTGCCGCCACCTCCGGGCAGCCATCCGAGACGAACCTCGCCCAGGCCGAACTGCGCATGCTCCGCGGCCACCCGGATATCGCAGCAGAGCGCCTGTTCCAGCCCACCGCCGTTGGCGTGGCCGTTAATCGCCGCGATGATCGGCTTGGTCAGATCGAACATCACCGGGTAGGGCGCGTCGAGCAGTTCCTCATTGGGCCGCGCGACGTAGTTGGCCTTGATATCGCTGCCGGCGCAAAAGGCGCGCTCGCCCGCACCGGTGAAGATCGCAACGCGCAGCGCCGGATCCGCGCCGAACTCGCGCCAGATCTGCGCGAGGCGTCCGTAGGTCTCGAAATCGCAAGCGTTGAGCCGCTCCGGCCGGTTGATCGTGACGTAGGCGATCGGTCCCTTCTTTTCGAACAGCACTTTCGCGTTCATCGGCGGATCCTCCCTGCTCCTTCTTCTTTAGCACCAGCAGCGATTTTTGCGATCACGCCAAACAGCGCCCCAAAATGAAAAAGGGCCGCTCCCGAGCGGCCCCTACAACTACAACAGATTCATTTGTGGGCGTGATTCGTGAACCGCCGCTGCTGGTTTTTGTGGGGAGGCCGTTCGTGAACAGCCGCCGCTGACTTCTTTGTAGGGGCCGTTCGTGAACGGCCCTCTGTGCAGAGCGGAAATGCAGCCGCGAGAGCGGAGCGGCAGTAACGAGGTTGGTGAAAAACCTACGCCGGCAGGTAGCCGTCGCGCAGCAGCGACTTCGCGATGATCATGCGCAGCACCTCGCTGGTGCCCTCGCCGATCTCCGCCAGCTTCGCGTCGCGCATGAAGCGCTCGACCGGAAACTCGGCCATGTAACCGTAGCCGCCGTGGATCTGCACCGCTTTGATCGTCGTCCACATCGCGGTCTCCGAGGCGAACAGCTTGGCCATCGCAGCCTCGCGCCCGTAGGGTTTGCCTTGATCGCGCAACCCCGCGGCCCGGCACATCAGCACCCACGAGGCGTCAATCCGCGTTGCCATGTCGGCCAGCATCCATTGGATCGCCTGAAAGTCCGCGATCCGCTTGCCGAACTGCTTGCGCTCCTTGGCGTAGGCGGTCGCCTCTTCAAACGCGCCGCGCGCGATTCCGGCGGCGAAGCCGGCGATTCCGATCCGGCCGCCCTCCAGCACTTTGAGCGTCTGGCTATAGCCCTCGCCCAACTCGCCGATAAGGTTGCGCGCCGGCACCGTGACGTTGTCGAAAATCACCTCGGCGGTGTCCGAGGCGCGGAGCCCGAGCTTTTCGATTCGTCGCCCGTTGGAGAGCCCCGGCGTGCCGCGCTCGACGATGAACGCCGAAACTCCGGAGCGGTTCTTCGCCGCGTCCGTCACCGCCATCACGACGTAGACGTCGGCGACGGTGCCGTTGGTGATGAACATCTTCGAGCCGTTGATGACGAAGTTGTCGCCCTGGCGCACCGCCTTGGTCTGCATCGCGGCCGCATCCGAGCCGGAGCCCGGCTCGGTGAGACACCATGCGCCGAGCTTTTTCGCCGCCACCATCTCGGGCAGGTAGTGCGCGCGATGCTCCTCGGCGGCGAACAGATTGATGTGGCCGCTGGAGAGCGACATGTGTGCCGCGCAGGTGAGCCCCACCGAGGCGTCGTAGCGTGAGAGCCCTTCGACCACCAGCGCCTGGCTCAGCGTATCGGCGGCGCCGCCGCCGAAGCGCTCGGGAAAGGAGATGCCGAGGAAACCCAGCTCGCCGAGATGGCTAATCACCTCGCGCGGGAAAATTTCCTCTTTATCCCATTTGGCCGAGTGCGGCTTGATTTCGCGCTCGGCGAACTGCCGCAGCGTATCGCGAATCGTAAGCTGCTCGCCGCTAAGCTCGAAGTTCATCGCAGAAGTTCCATCGTCATTCGCCGGTAAGCGCGGTCATTCGCGCGGATGCACGCTCTCGCGCAGCCACTTGACGATGTCCTCGGTCGAGGCGCCGGGGGTGAAGACCTCTTTGACCCCCAAATCGCGGAGCTTCGCAGCGTCGTCTTCGGGGATGATTCCGCCGCCGAAGACCGCGATATCGCCGGCGCCGCGCTCCTTTAAGAGCCGCATCACTTCCGGGAACAGCGTCATATGCGCGCCCGACAGGATGCTCAGCCCCACCGCGTCGACGTCTTCCTGCACCGCGGCCTCGGCGATCATCTCGGGGGTCTGATGCAGCCCCGTGTAAATCACCTCGAAGCCGCCGTCGCGCAGCGCGCGCGCGATTATTTTGGCGCCACGGTCATGACCGTCGAGCCCGGGTTTCGCCACCAGAATTCTGAGCCGTTTCTCCGCCACGTTAGATCCAACCTGGGTCAGTGTAGATGCCGAACTCGGAACGGAACACGTCGCAAATCTCGCCGACCGTGCCGTCGCGCCGCACCGCCTCGCAAATCGGCTCCATCAGGTTCTCGCCCGAGCGGCAGGCCTCGGCGACGCGGGCGAGCGATTCGCGCACGGCCACCGAATTGCGCTCGCGCTTGAGCTTGCGCACCCGCTGAACCTGCATCTCTTCCATCGCGGGGTCGATCTTGAGCGTCTCGATCTTTATCTCCTCGGGGATCGTGTACTTGTTGACGCCGACCACGGTCTTGATGCCCTGTTCGAGCTGGCGCTGATAGGTGAACGCCGCCTCCGCGATCTCGCGCTGCGGATAGCCGGTTTCGATCGCCTGGACCATTCCGCCCATCTCGTCGATACGCCGGATGTAATCCATCGCGTCGCGTTCCATCCGATCGGTAAGCGCCTCGACCGCGTAACTACCGCCGAACGGATCGATCGTATTGGTTACTCCGGTCTCCTCGGCGATTAGCTGCTGCGTGCGCAGCGCCACCATCACCGCATGCTCGGTGGGCAGCGCCAGCGTCTCGTCCATCGAGTTGGTATGCAACGATTGCACCCCGCCCATCACGCCGGCCAGCGCCTGGATGGCGACGCGCACGACGTTGTTGACCGGCTGCTGCGCGGTGAGCGAAACGCCCGCGGTCTGCGCATGCGTGCGCAGCATCATCGAGCGCGGATTCTTCGCGCCGAAGCGCTCCTTCATGATGCGCGCCCACATGCGGCGCGCCGCGCGCAGCTTGGCGACCTCTTCGAGGAAGTCGTTGTGCAGGTCCCAGAAAAACGACAGGCGCGGCGCGAATTCGTCGACGTCGAGCCCGCGCTTGACCCCTTCGTCGACGTAACAGATGCCGTCGGCGATGGTGAACGCGAGCTCCTGCACCGCGGTCGAGCCGGCTTCGCGGATGTGGTAGCCGGAGATCGACACCGCGTGCCATCGCGGCACCTTCTTCGCGCAGAACTCGATCATGTCGGTGACTATTCTGAGCGAAGGCCGCGGCGGACTGATCCATTCCTTCTGCGCGATGAACTCCTTGAGCATGTCGTTCTGGATCGTGCCGGCGACCTTGTGCCACGGAACGCCCTGGCGCTCGGCGACCACCAGATACATCGCCAGCAGCACCGACGCCGAGCAGTTGATCGTCATCGAGGTCGAGACCTTGTCGAGCGGGATCCGATCGAACAGGCGCGCCATGTCGTGAACCGAGGAGACCGAGACGCCCTCGCGCCCGACCTCGCCGCGCGCGCGTTCGTGATCGGCGTCGTAGCCCATCAGGCCCGGCATGTCGAAGGCGGTCGAGAGTCCGTCCTGCCCCTGCGCGAGCAGGAAGTGGAAGCGCCGGTTGGTGTCCTCGGCGAGGCCGAAGCCCGCGAACTGGCGCATCGTCCACAGCCGCCCGCGGTACATCGACTCGTACACGCCGCGAGTGTAGGGAAACTCGCCCGGGTAGCCGAGGTCGCTCGCGTAGTCGCCCTTTACATCCTCGGGCGTGTAGAGCGGCTCGATCTCCAGGTCGGAGACGGTCGAGAAGCGCACCGGCCGCTCCTGCCCTTTCTTGTAACAACTGTCCAGCCATTGTTGCTTGGTGCTCACGTCCGTCCTCTCACCGGTCCTCAAGTACGTGGCTCGAAATTATCAGTCGTTGAATCTCAGAAGTGCCCTCGTAAATCTCCGTGATCTTGGCGTCACGGAAGTAACGCTCGACCTTGAATTCCTTGGTGTAGCCGTAGCCGCCGTGGATCTGGATCGCCTCGGTCGCCGCCTTCATCGCGGTCTCGGCCGCAAAGAGCTTTGCCATCGCCGACTGCGTCGTGCAAGGCTGGCCCGCGTCCTTCAGCGTAGCCGCGCGATGCGTCAGCAGGCGCGCCGCGTCGATCTCGACCGCCATGTCGGCGAGCTTCCATTGGATAGCCTGGTAGTTCGCGATCGGCTTGCCGAAGCTCTTACGTTCCTGCGAGTAGCGCAGCGACGCTTCCAGCGAGGCGCGCGCGATCCCGACGGCCTGCGAGGCGATTCCGATCCGTCCGCCGTCGAGCGTCTTCATCGCGACCTTGAAGCCGTCGCCCTCTTTGCCAATCAGATTGCTCGCCGGCACGCGCAGATCGCTGAAGGCGAGTTGCGCGCTATGCGAGCCGCGGATTCCCATCTTCTCTTCGATCCGCACGACCTGGTAGCCGGGATCCGAGGTCTCGGCGATGAAGGCGCTTATTCCGCGATGGCCCTGCGAGGGATCGGTGTTGGCGAACACGATCGCCACCCCGGCCTCGGGACCGTTGGTGATGAAGTTCTTGGTCCCGTTGATGACGTAGCTGTCGCCGTCGCGCACGGCGCGCGTGCGCTGGCCGGCGGCGTCGGAACCGGCCTGCGGCTCGGTCAGCGCGAAGCATCCGATCCATTCGGCCGACGCCATTTTTGGCAGGTAGCGCATGCGTTGCTGTTCGTTGCCCAGCCCGAGAATCGGCCACGAAGCGAGCGAGGAATGCGCCGAGAGGATTACCGCCGTCGAGGAGCATTCGACCCCCAGTTCCTCGATCACCAGCGAGTAGCTGACATGATCCAGGCCGGCGCCGCCGTACTGCTCCGGGATGAAGATGCCCATCATGCCGAGCCGCCCCAGTTCGGCGACGACCGCGGCGGGAAAACTATGATTGCGGTCGACCTCGACACCGCTCGTGGTCAGGCGTTCGCGCGCGAAACGGCGCGCCGTATCACGCGCCGCGCGCTGAGCTTCGTTGAGTTCCAGATCCATCATTTCGATCGCTCGCTCGTCGATCGCTCACCCGCATTTGCCCGGGCTCGCGCCGACACCGCCAGTACCCTTTCGTATCTTAGTAGACCGCGAGCGTCGATAGAAACTCGCCGAGAGGACCGTTAGACGGCTTCGCTTCCTTCATTTCGGGCTACTTGTGCTGCCACTTGGGGTCGCGCTTCTGCACGAACGCGCGCGTGCCCTCGACCCGGTCCTCGCTGGCGAAGGTCAGCCCGAAGGCCTCCTGCTCGAAGCGCAATCCCGCGTCCTCCTCCATCGTGAACGACGCGCGCAGCGCGGCCTTGGCCTGGCGCAATGCGACGGCCGACTTCAAGGCCAGCCGCTCGGCCAGCTTGCGCGCCGCCGGCATCAGTTCCTCGGGCGCAACGACCTGGTTCACCAGGCCCAGCGCGAGCGCCGTCCTGGCGTCGAACATGTCGCCGGTCAGCACGAACTCGCGGGCGCGCGCGTGACCGATTCGATGCGGCAGGCGCTGGGTGCCGCCGAAACCTGGAATAAGCGCGAGGTTGATCTCGGGCTGGCCGAAGCGCGCCTTCTCGCTGGCGATTATCAAGTCGCACGCCATCGCCAGTTCCAATCCGCCGCCGAGCGCGAAGCCGTTGACCGCCGCGATGACCGGGATCGGCAGGTCCTCGAAGCTATGCATCACGCGATGGCCCATGCGCGAAAACTCCAGCCCCTCGCCGGGGGACATCTCGGACATCGCGGCGATGTCGGCGCCCGCGACGAAAGCGCGGTCGCCCGCGCCGGTCACGATCAGGACGCGGACGGCACGGTCGCGCCGCACCTCGGCCAATACCTGCGCGATGTCCTCCAGCACGACGCGGTTAAGCGCGTTGAGCGCGGCGGGACGGTTGACGGTCAATATCGCCACGGCCGCCTGGTCGAATTTGACTTCCCTGAGTTCCACTAACTTTCCTCCTCGCCGCTCGAGCGGCGTCCGGGCGCGCGCGGTCAGACGCCTTGGTGAAAGATTTTTAGCAGGCGCGGCGCGCCCGCGCGATCATTCCGGCAGTAGTCGCTGCGCGTAGCCGCGCCGCGAGTAGTCACGCCGCGGGCGATGGCGCGCCAAGCTTCTCGCGCACCATCCAGAGCCGGTCGCCGCCCCAGAAAATCTCGCCGTCGATCACGAAGGTCGGCACGCCGAACACGCCGATTTCCTCGGCCTGACGGCAAATCCGCTCGTGAGCGACACGGCCGTCGCCGTCGAGAAAATCAAAGAATCCCGCGACTGGCGCGCCGGCCTCCGAGAGCACCGCGCGAATCGCATCGCGATTTTCGATGTCCAGCGCGCGCTTCCAGAAGCGCTCGAAGACCAGATCATTGTATTTGCGGAAGACGTCGTGATGCTGCGCATAGAGCATCCCGATCGCGGCGATCGACGAGTCGAAGAGCTTCTGCGGACCGCGCACGGTCAGGCCGCGGCGGTTGGCGAGCCGGCGCGCGTCCATATAGCTGTAGCGGACGCGGCGCCATTGATGGGCGTTGCGGTCCTCGACGGTGCCGAGAAACTCCGGGATGGCGAGCGTGTAGGGCCGCCAATCCAGGCGCACGTCGAACTCGCGCTCCAACTCCCAGGCCGGATCCGTGGCGAGGTAGGCGTAGGGACTTTTGTAGTCGATATAGACAGTGACGATGCGGGCGGCCATGCGCCGAGCTTAGGGCGGAACGCCGGGCCGTGCAACGCGCGCCGCGGCGAAACCCGAAAACTCACGGCGCAACGCGCGCTGAACCGCCACGCGGAGCTGAAATCAGTACTCGGGTTTGAAGTCGAAATGATGGTACGCCTCGATGTAGCGCACCGTGCGGGTCTTCGAGCGCATCATCACGCTGTTGGTGCGCGCGCCGCCGGAAAAAAACCGCACCCCGGCCAGGTAGTCACCAGTCGTAACCCCGGTCGCGACGAACATCACATTGTCGCCGGCCAGTTCCTCCAGCGGAAAGCGCCGCTTCAGGTCCAGAATGCCGCAGCTCAGGCAGGCCTCGGCCTCCTGCTGGTTGCGCGGCGCGAAACGCGCCTGCATCTCGCCGCCCGCCGAACGTATCGCCGCCGCCGCGAGCACGCCCTGATGCGCCCCGCCGGTGCCGATCAGCAAATCGATCTCGCTCTCCGGGCGCGTGGTGGCCACCGCCGCGGCCAGGTCGCCGGCCGAGAGCAGCTTGATTCCGGCGCCGGCGCGCCGGACCTCGGCAATCAATTTCTCATGGCGCGGGCGGTCGAGGATCGCGATACGCAGGTCCTCGACGTAAACACTCTTGGCCTCCGCCAGGGCCTTTAAATTATCGGTGGGCGAGCGGTCGATATCGATCACGCCGCGGCCGAGCGGACCGCAGGCGAGCTTGTCCATATACGTATCGGGGCAGTTGAGCACTTTGCCGCGCTCGGCGAGCGCGATGCACGAGAGCGCGTTGGGACCGCCGGACGCGCTGATATGCGGGCCCTCGAGCGCGTCCAGCGCGACGTCGACTTCGGGGCCCGCGCCGGTGCCGACGATTTCGCCGATGTAGAGCTGGTCGGTCGCGCCCTGCTCGCCTTCGCCGATTACGATTTTGCCGTCGAAGGCGATCGAGTTGAGCGCCTTGCGCATCGCGTCGCAGGCGGCGCGGTCGGCGGCCCGTTCGTCGCCCTTGCCGATAAACCGCGCCACGGCCAGCGCCGCCGCTTCAGTGGCGCGAACAACTTCCAGGGCGAGATTTCGCTCCATCGTCGGGCGAGCCTCCCATCAGCCAGCAGCGGCACCGAAACGCTAGCGTCTACCGAGCAGCGATTCGATGAGCCGATAACCGTCCATCACCGTGATGCCCGTGTGGGCGGCTTCGGCCTCGGTGTAACGCCGCGCGGGCACGCGGCCGCTGCTCGCCGGGCCGAGCATAGCAAAGGGTACCGGCTCGTTCGAGTGCGTCTTCAGTTTGCACGGCGTCGCATGGTCGGGCATCAGCAGGAGACGAAAGTCGCCGAGCACCGGCAAGTCGCGCAGCAGCGGCCCGATGATCAGCTCGTCGATACGCTCGATCGCTTCGCGCTTGAGGTCCGCGCGTCCCATGTGACCCGCCTCGTCGGGCGCCTCGATATGCAGCAGCAGGAAGTCGCGATGCGCGAGCGACTCGAGGCCGTAGCGCGCCTTTGCCGCGTAGTCCGTATCGAGGAAGCCGGTCGCGCCGGGCACCGTTATCCGCTCCAGGCCCGCCAGCCTGCCCAATCCGTTGACCAGGTCGACCGCCGAGATGACCGAGCCCTCGATGCCGAAGCGCTCCTTCAGCGTCGGCACCGCGGGACGCCGGCCCTGCCCCCAAAACCAGACCGAGGTCGCGGCCGGCTTGCCCGCCGCAATCCGCGCGCGGTTGACCGGATGCTCGCGCAGAATCCCTCCCGCGCGATCCATGATTGCGCGCAACCGCTCGGCGCCCTCGCCTTGCGGCAGATGCGGTTCGACCGGCTTGCCGGTGATGTCGTGCGGGGGCGTCAGATGCGTCGCGGTGGGGCCGCCGTGCCAAACCATCAGATGGCGATAGCTGACGCCGCTATGGAATTCGATTCCGTCGCCGGCAAGTTGCGCGCGCAGGTCGGCGACGATCGCCGCGGCCTCCTCGGTCGTGATATGGCCCGAAGTGAAGTCGTCCATCAGCAGCGCGCCTTCCGCGCCCGGCTTGAGCGACACCAGGTTCATCCGGAACACGACGTCGTCGGGCGTGAGCTCGATTCCCTGGCTGGCCGCCTCGATTGGCGCACGGCCGGTGTGATAGCGCGCGGGGTCGTAACCGAGCATCGTCATGGTGCCGACGTCGCTGCCCGACGGCATCCCGGCCGGGATGGTGGCGACCAATCCGAGTTCGCCGCGCGTTGCGAGCAGGTCCATGTTTGGCTTGTTGGCCGCTTCCAGAGGAGTCTTGCCGCCCAGTTCGTCGCACGGCCAGTCCGCCATCCCGTCGCCGTGAATGATGATGTATTTCATTTTTTCGTGGATTTCCCCCTCACCCTACCCTCTCCCCCAATGGGGGCGAGGGCACAAAAGAAGGGCAATTTCTCAGGGCATCCGGACTCTGATCGCGTCAAACACATCTTCGAGCGCCATCACCTTTGGTCGGCCGCCTGATTTTTCATAAGTCACGAAATCCGGATCAGACTTCAGCCGACCCATATTTTCGCGACGCACAAAAAGACGCCAACAAATTTCGAAACTTAGCTGATTATCAAGCGTCACGGTTTTTATGTAGTGCTCAACGTTGTCCCGATGGTCTGGTCGCAGTTTTGCTGCAAGTTTCAAGCTACTTTTTGGATCCGTTGCTTTTGTCACTTCGACAATTTGAATCAATCTGTCCTTGAAATTAAGCGCTAGAAAATCTGGATACGCGTACCACTCCTTGCCCTCAATAGAACGAAGGATTGGGACTTGTGGCGTTACGGCGCAACCTTCAATAACGGTCAAATAGAAGTGAACGACTTCTTCGTAGAGGTCCATGTCATTCCCCGTTTGCAGGCGGTTAAGCTACGGTTGTGTCCCGCAAATACCTTTATTGGCTATGAGTCAGAAACCCACTTATTTCGCTCAGATAAAGTCTCAAATGTAATGCTGGAATTGTAAAGATATTGCGGGACGGGACACTACATCATCCGCCCTGGAGAATTTTCAGCACCTTGCCGACGTCGGGCTCGACCACGATCGTGTTGCTGAGATTCTTGAGCGCCGTGTCGGGGTCCTTGAGTCCATGGCCGGTGAGCGTGCATACCACCACCGAGCCCGGCCGCAGCCCGCCGGTCGCGGCATACTTGAGCGCACCCGCCACCGACGCCGCCGACGCCGGCTCGGCGAAAACTCCGTGCGCCGCGATCAACCGGTACGCGGCGAGAATCTCCGCGTCGGTTACGAGGTCGATTATCCCGCCCGACTCGTCGCGCGCGGCCTCGGCGCCCTTCCAGCTCGCCGGGTTGCCAATCTTGATCGCGGTCGCCACCGTATGCGGGTCGTCGATCGGATGGCCGAGCACGATTGGCGCCGACTCGGCCGCCTGGTAACCCATCATCTTCGGCAACCGCGCCGAGAGCCCGTTGCTCGCGTATTCCTTGTACCCTGCCCAGTAGGCGGTGATGTTACCCGCGTTGCCGACCGGTAAAAACTGATGCGTCGGAGCCTCGCCGAGCTGATCGCAAATCTCGAAGGCCGCGGTCTTCTGGCCGGCGATGCGGTCCGGGTTGATGCTGTTGACCAGGCGGATTGCCACCGGGTCGCTCTCCGCAACGTCGCGCACGACCTTCAAGCAAATGTCGAAGTTGCCGATTATCTCGATTACCCCCGCGCCATGCATCACACTTTGCGAGAGCTTGCCCAGCGCCACTGCGCCCTTGGGAATCAGCACGAACGCGCGCATCCCGGCCCGCCCCGCATAGGCGGCGGCGGCCGCCGCGGTGTTGCCGGTCGAGGCGCAAATCGCGATACGCGCGCGCTCGCCAAGCGCCTTGCTCATCGCCACGGTCATCCCGCGGTCTTTGAAAGAGCCGGTCGGGTTGACCCCCTCAAACTTTAAGTAACACTTTATATCATGGCCAAGCCGCGACGCGAGCTCGGGACTCTCGATAAGCGGGGTGTTGCCCTCGTTGAGCGTGACCACCGGGGTGTCGGCGTCGACCGGCAGGAAGCGGCGGTAGTGTTCGATAAGCCCGGGCCATCGCGTCAGACGCGCCGGCGCCGCGGCCGCACCGTTTTGCTTGCCACGCGTCATCGCGCTACAGCCGCTCCTCGATTCGGATGAAGGCCGGTGTGCCGCTCACCGTATGCAGGCGTTTGATTCGCGCCAGTGCGCGTTTGAGGTTGCGCTCGTACGCCTCGTGCGTCCGCATGATAACCGGCACCGTACCCTCCACGCCGCGCCCCTGTTGAATTACCGAGGCGATCGAAATTCCACTGCGCCCGAGCACCGAGGCGATCGCGCCCAGCACGCCCGGCTTATCGCGCGCCTCGAAGCGCAGGTAGTATTCGCATAGCACGTCGTCCATCGGCTTGACACGGGCGCGCGTCATCGAAGCCATCGGGTAGCCCAGCGCATGACCGCGCGCGCCGGCGCCGGCGGTTCGCGCCCGCGCGATCTCGAGCACGTCGGCCATCACGGCGGTCGCGGTCGGCATCTGCCCCGCGCCCAGCCCGAAATACATGGTCGAGCCCAGCGCCTCGCCATGGATATAGATCGCGTTGAACGCACCGCCCACGCCGGCCAGCAGATGGCGCGTCGGGATCATCGTGGGATGCACGCGGGCTTCGATCACGCCGGCTTCTTCCTTGGCGATCGCGAGCAGCTTGATCGTATATCCAAGCTCGCGCGCGTAGGCGATGTCGGCCTGCGTGATACGGCTGATGCCTTCGGTGTGGACCTGCGGCGGCTTGAGCAGCGCTCCGAAGGCCAGCGTCACCAGCAGGCAGAGCTTGTGCGCGGCGTCATGGCCCTCGATATCGAGGGCCGGATTGGCCTCCGCCAGACCCGTGCGCTGCGCTTCGGCGAGCGCCTCGGAAAACTCGGCGCCCTGCTCGGTCATCATGGTGAGAATCGAGTTGCAGGTCCCGTTGACGATTCCGTAGACCGCGCGCTGGCGGTCGCCGGCCAGCGCCTCGCGCAGCGTGCGGATGATCGGCACGCCGCCACCGACGCTCGCCTCGAAGCCGATCGCCATCCCGGCCTTTGCCGCGGCCACGAAAATGCGCTCGCCATGTTCCGCCAGCAGCGCCTTGTTGGCGGTGACGACGTCCTTGCCCGCCGCGAGCGCCTTCAGAATGAGCGCACGCGCGGGCTCGATACCGCCGAACAGCTCGACCACGATATCGACGTCCGGACGCACGACCAGCGCGGCGGCGTCGCGCGTGATGAGTCTTGCGGTCAGCCCCAGCGCGGGAGCGGGTCTCAGGCTGCGGTCGGCGACGCCGGCCAGTTCAAGCGCGGCGCCGAGCTTGCGCTCGTGCAACGCGGCGTTGCGCCGCATCAGCTTGACCACGCCCTCGCCCACCGTGCCGCATCCGAGCAGGGCTACCCGTACCGGTTTCAACGGTGCACCGAATCGCGCCAAATCCGGATCCGCTCTAGGAGCCCGCGACCGCGATGCGCGGGCGCATCCCGGCCGGCGTCATGCGCAGCGCATGACGGATTCCGCGGACCGCCTGACGGGTGCGATGCTCGTTCTCGATGAGCGCGAAGCGCACGAAGCCGTCGCCGTCGGCGCCGAAGCCGACTCCGGGCGACACCGCGACCTTGGCCTCGGCGAGCAGGAACTTGGCAAACTCCAGCGAGCCCATCTCGCGGAACGGCTGGGGGATGGGCGCCCACACGAACATCGTGGCGCGCGGCTTTTCGACCGGCCATCCGGCCCGGTTGAGCCCGTCGACCAGCACGTCGCGCCGGCTGCGATAGAGCGCGGCGATCTCGCCCACGCACTCCTGCGGCCCGTTGAGCGCGGCGATCGCCGCGACCTGCACCGGCGCGAACATCCCGTAGTCGAAATACGATTTGAGCCGCCCGAGCGCCGCGATCATCTCGCGATTGCCCACCGCGAATCCGACCCGCCATCCCGGCATGTTGTAGCTCTTGGAGAGCGTGAAAAATTCGACCCCGACCTCGCGCGCGCCCGCCACCTGCATCATCGAGGGCGCCTGGTAACCGTCGAAGCAGAGGTCGGCGTACGCGAAGTCATGGACGACCAGGATTTCATTCTCGCGCGCGAACTCGACCACCCGCTTCATGAACGCGAGGTCGACGGTCGCCGTGGTCGGGTTGTGCGGAAAGTTCATCACCAGCAGCTTGGGCCGCGGCCAGCACCGGTTGACCGTCGCCATCAGCGCGTCGAAAAAATCCTCGCCGCGGCTGATCGGCACGCCCTGCACCTGCGCCCCCGCGATGATGCATCCGTACTGATGAATCGGGTAGGTCGGAGTCGGCGCCAGCACCACGTCGCCCTGGTCGAGAATCGCGAGCGCCAGGTGCGCGATACCTTCCTTGGAGCCGATCGTGACGATCGCTTCGGAGTCGGGATCGAGCTCGACCCCGTGGCGGCGGCGGTACCAGTCGGTGATCGCCAGGCGCAGCTTGTAGATCCCGCGCGAGACCGAGTAGCGATGGTTGGGCGGCTTGGTCGCGGCCTCGACCAGCTTGGCCACGATATGCGCGGGCGTCGCCGCGTCGGGATTGCCCATGCCGAAGTCGATGATGTCCTCGCCCTCGCGCCGGGCCTTCAGACACAGTTCGCCAATCGCGTTGAAGACGTAAGGTGGCAGCCGCTTTATTCTGGGAAAATCCATTGTGCGCCGTGCGATCTTGCGGGCACGGTACGCCGCACCCGAGGCTTATTTTGTAACCGACAGCGCGTCCCGCCGCTAGTGGCTTCCGCCGTGCGCCGAATTCCGGCTAGCGGCCCAGCGCTTCCCAGTTGACGCAGTTGTGCGGCGCCTGCCCCGACAGGATAAGGACGATATTCGCGGCCACGCCGCGTGCGATGCCGCGGTACGACACGTCGGTGACGCCGGCGATGTGGGACGTGGCGACGACGTCGGTACGGCCGAGCAGCGGTGAGGCGGGATCGAGCGGCTCCTGCTCGAACACGTCGAGCCCGGCGCCCATCAGGCGTCCCTCGGCGAGCGCACGCAGCAGCGCCTGATGGCTCAGCAGGCCGCCGCGCGCGGCATTGACGATGCACGCCTGCGGCGGCAGCGTCGCGAGCGCGGCCTCATCGATAATCTGGCGGGTATGCTCGCTCAGCGGCACGCAGAGAAAGAGATAGTCGCTGCGACGCAACAGTTCGGCGAGCCGCTCCGGCCCGCCCACCCATTCCATTCCCAGGCGCTCGGCGAGCGCCGGCTCGGGGCGGCGCTGCAAGCCAATCAAGCGCATCCCGAACGGACGCAACCGCAACGCCAGCGCCTGTCCGATACCGCCCAGGCCGACGATTCCCGCCGTGCGGCCCATCAGCCCCCGCCCAAGCGGCGTGCCCCAGGTTCCTCCGGCGCGGATGTTCTCCTGCGCGAGCGGGAGCCGCCGGCTGATCGCGATCGCCGCCATCACGCACCACTCCGCGACCGACTCCGCATTGCCGGTGCCCGGCGTCGGCACGTTGGCGACCGCAATTTTGCGCTCGGTCGCCGCCGCGATGTCGACGCCCTCGAGACCGGCGCCCCATTGCTGGACCAGGCGCAGGCCCTCGATACGATCCATCAGCGCACCGTCGATACGCGACATCGCCGGCAGCATCACGTCCGCGGCGTGGCCCTTGGCGCGCAACGTCGCAACTTCGACCTGATCGAGCTGCGCGTCGGGCAACGCCTCGATCAGGAACTGGCGCACGGCGGAGAATCCGGTTCCGGCCATGACGACTCTGGGCGAAGGCATAGAGATTTCCTGGTTCGGTGAAACGCTTTCGCTACATTTCAACCTTAGACAATGTGCGTCCGCAAGCGCATCGCGAACCGCGATGCGCCGCCAACCTATGAAACCGCGGGCGCGGCCGCGAGCGGCGCGCTCACGTGGCGAATCGCCCAGTAGCAGGGCGCCGCGGCGAGCAGGATCAACGCGCCCATCTCCCACGCCGCGGGGATTCCGAAAACGTCGGCCACGCGGCCGGCCGCGAGCAATCCGAGCGAGCCGCCCATGGTCGAAAAGGTGCTGTTGAAGCTCAGCAGCGTCGCGCGATCGTCGGCCTCGATATGTTCGTTGAACCAGCTCTGGGTGAGCGGCTGCATCGCGCCCGCGCTGAGGTTCATCACGAAGAGGCTGACCAGCGCGACGGTCGGCCGATGAGCCATCGCGCCGCCCACGAACAGCAGCGCGCTCGCGCCCGCGACCATCGCGGCCAGCCGCGCGCCGCGGTCCCGCGCCTCGATTCCGCTGCGCACCACCGCCTCGGCGCCAATCATCCGCGCCACCGTGAACAGGCAGTAGAGCCATCCGACGATCCAGATTCCGACCCCGTAGCGGTCGTTGAAAAGCTGCGGCCATTCCAGCCAGTACGGCGCCCACGCCGCGAACGTCAACGCGCTCGCGCTGCTGAGCATCAGCACCGTGCGGCTGTGGAAGCCCTGGCGCAAACCGGTCATGACGCGCGCCGCCACGTGCGCGGACAGGCCGCTCAGCTTAATCCGCACGGCCCCGGCGCGACGTGCCGCCTCCCGATGATCCTCGCGCATCAGGTAGACCGCGGCCAACCCGGCCATCGAGTAACCGGCCGCGCCCAGCATCCACGGCAGCGCGATATTGAAGTCGGCAACGTAGGCGCCGATTATCGCGGCGCCCATGAAGCCGAAGTTGGTCAGTTGCGAGATGCGCGAGAAGAGCCGGTCCTTGATTCCGGCGAAGCCGGCCGCGTCCAGCGCGTCGACGCCCCACGCGTCGATCGCCCCGTTGCACAGCGTGGTGCCAATCCCGTCGATACATTCCGCGATCACGAAGATCAGGAAATGATGAGCGAAGAAGTAAACCATGAACGCGGCGACGCGCACCGCGCAGCCCAGGATGAACGAGCGCCGCCGGCCCATCGCGTCGGCGAACGCGCCGGTCGGCACGTCGGTCAGGAACATCACGACGAAGTAGCACGCCAGCACGCTGTTGATCTCGAACTGGTCAAGGCCGCGCGAGCGCAGGAACAGCGGATAGACGCCGTACAGAAAGCCGCCGGCGAACGCGTACCCCCACCACATCGCGTAGTAGCGTCGCGTGATGTCGCGCAGCGTCCCGCCGTTGCCATCGCCACGGTTCACGGCGGACGCGCTCGCGTTCTCAACATTGCTCTCCCCGGCTGACATTCTCTACGCTCTTGCTCTAGACTCTAGCTCGGAGCCTGGCTTTGGTCTCTTGAAAGGCTCCCCGCTCCAGGGAGCAACCGGCCATCCGGAAGTTGCCGCGTGAATCGACCATTTTACGCCGACGAGATGCGAATACCTACATCTGAACCCGAGCCGGGACGGCTCGTGCGCGCCGGGCGCTTCGTCAGCGTCGCCTGGGTCGCGGCGACGATTTACGCCGGCTACAAATCGATCCAGCTCTGGTCGCGGATCGCCGGCGACGCGCGCAAGGAGGAGCGCTATCGGCGCCAGGACGGCCGCGCGGCGCGCTCGCTCTATCGCTCGGCGGTGCGGCTGCAGGGGATGCTCATCAAGGCCTGCCAGTTCATCGCCACGCGCGCCGACGTTTTGCCCGACGCCTGGGTCAACACGCTTTCCGGCTTGCACGATCGTGTGCCGCCGCGCCCTTTCGCGGCGATCCGCGAGCGCGTCGAACGCGAACTCGGCCGCCCGCTCGAGGCCGTCTTCGCCGAATTCGATCCTTGGCCGCTCGCCTCGGCCTCGCTCGCGCAAGTTCATGCCGCGCGCCTGCTCGACGGCCGCCGATGCGCGGTCAAGGTCCAATATCCGGGGATCGAGGGCCTCGTGCGCGCCGACCTCCGCAACCTCGCCGTCATCCTGCGCGCGCTGGCCTGGCTGGAGCGCGACTTCGACTTCCGGGTCCTGATGCGCGAGGCGTTCAAGTACATTCCGATGGAGCTCGACTTCGAGCACGAAGCCGACAACTGCGAAACCATCGCGCGCAACCTCGCCGCGCGCGCCGACGTCGTGGTGCCGCGCGTGTATCGCGAGTTCAGCACGCGCCGCGTGCTCGTGATGGAGCTGATCGAAGGAATCAAGATAACCGACGTCGCCGCCCTGGACCGCGCCGGGATCGACAAACACGCGGTGGCGCAGAAGCTGATGGAGGTGTTCTGCGAGCAGGTGCTGCGCGACGGCTTCTTTCACGCCGACCCGCATCCGGGCAACGTGATGGTGCAGCCCGGGCCGCGCCTGGTGCTGCTCGACTTCGGCCTGGCCAAGGATTTTCCGCCGCGCTTTCGCGACGGCATCGTGCGGCTGACGTTCTCGATCCTGACCGCGGACAACGAGGGTATCGCCGCCGCCTTCGAGCAACTCGGCTTCCGCACCCGCGACGGCTCGCCCCAGACCCTGATAACCCTGGCCAACCTGCTGCTCGGCAACACGGTGCGGCGCGGCCGCGCTTACGCCGACAAGCAATTGATCGAGGAATTTTCCGAAGAGCTGCCGCGCGCGCTCAGGGTCAATCCGATCGTCGAAGTTCCGGCCGACGTGCTGCTGGTGACGCGCGTGATGGGCCTGCTGAGCGGACTCGGCAAGACGTTGGATTCGCGGGTCGATCTCTTCGCCACCATCATGCCTTACGCGCAGCGTCTGCTGGTGCCCGCGGCCGGGGCCGCCAGCGCCGCCGACTGACCGGCGCGCGCGGCCGCACCACGCGCCTTGTGGATTTACGCTCGTACCGCTCGCGCCCCGCGCTGGATAACCGCATCCGCGTCGAATAACGTCCATTCGCGATGCTCAAGAAATCCGCCGCGACGCGCAATAAATCCACTTCGATACCCGCTCAACTCGAGCAGGTGGGGCTGCGCGCCGCGCGCGCGGCCGGCCGCATCCATCTGCAGCGGCTCAACCGCATCAAGGTCACTCGCAAGACCAACGCGATCGACCTCGTGACCGAGGCCGACCGCGAATCCGAACAGGCCGTCATCCGGACGCTTAACCGCGCCTTTCCGGACCACGCGATCCTCGCCGAAGAAAGCGGCACGAACGCGCGGCTCAGCGAGCATCGATGGATCATCGATCCGCTCGACGGCACCACCAACTTCGCGCATGGCTTTCCGATGTTCTGCGTGTCGATCGCCTACGAGCGCCGCGGCCGGGTCGAGCTTGCGGTGGTGTTCGACGCGCTCAAGCGCGAACTGTTCGTCGCGGCCCGCGGGCGCGGCGCCCGGCTCAATGCGCGGCCGATCCACGTAAGCGCGACGCCGTCGCTCGAGCTGGCGCTGCTGGCCACCGGCTTTCCCTACGACCGGCGCGAGCGGCGCAACTTCTATTTCACCTTCTGGGAGGCCTTCATGATGCGCACGCAGGGGGTGCGGCGCACCGGTTCGGCCGCGTTGGATCTGTGCTACGTCGCCTGTGGACGGGTCGACGCGTTCTGGGAATTCGGGCTCCAGCCGTGGGACGTGGCGGCCGGAGCGCTGATCGTCGCCGAGGCGGGCGGCCGGGTGACGAACCTCGACGGCTCGGTGCTGGATCTTAACGCGCGCAAAATCCTCGCGAGCAACGGCAAGCTGCATCGCCCGATGCGCGAGACGATCGCGAAGGCCTGGCCGGAGGCGGATCGCCGCCAGACCGAGGGCCGCGCCGCCCCGTAGCGGAGGCCGATGGGCACGAACCGCGCCGATGCGAATACCAGGGCGCTCGTGGGATTGCGCGTCGCCGTCGGCGTGCTGTTCCTGATCTTCGCCCAGTACAAAGTCTTCGGCACGCAGTTCGCCTTGGGCGGCGGCTTTCAGTACTGGATCGACAGCTTCCTCAAGGAGGGCGCGTATCCGTTCATGGTGCCGGTGCTCAAGGGTTTCGTACTCGAACACGCGACCGCGATCGCGTTTTTCGCCGCCTATGGCGAGTTGGCGATCGGGCTGGCGTTGGTGTTCGGAGTGCTGGTGCGCGCGGCGAGCGTGGGTGGCCTTATTTACATGCTGACGCTGCTGTTCGCGGCCAATTATCCGGGCCACAACGCCCCGCTTTGGCAATACTTCGGCGCCTCGCTGGAGCATCTGGTCCTGGCGATGTGCTTCGCGACTTTCGCGCTGGCCGACAGCGAGGCGATGCTTTCGTTGCCTCGATGGCTGCGCCATCGCGGATAGCGCTGCGGGACAAACCTGGGGACAGCTTCGCCGGCCGGAATGAAGCGCTTGATAATTCGTGAGGCCCTGTTACCCTCTTACAAATCTAGCGCAATCTGGAGGTATATGAAGATAAGAGTAATTTTAACGATATTAGGAGCGTTCCTATTTGTTCAGACGGCGCAAGCGGCCGCACCAATACTTTCCGGTTCCTATGCCGTTACGTTGACCGACACCTGCCAGGCCGCGATCGGGACTATGACGAATCCGAGGACCGGCAATGTCGAGGCGCTCGAAACCTTCACGACCGGCAAGCTGTCGCAGACGGTCGGCACGCTGACGTTCGATCCGGCCACGCAAACCGCACAGCTTTCGGCAACTATGATCAAGGGGTCGCTGCTCATCGTCAGAGGCATTCCGGGCGGTTCTCACATGGCGACGTCGACCGAGTCCGGCTCAACAGCTTACTCGAACACAGATTCAACCCTGGTCATCGAATCACAAACCTACTCCGCGGCCTACGGCAATATCGTAGCCGGGGTGGCCCAGTACGTAACCTTCGTCGGCTCAAAGTCGCCGCAGTGCGTCGAGCGCGGCGTCGCGGTGCACGAATAACCGCGTCGCGCCGAGCGCAAATAGTTCAGAGTGATGCCGGTTCGACGATGGCCGTGCCCTCATCCCGACCGCCGTACGAGCCGCAATCGGCGGCTGGCTCAGGGGCTTGCTTGCGCCGTCGCCTCCGCGTGCAGGTTCACCGCGCGGTCCTCGATCCTCAATCCCCACGGCGCGAGCAACAGAGCGAACGCGCCGATCGCGACCGGCGCCAGCGACGCCGCCGCGATGCCGGTCCGGTCCCAGGCCGCCCCGCCTATCAGCGGCACCAGGAAAGCCAGGCCGTAACCGATGGTGAACATGCCGGCCGAAATTCGATGAACGTCGCCGGGGGTCTCGGCGAGCAGCGGCGGGAAAACCAGGCTCAGCACGAAAGCGAAGGCCGCGGCGAATCCGAGCACCGCGGCGCCGGCCATGCGCGCCCAATCCTGCGGGATGAAAAAGATGCCGAGTCCCGCAGCGGCGAGCAGCGCCATCACCTGGATCGGGCCCCGGCGGCCGACGAACCATCCGGGCCGCAGCGCGACCGCGATCGAGGCCGGGAGTTGCGCGGCGTTAAGGCATAGCAGCGACGGCGCGATAAGCCGCGCGGCGCCGGCGTGATGCAGGTAGTCGGGTAGAAAGGCGTTGGCCCCGAAATAGATCGTTCCCCCGCCGGCCTGGATAAGGCCCAGCCGCCAGGTCAGCCCGCTATGGAAGTCGGGCAGCCATCGCGGCCGCTCCGCAGCCTCGACCGCTCGTAGAGCCGGTGTCAGCCGCCACAGGATCGGCGCCGTAACCAGCGGCACGATGGCCCACAATACCAGCGCAAGCCGCCAGCTCCCGGTCAGCGGCACCGCCAACTGCGTGGTCAGTCCGGCGCCAATCAATTCGCCCATCAAAAGCCCGTTGCTGTAGACCGCCGTCGCCACGCCCACGTGACTCGGCGCCCAATGGTAGACCAGCGCCGGCAGCGCCGGCTGGACGACCGCGACGCTCGCGCCCATCACCAGCGTCATCGCGAACAGCATCGTGAGCGACGGGCCGACGCCGCGGAGCGCCGAACTTGCGCCGAGCAGCACCAGGCCGAGGATGACGGTGCGGCGCGCGTCGAACCGCGAGATGATCATCGATCCGAGCGTGGCCGCGGCGGCCAGCAGCAGCACCGGCAATCCGAGCAGCGCCGCGACCGCGGTCTCATCCAGCGGCAAGTCGCGATGGATAAGCGGGAGCAGCGGCGGGATGGCGAGCAGCGTAATGCGCAGGTCGACGCCGGCGAGCCACAGCAGAGCCAGTCGAAGCCAGGGGGTTCGATTCATGCGCGCGCCAACCGGCGGCCGTTGCGCAAGGCCGCCATACCCAAGGGCTGGCAAGATATCCGAGCGGCGACGGTATCGAAAGAGCGGAATCCCTCGGAACCGCACGTTCCAACCCCTCGCGACTCGGACGAATACGCCTTCAGAGATTTACGTCAGTTATGGCAACTCGGACGACGTGGATGGCTCTTATTTACTGGTTTCTCGCATTGCGCCATAAAATTAGCTATAAATGCCCAAACTGGACATAGAATCACGAGAGCTAATCTACGGAGACTATTTGGATGCGAGGTCGTGGCACGCCGCTAATTTTAATCGTTCGGTCCGTTCGCTTCACTCGCGTTATAGCGTCGATCGCGGCCTTGGCAATAGCTCTGCTCCCCGCAATCCCCGCCTTCGCCGGAGATTGCTCGAGCGTTGGCGCCGCCGGTGCCGACGCCTCTCAAACCGCGTTCTCAAATGACCAGACGAGCCTGCTCGACGACGTCGGCGTCCGCGCCGGCCGCGCGCACGCGGTCAAGCAGGTGTCAGTCGTCCCGGCGACAGGCCCGGCCGGCACGAGTGCGCAGCACGAGGAATCGCTAAATCGCCCGGCGCTGAAGCCCCGGATGCTCGAGCGCGGGCCACTGACCTTCGTCGAAAATCGCGGGCAGTTCGATCCGCGGGACAAGTTCTCCGCGCGGCGCGGCGACGACACTATCCAATTAACCAACGACAGCATCGTCTTCGGCCTCGCTCGCACGCACGCTGAGGCCCGCACTCCAGCCGAGAAGGGTCCCGCCGGCAAAGGTCCGGCGGGTATCGCGAACGTGTCCGGGACGCGGCTGCCTCCACCGATGGATCACCTCAGTTTCTCGGAAAAGATAGCCGGCGCAAACCCCGCGCTCACGATCCAGCCGCAGGTTGAGCAGCCGGGCAGATACAACTACCTGCTGGGCTCGGATCGCTCGCTATGGCGCACGCACGTGAAGGGCTACGCGCTGGTGACGTATCGCGACGCCTGGCGCGGGGTCGACCTGCGGCTGTATGGGCAGGGCCGCGACCTCGAGCACGTGTTCGTGGTCAAGCCCGGCGGGGACCCGAACTCGATTCGGATGGATCTGAGCGGCATCGAGGGGCTGAAGGTCACCGCCGACGGCTCGCTCGCGATCGACACGGCTTTCGGACAACTGAGCCAGCGTAAGCCGATCGCCTACCAGACGATCAATGGCAAACGCGCGGAAGTTCCCGTGCGCGTGAAGGTCGCCGGCAACAGCTATGCCTTCGCCGTCGGTAAGTACGATAGCCGCAGTCCGCTGGTGATCGATCCAGTGCTGCTCTACTCGACCTACCTGGGCGGCATCCATGACGACGACGGCCAGGCGATAACGACGGACGCGGCAGGCAATGCCTACGTGTTGGGGCTCACCGCTTCGCAGAACTTTCCGATCACCGCCAATGCGTACCAGACGGTTCGCAGTAACCTCGGAACTTACACGTACGACGTCTTCGTGACCAAGATCAGCCCCAGCGGAGTCTTGCTCTATTCGACCTTTATCGGTGGAACCGGGAACGATTACGCGTTCAGCATCCAGGTTGACCCGTTGGGGTACGCCTACTTCGTCGGGCAGACGCAATCGACGGACTACCCGACCACCCCGGGGGCATATTCGACCGTGGACAATAATTGCGTTGAGGGGCTGGTGACCAAGCTAAGCCCCGACGGCTCGAGCCTGGTCTATTCGACCTACATCGGCGGCAGCAACAAAATCGGATGCGGCGGCGAATTCGGCGACAACCTGGTTGAAGGCCTGGCGCTCGACAGCAGCGGTGACGCTTTCATCGCCGGCGCCACCGGCTCGCCGGATTTTCCGGTCACCCCCGGCGCCTACCAGACGAAGTATCCTGGCGGATCCAATCCGACTGAGACATTCCTGGCCGGCTTCGCGGCGGAACTCTCCCCCAACGGGGCACACCTGCTCTACTCGACGTTCCTCGGGAGCATCGGCGCCAACATCGGGAACAACGGGGTGACGCTGGCGAAGAGCGTCGCTCTCGATTCCGCCGGCAATGCCTACGTGGCCGGCCTGTCCAACAGCATACCCACCACTCCCGGAGCTTATCAGACCACCTCGCTCGGCGACTTCGACGCTTTCGTGGTGAAATTGAATCCAACCGGCAGCAATGCGAAGTGCGCGACCCTGCTGGGCGGCAGCGGTCACGATGAAGGTTTGGATATCCTGCTCGATTCAAGCAACAACATTTACCTGGCCGGGCGAACCGACTCGGCCGATTTCCCGACCACGACAGGCGCTTACGCGACCACGGCGCCCGGCGGCTCGCAGGTCTTTGTGGCCCAGCTTACTCCTGATTGCGGCACGCTCGACTGGGCGAGCGTGGTCGAGCCGTTTCAGCCCAACCCCGGTAACCTGGGACAGTTCTTCGACCTCGGGGGCATCGGGTTCGCGAGGGACCCCTCCTCGGGCGATCTGTTTGTCGCCTCGGACACGGCCGACCAGCATCTCGCGACGACCTCCGATGCGGCGCAGAAGAGCTTCGGCGGCGGCACTTATGACGGATTCCTGATGAAGCTCGATCCAACTGCCTCCAACCTGCTCTATGCCACATATTTCGGTGGCACCGGCGACGACGGAGTCAACGCGATCGCGCTCGATAGTCAAGGTAACGTGTTCATGACCGGCGCGACGACCTCGTCCACCGGTTTTCCGCTCACGCCCGATGCGTTCCAGTCGACCTTCGGCGGCACCACCGGCCAGGCCGTCGACGGCCATGACGCCTTCTTCGCCGCGCTCGGCACCGGCAGGATTGGTTCGATCTATCCGACTTCGGGCGGCAATACCGGCTCGGTGACGCTGAAGATCACTGCCAGCAACTTGCAAACGGGCGCGACCGCCATGCTGGTCAACGGCGCGCAGCAGATCCAATCCGAACTGGCTCAATTGCGGCCCGACGGCAACGAGATGAACGCGATCTTCGAGCTCGGAGGGGCGGCGCCCGGCGCGTATGACGTGGTGGTGACCAATCCGGACAGCAGCACGCTGCGGATGCCGGCCGCGTTCAACGTGGTTGCGGGCGGCGCGCCAAACGTCTGGGTCAACATCTCGGGCCGGTCGGCAATCCGCATCGGGACGCCGACGAACTTCTCCATCACGTATGGCAACTCGGGCAACGTCGACGCTTATGCGGTCAACGTGTTCCTGTCCTTTCCCGCGGACGTAAGCTACACCGAAATCGCCAAATTCATCGCGGGCGCCCATGCTCCGGGTCAGTCACCGCCCGATACGACCGGCTTGCCGACGACTTATACCGACTCCGCCACCGGCATCACCTATCTGGAACTGATGCTTCCGGTGGTTACCGCGGGCGGCTCGGGCGCGATTCCAGTTCAGATAACAACCTCGACTACGAACAGTTTTGAACTTCAAGCATTCACATACCCGGTCTCTTTCGACTCCTATGCGACCCTGCTGGCGGCAGCGGCCGGCACGCTCAAGAATCCGCAGACCGTACAGATGTCCAGCGCTCTCGATGCGGCGTTCGGCGTTCCCGTGGACGCCGCTGGCGGCGGTGGTGGCGGAGGCGGCGGCGGGTGCGTGAGCCTCAATCCTGCCAAGGCGGCCGCCTGCCTCCAGGACACGATTAACCTCGCATTGACGTTGGCGGGTATCAGCGGCGCTACGAATTGCATCGGCGTCGGAGTGCCCGCCGCGTTGGGACTGGTCGCGAATGCGGTTTCCGTCGGGATGGGCGGACCGCTCAGCGCATCCCAGGCGGGCCTCACCATGACGCAGGTATGGAGCCAGGTCGGAACGGCGATCGCGGCCTGTGCTGGAATCCTCGTGCCGGAAGCGGCGCTCGCGCTAGGCGCTTTGCAAGCCCTGCTCCAACTGCCGCAACTCTTCGCCGACTGCAGTCAGATAGCGCAGCCATGTCCACAGCCGCCGAATCCCATCCAACCGGTTGGCGCGCTCGACCCCAACGACAAGACCGGACCGCAGGGAGCGCTGAAAGCTCGATGGGTGCTCGGCAGCCAGCCACTCAGCTACACGGTCTCATTCGAGAACGACCCCGCAAAGGCCACGGCCCCCGCCCAGCAAGTCGTAATCACTGACCAACTCAACCCAGCCAAATTCAACCTCAACACCGTGCGACTCGGAGCGATGGGCTTTGGCAACACTGTGGTGACGCCGCCTCCGGGATTGAACAATTACAGCGCCACCGTCGACATGGGAACGGTTGGAGACATCGCCGACCTCGAGGTCAGCATTCAGGGCAGCCTCGACACCGCCACCGGCCTGCTCAAGTGGACCTTCAGGTCGATCGACGCCTCGACCGGAGAGCCGGTACCGCCGAGTGATCCGACTGCGGGCTTTCTGCCGCCCAATACGGCTGGCGTCGCGCCGGCGGGCACAGGCAGCGTGGTGTTCTCGGTGATGCCGAAGCATGTGCTTGCCAACGGCAGCAAGGTAGCCAACCAGGCCTCGGTGGTGTTCGACACCAATAAGCCCATCGCGACCCCGATCTGGCGCAACACGATCGCCCAGCCGGTTGCGGGAGCGCTCTCGTTCTCGCCCCGCCCGCTCAACTTCGGAAATCGCCCGGTGTTCGGAACCTCCGGCCCTTCGCCGATCGAAACGGTCATACTCGGCAACCCGAGCGGCGTGCCGATCCTGGTGGGCAATATCACGACGAGCTCGAATTTCCAGATCGTCAATCCGCATGCCTGCGCGACAATGCTGAGCCCGGGCCAGAACTGTGCGCTCAGGATAAAGTTCGCTCCCGACGCGGTCGGCCCGTACAGGGGTATGCTTACGATCACGGACAATTCGACCAGCTCTCCGCAGACCATCGCACTTGTCGGCGTCGGCGTGCCGGGCACGCTGTCCTTTGCGCCCACCCCGCTGAGCTTCGGCAAAATCAAAGTCGGCGCGGCCAGCGCGCCCAAGCCGCTGAAAATGACCAACGTCACCGGCGCCATCGCGTCGGTGATGAGCGTCGTGGCGTCTTCGACGGCCTTCGTGACCAGCAACGACCAATGCAGCGGCAAGACGCTGACGCCCGACCAGCACTGCACGGTGGACGTCGCTTTCAAACCGGCGGCCCCTGGCAAAGTGACTGCCAGCCTGACGGTCACAACCGATTCGGCCAAGGCTCAGAAGGTCGAACTGTCGGGTAACGGAGTACCCTAGTGCGCTGTGCCGCAAATAGTCTTCTCAATGCCGGCTGGTCGGAAAGCGTTGATTCTTAGTGAAGCCAAAATAGCCGACGAGCCGGCCAAAATCGTGAAGTTAGACGGCTGAGCCTTCGCAAGTCGCGGCGCGATCAGGCCGGATTGCACATCTGCCGCGCATTCTGATGTCGCTTTAGGCACCGTAAGCCGAATCGGTGATGAGAAACTCGGACGATTGGCTGACGTCCGATCAGACCGTTGCGGGCATGACCCTTGCTCAACCGAGTTGATCCCGCGAAGGTCGTCGAATGACCTTTCGCGATAACTTCAACCTCGGAGGACATGATATTGAGCGGAAGTGCGGGGCGTCTTCAGGCGATAGAGGCTGTCACTACCTATCGTCCGATTTCAGAGCCACTATCGTTCTCGAAGCTCTCGGCAACCGAGTACTTCGGCGCGAACGTCTTTAACAAAACGGTGATGAAGGCGCGATTGCCCAAGCCCGTTTTCAAGTCGCTGCTGAAAACCATCGAGACCGGATCGACTCTGGACCCCTCGGTTGCGGACGCCGTCGCGGCGGCGATGAAGGACTGGGCGATTGAAAAAGGCGCCACTCACTACGCGCACGTTTTTTATCCTCTGACCGGATTCACGGCCGAGAAACACGATAGCTTTCTTTCACCCGACAGCGACGGCGGCGCGCTCGCCGAATTCTCCGGCAAGACGCTCACCCAAGGTGAACCGGACGCCTCAAGCTTCCCCAACGGCGGCATCCGCAACACGTTCGAGGCTCGCGGCTACACCATGTGGGACGTGACGAGTCCCGCCTACATCCTGGAGAACCCGAACGGAACGACGCTGTGTATTCCTACCGCCTTCGTGTCGTGGACCGGCGAGGCGCTCGACAAGAAGACGCCGCTCCTGCGCTCGATGCAGGTGCTGAACAAGCATGCTCAGCGAATCCTGAAGCTGTTTGGTCATCAGAATCCAGCGACGGTGGTCTCGTATGCAGGGGCCGAGCAGGAATACTTTTTGATCGATCGGCACTTCTATTTCTCGCGCCCGGACCTGTTGGGAACCGGCAGGACGCTGTTCGGAGCGCTGCCGCCCAAGGGCCAGGAGTTCGAGGATCATTACTTCGGCGCGATTCCGGAACGGGTGCTCGCCTTCATGCTCGAAAGCGAGCGCGAGCTTTTCAAGCTCGGAATCCCGGCCAAGACGCGTCACAACGAGGTGGCGCCCGGCCAGTTCGAGCTCGCACCGGTGTTCGAGAACGGCAATCTCGCGACCGATCATCAGCAGCTTACGATGGTCACGCTGCGGCGCGTGGCCGAGAAGTACGGGATGGTTTGTCTGCTGCACGAGAAGCCTTTCGCCGGGGTCAACGGCTCGGGCAAGCATGTAAATTTCTCGATCGGCAACGCGACCCAGGGTAATCTGCTCGATCCGGGCGACAACCCGCACGCGAACGCGCAGTTCCTGGTCTTTTGTGCGGCGGTCATCCGCGCGGTGCACAGGTGGGCCGGCCTGCTGCGTGCCGTCGTCGCCACCGCCTCCAACGACCATCGTCTCGGCGCCAATGAGGCGCCGCCCGCGATCATCTCGGTCTTCCTCGGCGAACAGCTCGCCGATATCTTCGAGCAGGTGACCAAGGGCGGAGCCAGGAGTTCAAAAAAGCAGGACTCGCTGAAGGTTGGCGTTGACTCGCTGCCCTCCATTCCGAAAGACGCGGGTGACCGGAATCGTACGAGCCCATTCGCATTCACGGGCAACCGCTTCGAGTTCCGCGCGGTCGGATCGGGGCAATCGATCGCGGGACCGATGGTGGCGATGAATACGATCCTGACGGAGTCACTCGACTATATCGCGACCAAGATCGAGAAGGCGGTCGGCGAAGATCCGGCGAAGCTCAATGGCGCGATTCAAGTGGTGCTCGAGGAAATCCTGGCCGAACACGGCAGCATCATCTTCAACGGCGATGGCTACTCTCAAGCCTGGCACAAGGAGGCTGATACGCGCGGGCTGCCTAACCTGCGCTCATGCGTGCAAGCGCTGCCGATGCTCGGCAGTAAGGAAGCCACCGAATTGTTCGAGCATTACGGCGTGCTCACGGCGCGCGAGCTGCACAGCCGCATGGAGGTTTATATCGAACAGTACTGTCTTTCAGTGGGTCTCGAAGCGCGGACCGCGATCGAAATGGCCAAGACCATCATTTTCCCGGCCGCGATCCGTTACCAGGGCGAGTTGGCGTCGACCTGCGCGAATCTGAAGGCGGTCGGCTACGTCTTCGACACCGACACTCTCGACAAAGTCACCGCCCTGGTGAAGGACCTTCAGGATGGAACCGTGAAGCTGGAAACGCTGCTGGCGCACAACGGCGGCCACAGCAAGCTCGACCACGCCAGGCATCTCTGCGACGAGGTGCTCCCTGCGATGGCGGCGGTGCGCAAGACTGCCGACACGCTCGAGGGCATTGTCGCCGACGATTTGTGGCCGCTGGCCACCTATCAGGAGATGCTCTTCATCATGTAGGGCGCGCTCCGACGAACGCGCGGCGCGCGAGTTCGAATGCAATTCACGACGCATCCGGATCGCGTCCAGTGCCGCTCATGAATCGAGATATTTCCGAAAGGTAGACTCGGATGAAGCGTGCCCACGCGGCGTCGGCGCGAGGCGCTTGTTAGCGTGGCGCGGCTGAGGTACTTTCTGGCTCTGCCATCCGCAGTCGCGCCCCGGTAGTGAAAAGGACATCACGGAGGTCTCCGGAACCTCAAGTCCGGGTTCGATTCCCGGCCGGGGCACCACGCCTCGCAGCGGGGGCCGAAATATCGAGAGTTCTTCGGGCCGCTCCGCAGGGCACGGCCTTTTCCGCAGCGATCTCGCGGAGGCGATCGCAATAGACGCGGCACACGGTGGTGTTGGGAAAGACCCGAATAGCGCCTCACCGTGCGGGACTGCGTAGCGCGGCGACCTCATCGGACACTGCGGAATGCGCCAGCGCGGGGAACAGAATCACCGTCAGGATCGCCCCGCCGATCATCGCGGCGCTCTGCGAGCCGGACATAAGCCCGTCCTGGACGCCGATGCTTGTGATGGCCACCACGATCGACAGTTGAGTCCCGCTGTGCAGCGCGAGTGCGAGGCGCTGGTTGCGGGAAAGGTCTAGCCGATAAAGCATTAGCGCCGGCAAGCCGCGAACCGCCAGCATCAACAGCGCATAGGCGGGAACCATCAGCGACACCGAAAGTCCGGAGACCAGCGCGTGGATGTCGAGATTGGATCCGGCTGATACGAAAAAGATCGGCACCGCGAAAGCCGAGCCGAGGCCGTCCAGGCGCGCGCTAAAGATTTCACGCTGACCGCGCGGCAGCGCCGCGCGAACGACGGCACCGGCCACGAACGCGCCAAGAACGAGATCGATCTGCAATTTGTCTGACAGCACCACGAGGAGAATCAGTACGCAGATCGTCAAGCGCATTGGAAAACTGCCCGGACGATCTGTTGGTCTCTTCGACGACGCGTGGGTGTTCCTGGAAGGAGTGACGCGTGTCCTTCCGAGGCATCCGATGGATCTGGCCAAATTGAAAGCTTGGGTGGGCCGCTTAGTTAAACGGAGTCTGCGGACCGATCGACGGCGTCTTCAGTGGCACGGCGGCGCCTATAGCGATTGCGATCGAGTTCCCACCAGGATTCAGATTCGGATTGGCGTCGAGCTTCCGGTTACCTATCATCCAGATATTCCCGGACGGATCGATCTGGCCCGCACCAGCGCCCCGCTCTGGCAGCCAATGTCGATTGGCAGGGCACCTCGCGCCAAGCCGAATTCGAAACCCAGATGTTTCGGTGGCTGTTAGTAGCGTTTCCAAACGGGTAACTAAGTAGCGTTTTACCATGAGAGGTGACTCAGGACACTAGGTTGGCTTAGCCTGTGACGATGGCGCAGCCTTGGCCGTAACCGGGGCCGAGCGTCTGGCAAGACGGTCGCTCAGCCGCCGCGTCAATATGTAGAACACGGGGACGAAGGGAATAGCCGCCAGTGTCGAGGCAAGCATGCCTCCAAACACCACCGTGCCCAGCGATTGTTGACTCGCCGAACCGGCGCCCTCGGCGGTCATCAATGGCACGACGCCGAGGATGAACGCGATCGAGGTCATAACGATGGGACGAAAGCGGCGGCGGGTTGCTTCGATCGCCGCGTCGGTTGCGGACATGCCTTCGACAACCAGTTCGCGGGCGAACTCGACGATGAGGATGGCGTTCTTGGCCGCCAGAGCGATCATCAGCACGAGGCCAATCTGGGTATATAGGTCCGCCGGGAAACGCCGTACGCCAAGTGCGATGACAATTCCCACCAGCGCCATCGGCACGGTCAGAATCACAGCCGCCGGATCGACCCAGCTTTCGTACTGGGCGGCCAATACCAGGAAAACCAGCGTGATCGATAGCGCAAAAATCAGATAGACTTGCTTGCCAACCAGCTTCTCCTGATATGAAAGGCCGGTCCACTCGTAGTCCATGCCCGGCGGCAGGATTCTCTCGGCAAAGTGTTCCATCACGCCCATCGCTTGTCCTGAGCTATAACCGGGATTTGCGATACCCGTGATTGTCGCGGCCGGATACAGATTGTAACGCGTCACCAACTCGCTTCCGAGCGTACGGCGGATATTGAGTACCGCGCCGAGCGGCACCATCTGATCACTTTTGCTCCTGACGTACAGATGGGATATGTCCGGTAGCTCGCGGCGATAGTCCGCTCCAGCCTGCACGCGCACCTGAAAACTCTGGTTGAAGTTGTTGAACAGATTGATGTAGGTCGAGCCCAGGTAGGTCTGGAGAGTCTGGAAAACATCCCTGAGAGTGACGCCAAACGAACTAACCATCGTGCGGTCGATATCTATATACAGTTGCGGGCTGTCGTCGCTGAAAGTGGTAAAGCCGGTGCGCAGGAATCCGCGCTCGTCCTGCGCGACACCCATGATCGATTGCATTGCCTTCTGCAGCTCGCGCAGGCCGAGGTCGCGCCGATCCTCGACCATCATCTGAAATCCGAAAGCGTTGCCCAACCCGGGAATCGGTGACGGCGGAAGCACCGCGAAGCTCGCCGAATGAACCGCGCTGAATTTCCGGCTCAGCTCCGCGATAAGTTTCATCTGGGAAAATCCAGGCGGACGCCTGCCCCAATCGTCGTATACCCCGAACACGGTGATCATGTTGGAGATTTTCGCCCGGTCGAGAGCCGAATATCCGCCGATCGTCACCCACCCCTTGATGCCCGCGGTGCCGGCAAGCACTCTATCGATCGCTCTTCCCACCTCGCGCGCGCGCGGCTGCGATGCCCCCTGAGGAAGCCGCGCCACTACGACGCAGTAGCCCTGATCCTCAAGCGGCAACAGCGTGGTCGGATAGTGCGCGAAAAGGAAGCCGGCGAGGCCGACTACGACGAGGAACACGCAGGCCATGGCGCCGGCGCGATGGGCCATGCGGCTGACCAGCCCGACGTAGAGGTCTTCGACCGCCTGGTAGCCGGTGTTGAAGCCGCGATAGAACCAGTTGATTGGCCGCTCCCGCGACCGCGGCTTCAGGTACATCGCACACTGGGTCGGCTTCAGCGTCAGCGCGTTGAGCGCGCTGATGATCGCGGTCGCCGCGATTACCAGCGCGAACTGGCGGAACATCTGGCCGGTGATCCCGGGCAAAAACGAGGCCGGCAGAAACACCGCGGTCAGCACCAGGGTGATGCCCAGTACGGGGCCGGTCAACTCGCTCATCGCCTTGATCGCCGCGTCCTTGGGCGTTAGCCCCGTTTCGATGTAGTGCGAGGTGTTCTCGACGATCACGATCGCGTCGTCGACCACGATCCCGATCGCCAGAATCAGCGCGAACAGGGTCATCAGATTGACCGTGAAGCCCAACAGCGCCATCGCCGCGAACGCGCCGATGATGGTCACCGGCACCGTGGTCGCCGGCACCAGCATCGCCCGCCAGTTCTGCAGAAACAGCATGATCACGATCAGCACCAGCACCCCGGCTTCGATCAGCGCCTGGTAGACCGCATGGATAGACTGGTTAATAAACGTGGTCGTGTCGTAGAGGGTGGAGTACTTGAGGCCCTCGGGGAACTTCCGGCCCATCTGCGCCATGAGCGCGCGGGTCTGATTCGCGACCTCGAGCGCGTTGGCTGTGGGCAGCGCGTACACTGCGATGTTGGCGGCCTTCTTTTGGTTGAGCGACGAGAAAATAGTGTAGCTCTGCTGGCTCAGGTCGACTTTGGCGATGTCCCTGACGCGCACGAGGGACGCTGTTTCACTCGGCTGAGCGCTGTCGCTTGATTCGGCGGCCAGAGTCGCGGGCGGCACGCTTTTGACCACGATGTTCTCGAACTGTTCGGCCTCGGACAGGCGCCCCAGAGAATTCACCGTGAATTGGAAGAGTTGATTTGGCGGCGCGGGTGGTCCGCCAATCTGCCCCGCGGCCACCTGAATATTCTGCGCCTGGATGGCGCGCTGCACGTCGAGCACGGTCAGGCCGTAGGCTTTGAGCTTGCCGGGGTCGAGCCACACTCGCATGCTGTATGGCCCGGCGCCAAAGATACTCACTTGGCCGACACCTGGCAGGCGCGCCAGCGGATTTTGCAAATTTATGATTGCGTAGTTGGCGAGAAACGTATCGCTGAAGCGGTTGTCGTCGGAATAGAGACTTTCAATCAGCAGAATATTGGTACTGACCTTGCGCACGCTCACTCCCTGAGCGCGCACCTCCGAGGGCAATTGCGGCAGCGCGGCATTGACCGCGTTCTGCACCAAGACCAGTGAAGTGCCAAGGTCGGTGTTGACGGCGAAAGTCACCGTGAGCGTATAGCTGCCGTCGCTGCCGCTGGTCGATTGCATGTAGATCGAATTCTCGACCCCATTCACCGCCTGCTCGATCGGAATTCCAACCGTGTGGGCGACTGTCTCGGCGCTGGCACCGACATACGTGCAGCTCACCTGCAGCGTCGGCGGCACGATTTGCGGATACTGCGCCACCGGCAATGTGTAGAGACACACCGCGCCCAACAAAACGATGACAATCGCGATCACGTTGGCCAGAATCGGCCGTTCGATGAAGAACTTCGACATCGCGGAGAGGAGATGTTACGTAGTTCCGCGTGCCATTCGGAGTTCTGCCGGTTCGGCAGGAAAGCTTTCCGATATGGCACGGCCGTCGCCCGCGCTTCGTGCGACACTTGATACGCAAGTCACTTAATCGCTCCGTTCGCGGATGGCGGTCGTCGGGTCGGGCGCGACAGCCGCGCGCGGCCTGCGCCACTCGGCGAAGCGCTGCATTTCTATGTAGAAAACGGAGACAAATGGAATGGCGACGAGCGTGGACGCAAGCATCCCGCCGAAGACCACCGTGCCCAGCGCCCGTTGGCTGGCTGCTCCGGCACCAGTCGCGGTCAACAGGGGCACCACACCGAGGATGAAGGCGATTGAAGTCATCACGATGGGCCGGAAACGCCGACGCGTCGCCTCGATCGCGGCCTCGACCGCAGGCGTGCCTTCGGATCTGATCTCACGCGCGAACTCGACGATCAGGATCGCGTTTTTGGCCGCCAGCGCGATCATCAGCACCAGGCCAATTTGCGTATACAGATCCGTGGGAAAAGAACGGACGATCAATGCCGCCAGCACCCCTACCAATGCCATCGGCACGGTCAGGATCACCGCCGCCGGGTCGATCCAGCTTTCGTACTGGCCGGCGAGCACAAGGAACACCAAAGTGATCGACAGCGCGAAGATGAAATAAGCCTGACTGCCGATCAACTTTTCCTGATACGACAGTCCGGTCCAATCATAGTCCATCGCCAGCGGCAGGCTCTGCGTCGCGATACGCTCCATCGTGCCAAGCGCCTGTCCCGAACTGAAGCCCGCGGCGGGGCTGCCGACGATCGGCACCGCCGGATACATGTTGTAACGGGTGATCAACTCCGACCCCATCATCCGGCGCACGCTCAGCAAGGCGCCGAGCGGCACCATCTGGCCCGCCCGATTGGCAACATAAAGATTGGAGATATCCTGCAACTCGTTGCGATAATCGGCCCCGGCTTGCACGCGCACCTGGAAGCTCTGATTGAACTTGTTGAACTGGTTTACGTAGGTCGATCCAAGATACGTCTGAAGCGTTTCGAAGATGTCCTTGATCGTCACTCCCAAAGATTCCGCCATCGTCCGATTGATTTCCAGGTCCAACTGCGGACTGGACGCGCTGAAGGTGGTGGTGACGCCGCGCAGACCCGGCTGACGATCGGCCTCACGGATGACCTTCTCCGCCGCCTTATCCAGTTCGCGGAGTCCCGTACCGCCACGGTCTTCAACCATCATCTGAAAGCCGCCGGCCTGTCCCAATCCCGGAATGGGTGGCGGGATGAGCACAGAGCAATCGGCCTTGCGTATCGCGCGCAACCGTGATCTCAGGTCCGACACGATTTTGGACTGCGGCAGGTCGGGCCGCTCGTCCCAAGGCTGGTACATTACATACTCAGTTGCGACGTTGGAAAGATTGGCTGAATCGAGCGCCGAAAATCCACCGCTGGTTACCCAACCCTTCACCCCTGGTGTCTCTTTGAGTATCGAATCGATCGAGTTCGCGACCTCGCGCACGCGGGGCTGCGAGGCGCCAGGAGGCAATCGAGCTACCAGCAAACAATAGCCCTGATCCTCCGTCGGAAGGAACGCTGTCGGATGACGAGCGAAAAGGAGGCCGGCGAGGCCGACTACGACGAGGAACACGCAGGCCATGGCGCCGGCGCGATGGGCCATGCGGCTGACCAGCCCGACGTAGAGGTCTTCGACCGCCTGGTAGCCGGTGTTGAAGCCGCGATAGAACCAGTTGATTGGCCGCTCCCGCGACCGCGGCTTCAGGTACATCGCACACTGGGTCGGCTTCAGCGTCAGCGCGTTGAGCGCGCTGATGATCGCGGTCGCCGCGATTACCAGCGCGAACTGGCGGAACATCTGGCCGGTGATCCCGGGCAAAAACGAGGCCGGCAGAAACACCGCGGTCAGCACCAGGGTGATGCCCAGTACGGGGCCGGTCAACTCGCTCATCGCCTTGATCGCCGCGTCCTTGGGCGTTAGCCCCGTTTCGATGTAGTGCGAGGTGTTCTCGACGATCACGATCGCGTCGTCGACCACGATCCCGATCGCCAGAATCAGCGCGAACAGGGTCATCAGATTGACCGTGAAGCCCAACAGCGCCATCGCCGCGAACGCGCCGATGATGGTCACCGGCACCGTGGTCGCCGGCACCAGCATCGCCCGCCAGTTCTGCAGAAACAGCATGATCACGATCAGCACCAGCACCCCGGCTTCGATCAGCGCCTGGTAGACGCCGTGGATCGAATCCTTGATGAAGGTCGAAGTATCGAGCAGGGCGATGTACTTGAGCCCAGGCGGAAATCTTTTGCTCATCTGACTCATCAGATCGCGCACTTCCTGCGCGACCTTCAGAGCATTCGCACCAGGCAGGGTGTACACATTCATCTGGGCGGCGCGCTTGCCTGAAAGGCCGGAAAAAGTCGAGTAAACTTCCTGGCTCAAGTCGACCTTGGCGATATCTTTGATCCGGACTACCGCCGCAGCCTGGCTTCTTTGAACCGTTTGCGTGGTCTCGCTCTGAACGGTTTCGGGCGGTACGGTTTTGACGATGATGTCTTCGAATTGTTCGACGTTCGATAAGCGGCCGAGCGTCTTGACCGTGAACTGGAATATCTGGTTCGCGGGCACTGGCGGGCCGCCCAATTGGCCGGCCGCAACTTGCACGTTCTGATTCTCGATCGCGTTCTGCACATCGAGCACGGTAAGGCCATAGGCCTTGAGTTTCACCGGGTCCAGCCAGATGCGCATGCTGTATGGTCCAGCGCCAAGCACCTGCACCTGTCCGACTCCGGGCAGGCGTGCGATTGGGCTTTGCAAATTGATAATCGCGTAGTTACTCAGAAACGTCTCGTCGTACTGATTATTCTCCGAGTACAGGCTCGCGATCAAAAGAACGTTGGTGCTGACCTTCTGCACGCTCACGCCTTGCGTCTGTACGGCCTGCGGCAGTTGGGCGATCACGCCGTTGACGGCATTCTGTACCAACGCGATCGCCGCATTGAGGTCGGTGCCAACGGCGAAAGTTACGGTGAGTATGTAGCTGCCGTCGCTGCCACTGGTGGACTGCATATATATCGAGCCCTCGACGCCATTAACGCCCTGCTCGATCGGAATGCCGACGGTGGTCGCCACCACTTGCGCGCTGGCTCCGGGATAGTTCGTACTGACCAGAATGGTCGGCGGAACGATGTCCGGGTACTGCGACACGGGAAGGTTAAAGAGGCAGACCAGGCCCAGCAGAATCGTCACGATCGCGATGACGTTGGCCAGGATCGGACGTTCGATAAAGAATTTGGACACGTGTCCCCGGTTTGCCGATCAGCCGCCCGCGGAATCGGAATCCGGCGGTGCCGGTATCATGGAGCGTTCGGGGCGTACTTCACGCCCTGGAATCGCCTGGAGCAGTCCCTCGGTGATTACCCAGTCTCCGGCAGTGAGTCCTTCCTCGACCACTACCATGTCGCCGATTTGGAAACTGGTTTTCACTCCCTTGCGCTTGACTATATTGTTTTCATCGACCACCAGAACGTATTCGCCCTGTTGATCGAAGCTGAGAGCATCGCCCGGCACCAGCAGACTGTTGCGCTTTTGCTGCGCTTTGATTCGCACCCGGACGAACAGCCCGGGGAGAATGGTGAGGTTGGGATTGGGAAAAACGCCGCGCACTTGCAGCGTTCCGGTGGTCGGCGCGACGCTGATTGAGGCAAAGTCCAGACGTCCGCGATGCGGAAAGCCGCTCTCGTCGGAAAGTCCAAAGTAAACCGGAATGTCCTCCGAGTGTGCCTCGATTTGGCCCGGCGAGGCCCCGGTGCGCCTTATGATTCGCAGCAAGTCGCGCTCGTTTATAGTGAAGTAGACATAGAGTGGATTAATCTGGCTGATCTCGGCCAGCGGAGTCTGTTTGCCGGTCGTGCCGACCAGGTTGCCCGGATTCACCAGATGGCGGCCGATGCGTCCGTCGAATGGAGCCCGCAAGGTCGTGTAGCTCAGATTGAGTTGGGCCAGTTCGAGCTGCGCCTTGGCGGCCAGCAGGTCGGCCTGCGCGGCGTCGCGTTTGTAGTGCCACTGATCGACCTCGGTCTGCGTCGCTGCGTCTTCAGTCAGGAGATGCGAGTAGCGGGCGAACTCGACCCTGGCGTGCCAGAGCGCGGCTTTCTGCGCCGCGATGTTAGCCATCGCCTGTTGCAGTTGCGCCTGGTATTGCTCCTGCTGGATCGTGAACAGGAGCTGGCCCTTCTTCACCAAGGCACCGTCGGTAAAATGAACTTGCTCCAGATAGCCCTCGACCCGTGCCACGAGCGTGACCGAATTGACCGCCGCGGTGTTACCGGTGAAATCAAGGTAATCGGCGACTGCGCGCGCGAGCGGATGCGCGACAGTGACGGGGGGAGGCACCGCGGGCGCTTCCGTGGACTGGCGCCCGCATCCGCTCGCGGCCGCGAGCGCAACCAGCACCGCCAGGCCAACCGCGCCGAGACGCGGAGTCGTGCCGACGCGAGACCGCATTCTTCTCACCACTCCGGCGGCCGCACGGGCGATTCCTGATCGCGCGGCGAGGGCAAACCCGGTGCACGAGGCTGTGTGAGGTCCGGCGTCAACAATCGGCCCCAATTGGTACGCTGCTCCATCTCCTCGCGCGTCGCCGTCGGCACGAAGTCGTGTCCCTCGCGAAGCTGCCATCCGCCGCCCAGCGCGCGATACGTTTCGATCAGCGCAAGCGGCACATCGCCCTCCTCAATGGCCAAGCTGTTCTGCGCCTGGTAGAGGTTCTGCTCCGCGGTCAGAACGGTCGTGAAATCCACGGTTCCTTCACGGTACTGTATCATCGCGATACGCAATGCCCCGTTCGAGGCATCCACGCTTTGCTGAAGGTAGATCGACGCCTGGCGCGAGTTGATAAATCCCGAGATCCCATTTTCGACTTCTTGTTGAGCCTTGAGGACCGTGTTCTGATAGTTAATCAATAGCTCCTGAAACCTGGCGTCCTGCACTCGCACATTGTTGGTGATCTGTCCATAGTTGAGGATATTCCATTGCACTGCGGGTCCTGTCGCATAGTATAGGCTCGCAGGGGTGAACACATTATCCAGTCCACGGCTCACATTGCTGCCGAGCCATCCGACGTTGCCGGTCAGGCTGAACAGCGGATAGAGGTCGGCCTTTGCAAAGCCGATTTGCGCGCATTGCGCGGCCGCCTCGAGTTCCGCTTTGCGCACGTCGGGGCGCCTCCGCAAAAGGTCGACCGGGATGCCCACGGTGACGGTCTCCGGCGCGCTCGGGATAGCTTCGGCGCCGGCCAGCAACTGGTCGATCTGTCCCGGAGGCAGGCCGAGCAGCACGCTCAGGGCGTCTTTGGTCTGGGTTATTTGAATCGTCAGTTGTGGGATGGCCGCCTCGGTCGCGCCCAAGACGTCTTCGGCCTGATATACATCGCGTTTGGTGGCCGTGCCGCCCTCGAATTTCGCGCGCGCGATCCTGAGTGCTACGCGCTGGCGCTGCGTGTTGTCGCGCGCGATCGCGATCTGTCTTTGAGCGGTGCGGAACCGCACGTAGTCGGACGCGACGTCGCCGGTGAGCGAAACCAGTACGTCGTCGTAGTCGGCGACCGAGGCCAAAAAGGCGTCGTCAGCCGACTCGACCGCGCGCCGTAGCTTGCCCCACATGTCGAGTTCCCAAGCGGACTGCGCCGAGAATATGTCCGACCAGTATGTATTGTTACTCAGATTGTACGGCAGCGAGATTGGGAGACGGTTGTAACTAAGCGACGCGCCGGTGCCCTGCTGCTGCGGATATAGCTCTCCGATTGCAACTCCCAGTTGTGCACGCGCCTCCAGCACCCGCACCCCGGCCGTTCGCAAACCGAGGTTCTGCTGATAGGCCCGATTCACCAGCCGCGTCAAAACCGGGTCGTGAAAAACTGTCCACCAGTTGGGGTACTCGCGCTTTGCGCGTAATGCGGGATTGCTCGACTCGATCCAGGTCGAAGCCACCGGCGCCGGCGGGGGTTTGAAGTCCGGCCCGAGCATGCATCCGCTGGCAAGCAACGCGACCGCGGCGATGACTTCCAATCTAGGAATCCGGGCCACTTCCTTTCGAGATGAGTCCCGTCGCCGCTTGGATCCTGGCGCGCCAGCAGTTCACTCCGCCAATTTCAGCCATACCTGGAAACCGCCGTGGTCGGTTCGGCCTACAGTTAAGCCAAACGCCCCCGCCCGGCGCAAGGCCGGGATGCGTACGCGCCGCTTTAGAGGTCCGAACACCGCGCGCGCTTCGCGTAGCCGGCACAAGCGCGACGTCAGCCGCGTTGCGGTCGGAGTGATGTTCGCTTCAACACCCCGTCACCACTGGCTTGGTGGTCTCGTGCAGGTTCGAGTCGGGCTGTCGGATGTCACCGAGCTACATCGACAAAGGCGGCCGTGGAGCACGGGGAGTCCGTTTCAGCTAATCCGGGCTTTTCGCCCGCACGACGGCCGACAAAGGCAGAAACATTGGCTTCGGCGCCGGACCCTCCTCAAGCGCTCCCTCGATCACTTCAAGCCCCCTCGAATCCGTAACGCAAATAGTGGTTCTCCGCGCCCGGCTTCGCGTCGACGACGACTCCGACACAGCCCAACTTCTCGCGAAGTTCAATATTCGTCACGAAAATCCTGCGGGATTTACTGCCCGGATACGCTGAGTCAGACGACCTTATCGCTATGCATCTTTGCGATCTGCGCGGCGCCGTAGCCCAGTTTCGCAAGCACCTCGTCGGTATGCTCCCCCAGTAGCGGGGCGCCGGTTATCTTCGGCGTGAAGTCGGAGAACTTGATGGGGCTGCCCACGGTGAGATATTTGCCGCGCAATTCCTCATCCACCTCGACCACACTGCCGCTCGCACGCAGCGCCGGATCGTTGGCGATTTCCTTCATCGACAGCACCGGTGCGCAGGGCACCTCGAACTTCCGCAGAATTTCCACCGCTTCGTATTTGGTCTTGTCCGCCAGCCATTTCTCGATCTCTGCAAAAATGGCGAAGATGTGCGGCTGCCGCGCACGCGCAGTGGTGTAGGCGGGATCGTTTGCCCATTGCGGCTTGCCGATAGCCTGGCAGGTCGGACCCCAGTTCTGCTCCTGGATCGTGAAATAGATGTATGCGTTGGGATCCGTTTGCCAGCCCTTGCACTTGAGTATCCAGCCCGGCTGCCCGCCGCCACCGGCGTTGCCGCCGCGGGGCACCGTGTCGGTAAACGTTCCGTTCGGGTACTGCGGGTACTCTTCCAGATAGCCCACGTGATCGAGCCGTTCCTGATCACGCAGTTTGACGCGGCACAGATTCAGCACCGCGTCCTGCATAGACACGGCCACCTTCTGGCCTTTGCCGGACTTCTCGCGGCCGAGCAGCGCGGTCAGGATGCCGATCGCCAGATGCATTCCGGTATTGCTGTCGCCCAGCGCCGCCGCGCTGATCGTCGGCGGACCGTCCCAGAACCCCGTGGTCGAGGCGGCGCCGCCGGCGCACTGCGCAACGTTTTCGTAAACCTTGAGGTCCGCGTAGGGCGAGCCTTCGCTGAAGCCCTTGATCGAGCCGAAAATGATCCGTGGGTTGAGTTCTTGAATGCGCTCCCACGTGAAACCCATCCGGTCGAGCGCGCCGGGCGCGAAGTTCTCGACCAGCACGTCGGCCTCGCCAATCAGCCTCTCCATGATCGCTTTGCCTTCGGGCGTCTTGGTGTTCAGCGTCAGTGATTTCTTGTTGCTGTTGAGCATCGTGAAATACAACGCGTCCAGATTGGGAATGTCCCGCAATTGCCGGCGGGTGACGTCTCCAACTCCCGGCCGTTCCACTTTCAGCACCTCCGCGCCGAACCACGCCAGCAACTGCGTGCATGCGGGTCCCGCCTGAACGCCTGTAAAGTCGATAATTTTTATTCCATCGAGAGGCAGTGCCATGCTCAAAAATCCCCTGTTGCTTTTAGTGTGACTGGGACAACGAACTTTTCGGGTTCAGGTTCTGAATATGCCCGCTCTCGGTTCCCGCCTTCGGATCGATCGCGCAATTGATAAGCGCCGGTTTGCCTGAGGCCAGCGCCTCGCCCAGCGCCCGCTTGAGGCTTTCCGCATCCGTCACGTGATGGCCGGTACCGCCGAACGCTTCGATGAGTTTGTCGTAACGCGCCTCTTTCATGAGAATGGTCGGCGCCGGGTCGGCACCTTCGCTGCGGTTGATATCATCGCCGCGGTAGATACCGCCGTTGTTGAAGACCGCGATCACGACCGGCAGCCGGTAACGGCAGATGGTCTCGATCTCCATGCCGCTGAAGCCGAACGCGCTGTCTCCCTCGATGGCAACGACGGGCTTGCCGCTGACCACGGCCGCACCGATCGCGTAACCCATGCCGATGCCCATCACCCCCCAAGTGCCGCTGTCGAGACGTTTGCGCGGTGCGTGCATATCGATGATGTTGCGGGCGAAATCCAACGTGTTGGCGCCTTCGTTGACCACGTAGATGTCCGGTCGGTCGGCGAGCACGTCGCGTATCGCGCGAAGCGAGCTGTAGAAATTCATCGGCACCGGATTGGCATTGAGACGCACCTGCATGCGTTCGACATTTTGCGCCTTGTGTTTGGCGATCGCTTCGAGCCAGGCGGCGCCGGGCTTGATTTGCCCAGGCTTGGTCGCCTCGAGCAGACACGCCATCGCGGAGCCGATATCGGCAACGATCGGTGCGGCGACCGGGCGGTTGCTGTCGATTTCCGTCGGCGCGATGTCGACCTGCACGAATTTCGCCGTCGGAGACCATTGCGGACCTTTGCCGTGCGCGAGAAGCCAGTTCAGACGCGCTCCGATCAGCATCACTATATCGGCCTGGCCTAGAACAAATGAGCGCGCCGCCGCCGCTGATTGCGGATGGTTGTCAGGCAGCAGGCCTTTGGCCATCGACATGGGCAGAAACGGAATGCCCGTCGTTTCGATCCACCTTCGAATATCCTTGTCCGCCTGCGCGTAAGCCGCGCCCTTGCCTAGAATGATCAGCGGGCGCTCGGCCCCAGCCAGCACGCTGACCGCGCGCTCGACTGACTCGGGAGACGGGATGTGCCGCGGAGCCGGGTCCACCACCTCCACCAGCGATCGTGCGGCCGCGTCGGCGTCCAGAGCCGCACTCAGCGCGTCAGCGGTCAGATCGAGATAGACGCCGCCCGGTCGCCCAGATAGTGCGGCGTGAATCGCACGCGCGACGCCGGTTCCTATGTCTTGAGGGCGATTGACGCGAAACGCCGCTTTTGTGTACGGCTTTGCCGCGTTCATCTGATCCAGTTCTTCATAGTCGCCTTGCTGGAGATCGACGATCGCGCGGTCGCTGGACCCGCTGATTTGGATCATCGGGAAGCCGTTGATGGTCGCGTTCGCGAGCGCCACCAAACCGTTCAAAAAGCCGGGCGCGGACACCGTCAGGCAGATCCCGGGCTTTTTGGTAAGATAGCCGGCGATCGCGGCTGCGTGGCCGGCCGACTGTTCATGGCGGAAGCCGAAGTAACGCAGGCCTTCCGCCTGCGCCAGGCGGGCCAGGTCCGTTATCGGGATTCCGGCCACGCCGTAGATGGTGTCGATCCGGTTAAGCTTCAACGCGTCCACCACAAGGTGGAACCCGTCGGTGATGGCCGATGGGGCCATGTCTTTCCCCCCCTCTGCTTTCCCTATTTCTCCGTTGGTTCGAACAGCGCCGCAACGTCGCGCCGAACGATCTTGCCCATCGCGTTCCTCGGCAGCGCGGACACGATTCGGATCTCCTTGGGAACCTTAAAGTCAGCCAGCCGCCCGCGGCAAAATGCCTGAAGCTGACTCGGATCGGTCTGCCCCTTGAGCACAACCGCCGCCCAAACCGCCTCGCCGTACTTCGCATCCGGCACTCCAAACACCGAGGCCTCGGCCACTGCCGGATCTGCCTCCAGGGTTTGCTCGATCTCGGTGGGCGAGATCTTCTCTCCCCCGCGATTGATCAGGTCCTTGATGCGCCCGGTTATCGTGAGATAGCCGTCATCATCGAGGATACCGATGTCGCCGGTGCGAAAGCATCCATCGACGAAGGACGCTGCGTTCGCTTCCGGATTGTTGAGGTACCCGCTCATCACGTTGGGCCCGCTCACCACTACCTCACCGGGCGCATTCGCGGGCAGGTGCTTGCCTGCACCGTCTATTATCGCAATCCCGACTTCGGTGCCGAACCCCACCGTACCGGGCTTGTGTGGGCGTGGCGGCAACGGATTGGAAGCCACCTGATGAGACGCTTCGGTCATCCCGTACGCCTCGATTACCGGTGCACCAAAGCGGCTTTCCATGTTGCCGAGCACTGCCGGAGCAAGCGGCGCCGAACAGGACCGAATGAAACGCGGCCCGCCGCTCGGCGCGCCGTCACTGTCCGCCCTCATTAGAAGAATTTGATGGATCGTCGGCACCGCCGTGTACCAGGTCGCGCGATGCTCCAGAAACATCCCCCAGAAAGCGGAGGCCGAGAAGCGCGGTGGTACTATCAGGGTTCCTCCCGAGACCAGCGTCGACAAAGCGGCACCAATCAATCCGTGCCCGTGAAACAGGGGCATAACCAGGAGGCTGCGGTCCGCAGCCGTCAGGCCATATTGCGCGGCGGTGTGAAGCGCGGACGAGAGCACGTTGGCGTGCGTCAGCGGTACTACTTTCGCACGGCCCGTAGTCCCGCTGGTATGCATGAACAGAGCGATGTCGCTTGGATCGGGCAGCGCGTCGCTACCGGGCGACTGGCGAGGCACTCCCGCCAGAGTGACTCTTCCCGATGAGTCCACGGCCGGCTCCCATAGCGGCACCTCAACAGCGGCGGCAACGTCCTTGGCCAGCGGATTGTCGCCCTCCGCGATGATCGCACGAGCTTGGCAGTCCTCGAGTGAAAATCGCAACTCGTCGCGTTTGCAGGCGGGATTGAGTGGCGCTGCCACCAGGCGGGCACGGGTCAGAGCCAGAAACAGGGCCAGAAATTCCAATCCATTGGCCAGGGACATCGCCACACAGTCCCCCGGCTTGAGCCCGGAACTGGAGAACTGCCGACTGAGTCGTTCGATTTCGCCGGACAAACCTCGATAGCTGATCGCTACTGAAGGAAGTGTCGAAACTATCGCGCGCTCGACCGCGTTCGGATCCTCGAACAGTTCTGCCAAACTATTTCGCTGCATAACGCGCTAAATTGGCTCGATGCTTGCCCTGCACTTTATGCATCGGCGCCCCGGCCCGTCAAAGACTGCCTCGCGACGCCTCAATCCCGGCTACCATCCGCGCGATGTTGCCAGCGGCGAGCGAGACAATTGCCAAGGCGGTCCGTTCGGTGTTCTAATGGACCGCGTCGCTCGTCAGGAGCACTTTGAGAGGGACGGATGCCTCGCGGTGAAAGACGTGCTGAGCGCGTCTGCACTTGCGGCCTCTCGGCAGTTTGCTCCAGCGGTTTAGCTACGCACATTTAATCCGAAGCGGCGTCCGGTGTTGGCACACAGAGTGAAATTGTCTATCGGATAATCGGCTCAGTAGCCAATACCAGTAAGCGATGTTACCCTGCCCTTCGCCCGTCCCCCGTTGGCCTAACCTGCGACGATTGCCCGTTCTCGACGCTGCCGCCGATTGGAGAGCCGAACCTTCCGAGCGTTGAACGGCGCAATTGAACTCGAACCCATCTTCGGTCAGGAGCACCGGAAACGATGCCACAGTTTTCGCTACGCCATCCGCACATGATCATCGTTGCGGCTCTGTTGATCACTATCCTGGGCGTGATGGCGTTCGCGCAGATGCCGGTCGACGTCTTCCCCCGCCTCTATATAAAAGCCGCGGTGGTGGCGACATTTTATCCTGGATTCGCGCCGCTCGCGATGGAGCAGGATATTACCAGCCGTTACGAGCGGTTCTTTACTCTGGGCAACGGAATCGAGCACATCGAGTCCCGCTCAATTCCGGGGGTCAGTGCGATCACCGTATATTTCCATCCCGACGTCAACATCGGTGTGGGAGCGGCCAACCTGGCCACGCTGGCGATGGGTGACCTGGGTCTGATGCCGCCGGGCACACTGCCGCCGCTGGTGCTGGAGTACAACGCTTCGTCTTCGATTCCGGTGATCCTCGTCACGATCGCAGGGCCCTATGGCGAAACCGAGTTGCAGAACGAAGGACGCTACAATGTGCGCAATTTCATTGCCACTGTCGAAGGAGCGTCGGTGCCATATCCGTTTGGTGGCAAGATCCGCCAGATCATGGCTTACGTGGACCGACAGAAACTGCAGGCTCAGGGAATCACCCTGGACGACGCCGTAAACGCGATCAACGCGACCAATCAGATACTCCCTTCCGGAGACGCGAAGATCGGTCCGTACGACTGGTACATTTATTCGAACGCGCAGATTCCGACCCCCGACGCGCTCAATCACGTGCCAATCAAGATCGGTCCGAGCCAGGCTCCGATGTTCTTCGGAGATATTGGCAACGCGGAGAACGCGGCGGCGATCCAGTACAACCAGGTGCTGATCGACGGCAAACCTTCCGTGTATATCCCCATCTTCAAGCAGACCGGAGCCAATACTTTGGACGTCATCAACGGCGTCAAGCGTGCGGTCAAAGAAGTCACGGGGTTGCCGGCCAATATGAAGGTGGAAACGCTTTTCAGCCAGGAGGGAACCATCCTGGACGCGGTGCATGCGCTGGAACATGAGGCCGCGTCAGGCGCATTGCTGGCTTCGCTGATGATCCTGATCTTTCTCGGAAGCTTCCGCTCCACGGTCGCTATTTTCCTGTCGATACCGCTGTCGATTCTGGTCGGTGTGGTCGGTCTGTCGCTGTCCGGTCAGACGATTAATCTGATGACGCTCGGCGGGTTCACGCTGGCCATCGGTCGCCTGATTGATGACTCGACCGTGGTGCTGGAGAACATCAACCGCCACCTGGCGATGGGCAAAGAGCCTCAACGCGCGGCGGCCGAAGGGGCCGGAGAAGTGACCTACGCGGTGCTTGCTTCGACGATCAGCACCATCGTGGTTTTCCTGCCGGTGGTCTTCCTCTACGGGGTGAGTAAACGGCTTTTCAGCGCCCTGGCGTTGGCGGTGTTTTTTTCGATGGCGGCGTCCTACGTGGTTTCGATGTCGATTATTCCGATTTACTGCGCGCGCCTGCTTGATCCCGAAGAAGCCCGGCAAGCTGTCGAACGCGAAGAGACCGGCATCGACAATCGACGCGGCCCGCTAGCGGCTTTCGACCGCGGTTACGACCGGTTTGCCAAGCGCTTTGCCCGATTGCTCGACCGGACAATGGATCACAAGTTCCTGGTAATCGGCGGAGCGCTCGCTGTATTTGTCGTGTCGATGTTCGTCTTCCCGCTGCTTGGAACCAGACTGTTCCCCGAGACCGACGCCGGCAAGTTCGTGATCAATATCACGACGCCGGTCGGCACCCGGCTGGAACTCACCTCAGCGGCGGCAAGCCGAATCAACGCGATCATTCATCAAATCGTACCTCCGCATGATTTAAAGAACGTGATCGCCAATCTGGGCGTGGTGCCCAATATCTCGGCGCTCTACACGCCAAATTCCGGCGAAGACACCGGGCAGATAATGGTGGCGTTACGCAACGGCCATACGCGTTCCGCCGCGTACTACGAGGAGGCCATCCGCGTCACCCTCGCCCGTGAGCTTCCGAACGTAAAAACGTTTTTCAGTTCGGGCAGCATTATCGATGCGGTGATCGACTTCGGGGCGCTCGCGCCGATCGACATACAGCTCAGTGCGCCCATCAGCGAAGACTTCTCGACCATGTTCGGGTTTGCACGCCAAATCGAAAGACGCCTCGGATCCGTGTCCGAGGTCGGCCAGGTCGTGATCAAACAGGTGGCCGACTATCCCACTCTGAAGATCAACGTGGATCGGACCAAGGCGGCGCGCCTGGGCATAACGGAACGCTCCGTGATCACCAACTTGATCACCGCGATTGACAGCAACAACATGATCAAGCCGTCGATCTGGATCGATCCGCGCAACGGCGACGACTACTACCTCAGCGCTCAGTATCCCGAGAAAAACATTGATTCGTTCAACACCCTCCTTGATATTCCAGTCGGCACGCGCCTCGGTTCGAATTATCACGACTACAACTATAATGATCCTCGTTCACGACTGGACACGGGCTTCGGACACGAACAGTCTATCCTGCTCGGAGACGTGGCCACCGTGCAGCAGACGCGCTATCCCTCCGAGGCCGATCACTACAATATCCAGCGCGTCGTGGACTTGCTGATCTCGCCTCGCACGAGCGATCTTGGCGGCACCTTGGATGCCGTGAAGCGGGGGCTTAAGGGCTTGCAGCCGCCTCGCAACGTCAAAGTGTATTTCCGCGGGTCGGTCGTCAATATGCAGAAGACCTTCAAGAGCATGGAGGCCGGGTTTTTGCTGGCGGTCGTCGTGGTCTATCTGGTTGGCGTAGCGCAGAGCAGCTCGTGGCTCGATCCTTTGATTTTTCTCTTTTCGGTACCGATGGGACTGATTGGGGTAGCTTGGATGCTCTGGGCCACCCACACCACCATCAATATCGAATCCATGATGGGCGTTATCGTGATGATCGGGATCGTGGTTTCCAACGCGATTCTGCTGATCGACTTCGCCAACGAGCGCCGGCTCGAGGGCCATGACCTGCGCGCAGCCGCGGTCGATGCGGCGCGGATTCGGATGCGGCCAATTCTGATGACTTCGCTGGCCACTATCGCTGGTCTGGCGCCGCTGGCTTTGAAGCTTGAGGCCGGCTCGGCAGCTTCCGCTCCGCTCGCCCTCTCGGTGATCGGCGGACTTACGGTCTCGCTTGTGATGACGCTTTTTTTGGTCCCGAGCTTATGGGAATTCTTCTACTCATTTCAGCAGCCGCCGGCAGCCCCACAGCAGGGTGCGGACTTGCTATGACAGTGCGGCGAGTTCGCGCGTCATTTCCCAACTCCTGCAATATAAGAGGTGGGGCGGTAGGCATCGGCAGATTGACCGGGTTTGTATTCCTTTGCCTTGGGCTTCTTGTCTTTGGATGCGCTAAGCAACCCGAAGCCGGACCGCGGGTCGAACCGACGGTCAGCGTGATACATCCAGAGCGCGGCCCCATGGCGATTAGCGTCGAGCTCCCAGGCGATCTGGTGGGTTTCTACGAGGCCGCACTGCACGCAAAGGTGACCGGGTATTTAAAGGCGATTGCGGTCGACAAGGGCGACAGGGTAAAGAGCGGGCAGACTTTGGCTTTGATCGAGGTGCCCGAACTTCATTCGAACCTGGAACATGCGCAAGCCACACTGGCTATTGACAAGATTACCTACGAACGCTTGAGGCGCGTACAGATCGCGGATTCACGGCTGATCGCTCAAGAAGATGTTGACATCGCGAACGCGAAATACCAGCAGGCTCAGGCTTCCGTGCGTACCCTGGAAACCATGGTTGGCTATACGCGTATCGTTGCGCCGTTCGACGGAATCGTTACCGGGCGCTTTGCCGACCCCGGTGCGCTTGTTCGTGCGGGCGGCGGGGACATCGGCGTAAACGAGAGTTCGGCCTTGATATCTCCAGGCGCCACTGAAGGCGCTGGAGGCCATCGCGCCGGTGGCGGGCCTCTTTTGACCGTGGCCAAGGTGGACAAGTTGCGGGTATATGTTTACGTGCCGGGGCGATCGTGTCGTTACATCCGACGGGGCACTCGCGCCGCGCTGACGTTCGACGAGATGCCTGGACGGCTTGTCACGGGTTCGGTGACGCGTTACGCCGGCGCGCTTGACCTTACCACCCGCACCATGCTGACCGAGATCGACATCGATAATTCGGCTGGCGACCTCTATCCGAGGATGTACGCGCGCGTGAAGCTCTTTCTGGTCTCGCATCCCGATGCGCTGCGCCTGCCAATTGCCGCAGTGGACAGACAAGGTGGGACAGCATCGGTCTTCCTGGTGAAAGACGGCCGACTGATTCAAACGCGCATTTCAACCGGTATCGATAGCAGTAACTATATCGAAGTCACCTCCGGCCTCACCACCAAAGATCTGGTCGTGTCAGCTTTCAGCAGCGATTTGGCGAACGGTAGAAAGGTACGGTATGTGATCGCGAAAAGCCCCCCGACTGAGGCGAGCGCTAATTAGCTTCGCGGCGGGAGTTGCTCATGGCGGATTGCCGGTCTCTAACGGCAATCCCTCCGCCTTCCATTCAGGGCAGCCGTCCTGCAGGCGCATCGCCTTGAAGCCGCGCCGGCGCAGGATTTCAACGGCCTCGTAGGACATCAGGCAATAGGGTCCTCGGCAGTATGCGACTATCTCCTTGTCGCGCGGCAGCTTGCTCAGCCGGCGCTTAAGCTCCTCCGTCGGAACATTGATGGCGCCGGGCAGATGGCCGGCGATGAATTCCTCGGCGGGCCGTACATCGATTATTGTAACCGTATCGTTTTCGATCCGGCGGCGAAGCTCTTCGCGGGAGACCGGCTCCAAATGGTCGCGTGCGCGGAAGTATTTTTCGGCGATTGCGGACATCTGCGCAAGGTTGTGCTCAGCAATCTGCCGCAATGTCGCAAGCATCCCGACCACCGCTTCGTCGCTTAGCCGATAGAAGACGCGCTGGCCATCCTTGCGCGAGGTGACCAAGCCGGCGCGTTGCAAGCGCTGAAGGTGCTGGGAGGTATTGCCGAGCTTGAGTCCGGCAGCCCCGGACAGCGTCTCGACGCTGCGTTCGCCCTGGGCGAGGATCGTCAGCAGGAGCAGGCGATAAGGCTGTCCAAGCGCGCGCGCGACAGTGGCCAGCTGCTCGAGCACAAGAAGCTCGGGGCGCGGGCTTGCATTGCCGCCGAAATTAATTATCATATTCCATAGATTATTGGAATATATTCTGTGCGTCAACCCGCGGCCCGCCCGCTTACTCGGCCGCGCGCGCAAGGAGCGCCCGATGGAAAAAGCCCTGCACAAACCGCGACCGCCGGAGTTGGCTTGCGTAAACGCGCGTGACAGTAGTGATTGACAAAGCGGCGCTCACGCTTACAACCGGCGCGGCGCCGGCAGGAGGCTGGGGCAGGTGAATTTCAAGCTTTCCCGCAGGTGGATGATCGCGGTCGGTGCCCTGCTAGGGGTCGTCATTTTATTCTACCTGCACTCGGCCGGGCTCATCAGGCCCGGATTGTTGCCGCCGTCCGCATCGTCAGGACCCGATGCGCGCTTGGCTCAGGTCACCGCAATGACGGTTCCAATAGAAGCGCAGGTCGTCGGCAGCATCGAGTCGCGGACGCCGGTGGAGGTGTCGAGCAATGTGGCGGCACGCGTGCGTGCCGTGCACGTGCGCGCCGGGCAGCGCATTACAGCGGGGGAGATTCTGGTCGAAATGGATCCCTCGAACCTTGACGCCGGAGTCGCGCAGGCGCGCGGCGCGGTGGCCGCCGCGCAGGCCGAGGTCGCGAAGAGCGCGGCCGATTGGCGACGATTCTCAGCGCTGTACTCCCGCGGCTCCGCGACCGCGCAGGAACGCGATGCGGCCGAGGCGGCCTATCGCAGCGCGCGCGCTCATGCGCGGCAGGCCGAAGCGGCGGTCGCCGCTGGAAAATCGGCGTTGGCGTACGCGACCGTCCGATCTCCGATGGATGGAGTGGTGGTGGACCGCATGGCGGAGCCAGGCGACATGGCGATGCCGGGAAAGCCGCTGTTGCGGGTCTATGACACCCGGGCGGTTCGCGCCGCGCTCGCGGTTCCGGAAGAGCTGCTCAAATCGATCAGGCCCGGCAGCCCGGTTCGGATCGAGGTAAACGCGGTGCATCGCGAATTTGCCGCGACCATCACCGAAATCATTCCGGCCGCCGACCCTGCCACGCGCAGCGTGACGATGCGGGCGGACTTGCCGGCCGGCGCCGGTCTGCAACCGGGGATGTTCGTACGGGCCGCGTTCGCGGTGGGCCAGGAAACAGTGCTCACGATTCCGCGCGGCGCCGTTCAGACCGTGGGCCAGCTCAGCACCGTGCGGGTGAGGACGCAGGGTTCAGTCGAGCTGCGGCAGATCGCGTTGGGACGCGAGATCGATCATCGGGTTGAAGTTCTCGCGGGCTTGAACGGCGGCGATCTTGTGCTGCTTGATGCCGCGCCGCCGGCGAATCCGGCGGTTAACTAATGAGCAGCGGGACCGCTCCGCAGGAGGCGGAGTCACTCGGCTTTACCGCCCGCATTGTCGATCTCTTTCTCGGCTCAAATCTATCATTGCTCCTGCTCCTGGCTTCGCTTGCGGCCGGAGCGGTCGCTCTGCTCGCCACCCCGCGCGAGGAGGACCCGCAGATAGTCGTCCCGATGGCCGACGTTATCGTACAGATGCCGGGGGCCGGCGCACGCGAGGTGGAGAACCTCGTCACCATCAACCTCGAGAAAAAACTCTGGGAGATGGACGGGGTGCGGCACATCTATTCGATCTCGCGGCCCGGCATGGCGATGGTGACGGTGCGCTTCCGAGTTGGCGCCGACCGCATCAAGAGCCTGGTCCAGATTTACGACAAGCTCGAATCGAATCGCGACGCGGTGCCGCCCGGAGTGACCGGATGGATCGTCAAGCCGATCGGTATCAACGACGTTCCAATCCTGACCGTCACACTTTACAGCGCGCACGCGGATGACGCGCAACTGCGGCGCGTGGCCGACGAAATCCTGCATCGCATGCAGGAGGTTCCCGACACCGGCCGTTCGTTCGTAGTGGGCGGACGTCCGCGCGAAGTCCGGGTCGAGCTCGATGCCGAGCGGCTGGCCGGACATGGGGTGACGCCGCTCGACGTGGCGCACGCGCTCGAGGGCGCCGACGCCAATCTGCGCGTGGGTAATTTCGATCGCAACAATCGCGAGTACGTGGTGGACAGCGGCCCGTTCCTGCGCAACGCGAAGGAAGTCTCCGACACGGTCGTCGCGGTGCATCATGGCCAGCCGGTGTATCTTCGCGACGTGGCGCGCGTGGTCGATGGCCCCGCGGAAGCCAGCACCTACACCGAGATTGGATTCGGTCCGGCCAGCGGCTTGATCGGCGGCGAGCCGGAACAACTGCGCAACGAGGCGCCGGGCGCGCGCGGCAGGCTCTATCCGGCCGTGACGATCGCCTTCGCCAAGCGGCAAGGCACCAACGCGGTCGCGGTGAGCGAAGGATTGCTCGGCAAACTGCGCGCGCTGCGCGCGGTCGCGATCCCTTCCGACGTGCGGATGCTGATCACGCGTAACTACGGCGAGACCGCCGACGCCAAGGTCAACGATCTGGTCCGCGAGCTGCTGATCGCGGTGGCGATAATCGCGGTTCTGCTGGCCTTTACGCTCGGCCTGCGCGAGGCGTTTATCGTCGCGCTCGCCGTTCCGATCACGCTCTCGATCACCCTGCTCGGCAATCTACTGATGGGCTACACGATCAACCGCGTGACGCTGTTCGCGCTCATCCTGTCGCTCGGCCTGCTGGTCGACGATCCGATCGTCGATGTCGAGAACATTCATCGCCACTTTCGCCTGCGCGATCATCCGCCGCGCCGCGCGACCCTGATCGCCGTCGACGAGGTCCGCCCACCCACCATCCTGGCGACGTTCACCGTAATCATGTCGTTCATCCCGATGCTGTTCGTGACCGGGATGATGGGGCCGTACATGCGGCCGATGCCCTTCAACGTACCGGTGGCGATGCTGATGTCGCTGCTGGTGGCGTTCACCATCACGCCGTGGGCCTCGTATCATCTGTTGCGGCACGAGTATGACCAGCCGGCGAAGGCGGGGGTTGCGGACGAAGGCGCAACGATCAGGAAGTGGTACACGAAGGTCCTGCACCCTTTGCTCGCAAGCCGCCGCCGCGCCCATTGGTTTCTGTACGCGATGGCCGGGGTCTTCGCCATCTCGGTGCTGCTGGTGGTTACCGGTCTGGTGCCGGTCAAGATGCTGCCGTTCGATAACAAGGACGAGCTCGATCTGCTGGTCACGATGCCGGCCGGCACTCCGCTCGAAGCGACCAATGCGGCGGTGCATGACTTCGCGAGCCTGCTAGCGCGGGTGCCCGAGGTGACGATGTTCCAGACCTACGCCGGAACCAACTCGCCGATGGACTTCAACGGGCTGGTTCGTCATTACTACCTGCGCCACGAGCCCTATCAGGCCGATCTCCGGATCAACCTCGCGCCCAAAGAGGACCGGGTCGAGGGTTCGCACGAAATCGCGCTGCGCATCCGTCCGGAGCTGGAGAAGATCGCGCGGGCGCATCCCGGCCTCAAGATGAAGCTGGTCGAATTGCCGCCGGGTCCGCCCGTTCTGGCCAGCGTGGTGGCGGAGATCTACGGCCCGATGGGCGCGAGTTATGCGGATCTCATTGCGGCCGCGTCGCGGGTGCGCGTCCTGTTCGAGAAGACCGCCGGACTGGTGGACTCGGATGACCTGGCGATCGCCGCGCAGCCACGGCTCGAGTTCATGCTCGATCGCCAGAAGGCCGCGCTGCACGGTATCAGCGCCGACGATGCGGCGCGCACGCTCTTGCTGGCATTGGGCGGGCAGGCGCCCGCGACCGTCCACACTGCGACCGAGCGCAACCCGTACCTCATCGAGCTGCGCGTCCCGCGCATCCAGCGATCGGCGATCGGCGACCTGCTGTCGATAAAGCTTCGGGCCGCCGACGGCAGCATGGTCGCCCTCGGCGAACTCGGCGGGATCCGCCGCACGCTCGAGGAGCAGCCCATCTACCACAAGGACCTGCGTCGGGTCGCGATGGTGATGGCGGGCACGGCCGGCGCGAGTCCGGTCAACGAAGTGCTATGGCTGGAGCCGCGCGCGGCGCGGCTGGTGGGGCCCGGCTATGTGGCCGACTTCACCGGCGAGGGCGAGTGGCAGATCACGGTGCAGGTGTTCCGCGATCTCGGGATCGCATTTGGCGCGGCGCTGTTTTTCATCTACGTGCTGTTGGTGGCGCAAACCGGATCGACCGCGATGCCGCTCATTATCATGGCGGCCATCCCGCTCACCCTCATCGGCATCATGCCCGGCTTCTTTCTGCTCAACCTGTTGACCAGCCGGACGGTGAGCGGATACGCGGATCCGGTCTATTTCACGGCGACGGCGATGATTGGAATGATCGCGCTGGCCGGAATCGTGGTGCGCAATTCCATCATCCTCATCGACTTCATTCATCTCGGCCTCAAGCATGGGCAGAGCCTCGAAGAGGCGGTGATCGAGGCGGGAGCGGTCCGGCTGCGGCCGATTGCGCTAACCGCCGGCGCGGCGATGCTGGGCTCGGCGGCGATCGCGCTCGACCCGGTGTTCTCGGGCCTGGCGTGGGCGTTCATCTTCGGCATTTTCGCCTCGACCGCCTTCACTCTCATCGTGGTGCCGCTGGTTTACTATCTCGTGTACCGGAATTCCACGGGCGCTGCGGAGGATCCGAAAGCAACCTGAAAGAGCGACCTCCGGGAGCCTTCGGTAGGAAGGAGTGGCGGCTCACTATGCCATGAGCCGCGCGGGGGCGTATCATGCCGATCGTGGCCGCCACGATCCGCACGATGTGTCCGATGAATTGCTTTCCCACGTTGTGCGGGATGCTGGCCGAGGTCGAGCACGGACACCTCGTCGGCGTCCGCGGCGACCCGGACAACCCGGACAGCCGCGGCTTCCTGTGTATCCGCGGTCAGGCCTCGCGCGAGATCCTCGACAACCCGCGCCGCCTGCTGCTGCCGCTCCTGCGCGCGCGACGCGGCGACGAGCTGCGCCGCGCCTCGTGGGACGAGGCGCTGGACCTCGTCGCCACGCGCATGCGCGCGGTGGGGCGCGAGGCCGTCGGCACCTGGGTGGGGCACGGGCTGTTCGCCAACAATTACGGCACGCGGGTCGGCTCGCATCTGGTGCGGCGCTTCGCGAACCTCTACGGCTGTCAGTGGTGGAACCCGACGATGATCTGCTGGGGCCTCGGCGCCTTCGGCCTGGGGCTCACCGGCATCCTCGAGACCAACACCAAGGAGGACATGGGCGCGCACTCGGCGTTGATCGTGCTGTGGGGCGCAAACCTCGCGAGCCAGCCGAACACGGCGCGCCACTTGATGGCCGCCCGACGGCGCGGCGCCCACGTCGTAACGATCGACGTGCGCCGCACCGAAGCGGCTACGCAATCCGACGAGACCCTGGTGATCCGTCCGGGAACCGACGCCGCGCTCGCGCTCGGCATGATGCACGTCATCGTCCGCGACCGGCTGTACGACGCCGGGTTCGTAGCCCGCAACACCGTCGGCTTCGACGCGCTCGCGCCGCACCTCGAAGCCCACTCGCCCCGGTGGGCGGCCGACGTGACCGGTATCGCGGCCGAGCGGATCGTCGCCCTCGCGCGGCGGTACGCCACCACGAAGCCCGCGATGCTGGTCCTCGGTGGCAGCTCGATGCACAAGGGCGGCAACGGCTGGCAGGGCGCCCGGGCCATTGGATGCCTTCCCGCGCTCACCGGCAGCGTCGGCGTGCCGGGCGGCGGCTTCGGCCCGCGTCACGGCAGCGCCGCGCATGGCCAGGCGCTGAACAACGGCCTGGTCGCGCTCGAGCGGCGCCCGCCCGGACGCTATAGCCCGAACCAGATGCCGCGCATCACTGAGGCCTTGCTCGCCGGCGACCTGCGCGTGCTCCTGCTGTTCGGCACCGACATGCTGTCCTCTTACGCTGACGCCGGCAGCCTGGCACAAGGGCTGGCGCGCACGGACCTCGTGGTAAGTTACGACCTGTTCATGAACGACACCGCCCGCCGCTTCGCCGACGTCGTCTTGCCGGCGACGGCGTGGCTCGAGGAGCTCGGCTGCAAGAGTACCAATACGCACCTATACCTGATGCCGAAGGTCCTGGAGGCTGCCGGTGAAACGCGGCCTATCGGACGGGTGCTGAGCGATCTGGCGCGGCGGCTGGGGGTGGACGACTTCTATCCATGGGAGAGCGACGAGGGGCCGATCGACGCGATTCTCGATCATCCCGCCACCGGCCACGCGACGGTCGCAAAGCTTAGAGCTGAAGGCGGCATCCGCGCGCTGAATATCTCGCACGTGGCCCACCCCGATCTGCGCTTCCCGACGCCGTCAGGCAAAATCGAGCTGTACTCGGAACGCGCGAGGGGGCTCGGACTGCCGCCACTGCCGGTGCACGAAGATCCGATGACTGCGCAGTACCCGCTCAGGTTCCGCCAGGGACGCACGCTGACGCAGTTCCATGGCTTCTATGACCACGGCCGTGCGCTGCCGACGCTCGCCGCCGCGGATCCCGAGCCGGTGCTGTGGATCTCGCCGGACGACGCGGTCGAGCGCGGCGTAACGGACGGCGGCACGATCCGCGTTTACAACCAGCGCGGCGAGATGCAAGCTCGCGCGCGGGTGACAGACGATATCCCGCCGGGCACCGTCTGGATGCGCGACGGATGGCTGGGGCTCAACACGCTGACCGACGGCACCGCGGTCATCCCGGATGAAGCGGTTGACGTCTTTGGGTTTTCCGGCGGTCAGGCGAGCTTCGACGCGGGCGTGGAGGTCGCGCCCGCATAGCGTCGTGGCGGCCGGCCCGTGGTCATCAATGCATCACGGCAGACACGACTGGGATTCGTTCTTCTTGAGACACTGGAAGGGCACACCCGTCGGCGCCGCCAGGCCGATGAACTCGCTTACCGAGTTGTTGCCCGAATTGGTAACCCACACGTTGCCCGAGGCATCCAACGCGATGCCGTACGGTGAGTTCAGATCGGCTCCCGCGGGATCGAAACTCTGACCGTTGCAACTCTCGGACGTACATCCGGCAACCAGCTCGCTCAAGGTGCCGCCATCGAAGTTAGCTATCCAGACGTTTCCCGCCGAATCGAGCTGCAAACTTGCGGGCGCTGACAATGCAGCTCCGGAGGGCGAGAAGCTCAGGCCGGTGGTGTATCCGCTGCTCGCGATAAGCTCGCTTGCGTTCACACTGGCGAAATTCGCCGTCCACACGTTGTTTGAGGCGTCGAGTCCCAGTCCTTTGGGTGAGGCGAACAGGGCTCCGGCCGGGGCGAAATTAAGCCCGGTCGTGTAACCGCTGCTCGCGGTCAGCTCGCTCACACTGTTGCCATTGAAATTGCCCGTGAACACGTTACCGCTGGTGTCGATAACGACTTCCACCGGCCGGTTTAAGGCGGCGCCGCTCGGGGCGAAATTGAGCCCGCTCGCGTAATTGTCGCTGGCCAGTAATTCACTGATGCTGTTGTTGCCGTAGTTCCCGATCCACACATTGCCGGCAGCGTCGATCTCGATGCCGAAGGGCTGGTTGATAAGCGCACCCGCCGGCGAATGATTGCCGATCAGATTTCCGTCCGAGTCCAACTCCGTAACACTGGTGCCGTCGGAATTTGTTACCCACACGTTATTCTTTCCGCTGATCGCCATATCGAAGGGCTGAAGGAAGTGGGCTCCCTCCGGTGCGAACTTGCCGATGAAGCGCCCGACCGGGCTTAGCTTGATCACCGTGTTTCCGCCCGCGTTGGCGACCCAGAGGTCGCCAAGCAGATCGGTTTCGCAACTGAGCGGGTTGCGGAATCCAGCCACCAGGGCCGCGACGTTCAACGCGATCTCGAAGCCTTCCGGCGCATCAGGCAGGATGGGCTGATAGGGCTCAGCCAGGGGCTGCGCGGCAAAAAGCTGGCTCACGTTGCTCAGCGGATTCGTGGCTATCGAGTGCGCGGCCTGTAGCGTGGTCGCGCCCACTGGCGTACCGCTGCAGGCCAACACGATGTCGCACGCGCTGGTCGCCGCCGCACACGACGGCAGGGTCGCGCTCGGCCCCGAACTCTGCACGCACGCGGCGATTATATTGGCCAGCGTATTGAGCCGCTCGAGCGCGTCGCAGTTGACCGGCGGCACTCCGCTTACGCACTGCGCGGTCGAGGGCAGATGGCTTGACGGCCCGCCGGTTACGATATCGGCCAGATTGTCGGAGGCCTGCGCCGCGGCATTCACGATGCCGAGGACGTTGCTAAGCGGCGCGCCGGCTTGCTGCCCGGTCGAATCGAGGAATTGGGCAAGCGCCCACTCGCCCGCCACAGTGGTCAGCTCGCTGACCGTGACCGCGCCGGGGACCGCGTTCGACAGACCGACCACGCCCATCATACCGATGGTCGAATTGGTGCCCGCGCCGGCGTTGCCGCCGATCGCCACAAGGTAGAGCAACCCCGGCTGGGCCGGCGGAGTGAATCCAATCGTGAAATTGCCGTTCGAACCCGTGGTCGCGCTTCCCAGCACGGCCGCCCCCGTTCTATAGGCGTTCTGCCCGGCCTGGTAGAGCGTCACCTGGCTGCCGGAGATCGGGCCGAGCCCGCCGGTGACCCGGCCGGAAATCGACCCGGTCGGCGTCGGTGTGGGACTGGGGCTGGGGATGGGAACAGGCGTGGGAGTCGGAGGTACTGGCGTAGGTGTCGGAGAAATCGGTACGGGGGTCGGGGCCGGACGTGAAGAATTATCGCCGCCACATCCGCCTAAAGCCATCCCAATCGCGAGCGCTAGAATGCCGGCCCACCAGCTCGTAGCGCTAGACTTCCTGATCCACGCCACCATCTGAATCCCCCCTTGCAGTCACGTAAGTTCGCGGTCCGCCTACATCCGTTTCCCTCGCCGCGATTTGCCGGCCGGCTTTATCACGGACAAAAGTCAGGGCCGGGTGTCGGACTATAGAAACAACCCGCCGGTGGCGGACCGCCCGCGAGGGTCGAAGTGGCCGCCACGAAAGGCGTGTTCCAGGGCGATGGCGTCGGTGTCGCCGCCGGTCCCGGAAAGCATTTGCCCGCGGGCGGGTAGGCGGGGTTTCCCGGGAATTCCGCCGGAAGCTTGAACGAGAAGCCATAACATCCGCCGTCCGGACAGACCACGTCCGCGACCGACCACGAACAGAGCGGAAGAGGCTTACTGGGCGCGTTCGACGGGATATTCTTGTCGTTGGTCCCGTTGCACTCGTTGATCAGATTCTGATCCGGATAATCGATCGCGGACGCGTTGCAGCCGCAGCTTCCGGCGGCGGGCGTGCCGGTCCAGGTACAGAAGCTGTTCGGCTGGCAGGCCTTCATGCGTTCGGAGTTATAGTCAGTTGTGAACTGATCGAAATTCATGTTGACGGTGACCGTCAGGACTCCGTCCTTGTAGTCTTTCGTCCAGGTGGCTGGCAGCGTATCGCTGCTGGTGAAAGTAATCTTCTTGGCGGCGATATTCGCGCGGATCAGCTTGACGTCAGTGGCCTTGTCGAAGCCGGGCCCTACGTAGATGTCGTAGGTTTGCGCGGTCGAGGGCTTCGCAAACAGAAAGAAGACGTTGTAGACCCTGGGGTTGCTATCCGTGCTCGCCTGGAATTCGGTGAAGTTGCCCGCATGAAGTTCAAGCTGCTTGGCCTTGGTCACGGTCGTATCCATGTAGTAGGCGCCGTTGTTGACTGTGAGCGTGTTGCGCTGGAAAAAATTTTCTCCCATCATTCTAATCGCTGGCAGCGAGGCGCGGGCGGTTTTTTCGCTACCAGTGATCAATTCGCGATAAAGCGGCACGCCGAAGCAGACATTGTTCGCGCAGTCGGACGACCAATTCCAAGGGGTCTTCTCCCTACCGTTTCCGTTACAACTTACGTCCGAGCCGCAGCTCGGAAAAATCACCGTCGACACGTAGTCGTAAGGGCTCGTGGTGGCAGTGCCGGGGTTCGTATTGGTAGGAATGGTCGGCTTCGCGTTGGCGACGTCGGACGCGCACTCGAGGGTCGCATAGGGCGCGTTGAAAAACGCATCCTGGTTGACCGAGATGGTCTTCACCAGCCCGGTCAAGGAACCGTCATCGTCGTTGAGTTCGGTCTGACGATCGATGTCGCTGAAGTTGTTGAACATGTTCTGGTTGAAGTTGCAGTACCGACCCTTGACCGCTTCGAGGTCGGTCTGGAAAAGCCCATTGGGGGAGAATGACGGTTCGACCACGTAGTGCCGGATCGGAACCTTGTCGAAGAAGAGATTCTGCGAGTGGAAGGCCGGTGGATAGTAGAAGCCGTTGGGCTGCTTCCACGCGATCGCCGCGTTGGGCAGGTAGCAGGCGTTGTCTTTGTCCTTCGGCACGCCGATGACCCGCTCGTACATGTTGTCGTCCTCGGCGCAGTTTCCGGTCTCGCCAGTGGGAGGACCGACCAGCGTGCATTTAAAACTCGTCGGAGTTATGTCGAGAAAGCCGTTTGAATCTTCGTAGGAAGGCCCGTCGTAGATGTTGAACAGCCGCTGGTTAACTACGAAGTTGTCCTTCGGCATGCTGATGCCCTGAGCGGCCGACAGACAATAGTTTCCGGGGATCGGCTGGTCGCAGGTCAAGCCGCTGGTGCTGTTGAACGGCCCCTGGGCAAGCGCCCATTTATTGCCCGGCTGCGTGCTTCCCACGAAGACGCTCTTGCGCGCGAGCTCCCACACGCCCTGAATTACCGAGGACAAGGTGTAGTCGCCGCCGGTGACGAAGCCCACGCCGCCATTCTGGACGTCAGTGATCGCGCTCTGTAGCAGCAGGTTCCACTGGGGCCGCATCCAGACCGCCGAAAAGTTGGTCTGCGCCCAGTTAAACGAGGTGGTGAAATGGTCCAGCACCGTGACGGCGCAGTCGGCTGACTCTTTTGTGCCGTTGGCGCATCTCAAAACCGTGGCGCAGTCGGCGCCGGACGGACAACGCGTCGCGAAGTGCCCGCCGCCCATATCGACGTTCGGATAATAATTCGACGAATCGTTGCCGTTTATATCCTTGCTTGGATTGGCCGCGTTAATCGTCGGCACGAGCTTCGGGTCGGCCTTCGCGATCGGAACACGCGGAAGATTCGTGCTCTCGTCCCACACTACGCCGAGGCATGCAGTTGTATTGCCAACCACGTCGAACGCGTTCATCGCGCTCGAGCAACTATTGCCGAAGAAATTCTCCAGCGGCGCCATCGCCGCGCGGGCCAATCCACGCTGCTCCGCGGCATAGCCCTTCCAGTGCTCCATCCGCGAGTGGCCGCTGATAAAGGCCGGCGCCAGCCAATAGCAAAAGCCGCAGGTGCCCGCCCCGTCCGCCATATTGTCCTGGAAATCGTTCCAGCCGTTGGTGATCCAGAACACGCTCGGATGGTCGATATCGGTATGGTAAGGCACCTGCTCTTGCGGCGTGCCGCAGCGAGCGCCGGAGTTGCCATCACATGGGCACGCGTCCGGTCCGCATGGAACGGTAACCGTGGTCGGATACGGCGAGGCCAGGATGCCCGGAACCTGCCGCGGATTATTCTGCTTGTTAAGCGGCACGCTTGCAGGATCCAGAATGGCCGCGCGCGCAAAGACCCCGAGGTTGCCGTAAAGCCTGTTATTGGCTTCGGTCGCGTCCTCCAGATAGAAACCGTGGCCGATCGAAAGGTACCCCACGTCGCGTTGCAGGGTTATACCCTGTGCGCCGTGCAGCACGATCCAGCGATTCATCGAATCCCATATCGATGAATCACTGACAAAGGTATTGTTCGGAACCTGACGCACCATGTGAAAGTGGACGGGATAATGCCCGATCCTGCCGCCCTGCCCTAACTGATAGAACTGGACGCCCTGCACCTGCGCGGCCTTGAATCCCTGGCGGAAAACCGTATGGCCGCCAAAGTACGCGCCCGCCGCCGCCGGCCAGCTCGTATCGCCCAGCTTGTCGTTCGAGACAATGCTGATGTTGCGCGAGAGCAGTCCCACGGGAGCGCGCGTTTCGACTGACGTAAAGCCCAGATTGAGCCGCGAAATGCCCTGATGCGCGGCTTCGGTCAGCGGGTAGACCGCGCCGTTATGCGCCCACTGGATCGTCTCCACAACGGTGATGTCCGTGTCGTTGGAGTTCTTGTCCTGAACCGGGGCCGGGCTCGCGATGGTTAACAACTCGCTATGGCCGGGCAGATAGTCGGTGGAACCCAGAATAATTTTATCGCCGATAGCCCAGCTATTCCTGATAGCCCCGGTTGGGTCCGAGATGACCAGCATCTTCTCGGAGCCACTGCCGATGAGCGGCGCGTCCAACCGCGTCCAGCTCGTGCCCAAGTTCGCGGGATTGAGCGCCGGGTCATTGCTCGGGCAGGGATAGGTCGCGCAATAGGTCGCGCCCTTGGCGCCGAACAGTTGCAGCGTCCCGCCGAAAGAAACCCCCAGCACTTTGTAGCCGAAAAACGCGTTGGGATCGCCGTTGTCGAAGTTCAACGGCTTATATTGGTAGAAGCAATCGTCGACACCGCCGGGCAGGATTTTTGCGTCCGTAGCCGAGGCCTTCGTGCACGAGGCAGGCGTCGGATTGGGATTCGAGTCCCACAGTGCTTTGGGTATTCCGCAGAACGGAAAGTGGGGAGAGATGGGGGTCTTGCATGCGATGCCAACGCCCCCCAGTCCACTGTTACCCTTGTTCTGCTCAAGGCCATACAGATGAATCGTCAGCGGTCCGACAAAGGGAGCGGTCGGCGCGCCCGCAACGAGCGCACCGTCATTTTCGACCAGGATCGACTCAGCCCAGAAATTGATCGCTCCGGTAGCATCCGTGAACGTCAGGCTGCCACCGTTTGCATCTCCTCCATTCGCCGTATCCTTGTAGATGTTTACGTTTTTGTATTGATAAACACCGCCGGTAGCCGTGCAGGGGCCAATAATCTCGAGATTTTTGGTGCCGTCACCAGGAGGTATCGCACCGCTTTTGCAAGTTTCGTTGGGCGACGGGGTTGGAGTTGCCCGGGGCTGCGAGACGGACGGGAAAAAGGAACCATGCGCCAGTGTCGTAAAGGATCGGATTCCGCGGTCGCCATTCCCAACGACGACCACGCCGCAAACCATCGCCACCAGCGCCAGGCGCAAAAGAAATGAAACTTGGCTTCCGCCCTTATGCCAGGATTCCATGCTTGTAGCCTCTCCCCCTAAGGCCAATTTATTAAGTCCACTGCTTTTAAACGCAGGAAGACGTTTAAGTCAAATGATTCAGCCATTCCTAGTAAATGAACTAATCCAGTTTTCGGCATAGCCTTTTATTTTGTTTTGTTCATACAAAAGATGCGCATTGAGTCTAAACGAAGCGTCTACATCAAGCTATCCCTGTTGTGCTTTTGTTAAATGGCCAACCACTTTGATGCCCGGCGCGGATGTCGCTTGCATGGAGGTTGCGGTCCGGCAACCGGGCACGCCTGACAAAGCGCCCGGAAACGCTGGCGCTTAGCTCCCCGCGCAGCCCGGTAAGGGCGATTGCCGATGTGACGGCCTCGCGCTATGCCGCGCGATCCAGAGCAAAAGCAAAAGCGCCGGCAGCGTCGCTACAGTGGTCAGCAGAAAGAATGTCACCCATCCGAGTCTGTCGGCGAGCACGCCGCCCGACGATGCCACCAGCGTACGTCCCACCGCCGCCAGCGAAGACAACAGCGCGTACTGAGTCGCGGTGAACGCCGGCGAGCACAGGCTCGAGAGATAGGCCACCAGCGCCGCACCAGCCATCGCGCCCGTCACGTTCTCGGCCGCCACGCATAGCGCCAGGTAGTCCAGCCGATGGCCACCCATCGCCTGCAGCACGTAGAACAGGTTGCCCGCCGATTGCAGCACGCCGCACAGGATAAGGGCTCGTACGATGCCGAGTCGCGCGGCAACCAGACCGCCGGCGAGCGCTCCAATCACGGTGGCGAAGAATCCGACCAGCTTGGAAATCGCCGCGATCTCGTCGAGCGAAAAGCCCAGCGAGATATACAGCGGCATCGCCATCACCCCCGCCATCGCCTCGCCCAACTTGTAGCCCACGACGAAGATAAGAATCGCGAGCCATCCCGGCCGGAGCGCGAAATCGGCGAAAGGCTCAATCACTGCCGTGGCGAGCCACGCGCGAAGCGCATCCAATCCGCCGCGGCGGCCGCGATCCGCGGAGCTTGGCGGCGGCGCGGGCTCGGGGCCCAGCAGCAACACGAGCATCCCGATACTCAGCAGCGCAGCCATCGTGGCGTAGGCCGCGAACCAGCCGGCGCGCGCCGCGATCATCAGCGAGCCAGCGCCCGACACCAGCATCGCTACCCGGTAGCCGGTCTGGATCATGCCGGCGCCCGGCCCCTGTTGCTCGACGGTCAGGATTTCGACCCGCCAGGCGTCGATCACGATATCCTGGCTCGCCGAGAGAAAGGCGACCGCCAGCGCCAGCGCCCCCATCATGGCGAGGTTGCTTTTGGGATCGCATGAGCCCAGCGCGAGCATCGCGGCGACCAGTGCAATCTGGATCGTGACGCCCCAGCCGCGCCGGCGCCCCAGCGGCAGCGGCGGCGGCAATCGATCGATCAGCGGCGACCACAGGAATTTGAAAGCGTAGGGCGTCCCGACCAGGGCGAAAGCGCCAATCGCGGCGCGGCTCACGCCGGCGGTGGCGAGCCAGGCGGAGAGGGTCGAAAAAGTGAGCAGCAGCGGCAGGCCGCTGGCGAAGCCGAGCGGCAGGATCAGCAGCACGCGCCGATCGCTGTACACGGCGAGCGACCGCCGCCACTGACTCATGCTCTGCTCATGTCCCGATCATGTTGCGGCCGCTCTCGTCATGCGCGCTTGTAGGCCGGGTCTTCGCGCGAGCGCTTTCCGGTAACCATCCCTTCGCTTGAAAATTCCCGTTCGATTTTGTCGATCCGGCTTCGATCGAAGATCACCTGGCGATGAGCAATCTTCCACACGCCCGCGCGGCGTTCGAATCGATCGGCGTATCTTCCGGCGAAGACCAGCTCGGCCGTGGTCCCGCCCTTCTCCTGGCGCCGATGGATTCCGAAAAAATAACTCTCGCAATGCGCGACGTCCCCATCGACTTCGATCAGTTCGTTGGCGATGTAGTGGCTCGTCCCCTGATCCCTGACCAGCGCGTTCAGCGCCCATGGAATGAAATCGACGGCCTTGCCTTTGAACAGTCCGTGATCGTCCGTCGCGTCGGGATGATAGACGCCGTGGAGCAGTTCGGCGTCGCAGCGGTCGATCCCCCGGCAATAGCGCATCAGGACTTCGTGAATCTCCTGCTTGTCCAGCAGCACGCGCAGCGCGCGTTCGGTTTTTTCGTCGATGCTCACGGTTCTATTGCGACCTCCTATTCAACTCTCCGACAGTTCAGCCGATCGTGTCCGCCAGCGTCGGATCGCCGGACATTATCGCGCGCGCGAGGGCGAAGCGATGCACCTCCGAGGGGCCGTCATAAATTCTAAACGCCCGGATGTCGCGGTAGATGCGCTCGACCACCGTGTCGGCGGTGATCCCGAGGCCGCCGAGAATCTGCAGCGAGCGATCGACCACTCGGCCGAGCGCCTCGGAGCAGAACACCTTGCACAGACTGGTCTCATTGCGCGCCCGCTCGCCACGGTCGAGCAGCCACGCGGATTGCCAGATCGCAAGCCGGCACAGATGCAGGTCCGACGCGTTGTCGGCAAGCTGAAACCCCACCCCCTGATGCTCGCCGATGAGCTTGCCGAACGCGTGACGCCGCCGCGCATAGTCAGCGGCGATCGCATGGCAGCGCCGGGCGGCGCCGAGCCATCGCATGCAATGGGTCAGCCGGGCCGGGCCGAGGCGCACCTGGGCGTTGCGAAAGCCGTGGCCGACCTGGCCTAAAATCCGCTCGCTGCCGACGCGCACGCCGTCGAACTCCACTTCCGCATGGCCGCCGGGCGTGTTGTTATCCAGCGTTTCGAGCTGGCGCACGATCCTGAATCCGGGCGCGTCCATGTCGACCAGAAACATGGTTGCTCCACGGTCGGTCCCGTCCTCGTCGAACGTGCGCGCCATCACGATGTTGATGCTGGCGCCGGGCGCGCCGGTGATCAGCCACTTGCGCCCCGAGATGACGAATTCGTCGCCGTGGCGGCGCGCCGTGGTCTTCATAAGATTCGGATCGGAGCCCGCGCCATCGTCGGGCTCGGTCATCGAAAAAACCGTGCGAATCTCTCCCGCGACCAGCGGCCGGAGCCATCGTTCCTTCTGCTCGTCGTTCGCGATCTTGTCGAGCAGATTGGTGTTGCCCTCGTCGGGCGCCATGATATTGAGCGCGAGCGGGCCCAGCGGCGACCATCCCGCGGCCTCGAACACCACCGCCATCGCGCGATGGTCGAGGCCGAGGCCGCCCCACTTTACCGGCGCATGCGGCGACAGCAGTCCGGCTGCGCGGCCGAGCGCAACCAGCTCGTGGCGAAAATCCTCGCTGGGGCCGTGCGGTCCCTGCCTCGGATCGCGTTCCAGCGGCACGATCGCTTCGCGGATAAAGCGGTCGACCCGCGCTTTGAGTTCGGCGAGATCCTGGGGCAGGGAAAAATCGATCACGGTTCACTCCTGAAGCAACGTATTCGCGCACAGCGGTCCGTGCGTCCACGACTCTAGTAAGCCGCGCGGCGTCCGATCGTCAAGCGGGCGCCCGGGCCGCTCCCGCGCCGGGCGGCGGCGGTGGCCTCCTTGCGCGTCTCATCTTGCAAAACGTCGGTCGTGTGCTAAAGCGAACACAAACTCGTCACGAATCTTGGGCCGCAACGCGGCGGCGCCGATCTTGGAGCGTCAGGGAGGCGAACAAGCCGATGGCAAATCTACTGGACGGAAAAATCGCGCTGATAACCGGCTGCGGCAGCGGAATCGGACGCGTCACGGCGCTCGGCTTTGGGCGCGAGGGCGCGACCGTCGTATGCGCGGACGTGAGCGCGGAAAGCGGCCAGGCAACCGCCGCTAAAATCCGCGAGGCTGGAGGCAAGGCGGAATTTGCGCAAGCCGACGTAAGCGACGACGCGCAGGTGCAGGCGTTGATCGCGCGGATCGTCAAGACCCACGGCCGCCTGGATTGCGCCTACAACAACGCCGGCATCGAGGGCGACGTCATGGACACGCACGAGGCCTCCGAGCGCAACTTCGACCGCGTGATGTCCATCAACGTCAAGGGCGTATGGCTCTGCATGAAGTACGAGATTCGCCAGATGCGCAAGCAAGGAAACGGCGCGATTGTGAATACCGCCTCGGCCGCTGGACTCATCGGCTTTCGCAGCCTGCCGATCTATGTCGCGAGCAAACATGCGGTGGTGGGCCTGACCAAAAGCGCGGCGCTCGAAAACGCCGACGCCGGCGTCAGGATCAACGCGGTCTGTCCGGGGCCAATCGACACGCCGATGATGGAGCGAATCACCAACAACGAGGGACAGCCTGCGCGCAAGGACTACGAAGCCTTTGTTCCGATGCGTCGCTATGGGGTGCCGCAGGAGATCGCCAACGCCGTGATCTGGCTCTGTTCCGACCTGGCCTCGTACGTGACCGGCACGACCATGCGCGTGGACGGCGGAATCGCGGCCTCGTAGAGGTTCGCGAATTCTCAAGGTTGGTTGCATAAACCTCTCCTTGTCCAAGGAGAGGGAACAGAAAATGTTGTGCCGGTCGTGGAAATTTTTAGCGGGCGGCCGCGCCCAAAACTTACCCCTGCACTTCGACCTCGAAGCCGGAGCGCTCGATCAACTCGCGCGTGCGGTCGAAATTCCATCCGCCGGTGGTCAGATAGCCGTTGACGAAGATCGAATTGACGGCGTTGAAAATTTCGCCCTGCCGATCGCCCAGATTCAATTCCCGTCCGCCGGCGGCGCGAACTTCGCTGCGCGGGTTGAGCAACCGGAACAGACACGCGGCCTTGAGGCATCGCTCGGGAGTCAGGCGCCGCGCATCTTCGAGCGGCGTGCCGGCGATCGGATGCAGAAAATTCAGGGGCACCGACTCCGCGCGCAAACGGCTGGTCGCGAGCGCCAGATCGATCACGTCGTCGTCCGTCTCGCCCATCCCGATAATCCCGCCGGAGCAGACCGACAGTCCCGCCGCGCGCACATTTTCGATCGTTCGCACGCGATCGTCCCAGGTATGGGTGGTGCAAATCTCGGGATAGAAGCGGCGGCTGGTGTTGAGGTTATGATTGATCCAGCCGGCCCCGGCCGCTTTCAACTCGCGGGCCTGCTCTTGCTCCAGCAAACCGATCGAAAGGCATAGTTCGAGCCGCGGAAATTCGGCCCGGATGCTTGCGCAGGCCTCGGCCAAATGTTCAATCTCGCGCGGACCCGGACCGCGCATGCTGCATACCATGCAGTAGCGGCGCGCGCCGCTGGCGACGGCCAGACGCGCGCCCTCGATCAATTCGGCAACGCTTTGCAACTTGTAGACCGGGATGTCCGCGCGGGAGAGGCGCGACTGCGAACAATAGTGGCAATCCTCGGGACAGATGCCGCTTTGCGCGTTGCGTAGAATGCAGATCTTCACGCGCCGCCCGAAGGTGGCCTCGCGCACGGTTAAAGTCGCCGCGAGCAACTCCGGCAGGTTCGCATCGGGGCAATTCAAAACCGCGCCGGCTTGCGCGCGCGGCAACTCTTCGCCCGCGAGCACCCGCTCGACCATCCGCTCCAAATCAAGTTCGCTGAAGTGCAACACCTTCACCCTCTCCTCAAGTATCCGTGGAACAAAGCGAGCGACATTTTCTCACGGCGAGAGGCCGGCTCCAATAGCGTTCGCCAGTCATCAGCGTTCGCCAGTCATCGCCGGCGCGCATCACAGCGCCTCCTCCCGGGCTTGTCGTGCGGAATCCGACGCGCGCCGACGGCGCGCGCCTCGCGGCAGCGCCGCGCGCGGCCGGCCGAGACGGCCGGCCGCGCACGGCGCTGCCAAAGCATCACGGCGCTGGCGAGACGGGCCAGGCCCGTCGCCAGCGCCGTGGATCTCCGGCGGGGGGCGGCGCGCGCTCGCGCGCCGCCCCCCGCAATAATCAGCGCGGCTTTCCGTTGAGCTCCAGGTTCTGCCCCAGCTCCGGATTCTTCTTCTGTCCGCCGCACGCCCGTCCCAGCAGCGGTATCACTTCCTCGGCGAAGTACTGCATCTGCTCTTCGACCTCCTCGCCGCTGAAGCCGCCGGTCTCGAACCAGGTGTGGAACATGAAATCTTCGTAACCGCAGCTCTCCTTGACCCGCATGATCGCTTCGGCGACTTCGGCCGGCGTGCCGAACAGCGCGATCTCCTTTTTCATCAGCATCTCGGCGTCAACCCGTGCGTCGAGCGCCGGCGCCGCCTCATTCGCCTCGGCCAGAGACGCGGCGAAGCCAAACGGCCCGTAATAATCCCATTGCAGCGAGAGCGCGCGCTTGAAGCGCTCCAATTCGAGCGCGCGGTCTTTGCCGGGAATCACCAGGTGGACGTAGCGGCAGGTCACGACGCCGCGCCGGCGCTCGGCGTCCCATCCGAACTTGAACTTCCCGCGGCCCGTGCGGTCGGGCCATCCGGTTTTCTCGGCCTCCTCGTAATAGGTGTCGATATTTTTGCGCAGGCGCGAGTTCGGCTCGGCGATGAAGTAGCCGTTGATTCCGCGTTGCGCCGCCCAGCGAATCGAGCGGTCGGTGGTCAGCGGCTCCCACATCTGCGGATACGGCTTCTGGAGCGGCTGCGGAAAAACCTGCAATTCCTTGAGCACGGTCGAAGTCTGCAACACCGGGTTGGGACCGCCGTAAGGATCGGGTCCGCCTATTTTGATCACGTCTTCGAGCCGCCGCCCCGCCTTCTCCATCCCGAAGTACGCGATCGTCTGCTTATGGTTCCACCGGGTGAAGACCGGCGGAATCGTGTAGAACTGACCCTGGTGATGGAACGAGTCCTGGGTCCAGCACTTCAAAATGAGTTCGTAGGCTTCCTGGTAAAACGCGCGGTTGCGTTCCTGGTCCTGGATGGTCGAGAAGGGCCATCCGAAAACCTCGGCCTCGCGCGGCTGGTAGCCGCGTCCAATTCCGAACTCCAGCCGCCCGCCGCTGATCACGTCCAGCATCGCGGCCTGCTCGGCAATTCGCACCGGATGCCACCAGGTGACGATGTTGGCGGCCTGGCCCAGGCGGATTTGTTTGGTGCGCGCGGCGATCGCGGTCTCGGTGAGCAGCGGATTGGGGCTGAACTCGGCGCCTTCGGGCTGGAAGTGATGCTCGGTCATGAAGAAGTAGTTGAAGCCCAGCTTGTCGCCCAGGATGCCCTGGCGAATCTGGTTGATGAGCGTGCGTTGCGCGCCCTGATGGACTTCGGCGAGCGAGCCGTCGTTGACGGTGACTCCGTTTTTGGTGGTGACGACCTGCAGGTCGCTCGCTCCGTTTTGAAAGATTCCGATTTCGATCATGACGGTTATTTCCTCCGTTGCCGGGCTGGCGCTTGGCGTCCGTCGTATGTATTGAATCCGCGCATTGCTGGCGGCGTTCAGTGACGCAGGCCGGCTTGTTTGAGCAGCGGCATTACGGCGCGCTCGAAGTAAGCCAGCTCCTCATGGTAGTCGAGAAATCCGAGAATCACCCCCTGGATTCCCATCGCGCTTATCGCCTTTAGCTGGTCGACCGCCTGCTCCGGCGTGCCCACGATCGGATAGCCGCCCCATCCAAGGATAAAGCGCTCGCGGAAGCTCTCGATATCCGGAAACGATCCACTCTCGATTCCGAGCACTTTCATGATGTTGGTCACGGCGCCCCAATCGCCCTGCTCGATGATCTCGCGGCGAACTTCGCGCGCCTCGCGCTCGGTGTCGCGGCAGATCATCATCGCATAGGTCATGACGCCGATTTCGCGTCCGTAGTTCTGAGCGCGCCGATGCAGCCCGCCGATCAACTCCCGGCTGTGCTCGAAATTGTCGATAGTCATGAAATTGAAGTCGACCTCGCGCGCTGAAAATTCCAGTCCCGTGGGCGAATTTCCCGCGCTGACCAGCACCGGGTACGGCTTCTGCAGCGGCTTGGGATGCGCCTGACCCTGGCGGATGTGAAAAGATTCGCCGTCGAAATCGAACGGCTCCTCCTCGGTCCACAGCCGCTTGACGATGCCGATCCATTCGCTGCCGTAGCCGTAGCGCTCGTCGTGCTGGCGCTGCGGCGCGCCGAACATTTCCATCTCGGGCGTAAACCAGCCCATCACGAGATTCAATCCGAAGCGCCCGTTCGAGATGTGGTCGACCGTCACGCATTGCTTGGCCGCGACTATCGGATGGACGGTGGGCACGTGCGAGGTCGAAAACACCATGATCCGTTCGGTCGCCGCGGCCAGCCCCGCCGCCCAAGTGTAGGTCTCGAAGCAGATGCCGTTGAAGTCGGTAGTGCCGCCGAAGCCGCGCCATCGCGCGATCGGCACCAGCATCTCGAACCCCATCGCGTCGGCGCGCCGCGCGATCGCGAGGCTGTGTTCCCAGGTCGAGCGATAGGTCGTCGCCGCGTGTGAGACCGTCAACCCGTTGCTGCAGTTGGTGCCGAAGAGCCCCAGCTTGAGTTTCTGATCGTTGTAGAGCGGACAGTTAGGACGCTCGATTTCCGCCGTTCGTGCCATACGCGCCATTCAATCCTCCACGCCATCCGCACCGCCGCTCGTCTATTGCTTTTGCCCGGCCAGCCACGACTCGGTCTCCGCCAGCGACGCTTTGAGCTTGTCGATCAGCAGGTCGATTTCCTGCGCCGTGATGATCAGCGGAGGCGACATGCACAGGGTATCGCCGACCGCGCGCACCAGCAGACCGTTGCTGCGCGCGGCGTCGCGCCAATGACCGCCGACGCCCAGCGACTCGGGAAACGCTTCGCGAGTCCGCGGGTTGCGCACCAGCTCGACCCCGGCCATCAGGCCCAACGCGCGAATCTCACCGACGATCGGTGACGCGCGCAGTTCCTGCAATCGCTGATACAGCCGCTCGCCCATCTTGCGCGAGTTCTCGACGATGCCGTCGCGCTCCATGATCTCGAGCGTCTTGAGCCCGGCCGCGCAGCAAGCCGGATTGCCGGTGTTGGTGAAGCCGTGCCATACCGCGGCGCCCGCCGGCGAATCCAACAGCGTCTGATAAATCCGCTCGTGAACGATCACCGCGCCCAGCGGCAGATAGCCGCTGCTGATGCCCTTGGCGCACGAGATGATGTCCGGCCGCACCTCCCAGTGCTCGCAGGCGAACATCTTGCCGGTGCGCCCGGCGCCGGTGATGACCTCGTCCGCGACCATGAGGACGTCGTACTTGTCGCAGATCTGGCGGATGCGGGTCCAATATTCCCTGGGCGCGGGAATCACCCCGCCGGCGCCCATCACCGGCTCGGCGATGAAGAAGGCGACCCGGTCGGGCCCTTCGGCCACGATCGCTTTTTCGAGTTCGTCGGCACAGGCAACCGCGCACGACGGATACTCCTTGCCCAGCGGACAGCGGTAGCAATAGGGCGGCGCGATGTGCCGCACGTCGGGCAGCATCGGTTCGAAAAACTCGTGGAAGTGATCGATGCCGGTCAAGCTGGCGGCGCCGCACGACGAGCCGTGGTAGCCCTTGAGGCGGGCGATCGCGACGGTCTTGTTCTTGTAGCCTTTGAGGCGATGGTACAGGCGCGTAAGCCGGATGACGGACTCATTGGCTTCCGAACCTCCGCTGGTGAAGAACACCCGATCGAGTCCCGGCGGCGCCAGCTCGGCCAGTTTGGCGGCGAGTTCGATCGCCGGCGGGGTCGAAATGTTCAGCAGTCCGAGATGGAACGAAAGCGTCTCGAGCTGCTGCGCGACCGCGTCGGCGATTTCCTTGTTGCCGAAACCCAGGTTGACGTTCCAGATGGCCGAGCTGCCGTCGAGGTATTGCTTGCCGTTGGCGTCCCAGACAAACACTCCCTTGCCGCGCGCGATGATAAGCGGGCCGTGCTGCGCGTGCTCCTGGGGTGACGCGAAGCCGGGCAGCTTATGCTTGCGATCGAGTTCGTCCAACCGCTTGGCGTCGATTTCGAAGCGCAGCGCGCTCGATGCACCCGCGGGTTTCTGTGCTGTAGCCATTGAGTATTCTCCTAACTATTCGCGTACCACCGCATGCTGCGCCTCAGGCGCCGGGTTGCCCTCTTAGCGCGGCGCGCCATTTCACAGTGGCCTCGAGATCGACGGCGATCGATTCGTCTTCGGCCCGCCCCTTGAAGATTACCCCGTAGGTCTGCCGAGCCTTCTGTGGCGACACCAATCCTTCCAGCACATCCGCGCGCACCATCGCAGGATCGCGATCGAGCGGGTTGCCATAACCACCGCCGCCCGAATCCACGCCGACGATATGCTCGCCGGGCTGGATCTGCTCGGCCGACACCGAGGGCAGTTCGTGCTCGTCGCCTTCGCGATCAAGCTTAGCGGCATAGCAAGCCTGTCCCGAATGGCCGCCGAGAACCCCTTTCGGCGGATTGTAATGGCCGTCGAGCGGGTAAACGACCGTCAGGGTGTCGTGCCTGGGGCCGTAAACCACGCGCGCACCCGGCGCGCCGCGAAAGCGGCCCGCGCCGCCCGAGTCGGCCAGCAATTTAATCGTCTGGTAGATGATCGGATATTTCTGCTCGTCGATCTCGATACTGTCGCGATACATCAGGCCCGCGACCACCGGCAGGCCGTAATTGATCCATCCGTCGTTGTGGGGCGTGCCCGGACCGCCGTTGGCGCTGATGAAAAGCTGGTTCACGAAGGGCGCGCCGCTGCGGCGAAAATCGCCGCCCGAGATGACCCCGTAACCCGGGCCCATCCCGAGACCGCCCTCGGCCAGTCCGTAGCCTTCGCCGAGCTGAGCGAAGGCGGCCTGCGTGATGTTGACCAGGCGATCGCCGATGTTGGTGGTCGCAACCGAGCACGAGGTCGGAAAGCGCGGGATTCCCACCACGCAGTTTTCGCGCAGATGCACGGTGATGCGGCGAAAGCTGCCGGCATTGTGCGGCACATCCGGATCGATCGAGTTGAAGATGCCGGTGACGGTATTGTTGATCGCGCAGGTCTTCGATTCGTTGAGGCCGCACGGGATGCAGTCGATGTTGTCGCGCAAATCGATCTCGACCCGGCCCTCGGCGGCGTCGATTTTCACGTGGACCTTCAACGGCACGCCCTCGGGCACGGCGGGAAAGGGGTCGTGCGCGCCAGTGCCGGTGAACTCGGCCGAGGGAAGCCGCTTCAATGCGTGGATCATCCGGCGTTCCGAGTAGTCGAACCACTCCCGGATGAAATCGCGAATCAGCGGTTTTCCGAACTTGGCGGCCAGCTCCTTCAGCCGGCGCTCGCCGATCCGCGCCGCACCGAGCATCGCCAGGTAGTCGCCGTACCATTGGTCGGGCACGCGGATCCGCCGCCGGCACATCCGGATGATGTCGTCGATGTCCTTGAAATTGCGCTGGACCCTCACGCACGGAAAATTCAGCGCTCCTTCCTCGTAGACGTCGCCGGCAAACGGCGCGTAGGTGGTCGGCAGGCTGTTGCCGCAATCCGCCTGATGGGCCTTGGCGCAGCAGGTGAACAGATGCTCGCCGTCGACGAAGACCGGCACCAGGATCGTGTGGTCGGCGCTGTGCGTGTTGCCCAGATAGACGTCGTTGTGCAAAAAGGCGTCGCCCTCGACCAGGTCCGGATGGAGATTGCACATCGCCTCGCTCAGGAACTGCGAGCCGAAGACATGGACCGGCAGCCCTTCGGCGGAGGCGAGCATCTGGTTGTCGCCGGTGACCAGCGAGCAGGAAAAATCGCGCGCCATGTTGAGCACCGCCGAGCGGCCCGAACGCAGCAGCGTGTTGGTCATTTCGCGGCAGACGCTGTCGAGGCGGTTGGCGATTACCGCGAGCAGCGCCGCGTCGAGCCCCGCGCCTTCGGTTCGTGTACTGATGCTCATGGTCGTGACTCAGCCTCCGTTTTTCGCTTCGTCGCTTCGCCTTCGGCCCTGCGCTTCGTCGCGGGCCCGTTCAGGAGCCACCGGCCTCGAGCAGGTAGTTGTGCAACTCGGTCACCCGCGCGTGGCTTCCCGGATAGACCACGATGGTGGTGGTCGGCTCGTCGATGATCGCGGGTCCCTCGACCAGCATCCCGGGCGTGAGATTTTCTCCATGATAGCGCGGCGTCTCGAGCTCGCCATGACCGGCAAAAAAGACCGCGTGCCGCAACCGCGCGGCCGGCAACGCCGCCTCGCGCGCCGCCATCTTGCTTAGCGGGGGACCGTCGAGCAACGCGGTGAGCCTACCTCGCCAGTAAACGCACTCGACCTGCTGGCCCGGCTCCTTGACCGCGAAAACGCGCTCGTGCTCGCGATGGAACGCCTCGATAGTCGCGTCGAGGTCGGCCTGCCCGTCGAAGCTGCCCTTGGACAACGCGACGTCGAGTTCCCATACCTGGTACGGATAGCGCGCCTCGACGAAGTACTCGCGCTTAAAGCGTGTCAGCCCGCGCTCGCGCAGCTCGGCCTCCAAGCGGTCCATCGAGTTGGTGATTTCGGCCAGCACCCGGTTGACCGCCTGGTAGGGAAAATCGCCGCTGTAGGCGAACCTGCTTTGGGTGAACTCGCTCACGATGTCCGAGTACTGGCCGCCGCAGGCGCTGAGCGCGCCGGCCGTGCGCGGCACCAGCACTTGCCGACATCCGAGTTCGCGCGCGATCGGCAGGATGTTCAACCCGGCGGCCCCTCCGCCCGCGACCAGCAGGCTCTCGCGCGGATCGATACCCTGGTTGATCGTAATGTCCTTGATCGCGCCGACCATGTGGTCGCCCGCAACCTCCATTATCGCGCGCGCGGCGTCCTTCACGCCCAGGCCGAGCCGGGAGGCGATTTTCGCCACCGCACCCGCGGCCGCGGCCGCGTCGAGCCGCATTCTTCCGCCCAGGAAATAATCCGGGTCGAGGTAGCCGAGCACCAGCGCCGCGTCGGTGACCGTCGGCTCGATGCCGCCGGTGCCGTAGCAGGCTGGGCCGGGCTCGGCGCGTGCGCTCTGGGGGCCGACGCGCAGCAATCCGCCGGGATCGATCCAAGCGATCGAACCGCCGCCGGCGCCGATACTTCTCACGTCGACGGAAGCCATGCCGGTGATATGCCCGGTGAAAATCTGACCCAGCCAGGTCTCGCGCGTGAACGTGATCGTCCGATCGTGTACCAGGCTTACGTCGAAGCTGGTGCCGCCGGCGTCGCACACGATGAGGTCGCGAGGGCCGACTTCGGCCTCGCCATAGGTGCGTCCGGCCACCGGCGCCATCGCGGGACCCGACTTGACCAGGAAGATGGGGCGCTGGACGACGTCGGCGGCGTGCATCACGCCACCGAAAGAGGTCGCGACCAGCAGTTGCCCGGTGAAGCCGGCGCGGCGAAGGTCCTGCTCCATGTCGCGCAGATGGCTTTGCATCAGGGGTTTCAGCGAAGCGTCGATCGCCGCCGACGAGGCGCGGCGATATTCGCGGATGATCGGGTTGAGACGCGAAGAGAGCGTGTAGGGAACGCCCGGCAACTCGGCCTCGATCAGCCGGCCCACCGCCGCCTCATGTGCGGGGTTGGCCGGCGACCACAGCAGGCAAACCGCGATCGCTTCGACCCGGCGCTCGGCGACCCGGCGCAGCGTCTCGCGCACCTGCGCCTCGTCGAGCGGCACGACGACGTTGCCCTCGGAGTCGATCCGCTCGCGAATCTCGAAGGTCAACCGCCGCGGCACGTAGGGTTCAATCGGCGGATACGACAGATTGAACGGATCGAGCTTGCCGCCCTCGCGCAGCATCAGGATGTCGGGGAAGCCCTCGGTGACCAGAAACGCGGTGCGTGCGGTGTTGCGCTCGATGATCGCGTTGGTCGCGTGGGTAGTGCCGTAGATCACCAGGTCGGTGTTGCGCAACACCTCGGCGACGCTCGCGCCGGCTTGCTCGGCCGCCATCTTGAGCGCCCCTTCGATACCGCCGAAGATGCGCTCGTAGGTCGTGAGCGATTTGCCGAGCACGAGGCCGCCGCGCTCGTCAGCCAGTACCAGGTCGGTGAAGGTTCCGCCCGTATCGATCGCTATGCGATAGGCCACCAGCGCCGGTCCTCCTATCTGTCCAATTTGCGTACTTACCGCGCGTTCCCAGTTAGAGCAGAAGGCGCGGCGCCGAACCAGATTTCATGGCCTCGCTTGATTAGCAATCTCATGGGCAAATGAAAACCGAAACCGCCCCCGCATCAGCCGGTTTCCGGAATATCGCTCACAATGGCACGTCGAATTACCGGCCGCGGCCGTTCGTCGGCCCAATAATTTTCCCTGAGCGGCGGTTTGACGTGCATTCTCCTTGACAGTGCGAAATGAGCCGATCTAGCTTGCCTTGTCAGGTTCTCCGCGGGCAATTGAGCGGCTCGGATCCGCCAACTCAGGCAAGTCAGGCGGGCCGCACTGGTACGAAAACACAATTTACCAACTACTGGGGAGGCGATACATGGCTGAAGGCAAAGCAAAGAAAATGTGGGCGCTGCCGGGAGCAGTACTCACCGCTCCGCAGTCGCTGCTGATGCATGGCGGCGACGCGACGATGATGCTCGATCTCCCGTGCCCCTCATTCCTGATCGAGCATCCCAAGGGCCTGGTGCTGTTCGACACCGGATGCAACCCCAAGGTCATCGACGACGCGGTCGGATACTGGGGCGACGTGGCGGCCCATCTGCCGATCAAATGGAGCAAGGCCGACACGCTCGACAAGCAAATCGAAGGCGTCGGCTACAAGCCCTCCGACGTGAAGTACGTGATCCTGTCGCACTCGCACCTCGACCATTCGGGCGGGCTGACTTACTTCCCCAACGCCACCTTCATAGTTGGAAGCAGAGAGCTGCAGTACGCCTACTGGCCCGATACGGACCGCCGATGGGCGTTCATCCTCAACGATTTCCTGCCGACCCGCGGCTACAAATGGCTGGAACTCGATTGTGACTTCGATCTGTTCGGCGACGGTGCGCTGCAATTCCTGCTGACGCCCGGCCATACGCCCGGCGAATGCTCGCTGCTGGTGAGCCTGCCCAACCGCAAGTTCCTGCTCACCGGCGACACGACGCATCTGCGCGCCGCGGTCAACCAGGAAGCGACGATGGGAATCGACGTCAATCCGTTCCAGTCGATACACTCGCTCCGGCGCATCAAGGCGATCCGCGACATGCAGGGCGCGACGATGTGGATCACGCACGATCCGGACGACTGGAAGGAGTATCCGCACAAGGTCGAGTAGCGCGGAAGTTTCGATGCCGCTTTACGAATGCCGTTGCGAGCGGTGCGAGTTCACCTTCGAGGTGCTCGCACCGCTCAGTTCATCTGGATTGAGGTCGCGCCCCTGCCCCAACTGCGGACGCGCCGCCCGGCGCATCATCTCCGCCGTGTCGTTCACGGTCGAGGGCGGAGCGCGCGCGAGTTCAACCCCCGACGTTACACAGCTCAAGGTTCCGCCGCCGGCGCGGCTATGCTGGATGGACGACCGTTCCGCCGCGCGCTATGCCGCCTACAAACACGGACGCGGCGCCGAGTACGATGACAAGACCCACGCGGGCGAGGAAGCGAGAAAAAAACGCGTCGAGCCGACGCCAAAGCCGGCCGCCGCTGCGCACGAGCACGCGCATTCGCACCTGCCGCTCAACGCCGCACGCAAGGCCAAGGCCGCCGAGGCCAAAGACGTTACCAATCGTCCGCGGCCGCTCGCCTGAGAGCGCCACCCCGTCCGTCCGTCAGGTATTCGCAGGTACTCGCAGGTATTCGCAGGTACTCGCAGATATTCGCGCGGATTCCGCGCTACTGTCTGGCGCTCGAAGTGGTGTCCTGCGTGGCGTTCTGGCCGCCCTTGGTAAACGCGATCGCCACAGCGCTCAGGTAATGGCCCTTGTGGCCGACCTCGCCCACGGTCGGGTCGTGCTGGCGCTGGGAGACGTTGGCCGCCGTATTGGAAACGTTGTCACCCACCTTGTCATCGTAACCCGCCAGTTGCTCGCCCTCGTGCTGACTCTTGTCGGAGGTGATGACGACGGCGTCGGCGCCAATCTCGCATGCCTTGCGCTTGAGCACCGGCAAGAGACCAGCGTCGTTGGTGACCTCGTCACCCCAGGTATCCACCAGCGCGAGTTGCTGAACGTCGGAGGCCGGCATCGTGTAGAGCACCTGCAACGGACAATCCGGCGCCTTGGCCTGGCGCATCTCGGACGTCATCGGGCTGACGGTCGCCGAGGGCGCGGGAATTTCCATCACGTAACATCCGCTCACGAGCATCGCCATCGCGGCCAGCGCGGTTAGCGACCGCCGGCTCGGACGATTGATATGACGGGCCGCCGCGGGACGCCGCGGCGGAGCTATGGGCAAACGGCTTTGCAACAACATCATGCCTCGCTCTCTTTTTTGCCTCGTTGTCTCGAATTATGTCTAAGGCGTGGCGGGTGCGCCTCCGCCGACCGGCTCCGGTGGTCCATGTAGCTTGAACATTCCCTGGTCCGCGATACCGCCGTTCACGTAGCAGGTATATTCGCCGTTCGCCTTGGGCGGATAGAATTCATCCATAAAATACGTGCACCAGCTCGAATCTTCCATCGAGACCCGGAAGCCACGAGCGCTCACCTGGCCGCTGACCCAGCCGCGCTGAATGTTGTCGCGGCATATGGCGTTGCCCGGAGCGCATCGATAGTCGCCCTTGATCTGATTCCCCTCGCGTTTGAGATTGAAAGTGATCTTCGCGCTGGCGGCGTTCATTGTGCTGACCGAGCTGCCTCTCCATATGCCATTGAAATCAGCCAGCGGGTCGGGAGAATCGGGCGTTCCAGAAGAACCGACGGAACCGGCCGATCCGGCCGCACCCGCAAGACCGGATTGTCCGCCTCCTCCACTCGAGCAGGACCATCCAGCCAGCGCCAGAACCAAAGCGAGTGTGATCATACGTCGCATAGACCTCGGACCTCCAGCCCGTTGCGAGCCGTGCGCCGCTTCACGATTTGCGCGCGTGCGGCAGGACCTCCTCACTCAGGCGCTGGATACATTCAAGCACCTGCGCCGGCGCGGGGCCAAGCGGGACCCGGATACGCAGGACGTACCAATCGATCCCACCCATGATAGTGTTCCACCGATCGAGTGCCTCTAGCCAGTCGTCCTTGGTGCCGATGATCGCGTGGCCCCTGCCGCGAATCTTGTCCAGCGTGAAGTCGCTCTCGGAGCCGAAATCTTCCGTCGGCTCGAGCATCCCGTTCTTAAAGTAGAACTTGCATTCCTCCAGCCACAGCCGGCCGAACGTTTGCTCGGCCTCCTCCCGGCTCGACGCGAGCCATCCGTCGCGAAACAGCGCGATGCTGGGCTTGCGGCCGGCCTTGGCCGCCGCCTCGCGGTAAATCGAGACCTGGGCCTTGATGTTCTCGATGCGGTCGAAGAACGGCGCCGCCGACCAGGCGTCGCTCAGCCGGCCCGCGCGGGCGATCGATTTGGGTCCGAAGGCGCCGATCCATATCGGCGGCCGCGGCCGCTGGTAAGGCTTGGGTGTGACGTGAATCGCGTCGAAATTGAAGTACTTGCCGTGATGAGCGAACGGGCCGACGGTGGTCCACGCCTTGTTGACGATTTCCATCGTTTCCTCGAAACGGCCCTCGCGCTGTTTGATCGGAATGCCGAAGTGCGCGAAGTAATCCTTGTGATAGCCCGCACCGACGCCCAGGATCAGCCGCCCGCGCGAGAGCACGTCGATAAGCGCGGCCGACTGCGCCAGATGCACCGGGTTGTACAGCGCCGGCATCAGGATGTCGGTGCCGATTTTCACCCGCTTGGTGCGCGCCGCGATCGCCGCCAGCAGCGGCAGCGGACTGGGAAACATGCACTCGGTGCGCGCATGGCGCTCCGGCACGAAGACGCCGTCGAAGCCGCATCGCTCGGCCTGCTCGGCCTCGCCGAGTAGTTGCGCCGCGAAGTTGGCGGAGCGCTCGGGATCGGGCTCCGGCTGTCCGTAAGGTCCGCCGTGAGTGTCGGGCATGTATGCGAACGAAGCCATCAAAGTTCTCCCGGGCGCGCGGCTCGACTGAGAATTGGAAAATGAAAAACAGGCCGCGCCGGCCACTCCATGCCTTTTAGCTAAAGCCCCACACAATTAAAATGGTTGCGTGCGGGACAGGGTTCCAATGGGCCCGCCGCGCGCTCTTCAAGTCCAAAAATTCGCAGAGGGACATCGCAGATGGCGACCAACGGATTGCGTCACGTGCTCGACGGTTACAAGGTGCTCGACTTCACCCAGGTGCTGGCCGGGCCGACGGTCACGCGGCTGATGGCTGAGATGGGGGCGGAGATAATCAAGGTCGAGCTGGCGCCCGCGGGTGATTTCTCGCGCGGATTTCCCTATCTCCGCGACGGCCGCAGCGCCTATTACATCCAGCAGAACCGCGGCAAAAAGAGCCTCTGCGTCGACGTGAAAAAGCCCGAGGGTCACGCGATCGTGGCGGAGCTGGCTGGAAAAGTTGACGTAGTGGTTGAGAATTACGCGCCGGGCGTGATCAAGCGGATGGGTTTCGATTACGACTCGGTGCGGGCGCTGAATCCTCGGGTCGTCATGTGCTCGGTCTCGGCCTTCGGACAGACCGGGCCGCTCTCCGCCGAACCCGGCTACGATTACATCGCGCAGGCCTACGCCGCGGTGACTTACATGATCGGCGATCCGAACGGACCGCCGTCGATCCCGATGCTGGGGCTGGGCGACGTCTCGACCGGGGCGCACGCGATGGGTGCGATCGTCGCCGCCCTGTTGCATCGCGAGCGCACTGGCGAGGGCCAGTATCTCGACATCTCGATCCTCGACGCCTACTTCCACTGCCAGGAGATGAACGTCCAGATTTACAGCGCGAGCAACGGCGCGACCAACCCCAAACGCTCCGGCGTGCATCATCCGCAGATTTGCCCGACCGGCGTATTTCGCAGCCGGGAAGGTTACCTCATCATCATGGCGTTTCTCGACCATCAATGGGCCGCGCTGTGCAAGACGATGGGTCGGCCCGAGCTTACCGACGACCCGCGCTACAACACCAACGCGCTGCGGCTGGAGCACCGCGACGAGGTCGTGAGCGCAATCGAAGCGTGGCTCGCCGGCACTGCCAGCGACGCGGCCGCGATGGAGGCGCTGCGCAAGGCGCGGATTCCGGTCGCTCCGGTGCTGTCGATCGACCAGGCCGTCAACCATCCGCATCTGCGCGCGCGGCAGACGGTGCGCAAAATCAGCGACCCGATTTTCGGCGAATTCGACGCGCCGGGCTTTCCGCTGCGCTTCTCGGCTTTCCCCGGCTTTCTGCCGCTCACCGCGCCCACGCTCGGCCAGCATAACCGCGAGGTCCTGCAGAGCTACCTCGGCTATGGCCCCGAACGCATCGCCGGCCTGGAGCAAAGCGGCGTCCTGCAGAGCGGGAAGTGCTGAACCGCGACGTCTCTGGCGGAGCGCGTCCGACGGGGGATCGCGCGCGCGGAATTGCGCCACAAGATTGCGGCGCGCGAAAGCTTCCGGCAAACCAGGTTTCGCGCTACTAATTTGGGGCTCGCATAACCGTCAAGGAGGCTGATCATGCTTTTCATGCTGAAGACGCACATCGCCAAACCGGCGAACGTCTCGAACAAGGAGTTTTACACCGTGTGGCGCCAGGAATCCGAAGCGGCGTTGGGCGCGGTCAAGGCCGGCGCGATCAAAGGGATCTGGAAGGTCGCCGGAAAGCCGGTAATCATCGCCATCCTCGACGTGCCAAGCGCCGACGACCTCGACCATGCGATGCATCAGCTGCCAATCTGGAAGCTCGGCTATTCACACATCGCAACTGAGATGGAGATCATTCCGCTGCGGCCGTACGAGAACTGGGCCGAGGATCTCAAAGAGCTGTCCAAAGGCTAACCGGACGCCCGCGAAGGGGCGGTAGTATTGACCTTAAGCGCGCGCGCGACGCGCGCCGGCGGCTGCGGCCGTCCCGCCAAAAGGACGGCCGCAACCGCAACCCGCAATCGCGACAAGGAGCAATCGTGAATTTTGGCTTTACTCTCTTCTTCCGCAATCCGCCGCCGCACAAGGTCTCGTTCGCCGATCTGTATCGCAAGGAAATCGAGCTTGCGGTCGCGGCCGAGGAACTCGGCTACGACACCATCTGGCTGACCGAGCATCATTTCGTCGACGACGGCTATGCGCCGTCGCTGCTGCCGATCGCGGCGGCCATCGCTGCGCGCACGAAGAAAATCCGCATCGGCACTTTCGTGATGCTGCTACCGCTGCATAACGCGCTGCGCGTGGCGGAAGACGCCGCCACCGTCGACGTCATCTCCAACGGCCGCCTCGACCTCGGCCTGGGCCAGGGCTACCGCGTGCCGGAATTCGTCGGTTTCAACATCGCGCGCAACGAACGCGGCCCGCGCCTGGAGGAAGGCACCGAGGTCATCCGGCGGGTATGGACCGAGCGCAACGTGACGATGGACGGGCGCTTCAACAAACTCACCAACGTGACCGTGATCCCCGGCCCGGTGCAGAAGCCGCATCCGCCGATCTGGCTCGCCGCGCGCGGACCCAAATCGATCGGACGCGCCGCGCGCAACGGCTACCATTTCATGGGCACCGGCGGGGTCGACCAGCAGCAGATGTACGACGCGGCGCTGAAGGAACACGGCCGCAAACCCGAGAACTTCAGCATCGCGCAGCTAAGGACCGTGTTCGTCGCTTCCAGGCACGACAAGGCCTGGGACGACGCCGAAGCCGGCGCGCACTACATGATGAGCTGCTACGGCAAGTGGTTCGTCGAGGCCAACGATCTGCCGGGCGACCAGGCCTTCGGCTCCAACCTGCCGCCGATCGGCAAGCTGCGCCACTCGGAGACCGCGTCGCTCTTTGGCGAATCGATGCTGATCGGCACTCCCGACGAGGCGATCGCCGGAATCGAGGATTACTTGAGCCGCACGCGTGTCACTCACCTGGTGGCGGCGATGGATCTGCCGGGGATGGATCCGCGCAAGGTGCGCCGCAGCATGGAGCTGTTCGCCAGAGAGGTGATGCCCCACTTTCGCCGCAAGTCGCGCAAGCAGGTGAAGAAAAAATAGGCGCCATGCATCGGTTCGCACGAATCATCGCGATCCTGAGCGCCTTGCTCTGTATGGCGGCCTGCCAAGCCGCCGTACAGCAGCAGGAGCAGAAGAAGGCGGAAATCCACTATTACAACACCACCGTGGATCGCGAGCGCATCCTGATCTCGACCGGCGATCTAAGTAATCCGCACGAGAAGCTGGGCGACCTCAGCTACACCGAGCCGCTTAACGCGGATACTATCGACAGCACCCACATCAACAACAAGCTGCGCACGATGGCGATCGACAAATGGGGCACCCAGGTCGATGCGCTGATCGATGTGAAAAGCACGCCCAACGCGGATGCCACGATGCTCACAGCCTCAGCCGTGGCGGTAAGGGTCATCGGCGATTGCGACTTCTGCCGTCACAACTACACTCCGGAAGAAACCAAATAGCCTGGCAAATAGCCTGATCGGACCGAGGCAGCCGGCCACAAAAGGACGCGCGGCGGGGAACGGAGCTGAATCCGGCCTCGTCGCGCGTGCGAGCAGGCGCCGCGTTGATGCGCGTGCTACTTGATCTTGTGCAGTACCGGCATCAGGTACTTCTTGAAGGTCACCGGATTCTCGGACATCGGAAAATGCCCGATCTCCTCCATGATGATGCACTCGGCGTTGCGCACTTTTTTCGCGGTCTTCTGCGTCATCTCGGGCGTGCAGGCGAAGTCATAGACGCCGGTCATGAAGAACACCGGTATCTTGCCCGAGATCTTCTCGCAGTCCTCGCGGAAGTCATGGTCGACGCTGTAGAAATACAGGTCGCCCTTGAAAACTCCGGGACCGCCCTGTGAGTAGTACCACCAGGTTTCCTGGCGATACTCGAACGGGCTCTGCGGCGCCATCAGGCCGTTGATCGCCGTCGCACAAGCCTCGCCGCCATGGATCTGCGCGTGCCACAGCCAGTCGAGCCACCATCCCGGCGAATAGTCACACGCCTCGATCGCGATCAGCGCGCGGAAGTAGTCGCTATAGCGCTGCGCCAGGTGCAGGCAGATGTTGCCGCCCATCGAACTGCCCATCACCACCGGACGATCCAGGCCAAGCTCGCGGCACAATGCGACCACGAAGTCGGCGTAGAACCGGGCGGTGAGCTTGTACTCCTCTTTCCACCAGCCCTTGGGAGGAATCGACTTGCCGTGGCGCGGGAGGTCGAACGCGATCACGTGGAAGCGCTCGCGGATTTCCGGATCGTTGAGCTGATGGCGCCATTCGCGCGAGTCGGTGCCCGCGGTATGCAGGCAGACCAGCGGAATACCCTTGCCGGATTCCTCATAAAAAATCCGGTATTCCTCGCCCTCGAACGGAACGTGAATGTAGTGACCGGTTACTGGCTCTATTTTTGCCATGTTGGTGCGCCCCCTATTCCTTGACCGCGCGCATCAGGTCGAGCGCCCATGCGAACGCCCGCAGGTTCTGCCACATGACCTTGACGTCGCCCTCGATTTTAAGGCGGCCGTGCAGCGTGTGGGACATCGCGATGATGTCGTTGTACATCGGCGGAGGAATCGGCTGCACGAACTTGGCCCAGGTCTCGGCCGGCGCCCGCAGCGCGAATTGGTAGGCGCTCTCGGCGCCGATCTCGTGCTGCACGCGGTCGATCGTTCCATGGTCGAAGCTCACCACGTAGGCGTGAGGTCCGAACTCGAGCATGACGTCCGCATTGAAGTGACGGCCGAGCAGGCGCGCCACGCTGTCCTGGTTGACCATATTCTGCCAACGCTCCACCCATCGAACATCAAAGGCAGGCATAGCTATCCTCCCTGGCGGTTGTGAGAGTGCCGCACACAAGTCCCATACCGCACTGGCGCGTCGTCACTCAAGCGCCAATCTCGATACGCAGGCATGCGGCCACGCCGCGTCCTCGTTTCCGTTTTCGCTTTCTATCTATTCGAACGGGCAAAAAAAAACCCTGCCGGGCCCCAACAGGACCCGGCAGGGCGTGGTCGGTTTAGCGATGGACCTGTTCGAGACTATTGATGTCGAATAGTTTCTCGGACTCGGCTCCCTTAACGTTCGGGAATCCGCCGGGAACGATCCAGATGGTTCCGCGATCGTTCTGCACGTCGAGCACCTGGACCGACTGGAACTCAGTCGAGTAGGCGCCCGTGTTGATGGCCTCCTGCCAGTCGCCCTTGAAGCTTTCGCTCCACTTCTTCTGGAACTCCCAGACCTTCCAGAGCTTGTCCTTATGGTCGAAGGATTCCATCAGCCACGCGTCGTAGTTCTGCGAATCCCAATCTTCGACGACGCTCTTGTACGGATGGCGCTCGGAGGTCGGAGTGCGCTCCATGACCGCGAAGCGGCGCATCGTCCACGTATCGTTCGGGATGATCCCGTTGGGCCCGTACAGATAGGTGTACTCGTGCGAGGAATCGACGACCGCAAGCTGGTCCTTCCATCCGAGGAAGCGCCAGTGCCACTCGAGTTCGCGGCCGGAGAAGCTGTAGAAGTCCTCCAGCGTATGGTCGGTGCCCAGCAGCGAGTCCGACTTGACCTCGGCCGAAATACGGCGCACGCGACGCAGGTTGGGGATGTAGGCCCAGCCGTCGTCTTCGCGATGCGGATCGGCGTAGCGGTAGATGATGAACGCGGTGCCGCGGATGTCAAACGGCGAGAAGAAGCCCGTGAACTCCTTAAACTCGAAATTCGCCGCACCAGGCGCCGGCAGAGTGTGATTCTCAAGTTGCGCGAGGTGGGTGTAGTAAACGCGCTTGTAGAATGCGCTCAGCGTGCGCTGGAAGTTGCCGCCGCCACCGTAGATCATCTTCATCACGTCTTCCGACGGAGTCGTGTAATTCAGATTCGAAAGACCCGATTCGGACAGCCAATCGGTTGGCGGATCTTCCCATTTCGGAATATCGTGCGAGCCGCCGAAGCGATCCCAAGTGGCCGGTGGAATCGTGAACAGGCCGAAATTCTGCCAACGGTATTCGTAGTTCCACGCCGCTTTCCATCCGGCATCCGGATCGGTCGTAGTCAGCGCCGAATTGGGAAAGGGCTGGCCGCAGACATAATTGGCCATGGTGTGGTCGGCCTGCAGACGCACCTGGCTTTGGTACTTTTCCGTGCAAGCCATGAAGTCCTTGCGCGGAGTGTGATCCACAGGCGCCGCGATGGTCGCCTTGAACTCAGGGAAGTTTAACTGCTCGACGTAGCCGGGGAAGATGAACGGTCGCATCCGTTCGATGTCCTTGGCGGTGAGAACGTCGCCGACCTTGAAATCGGGCTTAGCGTCCTTGTTCTTGGCCAACCACTCGTCGAACGTGGCCCGGGTATAACTCTTAACGTCCTGCGCCCTTGCAGTACCCCCGCCAAGGCAAAGACCGGCCGCCGTCACCAGGACCGCCAGTGCCATGCACCATGGCCGCGCAGCGCGCCCCCGATGCGGCTTCAAATTACGTCCCATAATACTCATCTCCTCCGTTTAGTCGTCCCTTTTCCGTTTTCCCCGAGGGGACTGTCAACGCCTATCTTTGAAAGTTTCCGTACCACTTCCTGCTCAAACTGCTCAGCGGCTGCCGAGCCGCTTGCCGCCTAACAAATGCATAGCGGTGTGATCCAGGCCGTCGGCCGCCGTGTAACGTACCGCGGGGTCGGTCTCCTGTACCATCGCGAGCAACATGACGATTCCGTTGGGACTTCCGATCCGTCCCAGAGACCAGGCGATATCGGCGCGCGTGATCGGATCCTTGCTGCCGCGCAGCAGCGCGCCAAGCAGCTCGACCTCCGGATCGCCGCCCGCAGTCCCGAGCGTCTTGACGGCGGCCAACTCAACATCCCCATCGGACGACGACAGCGCCTCCACCAGAATCGGATGAGCGACGTCGAAAGCCATGTCGTCGAACAGTTGCGCGGCGTGCCGTCGCGTAACCTGATCCTGGTCGTGGATGGCGCCCCTCAGATAGGCCACCCCACCCTGGTCGTTATAATGCGTCAACGCGGCGGCCGCGCCGAGCCGCACGTCGACATTGTCGTCGGTCAGCGCTTGCCTTAGCATCTGCAAGGAGGCCGAGTCGTGCGCGTATCCCAGCGCCACCGCGGCCATCGCCCGCGCATTACCTTGAGAATGATCGTTCAGCGTGGCGCGCAGCACCTCCACACCGGAGGTGTCGCCCAGCAGCAGGAGCGATTCGGCCGCTGTCACTCGATCGAACACTTGCCCTTTGAGCAGCGCCAGCTTGAGCAACGGTATGGAGTCGCGATTACCGATCCGGCCAAGGCCTTTCAGCGCGGCCGCCCGCAGCGTGGGATCCCTCTGCCTGGCAGCATCACTCAGGACGACGATGGCGCTCGGATCGGTTGCCGATGACAGAGCATTTACGATGAAGCGGCGGTCCAGCATCTCACCGTGGTAATAGAGATGCGCCAGGATGGCGACCGCCTTATGGTCACCATCCTCGCCCAAGCCGTCGGCCACCGCCATCTTCACGCTGAGGTCGGGATTGGTCTGAAAAGTGTCGGCCAACATCTGCAGCGCCTGATTCTCTCCACCCTCGGCGAGCGCGCTGGCCGCGTAGCACTGCTCGAAAAGATCGTGTTCTTTGAGCCCGCGCTGCAGGACGATAATGGAGAACTGTCGGAGCGCGATCAGTCCCGACTCCTGATCGAAGCGGTAAGTCGTATTGAGCTTGTTGGTCGCCTGCGCAAGATTGCCTTGCGCGACCATGTTCCGAATCGCGACCATCGAGGGATCGGTGATAGCCACCGTCCAGCGGTCGCGCGCGCGCCTTTGAATCAACGCATTAACGCCAACGACCGTCGCCACCACGGCGACCAGGGCAATCGCCCATACTTTCGACCCGCGCGACGAACGTCCTGCTGGTAGCCTCGATTCCGTGACACTATCTCCTTTTAAGGCTCCGGGGTCCGGCGTCGCCGGACCCCGGAGCTTGTTTCATCCCATCAACCTAGAAACGGTACCGTATGCGAGTCCAGAACTCGTCATCCATGTTGGCCTGCCCACCGCCGGCCTGCGAGCGCGCGGGGCCGAATATGTCGGGGCTGAACGGCGCGTCCGCCTGCGTGGTGTGACCCGCCTGGAAGACCGCGTTAGGCCCGAGGTTCTGCTCCATGGTCCTACCGAGGAAGGCGTCGAAGCCGATCGACGCCGACCAGTGGTCGTTGATCAGCCATTCCGTGTTGCCGCCGATCGTCGAATCCGTACCTTCGGTCCCAAATGCCGCGAAGATGAGCGGGATGATCTGGTCGCGATAGTAGTGCGTCTGAGTGAACGCGGTGAAGGTAAAGTCGTTCGTGCCGGTGACCAATCCGGTCTTGCCGCCTTGCTCGCTGTGCGCGCCAGGATAGTAGGTCTCGAACACCTGGAAGCTGGAGAAGAAGGTGCGGTCCGGGTTCAGGAATTTGATGAAGTGCGGACGGTCGAAACCGACGACGTACTGCAGGATGTCATTGTTGGTCGTCCAGTCGAGCGAATTGGTGTCATTGAGAAGCGCGTTGTGCGTCCACGAAGACTCGACGCGGACAACCACGCCGGTGTACGACTCGAAATAGTCAGCCGACAATCCGAGCGTATTGTCCTTCGCATAGTTGATTTGAGCGCCACCGCCGAAGGTGCAGTCGTTCAGGAAAGTGTACGGATTTACGCCATTTTTCAGTTGGATCCAATGTGCTTGAGTGGCGATAATGTTCGTACTGCCGCCGCCCGGTCCAAATTTGCCGGAATAGCCCTTCGTGACGTTGGCAATCTTGGCACAGTTTACGCCCGACTGCGAGAAGTTGCTGCCCTGCAAGATTTGCCCCGGAACGCCCGAACCCAACACTTGAAGCGAGTTTAATGTGAAGACCGGCGTTTGCGCCATGCCGTACCAATCGGTCAGCGCGAAGCGAATCGACGGATGCGGAAGCTGGAAGTCCCATTTCGTGCCGATGCCCGTATTGCGCAGACTCCAGGCCGGAAATCTTTCGTGGTCGAGGCCGAAATTGACATGGTTGGGATTGCATACGGTCGGGGTCGTACTTCCGCCGCAGAGTCCGCCGTCGAACAAACTGTTGTCGAATCCAAAAGCCTTTTTCTGATCGCCGAAGTTCACTGCCCAGGGTTGGCCTCCCACACCTAACCCAACAGGGTTGAACGTATCAAAGTTCCATACGAAATTGCCCGCGACGTCCTGCATGCCCAGCACGTCGCCGAAACGGTGCTGCAACCAGAGCGCCAATTGCGGGATTCGGGTGTCCTCGAAGGGCTCGATGAAGAAGTGCTGCCCGAAGTCCACCGGGTTGACGATGTCCTGAAGACGGAAGAAGTCCGCCTTACCCCACACCACCTGCTGCTTGCCTAGCCGCAGCAGGTTGGATCCGAAGAAGTCCCAGCGGAAGTCCAGGTAGGCTTCACGAACGGGGTAGTAATACAGATTGCTGTCGTCGCGTTCGAAGCGCAGGTTGTCGAGCGACTGGGTCGCGTTAAAGCAACTCCAGCAACTGGTCGCAACCCCGTTTACTACGCGGTAGTCGCTGATGTTCTGGGCAACCGGCATCGGAAATTGCAGATTGCGAGCCACCACGCCTTTGAACTCCTTCGGGTGGTAGCCGAAGGCGTTGAGCAACCCCAGGCCCGCGGTCTGCCCGGTGCCGCTATACATCGATTGGCCGATGCCCGAAAAGCCCGTGGTGTGATTGCCGAAGCGGTCGGGCACGAGGTCGTATGCGCCTTCATAGCCCGGCCGGATTTCGGCGAAGTAGTTCACCGAAAGACCTGTACCCAGTGGTATGCCCAACACGGTGGGCATGGTGGCGTCCTTGATTATCTGACCCGAGGGCTGCAAGTCGAGTCGATTGCGGATCGACGCCATGTTGTAATCTTTTACGTAGTTTTCCGACCGAATAATTTCCTGGTTCTCCAGGTAGCCGTGGAGTTCGAAGCTATCCTCCAGGTTTTGTGCAATCCCCTGTTGCGCATACGCCCGCGAGGCAGGGCCACCCACCGCCAGCGCGAGCGCCGCCATCAGGCCCAACAACCAGAGCCGCTCTCTGCTTTTCCCACCTACATTCATGTTGCTTCCCCCGAAAGTTTACTAAGCCACAACTAGCCGCCTACAGACGCCAAACGGAGTCCTCCCACGGTCCCCGTTCAGCTCACTTCCGCAGCCGAAACATCCTTTTCGATCATTTCCAGATCCTCATCAGAGACTTCAGCGCCCCGTTCGACAAACTTGGGCCGGATGATCGAGAAAATCGACGGCACCAGCGTGATCGCCGACAACCAGTGCGTGATCATCAACAATGCCAGCAGCATCGCCATCTCGGCCGAGAACCGCAAATCCGACATCCACACCCACGGAATGACGCCGCCGACCAGCGTGGTCGCCGTGAAAGTAACCGCCATGCCCGAGGTCGCAATCGCGCGCTTGATCGCCGCGTCATGGTCGTGCAGCCGGCCATACTCGCGCTTGATCCGGTCGACGACATACAGGATGTAATCGACCCCGATTCCCATACCGACCGCGGTCACCGGCAAGGTATTGATATTCATGCCGATGCCTTTGAGACCGATGTACAGGAAGCTGACGATACCGGCGGCGACCAGCGTAATCATGACCATGCCACCGGCCACGAACGACATGTAGCTGAACGTCACCAGCACGAACACCACCAACACAATCAGAACGGTGCTGACCCGGTCGGAATAGGCAACCTCGTCATTGAGCGCGGCAGTGGTGCCGATCGTGCCGCCAGCCAGAATGAACTTGACGTCCTTCATCGGATGCGCGGCCATGAACAACTTGGCCCGCATAATAGCTTCATCGATGGTCGTGCCCTTGGCGTCCTTGTAAAACACCACGAACTGGCCGTCGCGGGCGTGAAAGTCCATGTATTCCAGGATGACGCCAGGCACCGGAGCGTTGGCCTCATACATGAAAGTCATGTTCCCGACTCCGGCCTGAGTGCGCGGAATTACCGCCCATGCCGGATCGTCGTAGTGATACAGGCGATTGACGCTGCGCACCAAGGTCGGCAAGTCGCGAGTACCGCCGGCCTCGGTCTGCTCCATCATGTAATGACGCAGGTTGTCGAGCACCGCGAGGACGGCAGGATCCTTGAGCGCGTCATCCTTGTCGCCCTGCATGTAGATGACCAACTGGTTGGACCCGGCGAAATCCTTATTGATCGCGCGCGCTGAAATGTTGAAGTCGGAGTTCTGGAACAGCAACGGCGACCCTGCCTCGGTCTCGCCGACTTGCACCGAACTCGCCTCGTAAGCGCCCGCTGCCACGACGATCGCCGCGATCACGAAGACTGTCCAACGGCCGTTTTTGCTGGTGCAGAATTCGCCGACCCACGCGAGCAGGTCGTGCATCCACTGCGGCACGTAATGATGGGTCTTACTCGGCGCCGGCAGGACGTCCAGCAACAGTGGAATCAGGAGCAAAATCGTGAAGATATTGGAAAAGCCCCAGAAACTCGCGAAAAAGGCCAGCTTGCGCACCAGCGGAATGGTCGCGACGGCCAGCACCAGGATGCCCGCGGCGTCGGCCAACACGCCGATTCCGCCGGGCAGCAACAACTCACCCATCGCGATCGCGACGGCGTGATGCTTGTCGCCGGTGGCTTCAAGCTCCTCGAAGTAGCGCTCGACCATCTGCACGCCATGACTGGCGGCGCGCGCCGAGACCAGCAACGGTATGACGAGGACTAATGGGTCGAGGTTGTAACCCAGGATACCAAGAAAGCCGAGGCCCCAGATGGCTTGCGCGACCGCGCCGATAAACGGCAGTAGCACGCCGTAGAGCCTGCGGAAATAAATGATCAGCGTGCCGAAGATGAAGATGAAGGTGACCGTGAAAATCTCCGCCAACTCACCGGTATAGAACCACACCCAGCCTTTCAGCATCGGCTCGCCCGCGGCATACAGCACCGTGTTGCTGTCCTCCACGTGCTTGCGAATATCCATGATCTGCTTCTGGATATTGCCGTAGTCCAGCCGCTCTTCGTTGAAGCCAGCTAGGATTAGCGCTGCCTTGCCGTCAGTCGACAGATATTTTCCGTAGACGATGTCGTTGTTGTACATCGTCTTCTTGAGTTCCTTGAGCTCGGCCGGGTCTGTGGGAACTTGCTCGGGCAAGACCGGCACCGACTTGATGAGGCCGCCCGAGCGTGCCTCCAGGCGCCGGATCTTGACGTGGGACAGCGAGGCCACCTGGTAGTGGTTGACGCCGTCTATCTGGTCGACCTTCTCGGTGACGTAGCGGATTTTCTTCAACGTGTCGGTGTTGAAGATATCGCCATCCTTCACCCGCAGCGAAAGGCTGACGATGTTGGCGCCACCAAAAGTCGTGCGAAAGTGATTGTAGGCCTTGATGTACGGATGGGCCTGCGGAAGCAGGTCAGCGAACTGACTGTACATCTGGACCTTCACCGCGTGGAAGGCGAAGAAGATCGTGATTGCCGTCAGCACCGCCAGCGTGGGCCATCGATGCCTCAGGCTAAACCGCGCGATGCCGTGGGTGATGCGTTCCGCCGCTGGTAACTTGTTGACGTTGACTGCCATTGAAGTCCCTGCTCTTAACGTCCGGATCGCATGACGGCGTCTCGCTCAGCCGCTACTCCCCGGGCCATTCCACTTAGCTCTTGTTAGCTCTTGGCCGCGGCAATGCCCGCTGCCGTGATAATATCCTTGTTCAACGCTTCCCAGGTCGCGCCGCCGTCGTGCGAAACCAGCACCGCCCCGTTGCCGCCGGTCATAATCCCCAACGAGCCATCGGGCGAAAATGCCGCGCTTCTAAGCCACGTGTACACATGGCTGGAAACCGTGTCATCCAGCGTCCAATTGCCGCCCGCGTTCTCGTGGGCCACCGTTCCCAGCAATCCCGCCGCCACCGCCGGATGCCCCGCCGGAGTCGCGATGGCGAATAGGGAGTTGTTGCCGCCGCGCTTGGCTTGCCAGGTCGCTCCACCATCGTTGGTCTCGAGCACGTAGCCGCTGGCGGCCACGATGTAACCCTTTTGTGGACTGCTCCATGCGCTCCCGAACAGGTAGAGGTCCTGTTCGCTTAGTTCCGGAATCCCGCGATGGTACGCCTCCGAGTCGGTCACGTCCTCGACGTACTTGGGTAGCCCCAGAACCTTGTCCGACTCGACCCAGGTCTTGCCGCCGTCGGTGGTGTGCTTGATGACACCGAACTCACCCTGCACCCAGCCGTTCTTGTCGTCCAGGAAGGCGACGCCGTTGAGGCATTCGTCCTTGTGCAGGCTCTGGTCTTCCCAAGTCTTGCCACCGTCGGCAGAGTGAATGACAGTGGCCGAGGGGCCTACCGCCCAGATTTGATTGGGGTCTTTGCCGCGGCTGATCGAGAGCAGGTTTTCGCTCACGTCTTTGGGCGCGTCGACTTTGTCCCAGGTCTTGCCGCCATCGGTGGTGCGCAGGATCAGCCCCCGCTCGCCGCCGATGACACAGTTGTTGGGGTCGGCGCAGCTAACCGAGAACAGCGAGTAGTGAGTCCCGCTCTTCTGCAGTTCGACCTTGGAGGCGTTGTCGGTGATACTGAGGATCGTGCCGTAGGTGCCGACCACCCAAGCGTGGTCTTTGTCCGCCACGGCCGAGCCATAGTAGTCCTCGTGCTCAGGTAGAGAGCGCCCCTCGGAGGAGGTTCCGATGCGCTCTCTGATGACGCGCTTCTGCGCTTCACCCTCGCATCCGACCGACGTTACGCACAGCGCTGCCAGCGCCGCGCACACTACTGCCAATCTGCTGATTTTACCCATTGCCCCGTCAAGCAAAGGCCACCTCTCGGTAAATCTCCGACGCCGCATCGTCTCCGTAACCCTGCCGGCGCACATTTGCGCGCGGTCATCGAACCGTCTGCAAATTCACCATCGGTCCCCGAGCGGTTACGTGCGGACCAAATTGGGACGCGATACTTCTCGCTATCGCGCCGTCCCTATTTCGTTCATCAGTTGCTCCGGAGGTGCCGTGAGAGTGGACCTAATGGACAGGTCTTCCATAGGTAGTCCTCGTCCCGACGGCCACGCCCCGAGTGGACGCTATAATGCTTGATCCAAATGGAATGTCAAGCAGTCTTCGAGCATTTAAAACAGGCATTTGTTAAAAAACCGGAAATGCAAGGCCGCAACTCCCGAAACATTGGCTCGCCGAAGACCTCCCTCGCCTTGGGACAGTGGGGGGGAGAATGCGCCGCGGGGCAGTTCGCGCAGCCCGAGAAATGTCAACTCAAATGACGCTCCAGACGGAAGCAAACGGGCTTTTTCACGGGCATCCCTGCTGCGCGGATTAGCGCATTTTGGCGCAGAATTGCACGCAGGAGGCCCGCGCGCTCCTGCCATGCCTGTTCACATTCATTTGTCCCGGGCGAATCTCGAACGGGGCTCAAGCTTCCGACCATTCCTCGGCGGGCTTGAAAAAAAACCGCCGAAATGCTTTGAGCTATGCGGCTACCCGGTGCGAACCGGTCGCACTTCGGGGGGGAGCAGCAACTAAAGGAGCCGAAGGTGATGTTGAGAGGAAAATTGTCGTTGTTTGGGGTACTAGCGGCCGTTGTGATCATCGCAACGTGGTCGGGGATGGGTTTCGCAGCCGATATCACCCCCGATAACGTCGGAGAGGCAGTGGCCAACGCCAAGACGGCGCAGGACTACGAGGCGCTCGCCACGTATTACGAGGCTCGGGCGAAGGCTAACAAGGACCGGGCCGACGAGATCAAGACCCAGTACGATGCCATCCACAAGGCCGCGGGAAAGCGCACGGGGTCGGACACGGAAGTGATCTCTACGCAACGGACCTTCATGAAACACGCCAGTGCGCACTATCTCGCCCTCTCTGAGGGAGACATGAAGATGGCTAAGGAGTATCATAAGCTCGCCAAGTCGGCGGGCGGCGGGCAGTAGTCTTCCGCTCTGGTCTCCCGGCTTGGGCGCGCCCGCGCACTCGGCCAAATTAACACCGCCCCCTGGCCTCGCCGCCAAAGGGTCCGTGAACGAACTGAGCGGATCCATCGAACTCTGGCGAGGTCAGGGGGCGGAGCATTTCCGCGAACGTATAAATTCTTTAAAAAATTCTCCGAGCGCCGAGCGTGGCCGAGTCAAAACTGCACGAGCGCGCAGGCGCGATTCCTCACGGGCGGAGGATCAGCCGCTGGCTAATTTCTGCGAGGCGTTCTTGGACAAGGCTCTGATGCGCTCGTCACTTGGAACGAGATGCCTCGGCGGCCGATGCAATGCCCAAAGCTCAAGTCGCAGTGTCTACTAAGAGCATCCAGGCCGAGCGCGCGATCTCCGCGCCGACGTGGCAAACGGTCTCCGACGTCGTATGCAATGCGGTGACGAGCAGGGCCCAGGCGAACCGCTTTCGGAGATAGTGTCTTCGCGATGCGCGCCATGTCGGTCGGGCTCGGCATCGTCTCGGTGGTGCTGGTCTTTATCGCGGTGCGCGAGATCTGCGGTGCCTTGGGAAATCCTTCGCTCGCGTTCGGCGAGACCGCGGGTGCATTTGCCGCGCTGATTCATGCGACCAGTTTTACGATGGTCAACTCAGACTGCACCATTCGGATGTATCCGCTGGTGGTGGCGGCGGAGCTGCTGCAGATTGCTTTCTTTTGCCGCGCCCAGCGCCGCGGCAGCCTGGCGAATTACATTGGTGGCGCCATTTTTTTTGCCGCGGCGATGATCGCCGCCAATTTCACCGCGGGCTTCCCGATTTTCGCCGAGGCGCTATGGCTCCAAGGCCTGCCGTTCGCCAAAGACGCGGGGGCGCGCGCCCGCGGACTGACGGCTTTGGGTCCTGCCGTAGCCGTGATCGCGGGAATCGCGCTGCTGACCTCGATGCTTCCAGGCGCGTTCGCCTCGTCAGCCAACGCGGCAATCGGAGCATATCTGGGCTGCGGGTCGGGTCGTGTTCTGATCCTAAGGGAAGCGCAGTGGCTGCCAACGGATCCGACTACGAGGATGGTGAAGTGCTATCCGCGAATAGTCACAAACCTCTACCGGGTGCAGGTTCGCTCACGCTGAATGAGGTCGGCTCGCGCTGAATTAGTATCGCGAAGTTCTCTTCGAGTGCGGCCTACTGGCCGAGCCAGCCGACGCTATCGAACAGCGCCAGCGAGTCGGCGAGCATGCGCAGGCGCGCCTTGTATTGCGCGCGCAGCCGCAACGCGTCCTGGATGGTGACCGCGCGAAAGCGAAAGCGCGTGCGCGGCGCGGCCTGCGCCACCCGATCGAGGTCGCATTGGATCACGGTACCGATGGTGGCGTAGCCGCCGCCGGTGACCGCGTCACGCATCAGCAGGATTCCCTCTTTTCCGCCGGGCACCTGGATCGAACCGATCGGATAGCCGACATCGACCACGTTGGAGGGGTCGGACCCGGCGCCGAAGGGCGGCTCGCGATCGCGGAATTTAAACCCGACTCCATGAATCCGGTAGCCGATGCGATCGGCTTCGGTGGAGACCTCCCACGGGGTGCTCAAAAACTGCGCGACGCTTTCTTCGGTAAGCCGGTAGCTGCACAGGCCCATCAGGATGCGCAGCTCGGCCATCTCCGGGAAAGTGGGCAAAAGCCGCGAGTCGAGCCGCCGCCCCGTAAGCTCGGCAGCGCCGCGGCGCGGTGCGCCCGTGGCCAGCACGTCCTGCGCCGCGATCGTGCGCCCGCCGATTCCGCCGAAGCGCCCGAGCAGGTAGGTCGAACGGCTGCCCAGCAACTCGGGTACGTCGATTCCGCCGCCGACGCATACGTACGAGCGGACTCCCGCGACCGCTTGTCCGCACTGGAGCTTGTCGCCCGCCTTGAGCGCGAGCGCGACCCACATCGGCGCGGGCGCGCCGTTGAGCCGCAACTCCAGCGGCGCGCCGGTCACCGCGACGGTCACGTCGGCGCCGGCCTCGAGGTCCGGCCCCAGGAAGGTCGTCTCGAGCGCCGCCGCGCCCTGGTCATTGCCGACCAGCAGGTTGCCGGCGCGAAACGAAAACTGATCCATCGCGCCCGACGGCGGCATCCCGATGTGATACCAGCCGAAGCGTCCGGCATCCTGGATCGTAGTCAGCAGGCCGGGTCTCAGGATTTTTAGCATCCGCGCGCTTCTTCCTGCAGACGGTTGAGATAGCGCTCCGGATCCTCGAAATAAACCGCCGGCCTGAACTCCTGCTCGACTATCCGGTAGCGATAAGTGCCGGCTTCGACCTCGGCGCGAATCGCGTTGAATTCGTCGAGATCGATCGGCCGCAATTTCCATCGATCCGCCGCCTTGGCCAGAATTCGCGTCTCGCGCAGATCGATCAGCCGCCCTTCGGGCTCGTAAACCGGCACCGGCGTCATCCCGATGAGCTGGTAGCCGCCCGGACCGCGCACCGGATAGATCGCCATGAACGCGCCGCCGTGCGAGACCGTGCGCTCGGGCGTGTCGGTCCGCGGGCGGACATATTTGGGCGCCTGCAAGGCGCGCGCGCGCGGCACCATCTGGTAACCCCACGCGGTGCCGGGCACGAAACCCACCATCGAAATCCAGTAGGGGCGTCCGGAATGCGCCTCGATAAATTCCTGCTGGTTGCTGAAGCCGTTGATGCGCATCAGGTATTCCAGGTTGGTGACCGAGGGGTCCTGATGGCGCTCGCCGAACTGTTTCGCGCACTCCTTGGTCCACGGATCGTCGTAGAGCACCGGGATATCGACCATGCGCGAACTGATGGAGGTGATGTGGTCGGCCTGCTGCTCGAGCCGCTTCAGTTCCTTGACCAGCTTGTCCGGTTCGATTTCCTCGGGCCGGTAGTGCATCAGGTAGGATGCGTTACCGGGGCACACTTCGATCACTCCGGGGATCCGCTCGCGTTCGATCTCCTGGCAGATCGAGAGAATCTTGAAGTTGACCTCGAGACTCATCTCGATATCGAAATCGACGAAGATGTATTCGTCGCCGCCAAAGTCATAACGGACATCCATCGCGTTTGCGCCCTCCCCTCCCGCTCAGCCGGCGGCCATCTCGCGCATCACCTCGTCGGCGACGCGCAGCACTTCCTTCACGTCCTCGGCGCTGTGCGCGGCCGAGAGGAAGCCGGGATGGTTGGGCGTCAGCAGCACGCCCTTGGAAATCAGCCCCATGCTGAATTCGTACTGGCGGGCGTGATTGGCGCGCATCGCGACGCGCTTGTTGGCGATCGGCCCGTCGGCGAAGTGGATGTGAAAGAGCGAGCCGACGCCGGTGACCTGGATCGGAAAGCCCCAGCGCCGGGCGCTCGCGGTGACCCCCTCTCGCACCGCGTGGCCCATCGCGCCGACGTACTCGTAGACCGGGTTGCGCTCCAGTTCGGTGAGCGCGGCCAGTCCGGCCGCCATGCTGATCGGATTGCCCGAGAACGTGCCCGAGGCGAAGCTCTTTTCCTTGAGGTCCGAGGGCTGCTTGGTCGGGGTGATAACTTTCTCCATCAGATCGCGCCGCCCGCCGAAGGCGCCGACCGGGAAACCGCCGCCGACAATCTTGCCGATACATCCGAGGTCGGGGCGCACGCCGAAGTAGGCCGACGCGCCGCCCAGGCCGAGGCGAAAGCCGGTGACGACCTCGTCGAAGATGAGCATCACGCCGTGTTCCTCGGTGACCTTGCGCAGCGCGCGCAGAAATTCAATCTCGGCCGGGACCGCGCCGATTAGAAAGGCCGCCACGGGCTCGATGATCACGGCGGCAAGTTCGCGCGCATGCTGGCGCACAAGATCGATCGCGGCCATGTCGTTGTACGGCAGCATCAGGACGTTATCGACGATCGAACGTGGGATACCCGCGCAATCGGGGGCCGAGAGCGGCTCGCTTTCGGGTCCAAGCCCGGCCGCCGAGCCGCCAATCAGCGACCAGTCGTGCTGGCCGTGGTAGTTGCCCTCGAACTTGGCGATCCGTTCGCGCCCGGTAAACGCGCGCGCCGCCCGCATCGCCATCAGCGTCGCCTCGGAGCCGCTGTTGACGAAGCGCAGCATCTCCATGTAGTCCATCAGGTGCGAGACTTTCTTGGCCAGCTTCACCTCGAGCTCGGTCGCCATCAGGGGCATGATCGCCTCGTCGATCTGTTCCTTGACCGCCCGCGTTATCGACTCGTGGCCGTGGCCCAGGATGGCCGCGCCGACCGCGTCGAGCAGGTCGACGTAGTCATTGCCGTCGACATCGGTGATATGTGAGCCGCGGGCGCGCTTGACGTAGAGCGGATGGGGCTTGAGGAACTTGGCATTGCCGCTGACCCCGCCGGGCAAGTAGTTGCGAGCGTCCTCGTAAATCTCACGCGAGCGCGGGGTGCGCGCGACGTACGCATTGACGAATTTTTCCAGCGCCATGCTGATCGATTCTCCCTACCGAGTTTTGCGAATGCGACAACCTAACCCAAGCGGGTGTCGAGAAACATAAAAGCCGCTCCGCGTCGATCCTTCACTTCGGCAGCCTTCGTTCAGGATGACAGCAGATAAAGGCTTCCCTTGTGTCATCCTGAGCGTCAGCGAAGGATCTCCGCGAAGCGATGAATCTTCAATACACAACAACTCTCCCGCCGCTCGCGATGCGCGCCGCCGACCGGTCCCAGGACCAGGAGAGCTCAAAACCGCCGCCCGCTCACGCGTGGGCGTGCGCGGCATGCGCGCGGCCGTTGCCCTTGCCTTTGCCCTTGACCAGGTCCTGCACGGCGCTGCGCGCGGTCACCCCGGCCTGCTTGAGCGCCTGGTGCAGCGCGGTCAGCACCTCGGGCGCGTTGATCACGTCGCCGTGGACGCAAATGCTGTCGGCCTCGATCGCGATATCCTTGCCGCTGGAACTCTTGACCTTGCCCTCGGTGATGAACTTCATCACCAGGCCGACCATGTCCTCGACGTTCTCCTCGCCGTAGGTGCGCTTGACGCCGATCGATCCGTCTTCGGAGTAGACCAGGCCGGGATAGAATTCCTTGATCACCCTGAAGCCCATTTTTTCGGCGACCTCGAGCATCGGATAACGCGGCAGCGCCGGCAGGTAGGCGACGAAGTCGGGATCGACCTCGCGAAAGCCCTCGAGAATCGCGCGCGAGTTCTCCTCGCTCTGCTGCGCCCACAGATAAAAGGCGCCATGCGGCTTGGCCGCGATCAGCTTGACCCCGGCGGCGTCGGCGAAGGCCTTGACCGCGCCCACCTGGTAGACCACGTAGTCGCGCGCCTCCTGCTGCGAGATGTTGATCAGGCGGCGCCCGAACCCCATCTTGTCGGGAAACCCCGGATGCGCGCCCAGGGTGACGCCATAGCGCTTGGCGGATTCCACCGTGCGCCGAATCCATACCGGATCGCCGGCGTGAAACCCGCACGCGATGTTGGCGTGGTTGATCTGCTTCATCACTTCGTCCGGACGGCCCAGCACGTAGTTGCCGAAGGACTCGCCCATGTCGCTATTGAGATCGATCCAGCTACGCATTGTCGGTGAACCTCCCTGCGGGGCGCGGCACGGCCGCGCGGCAATCGGTATTGTTCCTTGCGCTATCAGCCTTTGATGTGCGGCATTACTTCCTTCGCGAACAGCCGCATCGCGTTCAAGGTCTTGTCCATTTCGACGCCCGGAAACTGCGTCCAGCAAATAAGGTAATCCATTCCGATCTCGCTCTGGTAGCGCCGGATCTCGCGCACGCAATGGTCGGGGCTGCCGATGATGAAGCGCTCGCGATGACTTTCGAAGGTCACGGTGGCCGGATCCTTCACCAGTTTGCCGTGGTCGTCGCGTAGCGGCCGCACGCCCGCCCACTTGCCGTACATTCCGCCATGGATATACATCACGCCGTCGCGCGCCTCGGCTTCGGCCTGGGCGGTGGTCGGCGCGCAGTAGACCTCGCGGATGACCGGGACGCAGGAGAGATGCTTGCCGAAGCGCTGCAAGTACTCGCCGTAAATCGCGAAGTGCTGCTTGAGTTCGGCGATGTGGTGGCGCGGCGAAGCGACCAGCGCGTCGGCCCACTGCGCGGCCCGGCGCACTCCGGCCCGGGTGGAAGCGCCGATCCAGATCGGCGGCCGGGGCTTCTGCACGGGTTTGGGCGTGACCGAGGTCTCGGGAATTTTGTAGTACTGGCCGTTGTAGGAGAACGACTCGGTGGTCCAGGCCTTGATCATGATGTCGAGCTGCTCTTCCATCCGGCGCTCGCGCCCCGAGCGCTCCTCTCCGTGGCCGGCGAACTCCTCGGGCCGGTAGCCCGCCGCCACGCCCAGGATGATCCGGCCGTTGGAGATGTTGTCGAGCACGGCGACGTCCTCGGCCGATTGCACCGGGCGATGGAGCGGCAATAGGTACATGCTGGTGCCGATGGTCATGCGCCGCGTGCGCGCCGCCATCGCGGCCGCGGCCACCAGCGGCGACGGGCAGAGGCCGTCGGCAAGGAAGTGATGCTCGACCAGCCAGGCCGAGTCGAAGCCCAGATTCTCGCCGGCCTCGATCTGCTCGAGCATCTCGCGGTAGATCTGCGCCTGGGTCGCCGGTTTGTCGGGCCGCGTTTGAAGTGAGTACAAGAGACCGAACCGCATTTGTTCCTCCCCGGATATCGATTGGTGGCGAAGAGTTCCTACAGCGCTGCTATACCATAGCCCGGTTTGAGCCGACTAGCCGCATCGTCGATAAACGGCCGGCCGCCTCTACACTTCGTGGCAAAAACCCTGCCGATAGGGCTTGTCGAAGGTCAAAACATATGAGACAACCTTCAGGAACTTGCGTGGGGTCCCTAAGTAACTCTAGCTAGCCGGGGGAGGCATCGCTGGAGCGCGCTGCTCGTCCAAAAGGCTGGGAAGGAAGGATGATGGTGATAAGAAAACTAGGTCTGTACTTGATGGGAGCTGCAGCCCTGTGTATGGTCGCCGGCTGCTCGGCCAACGAAGAGCAGAGAAATTGCGAGGTCATGGGCGCCGGACTTGGCGCGCTGGCCGGCGCCGGGATAGACGCCGCCGTTGTCCTGACGACCAAGAACCATGGTTCTCACGAATCGAGTTACTTCGCCTGGGGGATTCCCACCGGACTCGCCGCTGGTGGTCTGATTGGTGGAGTGATCGGACATTACATGTGCCCGCCGCCGCCACCTCCGCCGCCGCCACCGCCGCCGCCGCCTCCTCCGCCACCACCGCCGCCACCACCGCCTCCGCCGGAGAAGATAATCCTGCGTGGCGTGCACTTTGACTTCAACAAGTACAACATCCGTCCGCAGGATGCGGCTGTGCTCGATGAAGCCGCAAGCACCCTTAAGGAGCACGGCAACGTATCGCTCAACGTCAACGGCTATTGCGACGCGATCGGTTCGGTAGGGTACAACCTGAAGCTCTCGGAGCGCCGCTCTGACGCGGTGATGAAGTACCTGGCCGACCACGGCGTCGCGGAAAGCCGCATGACTCCGCACGGCTATGGGAAGTCGGACTTCGTCGCCACCAACAAGACGGCCGAAGGACGCGCCCAGAACCGCCGGGTCGAGCTGATTCCGAATCAGTAAGAGTCCGGCCGCATAGACAAAAGGAACGGCCGCAGTCCCTCACGGGGCTGCGGCCGTTCTGCTTTCGAAGCGGATGCGAGGCCGCCGACTGACTACCTGGCTAAACCCGACTCACTTGACCTCGAGGCTGATCTGCCGATAAAGGCTCGAGCCCACGTTTACCAGGTCGCGTTCGACTCCGCCCGGCTGCCAGCAGACGTCTTTGGCGTTGCGCGTCTCTTCCTTGACCTGCTCGGGACCGGCGGCGGCCCGCTCGACCGACTTTACCTTGCCCGGCTGAACCACGAACACCGCGGCGTCGCGCGCGCAGCGCCGCATCCCGCTGCTGTCGCCCGGGGCCAGCGTGGTCTCCACGATACGCATCCGCTCATTCTCCAGCACGCAGACGCTGCCCGTCTGCGCGGCAGCTCCCACCAGCGCTTCACAGGAGGTGAATCCCCCGCGATCCTGGCCGGGACGCGCTGCGCGCTTGATTTCGATCAGCGCCTCGCGAAAAGGCGTCGAGCTGATGTTGCGGAAGCTCTCGGTCCCGCCGGCCTTGATGTAGAACACGGAGCGCTCATGGCAGTCGAGTTCGTAAGCTCCGAAATCCTTGTCGTCGACTTGCAGGTTGGCACCGCCGGTGATGTAGAGCACGTAGTCATTCTTATGGTGATGCAGGCCGAAAGTGTCGCCCGGCGCCACGTCCATCTCCCACACCCTCACGTCCTGGTTTTCGAACAATGCCCTCGTCGCTATCTGGGTCATCGGATGCTGGCCCTTGGCTTTCGACTTATGTTTCTCGTGATCTTTCTCGTGGGATATTTGTCCGCTTCCAGCCATTGTCTATTTCCTCCTGATCGCTCGCGCGCGGTTTTTTTGTAGGATGCCCCAAACAGCCGTATAGCACCGCCCAAGCAACAGCGCCACCTGCCTGATGAATAGCGCCGATGGTCCGCCACTGCGCAACCGGCTGGCCCGTCGCCTTCATTCCTTGAGCTTGTAGTAATCCGGGCGCCCGGCGGTCCATTGATCGCCCCACATCTGAAAGCCGCCGTCGACCGCGATCATCTCGCCGGTGATAAATTTTCCGCTGGGGCCCGCCAGATAGCAGCAGGCATCCGCGACGTCTTGCGCATCGCCGAATTTCATCATCGGATTGGCGCGGCCGAACTCCGCCCGCGCCTCCTCCGGGTAGACATTCATGCCCTCCGTGGCGGTGACGCCGGGCGCCACGTTGTTGACCCGAATGCCGAGCGGAGCCCATTCGAGGGCGAGCGTCTTGCTGAGATAAATCACGCCGGCGCGCGCGGCCGAGGCATGCGCGATGCCGGGCAGCCCGCGCTCCACCACGGCCACGATGTTGACGATGCAGCCGGGCCGCGCGGCATCGCGCCAGCGTCGCGCCGCCGCTTGCATCATGTACCAGGTGCCGTTGAGGTTGGTGTCGATCACCGCGTTCCATCCCTTGACGCTGAAATCGATCGCCGGCTGCGCGAACTGTCCGCCGGCGTTGTTCACCAGCACGTCCAGCCGGCCGTAGCGGCTCCAGGCGGCCTCGAATAACGCCGCGACCTGCTCCGGGTCGCGAATAGTCATCGGGCGGGTCAAACAATCGATGCCGAGCTTGCCGAGCCCATGCGCGGTGCGCTCGAGCGCCTCCGGCTTGCGGCCGCAGAGAACCAGCTTCGCGCCGAGGCGGCCGAACTGATAGGCGATCGCCTTGCCCAACCCGGTGCCGGCGCCGGAAACGAGCACCACCTGGCCGTCGAACAGGCCGGGGCGCGAGCTCAGCTCGAGCGTGGCGAGCTGCTCGTCGGTGAATCCAAAGATCCGATGACTATCGGTCATCGCTCGTTCCCCCCGTCACTCAGCCCTCGAAATCCTTGTGCTCGGACTTGCCGGCCTCTTTGTGGCAGATGCTTGCGACATGCCTAAATCTCTACGTGCCGGGTGCAACCGAAGGCAAGTGATCGAAAACGCGCACCCGGCGCCGCGCATAAACTGCCCGGGGCCATTGCGAGTCCGCACCTCGATATGACATTCAAGGCAAGGCCGTGTGGACGGCGCTGTTCGCACGCGGAGATCGCACGAGGAGTCTCGGATGAACGCGGGAGAATTGGTACGTCTTGGCAGCCTGCGCGACGTGGCGCACTTCCAGGAACATCTGGATTCGCTCGATCTCGCGATCCCGTGCGATCCGGAATTGGCCAGCGGAGCGGATTCGGCCCTGGCACAGCCGCTCGTGCGTCATGGGATCACGATCGGCAACCGCCTCGCCGTTCATCCGATGGAAGGCTGGGACGGCACGGCGGACGGCAATCCGAGCGAGCACACGATCCGCCGATGGCGGCGATTCGGCCGCAGCGGCGCGAAGCTTATCTGGGGCGGCGAAGCAGTGGCGGTGCGTCACGAGGGGCGCGCCAATCCCAACCAACTCGTGATCGGGCCGCATACCGAACGCGGCCTGGCCCATCTGCGCGAGGCCCTGATCGAGGAGCATCGCAGCGTCGCCGGCTCCGATGACGGCCTGCTGATCGGCCTGCAGCTCACGCACTCTGGACGCTACAGCCGTCCCGACGCGGGCAACCGGGCCGCGCCGCGCATCCTCTATCGCCATCCCCTCCTGGACCGACGGCTGGGACTGCCGGTCGAATTCCCCGTGCTGACGGACGCGGAGATCGGCGCAATCATCGAGGATTTCCATCGCGCGGCGCAAACCGCGTCGCGGCTCGGCTTCGATTTCGTGGACGTCAAACACTGCCACGGTTACCTGGGGCACGAATTTCTGAGCGCGCACACGCGCGAGGGCCAATACGGCGGCAGCTTCGAGAATCGCACGCGCTTCCTGCGCGAGACCGTCGAGGGTATACGCGCGACCGCCCCGGGGCTCAAGATTGGCGTGCGGCTGTCGGCCTTCGACATGGTGCCGTTTCGGCCCGCGCCCGCCGACTCGCCGCGCGGGGCGGGAGTTGGAGAGCCCGAGCCCTTCGATCGGCTCATCCCCTATCGCTGGGGCTTTGGCGTGGACCCGGCCAATCCGGCCCGGATCGATCTGACCGAGCCGGCGCGCCTGCTCGCGCTGCTGGAGCGAGTGGACATCCGGCTGGTGAACCTGACCGCCGGAAGTCCGTACTACACGCCACACCTTCAGCGGCCGGCGGCCTATCCGCCGTCGGACGGGTACCGGCCGCCCGCCGATCCGCTGGTTGAAGTGGCGCGGCAGTTGAACGCGGTGCGCCTGCTCAAAGACCGGTTTCCCGAACTGATTATCGTGGGAACCGCATACAGCTATTTACAGGATTACCTGCCGAATGTGGCGCAGGCCGCCGTCCGGATGGGTTGGGTGGATTCGGTGGGCCTGGGACGGATGGTTCTGAGCTATCCCGAAGTGCTGTGGGACGTGCTCGAGGGGCGCGCGATGCAACGCAAACGGATTTGCCGGACTTTCAGCGATTGCACCACCGCGCCGCGCAACGGCCTGCCCTCCGGATGCTATCCGCTCGACGGCCACTACAAGAAATCGGGCATGGCGCTGCGCTTGAAGGAGGCAAAGGCCAGGCGGGCCGCGGCCCTATGATGAAACTCCAAGCGCTGATCGAGCGGCGCCTGCTCCGCCGCAAGGTGCAGGGAATCGCGGCGGCGCTCCTGCCCTACGACGCGCGCGGCGCGGTGGCGGTCGAAGAGTTTCAGCGCCATCTGCTGGCGACGCAGCGCGCCGGCCTGATGAACGCGGTGAATATGGACACCGGCTACGTGAACTACCTTAGCGATGACGAACAGCGCGAGGTCCTGCGATGGACCCGGGAGGCGCTGGGCGACAACGTGCCGTTTGTCGCCGGCGCGTATATTGAAGGCCGCGAGGGCGAAGTGGTCGCGCTCTACCGGCGCCAGATGGACCTCATCGTGAAATTCGGCGGCATCCCGATCCTGTTTCAGACCGCGCGGCTGCACGGAAAACCGGATGACCACAAAGTCGCGGCCTATCGCGCCGCGTGCCGCGGTTACGATGCGGTGCTGGGCTTCGAGTTGGGCCGCATGTTCGCGCCCAACGGCGACATTTTCAGCGAGACCGCGTTGCGCGGCCTGATGGAGATTCCGGAGCTCAAGGGAATCAAGCACTCCTCGCTCGATCGGCTGATGGAAATCGAGCGTCTCGCGCTGCGCGACGCCGTGCGGCCGGACTTACGCATCTATACCGGCAACGACCTCGGCATCAACATGATCGAATACGGCTCGGACTACCTGTTGGGACTGGCGACTTTCGCGCCGGAGAAATTTGCCGAGCGCGACCGGCTCTGGGAAACTGGCGATCCGGCCTACTACGCGCTGACCGACGCGCTGCAGTACCTGGGCAACGTGGCGTTTCGCGATCCTGTTCCGGCCTACAAACATTCCGCCGCCACGTTTCTGCATCTGCTGCGACGGATTTCAACCAGCCTGCCGCACGCGAAAAATCCCCGGCGGCCAGCCTGGGAGCCGGAGATTCTGCGCGACTGCGCGCGCCGGCTGGGCTACGAAATCTAGCGACCGGCTCAATTCGCTCCAGACCAGCCAGACAGACACGCGCGGCCGCCCAGCCAACCGGCTGGGCAATTCGAGCGCGAGTAACGACGCACGTTCGGAACTTTTCGGTGGCAGCTCGAAACCGGCGCCGCCGGCTACGGAGCAAGGAAATCAGTACATCTGGCTTCCAGCATCGATCTTCGTCAGATCGCGCTGCCACTGCTCAATCGCTTCGAGGCTGAAACGCCAGTCGCTACCAATGCGGAAACCCGGCAATTTGCCCTGCCTGAGCATCCGATAGATCGTGGTCCGATGAATCTGCAAATATTCGGACAATTCAGCTACGGTTAGGTATTTGCTCCGTATCGTGCTTGCCACTTTAAACGCTCCAGAATGATATGGTTATCTGTCTTACGCGTACATGGCCTAGCGGCTCTTTTCACCGTCCTAGCCTGACACATTAACTTTTAAAGTGCAATACTGTCCGACACTCGCCTTTGACCGCTCATAAGACTCCTTTCACTGGCGCGGCTGATGCCGAGGGGGTGAAGCTTTTTTGGCCGGCTGGTCTCCAGATGCGATTCGAGGAGTTAGACGCGCGAGCCCTTGGCCGAGCGGCCAAGGGCTGCGGTCCTTGTATCCAACAACCCGTCCGTGCGGCACGGGTCGCTCTATGTCGGGAGGTCGATTACTGGGAAACAAGCATGCGTGCGGTAACGCTAAGCGGCAGCGTCACCAACGGCAGAAAAGGTATCCGCAGAGTGTAATTCAAGGAGATGACGCACTGCGCATCCTGCAGCGCGGGAAGGCGGGCATCGACCGGCCAAGTCACTGCGATCCCGCTCGCCGTCAGCTGGTTTGGCGAGAGCAGGTCAGCGAAACCAATCGTGACATTTTGAATCTGCGAGGTCGTCGCCGGGTTGGAGCTGGTCGGCGAATGCACGATGGCGTAGCGCACGCATTCGCGGGCGGCATGGCCGATAGTGTTGTACGAATACACCAGCAGAGCCATCTCGATTATCGAAAACGTCAGCAAAAGGAAGACCGTAGCCGCCAGCGCAAACTCCACCGCCGCCGCGCCGGAACTACGCTTTGCAAGCGGCACAACGAAAGGTCTTATCATTGTTGCTGAACTTGCATCACGGCCTGGCCGTTGAGCGTGATCGACGAAGGAACTCCCGGGTATTTTACCATTGTGGCGAACGGGGCCTGAGTATTGACAACGACATAATTTCCCTGCGGATCGTTCGCGCAAAAATTCGACGCGCACGCCGGGATCGAGGAAGTTGCGGTTCCGCATGTGCACTGGCTTGAGCTCACCGTTAGATTGGCAACGTTGACTCCATCCTGCTTGGCCGCCGCGCTCATCCCGGTGGCGTCGGCCGCGGTGATGACGCTGTTGGAGCCGTACTGGGCTCCCGCCCGCGCGGCATTTATCACTCCGACATAGGTATAGAAGAGCCGGCCGAAATCGGCCGCCACCACCAGAACGATCGCGAGCACAGGAAGCACGAAAGCCAACTCGACATAGCTCTGGCCACGCGCGGCGCAAAAACGCCAACGGCGCCCAGCAGCTTGTTTGCCTGCGGAATGACTATTCATAGAGCGCGCTTGATTTTATCGGCGCTCCGTTGGCGAGCGAGGAATAATTGTCGCCGATAGTGAAATTGGAATTGCCGGTAATCGCGATCTTGTAGCCGACCAGGATAGTGTAGCCCGAGCCGCTGGAGTTGCCGACGTAGTTGATCGCGGTTTTGGGTGAGTAAATGATGCCGTCGAAGGTCGACGAAGAGTTGCCGATGACAGAGATGGCCGTGGAGCCAACCGCGATCGACGGGTCCTGAAACAAGAGGAAGCCCTCCAAAGTGCCCGAAGTGGGCGCGCTCAGGTTGGCCGTTTCATTGCCGGTCAAGGCGACCGGCGCGTACGCGTATCCGGTGGCGCTACTGTTGTAAAAAGTCACGCCGGCGCCGCTCAGCGTCGAGTTGCCGGTAACGGCCATCCCGCCGCCACCCAAAATATAGGTGCCGGGGCTGAAGATTACTTTTGCATTGCCGCTGATCTTGATTCCACCGAAATACTTGCCGGGCTGCAAAGTGACAGTGCTGTTTCCGGCGATGTCGACGGCGCCACAGAACGTGTAGCTCCCGGTATTGAAAATCGTCCCGGTATTTCCGTTCAGCGTGATGCTGTCGCCGCTGCCGCCATTCTGATATTGGCCTGGATTGAAAACCAGTCTGCCGCCATTGCCGTCGAAGTTGACGTTGTTTCCATAGTTGCCGGCGGGGAAGGTCACGGTACCGCTGACGTTGCCGCTGATGCTGATGCCACCGTTATATACTCCGGCAGGAACCGTGAGACTGGTAATGTTGCCGCTCCAGTTTTCGCTTCCGGAGTGGCCGGTTTGCTGAGTGCACGCGCCGACGCTGAGCGCCGCGCTTTGCGCGCGTGCGGCCAGCGGGTCGGGCAGCGCCGCGACATTCGGGACGGGCTGCGGCGAAAGCGTGACGTTGCCGGACTGCGAAAAACCGTTGGCGCTCACACCGATGGTGGTCGCTGTCAGTGCGATGTTGCCGCTCAGGTAAAGCCCAGAGGCAGAGCTCGAGTCATCGATTAGCCCGCACTGCGCGGTCAGATTCGAATTGCCCGTCAACGAGAAGGTCTGCGCATCAGTTGGATCCAGCGCATACACGCAGGCTGGTCCGGCGATTGCGCCGCTCACGGCTCGCGCCCCCACGTTCAGCGATGTGTAACCCAGCGTGCGCAGAAAATAAGTCGGGATGGATTGTGTGATGTCGACCTCTACGTAGGTCACACCGCTCGGATACGGAGACCCAAGCGTCGGCTCGCTTACCGTCACCGTCACCTGGTTCTGCGAATTGGTGAAACCGTTGAACGACGCGACGTCGCCAGCCGACTGCGTGTAATCCTCCCCATCGCGCAGTGCCGTGGCGCCGGCGATAGCCGCGGCGTCGGCAGCCGTTTGCATGCGGCGCCGGGCAGCATAGACGGTGCCGATATCCACCGCCAAGGCGCTGAAGCCAAGCAACATGACCAGCGAAATGGCGGCGAGATATAGAATCTGTCCGGGTTCGCGACGGGACTTGATCATTGCGACAGGCCTTGCCGAAGAGCAACCTCTTCCGCGCTACATACGTCGAAAGGCCTGGAATGGCGGGGCCGTCAGATGTAGTTCAAATTGATATTGGACTCAACCAATCCAGGACATAGATATATAATCGATGAAAACGATTAGCGAGTCAATTTTTGATATTAGTATCAGGTGTATATAGGCTTTAATCTTATTAGTTTGTTGGTCTTACTTTAGCTAACCGTCTCGCGCTTCAAGGACGCGCCGCTAAGGCTCAGACTAACGGTTTTGGAACCGGCTGTCCTGGAAGAGATATTATGTCTTACGCTAGGATTTGAGTGCCCGAAGACGCCGTTGATTCTCGCAGCGTTCGGGTTTTGCGCGCCGCGCGAAGTCCTTCCATCTCGAGCAGCGGCCGGACAACGGCGGCCTCACTTTCGATCTGGTCGAGCGGCGCCTGCGCGCCTGCGGCTGTCCCGTTTCGCGCCAGCACCTCAACCTGACTGCGTACTGGCCGCCCTGGAACGGATACTACGTCTTACGTCGGGCTTTGAGTGCCCGAGGACATTGCCGATTCCTGCGGCGTCTGGGTTTTGCGCGCCGCGCGAAGTCTTTCCGTCTCGAGCAGCGGCCGGACAACGGCGGCCTCGCTTTCGATCTGGTCGAGCAAAGCCTGCGCGCCTTCGGCTGTCCCCGTTCGCACCAGCGCCTCGATTTGACTGCATAACGCCGCCATCCGCGCCAACCCCAGACTGAGACACGATCCCTTGAGTTCGTGGGCGCGCTGGTCCAATTCGTTGAATCGGCGGTGAGCCGAGGCCTCGCGAATCGAGGCCAACCGGGAGTTCAACTCGCCATAAAACATATCGATAAGCTCACCGAGGAAATCGCCGCTGGTGTAAGAACGGGACAGGTCCAGCAGTTCGATCATCACTTCGGGGTCGATGCTTTCGGCGCTCCACGCCGCCGCTCTTGAAGAGCCGTTGTGGCTGTTTGCAGCCTGCTGCAACGGAGCCCATCGTGCCAGCGTCGCCTCCAGCACCTCCAACCTCACCGGTTTCGCGATATAGTCATCCATTCCGGCCGCGAAGCATTTCTCGCGCGCCCCTTCCTGCGCATAAGCGGTCATCGCGATGACGATGGTGTGCCGGCGGCCTGACTCGCGGCGGCGAATCTCGGCGGTCGTCGCGTAACCGTCCATCCTCGGCATCTGGCAGTCCATCAGTATTGCCGCGTAAGAGCCGCGCGCCATCAGGTCCAGCGCGGCAGGCCCGTTGTCGGCGGCGTCGGCGGCGTAGCCAAGCTTGCGGAGTTGATTGAGCGCGAGTTTCTGATTGATCGCGTTGTCCTCGACGACCAGCACGCGGACAATACGCTGGGGCCGCGGACGCGCTTGCGGCTCTTCGATCGCCGCGCCGTCGCTACCCTGGTTGGTTCGAGCGCGATGTCGCTGCGCACGCAGTTCCTTGAGGCTTTGCAGCAGTTGCGATGGCCGGATGGGCCGGACGAGCCACATGTCGGCGGGCGCGGAATGCGAGGAGCGATTTGGAGCCTCGGCGGCCGGCGAGCTTGCGGCGATAAGCCACGTGTGGCCAGCGGCCGGGTCCGCCTTGACCGCGCGCATGAGCTGAGTGCTGCCGGCGGCAGGCAAGCGCAGATCGAAGATGGCGGCGTCGTATGGCGTTCCCGCTGCGGCACGGGCGCGCAACAAGTCCAGCGCCTCAGTCCCATCGGTGGCCGCGTCGACGTTCATGCCCCATGCGCCGAGCCGTTTGCAGAGGCTGGCGCTAAGCGTTGAGTTATCCTCGACCAGCAGCAGCCGCATCGGCTCCAGTCCCGCGCGCGAATCCGACGCGGCGCCGACGAAGGGGCACTGCTTTTGCAACTTCATCGTGAAGCGAAAAACGGATCCGCCTCCGGGTTCGCTCTCCACTTCGATGTGCCCGCCCATCCGCGCGACGAGTTGGGCCGAGATGGCAAGTCCAAGGCCCGAGCCGCCGTATTTGCGCGTGGTTGAACCGTCAACCTGGGAAAACGGCTGAAACAGCAGCTTCTGCGCCTCGGGCGCAATCCCGACCCCGGTGTCGCGCACCTCGCAACGCACCGACGCGGCGGCCGCGGACTCCTCCTCTGTGACCAAGCGCACCACAACCTCGCCACGCTCGGTGAACTTGATCGCATTGCTGATCAGGTTCACCAGCACCTGCTGGAGCCGCGCGGGGTCGCCGCGCAACAGGTGCGGCACGTCATCGTCGGCATCCAGAATCAGCTCGACGTTGCCTCTTTGCGCATGCTCGCCAAACAGGCCCACCGCGGTTTCCACCACTTGCAGGAGGTCGAAGTCGATTTGCTGCAACACGACCTTGCCCGCCGCGAGGTTGGAGAAATCCAGCAGGTCGTTGACCATGCCGAACAGCAGGTCGGTGCTCAACTGCACGGTCTCGGCGTATTCGCGCTGCTCGGGGCTGAGTTCGGTGCCGAGCAGCAACTGGGTCATGCCGATGATGCCGTTGAGCGGCGTGCGGATCTCGTGACTCATATTGCTGAGGAACTCGGAGCGAATGCGTTCCGCCTCGAGCGCGAGGTCGCGCGCATGGCTCATCTGCTCCTCGGCAACCTTGCGCTCGCTGATGTCGCGCAGGACCGCCATCCCGCCGAGAATCGTGCCGTCGTCGGTCCTGAGCGGACGCGCGAAGATCTCGATCCACAGGTCGGACGCCATGCTCGGCCCACGCAGTATGAATTGAGCGTTGTTGACCGTCTCGCCCTTCAGCGCGCGCGCGAGCGGCCGATCCTCCGCCGGGATTGACGGCGCGCCCTGCGATGGAAGCAATTCATACCTGGCCGCCGCGCTCCTGAAAGCGTCGCCTCGCAAGTCGGCGCCGAAGATCGCGCTCGCGCCGCGATTGAATTGGACTATACGCAAATCGCAATCGCAGACGATCACGCCCTCGGCCATGCTATCGAGTACGAATTGCAGGAGATCGACTTGGTGGCGTGAGGCCAACTGCGCGGCACAGGACAGGGTGTCCTCTGACGCAGGCGGCGCGATATTCCTCGTGGATCGTGCCTTCAGGTACTTCAACAGGTGGTTCAGCATGTTCGCCCCTGAATAACTCCGGCAGTGCGCCCGCAACCCAGACCCGAGCCGATTCGACCAGTGCTCTGGTAGGCGTATGCAGAATTTATGCCTACGTGAGCGATATGAGGCGCAGATTTCATCTGCTTGCTACCAGATGTTCTTTATTAGTCAATGCTTGGCTGAAATAGGCACCGTGCTGTTGAACCAGGATGCCTAGTGGAGGTCTTTTCGAATCTCTGTCCATCCGCTCGTGCTGATTGTGCAACGTCGAACCCAACCGCTGTCGTAGCCGCGCCACAAGGGGTTGAATTCAAACCATTCGCACTCGAAGGGCCGGACGATTCGTTTGTCCACAATTTCCTTCTTCGTCTTCGCATATCTAAGCCCTTTTGGCTTTATTTGTGCATCCGACTCACTGCGGATCAATTAGATATCTATGCTACCTCCCTTCAATGATGCTAGAGAAGCAAAGGTAGCTTCTGGGTAGCACAATTAGGCTGCCAGTCGTGGGCGAAGCGTTTTGGAGCAAGTTTGCCGCCGACGCCTTGTTTATGATCGGCGGATAACTCCTCCGACGCCCACGGATGGGTGTTTGGCGATCCGCGGCGGTTTGCAGGTTTGGGTGGCGATAATGACTCGAGATAGCAATCGGCCGCTGTTCGGGCGGCAGAGCAAGGTGATGACTGTGGAGGAGGTCTCCGAATATTTGCACGTGCATCCCTCCACCATTTACCGATTAATCAAGCGGCGTAAGATTCCGGCCTTCCGAATTGGCAGCGACTGGCGTTTCAACATCGAGACCATCGACAAATGGCGGTCAGAGATGGAAGCCGGCGCTGCCGATGCCCCCAAGGGCAAAAGTTAATCCGCCTGTCCGGCGCTCGTGCGCGTTGGGCTGAGAGTTTCACCCGGCGATCTGAGCGTGCGGGTCTGCCTGCGGCTGTGCTCTTCACCTGACCTATCGAAAATTTGACAAGTGTTCGTACCTTTGTGGTACGATTTGTTCGTACCATTTATTACCATGAGGTCTCGTGAAATTTTGACCATCTCGCTTCCTCGCGAGATGATGGAACAAGTCGAAGCGACCCGAAAGGCCGAACATCGGACTCGTTCGGAACTCGTGCGCGAAGCCCTACGCACTTACTTTGCGCTTGCGCTACGCTTCCCAGAAGTCCAGGCGACCCCCGCCGAAATCCGTGCGCTTGCGCGTGCCCGGCGCGAATTCGAGCGAGGTGACACCATGAGCTTGAGCCAGTACCTCAATGAGCTACCGCCTCGAACTCGCAACCCCGGCAAGAAAGCAGCTCGACAAGCTGCCAAATCAAGACCGCACGCGGAGAAGGGCGCGCCCGCGCCAGTGGTCGGCTCCGTTGCCGGCGAGAGCAATTTCGGCAGGGGCTCCCTGAAGCGTTGATTTCACAGCCGGAGCGCAAACGCTGAATCCATGCGGATCATCGGCGTAATTGCGGGTCTCTTGATTGCGGCGCTGTCATTCGGGCGGGCCATTCGAACGGCGAGAAATCGACCGCGGCGACAGTCCTCACCCGAGAAAGCCAGCGCCTTCTCGGTATTGCCGCGCGCCGCAATTCGCTATGCACGCGAACATGCTGGCGAATCTGCAGCTGATTTTGGAAAGGGTAACCGCCGAGAATTTCGGGCCGCGGTGGCCCGGGCCTTGGAAGAAGGCTGGGCTGTCACTCGCCTGCGCAATTTATTTCGCGAACAGTTTAAATTCTCACCGGAGCGGGCACTCGATGTAGCCCAGCGAGAGCTATCAATCGCGCGCGCTCGCGGCAACTTGGTTGATGCGGTGGAACGGGGAGTTAAAGAAAAACGCTGGGCGAGCGCAGAGGATAATCAAACCTGCCCTTTTTGCGAGGCGAACCAATCTATTGGCTGGATCGGGCTCGCGGCGAAATTTCCGGCCGGCGAGGATTGTCCGCCCGCGCTCTCGTGTGCTTGTTGCAGGTGTGACCTCGATTTCCGCTGAAAAGATCACAAGTAAGACGGCTTTCATAGACCCTGCGTGGCTGACAAATGTCAGACTGTGAAGGCGCCGGTGCGGCGGCTTAGAGTTCCCCACATGGTAATGAACTACCGCCTCGAACTCGCAACCCCGGCAAGAAAGCAGCTCGACAAGCTGCCAAATCAAGACCGCACGCGGATAATCGCCGCTCTAAAGCAAATGGGCAACGATCCGTATGGTGGCGACATCCAGCGGCTCAAAGGCCACCGCTTCGGCTGGCGCCGCCGCATCGGCAACTATCGTATTCTCTACGACCTCGATCCCGTGGCTCGGTCCATCGTAATCGCACGAATCGAGCGTCGCGGCACCACCACCTATCGCTAAGGTTCTTTTGCGCCGTTGGGCAGCGGCGCCAGCGCGGAAATCTCGAGAGAAGAGTCTTTTAGCCAGGGGCGGCCGCTAGCAGCAACCGTGTTCAGGAACCGCGCCCAGTAGGGGAGAAAGGGTTGAGGTCGAGGAAGTGAGCGCAGGTGTTTGCCAGTGAGTTTGTTGTGAAGCATGGCGTTGAGAATCACGAGCAGCTTGCGCATGCAGGCGGTGAGGGCCGATTTGGGGTATTTCCGGCGTGCCCGTAACTGGGCGTAAAAGTTCTTGATAACTGGATTGGAACGAACCGCGGCGACCACGGCCATGCACAGGACGCGCCGGACTTGGGCGCGGCCACCCCAGATGCAACGGCTGCCGCGCTGGCTACCGCTGTCGCGGTTAAAGGGCGCCAGTCCGGCCGGCGCGGCGATCTGTTTGCGATTAAGTGCGCCCAGCTCGGGCAAGTGCGCGAGCAGGGTGGTCGAGAGCACCTTGCCGACCCCGGGCACCGCCACGGATGGGTGTTTGGCGATCCGCGGCGGTTTGCAGGTTTGGGTGGCGATAATGACTCGAGATAGCAATCGGCCGCTGTTCGGGCGGCAGAGCAAGGTGATGACTGTGGAGGAGGTCTCCGAATATTTGCACGTGCATCCCTCCACCATTTACCGATTAATCAAGCGGCGTAAGATTCCGGCCTTCCGAATTGGCAGCGACTGGCGTTTCAACATCGAGACCATCGACAAATGGCGGTCAGAGATGGAAGCCGGCGCTGCCGATGCCCCCAAGGGCAAAAGTTAATCCGCAAGGCTCGACATCGCCCGCGTTTGCTCTTTCCCCAATCGCTGCTGCGGAATCCCCCGCGCAAGTTGCACCGGGCGGCGCGGCAATCCCGTCGAAATCCGTTAGCCCGAATCCGTTGGCGATCGAAGCGCCGGTCGAATTATGATCGGCTGCTATGAATAAGCTTCCGCTTTCCCGCTTCAAAGTCATCGACCTTACTCGCGCGCGCTCGGGGCCGACCGCCGTGCGCCAGCTCGCCGACTGGGGCGCCGACGTTCTGAAGATCGAAACTCCCGACAATGACGCCACCGAAGTCGGTTCGCGCACCAGTCCCGATTTCCAGAACCTGCATCGCAACAAGCGCAGCCTGACTCTCAACCTCAAACAACCCGAGGCGCTCGAAATCCTCAAGCGCCTGGTCGAGAACACCGACGTGCTGGTCGAGAACTATCGCCCCGATGTGAAGCACCGACTCGGCATCGACTACGAGCGCCTGCGAGCGATCAACCCGCGCCTCGTGTACGCGAGCATCTCGGGCTTCGGCCAGGACGGTCCCTACGCCGATCGCCCGGGCCTCGACCAGATTGCGCAAGGGATGGGCGGACTGATGTCGGTAACCGGGCTTGCGGGTCAGGGGCCGGTCCGAGTGGGCATCGCGATCGCCGACCTTACCGCGGGCGTTTTCTGCGCGATGGGCATCCTGCTCGCGCTGCTGGAGCGGGAGGAATCGGGCGCGGGACAGTGGGTGCAAACCTCGCTGCTCGCAGCGCAGGTCGCGATGCTGGACTTCCAGGCGGCGCGGTGGCTACTCGCCAAAGAAGTGCCGGAACAGGCGGGCAACAATCATCCGACCGCGATTCCGACCGGCGTATTTGCGACCGCCGACGGACACATCAATATCGCGGGCTCCGGCCATGAATTGTTCACCCGCCTATGCAAGGCGCTCGACGCCGAGCAGCTCGCCGGCGATCCGGCCTACTCGAGCGGAAAGGCCCGGCTGCACAACCGCGACCAGCTCAACGCGGCCATCGAGGCGATCACTCGCACTCGCCCATCAGCCGAATGGATCGAGATTCTCAATCGCGCCGGCGTACCATGCGGCCCGATCTATCGCATCGACCAGGTATTCGCCGATCCGCAAGTACGGCACATCGGCATCGCGCGCGCGATCGAGAGCCCCGAGCATGGACGCCGGGAGCTGGTCGGCCAGGCGGTGGATCTGAGCCGCACGCCCTGGGAGTTGCGCTCGCCGACGCCCGAGAAAGGCGAACATACCGATGCCGTGCTGAGTGCGCTGGGATACGACGCGGCGGCGATCGCCGGGCTGCGCGCGCGCGGCGCGATCTGAGAGATCGCGTCCGCCTTGCGATCGGGAGTTGCGTCTGATCCGAAATCCCTGACGGTAAAGATGCAAACCCTCTTGCCCGCGCTGGTGCCGATTGGCTAGCCTGCATCTGGTCTTGAGAGTTCCTGGATTCATAGTCGCGGCAGGCATCCTGGCGCTCGTCATCACGGCGCTTTCACCCACCTATGGCGTGGCGGAAGGCCCCAGTGGAAAGATCAACATCAACGTCGCGTGCCGTTGCGCCGACCCCGTAGGGCAGAATTTCTGTGCGGTCTTCAAAGAGAAGATCGACAAATCGGTAGGCTATCAACTGGCCGACAACACCAACGGATACGGGATGGGCGTGCATTTCGCCTGCGTGGATATGTGGAAGGGAATCGACAACAAGCTTGACGGCCGCATGTCGGCGGTGTCGGTCACCTTCACCATCTACTCCGACAAGCTGCCGGGCGAGGTATTCGAGGACTCCTCCGTGTTTCGGGTCGGCAAGGACAAGGTGTCCGAAATGTCGGACCAGATTGTCACCGCGCTGGGGCAGTTCGTCAGCGCGAATTCGAGCTTTTTCGAAAACATGCGCGCGGGCGCGCAGGCGTCCGCCCCCGGGGCCTCGTCCGAACCCTCTTCCGCTCCCTCGCCTTAGACCACGCGCGGACCCCAACCGTCGCACGCCGCCTTGCTCGCGCTTGACCGCTTTGCGCGTCATCTGAGATACGGGATCAGTATTGGAATAGCGGAGAGGGAATCTCTGATGGCAATCACGGTATGTCCGGTGACCGCAAGCTTCGCCGCGGAGATCGGCGACGTGGATTTGTCGCGGCCGCTCGATCCGGTCGAGGTCGCGTCGATCAAGCAGGCGTTCTGGGATTATTCCGTGCTGATTTTCCCCGGCCAGGAACTCTCGGAGGAGCAGCACATCGAATTTTCCAGGAACTTCGGCCCGCTCGAAACCACCATCGCGGCCTTGAACCCGGACGCGAAGCTGCGCCTGCGAACCGACCTGGCCGATATCTCCAACCTCAACGCGCAGAGCGAAATCTGGGGCGAGAAAAGCCGCGTGCGGATGTTCCAGCTCGGCAATCGCCTGTGGCACACCGACAGTTCCTTCAAGTATCTGCCGGCGCGCGCCTCGTTGCTGTATGCGCGGACGATTCCACCGATCGGCGGCCACACCGAATTCGCCGACCTGCGCACCGCCTATGACGCGCTCGACGAAGGTCTCAAGCAGCGCCTTAAGGGCCTCGTCGCCGAGCACGCTCTCGCCTTTTCGCGCGCGCGCACCGGTTTCAGCGGCTTCACCGAGGCCGAGCGCAAGAATCTGCCGCCGGTTCCGCAAGTGATGACGCGAACGATCCCTGAAAACGGGCGGAAATCGCTCTACATCGCGTCCCACGCCGGCCGCGTCGTCGGGATGCCGGAGGCCGAGGGCCGCGCGCTCATCGACCAGCTAATCGCACACGCCACGCAGCGCCAGTTCGTGTATACGCACCGATGGCGCGTCGGCGATCTCGTGATGTGGGACGACCGCTGCACGATGCATCGCGGCACTGAGTTCGACGATCTGCGCTGGACCCGCGACATGCATCGCGCCACCGTCTCCGACGTTGCTAACACCTGCGAACAGCAGGGCATCGCAGTCGCACGGCCCGCGACCGACTCGTTGGCGGACGCGCAAGAGTACTAGGAAATAACCAGCCGCGATCGGGAGCGCCGCGCGGCGGCGCTCCGCGACGGCTCAGCTCTTCTTCTCGGGCGCGAAAAAAACGATCGTGCGGGCCTCGATACTTTCGCGGGGAGCGGGGTTGGGCGGCGACGACGGGTCATCGAAAGCCGTATGCGCGGTCCATCGCGCGCGCCCGTCTACGGAAGAGTCGTAGCATTTGAGTAGCAGCGCCTCGTCGCGCTGCATCCGCGGAAAATAAAACCATCGATGCTCCGGGTTGAAGGCCACCGAGTAGACCTCGCCGGTGCGGTCGCGGTACCTGAGGTCGGTCGCCACGAAGTCGGCAAGCCGCATGCTCTGCGCGTCGCATACCGCGAGCGGCGCTTCTTCCACCGGACCGCGAATCGGCCGCCATACGTTGATGAAGACGAAGCGGTTTTTGAGCAGCGCTTCGGCCTCGTCACCCGTCAGGTCGCGTACACGCTGCGGCCCGGATTTCAGCGTGTAGTCATTGTGCGCGAAACGCACCGGCTCGCGCGCGCCGTTCAGCCCTTCCTTCGCCATCGGGCCGCATCGCACATTGTGATCGAACACCAGCACTCGCACGGCGCCGGTGGCCTGCTTCACCAGTCGCTCGACTTCGGGATAATAGACCGCGCGGACTTCGGCCTCGTCGTAAAAGTCAACTACCGCGGTCGGATGATGCACCAGCGCGAAACCCTGGCCGTCCAGCGTCAACCGCTCATCGACGGCGCGGCCGTTGAGAATCGCCATCGTGTGCTTGATGTTCTGGTAGGTCCGCTGCGGCGTGCCGGGCTCGGTCTTGTACATGTAGGTGACCGGCTTTTCCGCCGTCACGTCGAGATAGTTCAGCGGGGCTTCCACGCGACTAAGGGTCGTTTCGATGTGCGTGCTCTGGTTCATGGTGCTGGGTTTATCCTCACGTAAGACTGAGATGCGTCGGTAATCCCTTAGAGCAATTCCCGTGCTCACGAGAATAGTCAAGAAATCGCTGAATTTCTAATGCCCTGTGCTTTCCCGAAATGCGAGAAAGCCCGAGTTGCGGGCAGCTATTCGCAAAACGCCGATCAGGCGGCAGTTTCGACGCGTGCGAGCGCGGCGCGCAATCGAGCGACGGTTCGCGCCTTGCCGAGCACGGCGATCACCTCGTAAATCCCCGGGCTGACCGTCCCGCCGGTCAGCGCCACACGCACCGGCTGCGCCAGTTGTCCGAGCTTCATCCCGAACCGCTCCAGCACCCGCTCGAACGCCGCCTGGACGCTCGCCTCGTTGAAATCGCCGTCGATCGACTCTATCTCGTGCGCAAGAACCTTGAGCGGCTCGGCTACCTCCGGCTTGAGGAACTTCGCGGCGGCCTTGGGATCGATTGAAATCGCGTCGCTTAGATAGAACTTCGCGAAGTCGACCAGCTCGACTAGCGTCTTGGCGCGCTCACGCAGCGTCGCGATCATTCTTTCCAACCACGCCTCGTCGCCGGGGATTTGCGTGTATCCGGCGCGTTCGATGAACGGGCGCAGCTCGCGCGCAAGTTGCGGCAGCGGCCGCTCCTTCATGTAGTGAAAATTCAGCCACAGAAGCTTCTCGGCGTTGAAGATCCCGGCCGACTTGCCGCAGGCGGCAAAATCGAAATACTCGATCAACTCGCGCTTGGAAAAGATCTCCTGGTCGCCGTGCGACCATCCCAGCCGCGCCAGGTAGTTGAGCAGCGCCTCGGCAAAGTAACCCGCGTCGCGGTAGGCAAAGACCGAGGTCGCGCCGTGACGCTTGGAGAGCTTCTGCCCGTCCGGCCCCATCACCATCGGCAGATGCGCATACTCGGGCGGCTTGAGCCCGAGCGCGAAAAAGATCTGCATCTGGCGCGGCGTGTTGGGCAGATGGTCATCGCCACGCACGACGTGAGTGACGGCGAAGTCGGCGTCGTCGAGCACGGTGGCGAAGTTGTAGGTCGGCACGCCGTCGGAGCGAAAAATGATCAGGTCGTCGAGCTCCGCGTTGTCGAACACGGCGCGGCCCTTGATATGATCTTCGACCACGGTCTCGCCGGTGCGCGGTGAGCGAAAGCGAATCGTGTAGTTGCGGCCGGCGCGCTTGTCGGGCAGCGCGAGGTCAGCGGGGAACGGCAGGTCGCGGCACCTGCCGTCGTAGCCGGGCTTGCGATGCTCTCGTTCGGCCTGCTTGCGCTTGGCGTCCAATTCCTCGGCGGTGCAGTAGCAGGGGTAGGCTTTTTTGTCGCGCAGCAACTGGAGCGCGCCCTCGCGATAGCGGTCGAAGCGGCTGGACTGGAAGTAATGGCGGTCGGGCGGCCCCTTGTCCCATTCCATCCCGAGCCAGCGCAGGCTTTCGAGAATCTCCGCGAGCGATTCTTCGGTCGATCGCTCCTGGTCGGTGTCGTCGATGCGCAGGATGAATTCGCCGCCGTTGTGGCGCGCGAACAAGTAGGCGAACAATCCCGAGCGCACGTTGCCGATATGCAGCGCGCCGGTCGGGCTCGGCGCGTAACGGGTACGAACGGTCACTCTGTGGCTACTCCCATTCGATGGTCGCGGGCGGTTTGGAAGTGATGTCGTAAACCACGCGGTTGACGCCGCGCGCCTCGTTGGTGATGCGGCTGGAGAGCCGCGCGAGCAGCGCCGGATCGATCCGCGCCCAGTCGGCGGTCATCCCGTCGGAGGACTCGACCGCGCGAATCGCGATCACGCTTTCGTAAGTGCGCCCGTCGCCCATCACGCCCACCGTCTTGAGCGGCAGCAGCACCGCGAAGGCCTGCCACAGGCGTGCGCCCAGCCCGGCCGCCGCGATTTCTTCCATCACGATCAGGTCGGCGCGGCGCAGCAGTTCGACGCGGTCGTGCGTCACTTCACCCACGATACGTACTGCGAGGCCCGGCCCGGGGAACGGCTCGCGATCGACGACGTCGGCGCCCAGGCCCAACTCGCGACCGACCGCGCGCGCCTCGTCCTTGAACAGCTCGCGCAGCGGCTCGACCAGCTCCAGGCGCATCCGTTCGGGCAACCCGCCGACGTTGTGATGCGACTTGATGACGGCCGACGGGCCCTTGAACGAGACCGATTCGATCACGTCCGGATAGAGCGTTCCCTGGCCGAGGAATTTCGCGCCGCCAATCGCCTGCGCTTCCTTCTCGAACACTTCGATGAAGGTGTGGCCGATGATGCGACGCTTCTGTTCGGGGTCGAGCACCTCGGCGAGGCGCGCCAGGAACAGGTCCGAGGCGTCGACTACGCTGAGCGCGATTCCGAGCCGCCCGGCGAAGACCGTCTCCATCCGTTCGCGCTCGCCGGCGCGCAGCAGCCCGGTGTCGACGAAGACGCATTTGAGGCGGTCGCCGATCGCCCGATGGATCAACGCCGCGGCGACCGAGGAGTCGACACCGCCCGACAATCCCATCAGCACGCGGCCGTCGCCGCCCACGCGCCCGCGAATCTCCGCGAGCTTGGTCTCGACGAACGCGGCCGGCGTCCAATCGCCCTTCTCGCCGCAGACCTTAAGCACGAAGTTGCCGAGCACCTGCACGCCGCAGGGCGTGTGCGCGACCTCGGGATGGAACTGGATGCCGCGCAGCAGACCGTCGCGGGTGCGGACCGCCGCATACGGCGAATTGGCACTGTGCGCGATCGCTTCGAGCGCCGGCGGTATCGCTTCGACACGGTCGCCGTGGCTCATCCACACCGGCTGCTCGCGGGCCGCAATGCCCTCGAACATCACGTCGGGCTGGTCGATCACCAGGGTTGCCGCGCCGTACTCGCGCGCGCGCGCGCCCGCACTATGCGCGCCCAGATGCTGCGCGATAACGTACATCCCGTAGCAAATTCCCAGCACCGGGCATCCCACGCGCAACACTTCGGGCGCGATGTCCGGCGCGTCGGCCTCGTAGAGACTGGCCGGGCCGCCGGAAAGGATGATTCCCCGCGGATGCATCGCGCGGATCTTTTCGATCGCGAGATTGTACGGATGAATCTCGCAGTAGACGTGCGCCTCGCGCACGCGGCGGGCGATAAGCTGCGTGTACTGGCTGCCGAAATCCAGAATCAGGATCACGAATCCGACCTTGCACTAACTATACCGAAGCCGCCGCAGGCGGCGAAATGCGCGCGGCGCGCGCCTTTCCACAGCTGGGAGACCGCGTCGCCCGGCGCAGCCCCCGGGTTTCTTTTCATTTCCTCTTCTTCCGCGCGGGCGCCGTCTTCGGTGGCTTCTTTGGAACCCTTTTGGGCGATTCTCTCGGCCGCACCACGCCAGTGGCGCGCGCCTCGGCCCAGGTGCGGCCGGTGCGGCGAAAGCTGAGCAGCAGCGGCGTACCGACGAGCCCGAGCGCCGCGCGAAAGCGCGTGCCGAGGAAGCGCAGGTAGTGCACCGGGATGTCGCGCTCGACGTTGGCGAAAAACGCCAGGCGCGGCGGCGCATGGCCGACCTGCGTGACGTACATCAGCTTGAGGCGCCGCCGCTCGATCATCGGCGGGTCCATCGCGGCGGTGGCCTCGGCCAGAATGCGGTTGAGCTGCGCGGTCTGGAAAGTCGCGCGCCACGAATCGACGGCCTTCATCGTGGCTGGGATGATCTTGTCGACCCCGTCGCCGGTCAGCGCCGAGGTGAACAGCATCTCGGCGAACGCCAGAAACGGCACCTGCTCCTGCGCGTCGCGCACGAATGCGGCGACGCGCCGTCCCGCTTTCGCCGCAAGGTCCCACTTGTTGCACACCAGCACCAGCGCGCGGCCTTCGCTTTCGACCAGCCGCGCCAGGCGCGCGTCCTGATCGGTGACGCCCTCGGTCGAATCGATCACGAGGACCAGCACCTCGGCGCGGCGGATGGTCTCGATCGCGCGGCCGACCGAAAAATGCTCCAGCTCGCCCTCGACCCTGGTGGGCCGGCGGATTCCGGCGGTGTCGATCAGAAGCACGTCGCGGTCGGCGGCGCGCAGGCGCACGTCGACCGGGTCGCGCGTGGTGCCGGGCGTGTCGTCGACGATCGCGCGCTCGAAGCCGGCGAGCCGGTTGAGCAGCGACGACTTGCCGACGTTGGGCCGGCCAATGAGCGCGAGCCTGAGATCGGGCGGCGGCGACGGCCGAGCCTCGGCGGCGGGCAGGCGCTCGACGATCTCGTCGAGCAACTCCTCGACGCCACGTCCGTGGGCCGCCGAAACCAGCAGCATCGGCGAGACGCCCAGCGCATGATACTCACCGGCCACCGCTTCCATCCCGGCGCGGTCCATCTTGTTGATCGCCGCCACCATCGGGCGTCCGGTCTCGCGAATCAGCGCGATCGCCTCGCGATCGCCGGGGCCGAGGCCGGCCCGCCCGTCGAGCATGAAGACCACGACGTCGGCCAGCGCGACCGCGCCGAGCGCCCCCTCGGCGACTCGCTCGCCAAGGCGCTCGCGTCCGCCCAACTCGAGGCCGCCGCTATCGACGACGAAAAAATTACGCCCGCGATGCTCGGCCTGACCAACGTTGAGGTCGCGCGTGGTACCGGCGACCGGGCTTACGATCGCGCGCCGGCCGCGCGCGATACGGTTGAAGAGCGTCGATTTGCCGGCATTGGCGCGCCCGACCAGCACCACGACCGGCGCGCCCTCGGGCAGCGCGGCCAGCGCGCCCGCGCGGCCGGCGTTGTTCGCGGCGGACTTCATCTCACAGCCCCAGCTCCGCGATCTTGCGCGGGCTGCGCGTCCAGTCCTTTTCGACTTTGACCAGCAGTTGCAGGAAGACGTGGGCGCCGAGCATCTTTTCGAGTTCGAGGCGCGCGGCCGTGCCTATCTGCTTGAGCTGGCGGCCGCCCGTCCCAATCAGCATCCCCTTGTGCGCCTCGCGCGCCACGACGATAACGGCGTCGATCCTGAGCAGGCGGCGATCCGGCTCCTCGACGAAATTCTCCACCACCACGGCGGTCGAAAACGGGACCTCCTCGCGCATCGCGAGGAACACCTTTTCGCGCACGACCTCGGCCGCGATCATCCGCTCGGTCTGGTCGGTGTACTCGTCCTCGGGCATCAGGGCCGGTCCCTCGGGCAGCATCCGCTTGATGACGGCGACCAGTTCGTCGACGTTCCCGCCCTTAAGCGCGCTAACCGGAACGATCTCGGCCTCCGGCACCTCAAGGCCGCATTGCTCGACGGCGGCGAACAGATCGGCGCGACTGGCGCGGTCGATCTTGTTGACTGCGACGACGCGCGGGACCTTGAGCTCGCGCAACTCGGCCAGAAAGGCGCGATCGCCTTCGCTTAGCGGCGCGTTCGCCTCGACCACCCCGACCACGACTTCGCCCTCGCCCAGGCAGCGGCGCGCAATTTCGATCATATGATGGTCGAGCGCGCTGCGTGGGCGATGCAGCCCCGGGGTGTCGACGAAGATAAGCTGCGCGTCGGGGTCGGAACGGATGCCGAGGATGCGGCGGCGGGTGGTCTGCGGACGCGGCGTGACGATCGCGACCTTGTGGCCGACCATCCGGTTGAGCAGCGTCGATTTGCCGACGTTGGTCCGGCCACCCAACGCGACGAAGCCCGCGCGATGACCTTCAGCGAGGTCCACGTTTCTCGTTCTCGATCTGGCCCAGCGCGGCGCGCGCCGCGGCCTGCTCGCTCTGCTTCTTGCTGCCGCCCTCGCCCTCTCCAAGATCGCGCCCGGCGATGCGGATGCGCGTGGTGAACATCTTGGCGTGGTCGGGCCCACGCGACGAAATCAATTCGTAGACCGGCTGGGTCCGGAAGCGGCGATAGGCGATTTCCTGCAACTCGGTCTTGTAGTCGCGCTCGGTGCTCGGGCCGCCGATGTCGTCGGCGAACAATCCTTCGATAACCGCCTGGGCCGGCCGCAGGCCGCTGTCGCTATAGATCGCGCCGATCACGGCCTCGAACGACGCTGCGAGAATCGACACCTTCTCGCGCCCGCCGCTTTTCTCTTCGCCCTTGCCCAACCTGAGCGCCCGGCCGATGCCGATTTCCTGCGCCTTGGCCGCCAGCGTGCGGCCGTTGACGATCGAGGCGCGCTCCTTGGACAGCACCCCTTCCTTGGCCTCGGGCAGCCGGCGCATCAGCAGGTCCGCGATCGCCAGGTCGAGCACCGCGTCGCCAAGAAACTCCAGCCGTTCGTAGTGCAACTCGGCGCCGACCACGGCGCTCGGATGAGTGAGCGCCACGCGCAGCAACTCGGGACGCACGAAAGTGTAGTTGAGCCGCCGCTCCAGGTCTGCGCGATCGTCTTCAGAGCGTGGCCGCGCCGGCTGCGGGCCCGCCTTGGACCCCAGCAATTTCCCCAGCGAGGGCCACGCCCTCGACACGCGATGCCACCACCTCAACTTCGTCGTTCCCAAGTGTATCGGGACCCTCCACCAGCACGCGGATATAGTTGCGGCTGTAGCCCTTCAGCCTACCGTCCGCGGCGCGCTCTTCAAGCAGAACTTTAAGCCGGGAGCCGCGGAATTGTTCGATGAACCGCCGGCGCTTGTCCTCGCCTAGCGCACGCAACATCCCGGCCCGGCGCTTTATCTCCGCCCCCGCCACCTTACCCGGCAGCTTGGCGGCCGTAGTTCCCGCCCTCACGGAGTACGGGAAGACGTGAAAGTAGGCAAGTGGCAGGGTTTCGATAAATTTAAAGTAATCGTCGAAATTCCGAATGGTCTCGCCGGGAAACCCGGCGATGAGGTCGGTGCCGATAGCCGCCGAGGGCATCACCGCCAGGATACGTTCGACGCGGTCCGTGAAATGCGCGAGGTCGTAGCGCCGGCGCATCCGCACCAAGGTCGCGTCGGTGCCGGCCTGAAGCGGCAGATGAAGATGCGGGCAGAACTTGTCGCTCGCGGCCATGATTTCCAGGATGCGGTCGCTCAGCTCTTCGGGGTCGAGCGAACTTATCCTGACCCGCCCGATCGGCGAGCGCTCGGCGACCATCTCGAGCAGCGTTTCGAGACTAACCGGCGGATCGAGGTCGCGTCCGTAGCCGCCCAGATGAACGCCGGTCAGGATGACCTCGCGAAAGCCCGCGGCCGCGAGCCGGTCGAGTGCGGCGAAGATGCGCCGCGGCTCGACGCTGCGCGAGGTTCCGCGCGAGGTCGGCACGATGCAGAAGCTGCAGAATTGATCGCACCCTTCCTGCAGCTTGAGGAACGCCCGAGTGCGGCCCTCCAACGCGACCGCTCCGAGTTCGATCGGCGCACGCTCCTTGCGCAGGTTGGTGACCATCACGCGGCTCGGAGCCTCGCCCAGGGCGGCCCGTTCGAGGTCGTCGGGGCGGCCGAGTCCCACCACCGCGTCAACTTCAGCCGCGGCGGCGAGGATGGCGGGGTTGGCCTGCGCCAGGCATCCGGTCATCAGCACGCGCGCCCGCGGGTTGAGCCGCCGCGCGCGGCGCGCGAGCTTGAGGCTTTCGGCGTCGGCGCGATCGGTCACGGTGCAGGTGTTGACGATATAGACGTCGGCGACCTGGTCGAACTCGCATCGCTCCATCCCGCGCGCGCCGAGGCGCGACTCGATCATCGCCGAGTCGTACTGATTGACCTTGCATCCGAGCGTGGCCACCGCAAATCGCATCGCACCCATCCTTACACGGATCCTTGCAACGATCCTCTACAACGCCCGCTCGATAAAGCCGCCGCCGAGCACTTCGTCGCCGCGGTAAAATACGCACGCCTGTCCGGGTGTCACCGCGGGGCCGCCGCCGCCCTCGAAGATCACGCGCGCGCCACCGCCGGATTCGATCGTGAGCTTCGCGGGTAGCGCGGGATGACGATAGCGGATACGGGCCTCGACCGCGATCGCGCCGGCGCCGATGCTCGGCGGATCGACAAAGCTCAAGTCGCGCGCGAGGAGTCCGGCCGCGACCAACTCCTCGCGCGGCACGACCACGACCTCGCCGCTCTCCGCGTGAATCTCGCGCACGTACAGCGGCGCCGGCGCGCTAAGGCCGAGTCCGCGGCGCTGTCCGACGGTGAACCGATGCACTCCATCATGGGCCGCCAGCGCACGCCCCTTGGGATCGACGATACGGCCGGCGCGAAGACGCTCGGGCGACGACGCGCGCTCCACGAAGCGAGCGTAGTCGCCGTCGGGCACGAAACAGATCTCCTGGCTCTCGGGCTTGTCGGCGTTGGCGAGGCCAAGCCGGCGTGCGCGCGCGCGCACCTCGGCCTTGGTCATCGCGCCGAGCGGAAAAAGCGTGCGGCCGAGCTCAAGCTGACCGAGCGTGAACAGGAAGTAGGATTGATCCTTGGTGGCGTCGGCGGCGCGCAGCAGATGGAAGCGGCCGCGCGGGTCGCGCTCGATACGGGCATAGTGGCCAGTCGCGACGTAGTCCGCACCGAGCGCCGCGGCACGCTCGCGCAGCCGATCGAACTTGATTTCGCGATTGCACATCACGCACGGGTTGGGCGTGCGTCCGCCCAGGTATTCGGAGACGAAATTATCGATCACCCGCGCGCTGAACTCCGCGCGCAGATCGACCACGTAGAACGGAAAGTCCATCCGCTCCGCGACTCGGCGCGCGTCCTCGAAATCTTCGTGCGAGCAACAGGTTCCGCGCCGCCGCGCCGGCGCCGGGCCGGTCGCTTCCGGCGCCAGACGCATCGCCACGCCGATCACATCGTAGCCGCGCTCGCATAAAATCGCGGCGGCGACCGAACTGTCCACGCCACCCGACATCGCGACCAGCACCCGCGGGCTCATCGCCCGAACGCTCATCGGACGACCTCCGCCGGGCGCGGGAACGCGCCAAGATGCAAGTTCCTGGGGACCGCGATGCGGTGCTTTGCCGGTCGCATCGAGTAGTCAGCTCGCCGTCCTGGCGAAGTTCGGACGGCGGCCATAGCTCTTGAGCTTCGCCGGGGTTACGAAACGATCGAGCAGATCATCGCGGAGCGCCGCGTCGCTTCTTTTGCGCGGGTCTCCATAGCCGCCGCCGCCCGGCGCTTCCATCAAAATTCGATCGCCGCGTTCCAGCTTGATGTTGACGAATTTGGTCGGGCTGACCGTGCCGAACGCATCGACAAATGTCCTGAAGCTCTTTTCGCCGCGGCGTTTGACGAAGATGCCCGCGGGCGCGCCCGGCTTGCCGCCGCGCAAGCCCCAGGGGCCTTCCTCGACGCGGTCGAGCAGCGCGCTCAACGTCACCGAAGGCGCTGTGACCTCGAATACCCGCCGCACGCCCAGGCCGCCTCGATGAGTGCCGGGGCCGCCCGAGTCGGACCGCAGCGAATATTCGATCACCCGAAGCGGAAACCGGCTCTCGAATACTTCGATCGGTGTAGCCCGTATGGTGCTCCCGTGCGGAATACATTGCGCGCTGTTGCCGTCTCGCTCCAGTCTGCCTCCCCAGCCGCCGCCGTCGAGTTGATAGTGGGTCCAGAACTCACCGGTGTCGGGATGCGTGCCGCCCATCAGCAGGTTGCACGCGGTACCGATCGCGGAGGCGCCGACCCGATCCGGCATCGCCTTCGCCATCGCACCCTGGATACATGCGATCAAGCGCGGCTGCCCCTCGGTGTTACCGGCGACGCAGGGGGCCGGAAAGCTGGGATTGACCAGGGTCCCCGGCGGCGCGATCACCTTGATCGGGCGGAAGACGCCGCTATTGAGCGGCACATCGTGCGTGCCGATGCTTTGTAGAATTGCGGTGCAGCAGGCGGCAGCGGTCGCCACGTAAGTCACGTTGATCGGCCCGAGCGCCTGCTTGTCGGACGCCGAAAGGTCGACGACTACCTCCTCGTCCATTACATGGACTTTGCATCGGAAATAATACCGCTTGCGAACGACGCCATCGTCTTCGAAATAATCTTCGAACTCGTAAACGCCGTTAGGTATTGTCCTGATCTGGCTGCGCATCCACGCTTCGGCGTGATCGATCAGCGCCTGGCAAATCCGCTCGAACTGGTCAAGCCCATAGCGTGCGACCAGCTCCTGCAACCGCCGCTCGGCGGTGGTCAGCGAACCCATGATGGCGTGAAAGTCGCCCCACGTCGCATCGGGTGTCCGATGGTTGGCCATCACGATGCGCCATACGTCCTTGCGATATTCGCCCCGCGACATGAGCTTGACCGGCGGTAGCCGCAAACCTTCCTGAAACACCTCAGTCGCCGTGGAAGCGAACGAACCGACCGCCATCCCGCCGATCTCACCGATATGCGCGATGTTGCCGGCGTAGCCGATCAGCTTGCCGTCGATGAACACCGGCTTGAGCAGCAAATGCTCGGGCATATGGCATTGGCCGCGATAGGGATCGTTGTGGACGACGACGTCGCCCGGTGCGAAGTCCCCCGCGCCAATCTCGGCGACACAGTGCGGCACCGTATGAAGGCCCGCGCACATAATCGCGGGATTCATCTCGGCCTGACCGATCATGCGCGCGTTGCGGTCGAACAGCAGGCACGAGAAATCCCGCGATTCGCTGAAGATGGGCGAATAAGCCGTGCGGACCATCGCGCTGCCCATCTCGTCGCAGATGTTGCGCAGCGCGTTGTTGACGACGGTAAGGGTCGTCGGGTCGTGCTCGGGCGTGATTCGGGTCTCCGCGGGGGTTTGTGAATGCGAGGTTATCGCGGTCGCTGCCACCTGGATCACCAGCGAGCCGTCGGCGCGCACCTCGGCGCTGTCGCCGGGATGGAGCAGCGTGGTCGAATCCATCTCTTCGATAAGCGCGGGCCCGTCAAGCCGTGTGCCCTCGGGCAGTTCGATACGCCGGTAGATGGGAGTGTCGAGATTGCCTGCGCCGGCGAAGTAGATAGGGCGCATCGCGTGCCGCTCGGCCTTGCCGCCCGCCGGCGCGAGCAGTTGCGCGGAAACGGTCTCTTCGCCAAGCGCGACCACGCGCACCTCGGTGATTTCGATCACCCGATCGCGCATCGCGTATCCGTACAGCTCCTCGTGGCGCTTGTGCATGTCTTCGAGCGCGCGGTCGAAGGTGGACTGGTTCATCTCGAGCGAACTCAATTTGATCAGCTCGCCGAAGTTCTGGCCGAGATAGCGCATGCTGAGATAGCCGGCCAGCGCCGGCCCGCCCTTAAGCCCGTCGCGTTTGAGTTCGGCCAGCGCTTCACGCGCAACGCCTTTGAGCTCTGCCGCAAGACGCTTCAGGTCGATCCGATCCGAGCGATGAATCACGGTTCGCGCGCGATCGACCCTGAGGTCGGTCAGAAGCGTGCCAAGCGCCGAGCAGAGGCCGGGATGCGGCGGCACGACGACCTTGGTTATGCCGAGTTGCTGCGCAACATCGACCGCGTGCAGCGGTCCGGCGCCGCCGAAACCGATGAGCGCGAAATCGCGCGCGTCCAGGCCGCGGTCGACGGTTAGGAGTCGCGTCGCGTTGGCCATATTGGCGGCCGTCGTGTTGAGAATCGCGATCGCGGTGTCCTCGAGCGAAAGCCCCAGCTTGGCCGCCAGGCCCTGGATCGCACGGCGGGCAAGCGCTGCGTCGAGCGGCATCTTGCCGCCCAGGAAAAAGCCGGGATCGATGCGCCCGAGCACGACGTTGGCGTCGGTAACGGTCGGCTCGGTGCCGCCGCGTCCATAGCAGGCAGGGCCGGGGTCGGCCCCCGCACTCTTTGGGCCGACGCGCAAAAGGCCGCCGCTGTCGATATAAGCGATAGAACCGCCGCCGGCACCGATGGTCGTATAGTCGATAAAGAGCGCGCTCACCGGCACGCCCCATTCCAGTTCGTACTCGGTGGTGGAACCGAAGTCGCCGTTGGCGATGAGCCCCACGTCGGCGCTGGTGCCTCCCATGTCGAGCGTTACGCCGTTGCCGCCGGCATGATCGCGCGCAAAGCGCCGGCCCGCGATTACTCCGCCGGCGAGCCCGGAAAGCAGCAATTGCACCGGTGCCTGGCTGGCCGACTCGGCCGCGGCGTTGCCGCCGTTGGACTTCATCAGAGAAAGCGGAGCTTTGATGCCGAGCTTTTTTACCTCGCTCGCAAGGCGGCCGCTGAACTGCGTGATGGTGCGTTTGATAAACGCGTCGGTAATCACCGTCGTGGCGCGTTCGTACTCGCGCCAGATCGGCGCAACCTCGTGAGACAGGGAAATCGGCAAATCGGGAAAGCGCTTGGACAGATAGTCTCCGATCTCCCGCTCGTGGACCGGACTCACGTAGGAGAACAAGAGATTCACGGCTATCGCCCAATCGGCCGCGGGCTCGGCTCTCAGCCAGCGCGCCACCCAGTTGCCCAGCCGATGCAGTTCGCTTTGTTTCAGTGGCAGAAGAACGCCGCCTCTGTGGTCCAAACGCTCGGCGACGCCGAAAATGTGGCGACGCTTTACTCCTGAGTCCGGCTTGGGCCACGCGGGATTGTACGCTTCCTTGCGATCGGTGCGGCCGATGATAGGTACGTCCTCGACCCCACGGGTGCCGACGTAAAGCACGGTCGCGCCGCGCTTTTGCAACCGCGCGTTGGTCGCGAGCGTCGTCCCGATCACGATGCGCTCGACGTCCTCGCGGGCGATGCCGGACTGGCGAATCGCCGCGATCGGCGCATCCGCCGGCTGCATCGGCGTCGAGGGTACCTTGACGATCGAGACGCTGCCGCTGGACGCTTCGAAGGCGACGAAATCGGTGAAAGTACCTCCGGTGTCGATACCGATACGCAGCATGATCGGCTTTCCTCAGGTCGCCCTGCGTTTGCGGGCTTTGTCCTTCGAGTTTCCCAACTGAGATTGCAGGCCACGCTTCACATCGGCGCACGAAGGTTCGCAAAACTTCTCCGTGGGAAACGAGTCATCGCGCCAATACTGCACCGCGACCATCTTGCCGCAGAACGAACAGTTGAGGATCCGGGTTTCGTACCACGGAAGATCAAGACTTACGTAATGGCCGCTCACGTCTTTGTTCTCATCGAAGCGTCTCCGCCACCGCAGTCGTCCGGGCCGATGCGACCCTGCTCAGCGGCTCGGCCTCACGAACCCGCCGCCATACACGAGCGATGATTTCCGCCGCGCGGTCAATCTCGTCAGCGGTCGTGCTCCAACCGAGGCTGAGACGCAGCGAACTGCGCGCTTCGTCGCGGCTCAGGCCCATCGCGAGCAGCACGTGTGAGGGTTCGACCGCGCCGGCCGCGCACGCCGAGCCCATCGAGACTTCCACGCATTCGAGGTCGAGCGCGATCAGCATGCTCTCGCCGAGCACGCCGGGAAAGGTCAGGTTGAGAGTGTTAGGAATTTTGTCGCTGGTTGATCCATTGAGGCGAAGCTCCGGAATCGACGCGCGGAGACGCTCGAACAACCGATCCGCCAGCGCCGCAACGCGCGCCGATTCTTCCGCACGATGCGCCTGTGCGGACTCGGTCGCCGCGCCGAACGCTATCGCGCCGAGCAAATTGGGCGTCCCGGCGCGCATCCCGGCTTCCTGCGGGCCGCCAAGCATCGCGGGCGCAAGCGCCACCCCCGCGCGAACATAGAGCGCGCCGATGCCCGCCGGCGCGCCCAGCTTGTGACCGCTGATGGTCAAAAGATCGCAATGCAAATCGCCGACCCGCATCGGGATGCGCCCGGCGGCCTGCGCCGCGTCGATATGAAACAACGCTCCCGCACGCGCGATCGGCTCGGCCATCGCGGCCACATCCTGGATCGTGCCGACCTCCCCGTTGGCGAGCCCCATCGTCACCACCGCCGTATCGGCGTCGAGCGCCGCGGCCACCGCCGCCGGCGCGATTCGCCCGTTCCGATCCGGTGCGATCCGAATTATCTCGAAGCCGCCGCCGGCGAGATATTCGAGCGGCGCGAGGATCGACGAATGTTCGATCGCCGAGCTGACGATCCTGCGCCGCGCCGACTGTGCGCCGGCTGCGCCGCGAATCGCGAGGTTGTTCGACTCGGTGCCACCGCTGGTGAAAACTATCTCGCGCGCGGAGGCCCCGATTAGCCGCGCGACCTGGGAGCGAGCCTGCTCCAGCGCACGGCGGGCGCGCTGGCCGCTTCGATGGACCGCGGCGGGATTTGTCGCTTCGTCCGCCTCGGTGAAGCGGGCGATAGCGGCACGCACCTCGGGCCGCAATGGCGCGCCGGCGTTATGGTCGAGATAAATACGCATACGGGTTTCGATAGGCCACGGGCGAACGAGCCACCCAGCCTAGCGGATCGGCCGACAAAAGTCGCCGCAACGCAAGTCTCACTTCGGTCGAGCGCAAGGCTGGAATGCTGCCAACCAGAGCCTTGAGACAACAGTGTTAAATTTGGAGGTTACCTGCTACAGCACGGGAGCCGTGCCTGGATGGGGGCCAGTCCGGGAAGGCCGGATAAGCGCGAGGGAGATCGCAATCGGGGGTATCGATCATGGATTACGATGACATCGTAGTTGGTGCGGGTTCCTCTGGCGCGGTGCTGGCCGCACGGTTGAGCGAAGACTCCGGCCGTAGCGTCCTGCTGCTCGAGGCGGGTCCGGATTATCCTGCCGTCGAACAGAGCCCCGACGATCTCCTGCGCACCTGGATCTCGGCGGGCCCGCACGATTGGGGGCTGGTCGCCAAGGCTACGCCCGATCGCGAAATCGCCTATCCGCGCGGCAAGGTCACCGGCGGCTGTTCCGCCGTCAACGGCCACATCGCTTTGCGCGGCACGCCGGAAGATTTCGACGAATGGGCCGCATGGGGCAACTCCGAATGGAGCTTTGCGAAGGTCCTGCCGTATTATCGCAAGCTCGAAAACGATCGGGACGCGCAAGGCGATTTTCATGGCGCCAGCGGTCCCATCTGGATCGAACGGCCGCGCCCCGACACCTGGCAGCCGATCAACCACGCTTTCCACGACGCCTGCCGCGAACTCGGCTATGCGGAGGTCTGGGACCAGAACGATCCGCGCTCGACCGGCGTGGGGCCGTGGCCGCGCAATCGCCGCGACGGTATTCGCATCTCGACCGCGATTGGCTATCTCAATCCGGCGCGCCATCGCGTGAACCTGACGATCCGGCCGTTCTGCAATACCCATCGCGTGATCGTCGAAGGCGGCCGCGCCACCGGCGTCGAACTCGAATGCGGCGGCGTGCTGCAAACCATTCGCGCACGCCGCGTGACGCTTTCGGCCGGCGCAATAAATTCGCCCGCCATTTTGATGCGCTCCGGCATCGGCCCGCGCGCCGAACTCGAGGCCCTCGGCGTCAAATGCGTCATTGATTTGCCGGGCGTCGGCCGCAACCTCATCGATCACGTGCTGGTGCCGGTCGTCGCCAATCCGACGCCCGGAGTTACCCACGATCCGCAGGTCACCAATCCGATCGGCATCCGCTACACCGCGAGCGGGTCGAACGAGTTCAACGACATGCAGATGTACGTATTCAACTTTTTCAATAAATCGCTGTGGGTCGGATCCGAACTCGATCTGCCGGTGCCGAGCATCGCGGTCACGCCCGGCTTGCAGCGTCCGCGCGCGCGTGGCCGCGTCAGCCTGCGCAGCGCCGACCCCAACGTGCCCGCGGCAATCGACCTGAACTATTTCGACGACCCCGAAGATCTCCGCCGAATGGTCGAGGGCGTGCGGATCGCGTGGGGCATCATGAACGGCGCGCGCTTCGCTCCGTATGTCAAAGACTTCGTCAATATAACGCCGGAAGTCGTCGCTTCCGACAGCGCTACGGCCAACTTCGTCCGCAACAACTGCGGCACCATCTATCATCCCACCACCACCGCGAAAATGGGCCCGAAATCCGATCCGGCGGCGGTGGTCGATCAGTATTGCCGCGTGCGCGGTATCGAGGGGCTGCGCGTTGTCGACGCCTCCGTGATGCCGAATATCGTGCGCGCCAACACCAACCTGACCTGCATCATGATCGGCGAACGTGTCGCCGACTGGATGCGCACCGCGGATTGACGGGCGGACGTACGAGTTCCCCACGCCCGCGATGGAAGGCCATGCGACAGATCGGCTATGGTCGCTTGGGAATATTGCGTAGGTCGTAATGGCGATGCCTGAAGTAATCGTGGTCGGAGCCGGGATAGTGGGATGCAGCCTCGCGTTCCATCTCGCTCGCGCGGGGGTGCGGGTAACAGTCTTCGATAAGGATCGCGAAGTATGCGCCGGGATGACGGCGCGTTCGGGCGCGCTCCTGCGGATGCATTACACCTTTGCGCCGGAAGCGGAACTGGCGTGGAAGAGCCTCGGCTACTTCGCCCATTGGGAAGAGATGGTCGGGCGTGACGCCGCGGGGCGCGGATGCGGGTTCGCGAAGACCGGATTCACGATCGTGGTGGGTCCGCCCAACGCCGAGAAGTTGCGCGCCAATGTCGCGATGCTGCGCGCGGTCGGAATCGATACCGTTCTCGTCGAGCCCGCGGAGTTGCTCAGCCTCGAGCCCGCTATCAACGTCGACGACGTCGCGCTCGCCGCCTATGAGCCGCAAAGCGGCTATGCCGACCCGGTCGCGGCCACGCGCTCGATGGCGGAGGCGGCCGCGCGTCACGGCGCGACGTTCAAGTTGGGAGTGCCGATCGCCTCGATCGACGCGGCCGGCGCTCGTGCGCGCGGCGTGGTCGACGCGGCGGGCACTCGGTACGAAGCCGGTACGGTGTGCGTGGTGGCCGGTCCATGGACCGATCGACTGCTGAAGCCGCTTGGCGCGCCGATCGGAATCCGCGCCGAGCGCGCGCAGATAGCTTTTTTCAAGCGGCCCGCGACGCTCCGGCATGGCGGATGTATCGACACGATTTCAGGCAGCTACTTCCGCCCCCACGGGGACGCCGAGACGTTGATCGGCCTCGGCGACCTCAAGGCGGAATACGAACCCGACCCTGACAGCTTTCGCGAAGACAACGACGCCGATTTCGTCACCGAGGTCGCCGAGCGCCTGGCCCATCGGGTGCCTGCGATGGCGGGTGCGGGGTACTCGCGCGGCCACGCCGGAATCTACGACATCAGCCCCGACTCGCGCGCGGTGATGGGCCCCGTTCCGGAAGTCGGCGGACTCTACGTCGCCGCGGGCTTCAGCGGCACCGGCTTCAAAACCGCGCCGGCGGTGGGCGCCGCGATGGCGGAGTTGATCCTCACAGGCCGCTCCACGACCGTGGACCTGCGCCCGTTCGGTTTCGCGCGCCTGCGCGAGGGACGGCCGATCCGCGGCGAGCACGAGTACCTGATGGGCGCGAACTTCGGTCACAAGCTCTGAGTCGCCGCGCGCCTCAGATGAAACGCCTACATAGGGGACCACCGCGGACGGCGATGATGATCGCTGGTCTGGCGGCCGTGCTGGCCGTGGGATGCGTGGTCGAAAACCCTCCCCCGCCGCCACCGCCGCCTCCACCGCCGGCCCTGCCCGTTGGACTGGCGATCCAACCCTCGTCGCTGGCCGAAGACGCGCAGGGAAGCCTATGGTTCACGATCCTGGGAATTCCCAAGGCCGGACGGCTTGACCGCAACGGATCGCTGAGCGAGTTCACGCTGCCGCCGGTCAGTTTCGGCGCAAACATGATCTATGGGTCCGACGGCAATCTATGGATGGTCGGGATAACGACGCTCGGCTCAGCGGTCGCCGGCAACATCATCAGACTGACGCCCGCCGGAACGAGCACATTCTATGAACTGCCCAACACCTGGGTGCCCGAGGGGCTGACGGCGGGACCCGACGGTAATCTGTGGTTCACGGCCTGGGAGGGCGCAAATCCTGACGGAGCGGTGGCGATCGGACAGATCACGATGGCGGGCGCCATCACCATCTTTCCGCTGCCCGAGCGCGCGACCGGCCCCGCAACCATCACGAGCGGCCCGGAGCATAGCCTGTGGTTCACCGAGTCGCCGGTGGGACGCATCGGCCGGGTCGCGCTCGACGGGAAAGTGCTCGAATACCATCTGCCGCGCAAAGGCTCGTTACCAGCACAGATCGTGGCCGGCTCCGACGGCAACATCTGGTTCACGGAAAATTTCAGCGACCGCGTCGCACGAATGACGCCCAAGGGGACGGTCACCGAATTCACCTTGCCGGTGTCGGGCAAGTACGAAGCGATCGTCCCGGGGCCCGACGGCAACTTGTGGATCGCCGTCAATCTTCCGAGCTCGCGTCCCGGGTCGGCGCCGAACTCCATCGCCGGCGCGATCGTGCGTGTCACCACCAGCGGCGTGGCGACGGTGTTCCCGATACCGAGCGGCGCCGACGTAACCGGCCTCATCCCCCGGCGCGACGGCACGCTGTCGTTCACCGAGCGATGGGTCACCGGCGGGCCGACCTATATCGGACGCATCACCACGGCCGGCCAAATCACCGAGACTTCTCTCAGCCTCAAAAAGTGACGCGGCGCGGCGTATGCGCTCTCGCGTCTTAATCAGCGGTTCTTGGGAGCCGTGGGATCGCCGGCGACGGCCGGCGCGTCGGGGACGTTCGGCGGAACGTTAGGATTGAATTTGTCTTCGAGGCAGTCCTGGCGCTCTTCGAGTTCCTCGATTCGCACGCCGATCCGGTTGAGTTTGTCGACCAGACCCTGCATCGCGCGCGCCACCGGATCGGGCAGATGCACGTGGTCCAGCCCGGCGACGTCCTGGCGCGTGCTCTCGCCCTCGATGACCTTGCCGGGGATTCCGACGATGGTCGAGTACGGCGGCGCCGAAGAAACCACCACCGCGCCCGCGCCGATACGGCTGCCCCGTCCGATCCGCACCGGGCCGATCACCGAGGCCCCGGCGCTGATCATCACGTGGTCCTCGATCGTCGGATGGCGTTTCTCTTTCTTGAGGCTGGTGCCGCCCAGCGTCACGCCCTGGTAGATCAGGACGTCGTCGCCGATTTCGGCGGTCTCGCCGATCACCACGCCCATCCCGTGGTCGATGAACAGCCGCCGCCCGATGGTGGCGCCGGGATGGATCTCGATGCCGGTTATCCATCGTGCAAGCTCGCTCAAGAGCCGGCCGAGCAGGTAGAGCCGATGCTCCCACAGCCAGTGGGCCGCACGATACATCCAGATCGCGTGCAGCCCCGGGTAGGCGAGCGTCACCTCGAGCACGGTGCGCGCGGCCGGGTCGCGTTCGAAGACCGCCTGGACGTCCTCGCGCATCCGGCGGATGATGCCGATCGGCACTTCTTTCTCCGCTGCGGAATCGGTGGTGTGCAGGAGCGCCATGCGGCTATGTCCTCGCCGCCGCGCCGTTGCGCAGCGGAGCGCGCTCGCGCGGCCGCGCGCCGTTGGTCGGCGGATGTTTGACGGTGCGCGGCCGGGCCGCGTCCTTGTGCAGCTTGTATTCGACCGAGTCGACCAGCGCCTGCCAGCTCGCCTCGACCACGTTGCTGGAAAGGCCGACGGTGCCCCAGCGCCGGCGGCCGTCGGTCGATTCGATCAGCACGCGCACGCGCGCCGCGGTGCCCGCGCCGTTGTCGAGCACGCGGACCTTGTAGTCGGCAAGCTGCATCGTTTCGAGCGCCGGGTAATATGGCGCCAGCACGCCGCGCAGCGCGGAGTCGAGCGCATTGACCGGACCATTGCCGGTGGCCGAGTTGCGCGTGCGCACGCCGTCGGGCCCCTCGATCACCACCACGGCTTCGCTGAACGGAGAGTGGTCTTCATGCCACTTGTCGTCGAATACGCGAAAGCTGACGAAGCGGAAGTGGTCGTGGGCGAAGCCGAGCGTGCGCAGCATCAGCAACTCGAACGAAGCGTCGGCGCCGTCGAAAGTGTAGCCCAGCGACTCCAGCCGTTTGAGCTCGTCGAGCAGCACGCCGATCTTCTCGTTGCTTGGCTCCAGGTCGAGGCCGAACTCCTTGCTCTTATAAAGAATGTTGGCGCGCCCGGAAAGCTCGGAGAGCACCACGTGGCGGTTGTTGCCGACCGCCGCCGGATCGATATGCTCGTAGGTGTGCACGCTGCGCTGGATGCCCGAGACGTGCAGCCCGGCCTTGTGGGTGAAGGCGCTGTGCCCGACGTAGGCCTGACGCGTGTGCGGCGTGATGTTGGCCAGCTCGTAGACCAGCATCGAGACCTCGTGCAGGGTCTTGAGCTTGGCCGGCGGCACGCACTGGTAGCCGAGCTTTAGCTGAAGGTCGGGAATGATTGAAACCAGGTTGGCGTTGCCGCAGCGCTCGCCGAGGCCGTTGATCGTGCCCTGCACCTGGATCGCGCCGCTGCGCACGCCGGCGATCGCGTTGGCGACCGCGACCTCGGAGTCGTTGTGCGGATGGATTCCGATCGGGCATCGCACCGCCTCGACCGCGGCTTGCACGCCGGCCTCGATCTCATGCGGCAGGCGACCGCCGTTGGTATCGCAGAGCGCAATCAGATCGACCCCGGCCGAATCGGCCGCCCGCAGGCAGGCCAGCGCGAACTCGGGGTTGGCCGCGATACCGTCGAAGAAATGCTCGGCGTCGAGGATGACCTCGTCGACGTGGCGCTTCAAGTACGTGATGGTGTCGTGCAGGATGTCGAGGTTGGCCTGGTTCGAGATGCGCAGGGCCTCGCGCACGTGCATGTCCCAGGTCTTGCCGACCACGGTCGCGACCGGAGTCTCGGCGCGCAGCAGCAACGCCAGGTTGCGGTCGGCCGAGGCGCGCGCGTTGGCGCGCCGGGTCGAGCCGAAGGCCGCGATTTTCGAGTGGCGCAGGCGGAGCTTCTTGACCTCGCGGAAAAACGCGGCGTCGCGATCGTTGGAGCCCGGCCATCCGCCCTCGATGTAATCGATTCCGAGATCGTCGAGGCGCGCGGCAATCTCGAGCTTGTCCTCGATGGTGAGCGAAACGTCCTCCGACTGGCACCCGTCGCGCAAGGTGGTGTCGTATATCTGGATTTTTTTCGATACCGCCATTGGTTTAGACTGACTCCGCCGAGGCCGTGTTGGAACCCTCGCCCAAGAATGCGTCGTGCAGCGCCCGCATCGCAAGCTCTCCATACTTGGCATTGACCACGACCGAAATTTTGATCTCCGAGGTCGCAATCATCTCGATATTGACGCCCTCGTCCGCGAGCACGCGGAACATCCGCGCCGCGACGCCGGCATGCGTGCGCATCCCGAGCCCCACGATCGACACCTTGGCGACCTGGTCCTCATGCCGCACGCCGGCGGCGCCGATTTCCGCAGCCATCAGCCGGCATAGCTCGAGCGCGCCGCGCAAATCGTCGCGGCCCACGGTGAAAGTCACGTCGGTACGGCCATCGGCGCTGGCGTTCTGGATGATCATGTCGACGACTATCCCGGCCTCGGCGATGGGACCGAAAATTCGCGCCGCAAGCCCTGGCCGATCGGCCACGCCTGCGATCGTAATCTTGCTCTGATTCTGATCGAGCGTCACGCCCGAGACCATCACGTCTTCCATCGATTTGTCCTCCTGGCCGACCCAGGTGCCCGCGGCCTCGCTGAAGCTGGAGCGCACCACCAGCGGCACGCTGTAGCGCCGCGCCAGCTCGACCGAGCGCAGCTGCAGCACCTTTGCCCCCAACCCCGCCATCTCCATCATCTCGTCATACGAGATGCGCCCGAGCTTGCGCGCGCGCGGGCAGATGTTGGGGTCGGCCGTGAACACGCCCTCGACGTCGGTGTAAATCTCGCACGCATCGGCGTTCAGCGCCGCCGCGAGCGCCACCGCCGTAAGGTCCGAAGCGCCGCGCCCGAGCGTGGTGATGTCGCCCTTGGCATCGACGCCCTGGTAGCCCGCCACCACCGCGATATGCCCCTCTTCGAGCGCCTCGGTCAGACGCTCCGCCTCGACCGAGCGGATCTTGGCGTTGCCGTGGTTGGAGTCGGTCGCGAGCCTAAGCTGATGGGCAAGAAACGACACCGTCGGATAGCCGAGCGCCTGGAGCCGAATCGCAAGCAGCGCGGCCGAGACCTGCTCGCCGGTCGCCACCAGCACGTCGGTCTCGCGCGGATGGGGCGAGTCGCTCAATTGCGAGGCGAGTTTGAACAGGCGATTGGTCTCGCCGGCCATCGCGGAGACCACGACCACGACCTTGTCGCCGCCGGCGCGCACGCGCGCGACGCGGTCCGCCACCGCTCTGATCCGGTCGATCGAGCCGACCGAGGTTCCACCATATTTTTGTACGACTAGGGCCACGTCATCGCCGCCGCGGGATAGTCCGCGGCGTGATCGACTATTATGGCCGCAATGGGTGGCTCGAACTAGAGCCCCCGCCCAAACGCTGCTTCACGCATAGGCGGTTCTCACGGAAATTCAGAACCGCCTGGACCCCCACCCTACCCTCCCCCAAAACTTCGGGGGAGGGAAAGATTCTCACGCTCTAGGCGAAGCGCAAACGCAGACGCTCCAGCAATTGCGCGTAACGGTCGGAGGCCGCCACGAACTCGATCCGGCGCGCGCTTGGGCCGACGTAGCTGATGCGCACCGAGAGAACTTCCAGCTCTTCGGCCTCGCGCAGCCGCTCGAACCATTCCACCGCGGCGACACCGCTCGTGAACAGGTACTCGCGCAGCCCCAGGTCATCGAGCCCGGCTTCTTCGAGACGATAGAGGTCGATATGGTAGAGCGCCATCCGCCCGTGATGCTCCTGGATCATCGTAAAGGTGGGGCTCAGGATGTCGGCCTCGCGGAGATTGAGCCCGCTCGCGAGTCCCTTGATGAAACAGGTCTTGCCCGCACCGAGGTCGCCCATCAGTCCGAGCAACTCTCCGCCTTCGAGCACCGAAGCCAGCCGCCGGCCCCAGCTCTTGGTCTCGTGCGCCGAGCGGCTTTCGATGACCATATTCATATTACAAGCGTGCGCCAGCCGGCGTTTTCGTTCAAGCGCCGGGCGCGGCTAACCAGGCGCGGCGAGCGCGGCCAGGGTCGAGGGCAGTTCGTCGGCTAAGTCGCCCGCCAGATAACCGACCGGGCCTATCCGCGCGGCCAACCTGTCGGCCGCATGACCATGAACGAACGCGCCGAGTGCGAGCGCGTCGAGCGGCGCCAGCCGCTGTGCCAACAGCGCCCCGACCATCCCCGAAAGCACGTCGCCCATCCCCGGCGTCGCCATCCCGGGATTCCCGCTCGCGTTGATATAGACCTCGCCGTCGAGACCCGCGATAACCGTGCGCGCGCCCTTGATCAGGACCGCCGCGCCGCTTAGGTCGCTTAGCCGCCGCGCGGCGCCGACACGGTCGGCGTTGACCGCGGCGATGCTCAGCCCAAGCAGGCGCGCGGCCTCGCCCGGATGCGGCGTCAGGACGACCGGACCCGCGGCGCGCTTGAGCGCGCCCGCGCCAATCTGCGCGACCACGTTGAGGCCGTCGGCGTCGATCAGCATCGGGCGGCGCGGCGCGACGCCCTCGGCGATGAGCCATTCCATCAGCGCGCGCGTATCGTCGCTCTGACCGATTCCCGGACCGACCGCCAGCGCATCCTTGCCTTCGACAAGCTTCGCGAGCACGGCCGGCACATACTGCGCGTCGAAATGGCCGTCGCGATCGGCGACCGGTTCGGTCATCAACTCCGGCTGCCCCGCCGCGACGATCGCACCGATCGCTTCGGGGATGGCGGCGGTCACCAACCCCGCGCCCATCCGCAGCGCGCCGCGCGAGGCCAGGATAGCGGCGCCCGATTTGCCGCGGCTTCCCGCGATCACCATCACGTGGCCGTAGTTGCCCTTGTGCGAATTGCGCGGGCGTGAGCGCAGATACGGCCGCGCCTCGGCCGCGTCGAACAACCGGCCGCGCGGCGCGATCTCGCCGATCGCGGCGGGGGCAAATCCGATCTCGACGATCTCGAGTTTGCCGCAGAGCTCCGCGCCCGGGTACGAAACGTGGCCGAACTTCGCAAAGCCGAAGGTGACGGTCAGCGCCGCGCGCACCGCCGCGCCCATCACCGCGCCGCTGTCCGAGTTGACGCCCGAGGCGATATCGACCGCGGCCACCGGAGCGCCGGCGTGATTTATCGCCTCGATCGCGCGGCGCGCGAGTCCTTTCACCTCGGCGTCGAGCCCGGTGCCGAAGATCGCGTCGACGATTACCCCCGCGCGCCCGTCCATCGCGGCGTCGAGTTCCGCCTCGCCCGTGGCTTCGAGCACCACGCCGCCGGCCTTGACGAAGTCCGCATGCGCGCGAGCCGCGTCGCCCTTCAGCGCCGACGCGTTCGCCAGCAGTATCGCGCGCACCGGCACCTGCCCGGCCATCAGCGCGCGCGCGGCGACCATCCCGTCGCCGCCGTTGTTGCCCTTGCCCGCGACCACCAGCACGCCGTGAGACATCGCATGACGCCATCGATGCAGCACGGCGGCGGCGACCGCCTCGCCCGCGCGCGTCATCAGCGAGTAGGACGCGACGCCGTACTTTTCCTGGCTCAGGCGATCGAGCTCGCGGCTCTCGGCGGCGCTCAGCAGTTTCACGCGCGCGCCATCTCTCAGCGCTCGGCCGCGCGGACGCTGCCGGGGCGAATTCGCGGCGCGGCGATGCGTCCGCGGTCCACCAGCGCCAGCATCTCGCCGACCGCGCGGCTCATCCCGACCGCGATCGCGCGCGCGACGATCGCATGGCCGATATGCAGCCACTGGATTCCCGCGATCGCGACGATTGGAGCGACGTTGCCATAGTTGAGTCCGTGGCCGGCGTTGGGCTTGAGTCCGGCGGCGCGCGCGGCCTTGACCGCGTCGCGAATTTTACGCAGCTCCGCCGCCGTGTCCGCGCCGGGTTTGACTCTGGCGGCCTTAAGAGTGCGCGGCGAATCGACGCCGGTAAGATCGCGCTCGGCAAGATCCTTGTCGGCCAGGTTGGCGTAAGCGCCGGTATGAATTTCGACGAAGTCCGCGCCGAGCGCGGCCGCGGCTTCGATCTGCCGCGGCACCGGATCGATAAACAGCGACACACCGATACCCGCGTCCTTGAACCGCACGATCATCGGCGCCAGCCGCGCGCTGAGCCCGGCCGCGTCGAGGCCACCCTCGGTGGTAATCTCCTGGCGCCGCTCGGGCACCAGGCAAACCTCATGCGGGCGGATTTTCAGCGCCAGCTCGACCATCTCGTCTATCGGTGCGAGTTCCTGGTTGAGGCGGATGCGGACCTCCTGGCGCAGACGCAGGAGATCGCGGTCCTGGATATGGCGGCGATCTTCGCGCAGATGAAAGGTGATAGCGCCGGCGCCGGCGCGCTCGGCGGTCAGAGCCGCCTCGACCGGATCGGGGTAATCCACGCGCCGCGCCTCGCGCAGCGTGGCGACGTGGTCGATATTGACGCCCAGCCGCGGCATCGTCAGGCTCTCGCGCGGCCGGCGCCCAGGCCTATCGCGGCGCCGATCTCGCGCGCGAGCGCGCCGATCTCGGCCAGGTCCTCGCCCTCGATCATCACGCGCGCCAGCATCTCGGTGCCCGAGTAGCGCACCAGCAGGCGGCCGTTGGCGCCGAGGCGCTTTTCGGCGGCGGCGATCAGCCGCTGCACCTCGGGCATCTCGGCCAGCGGCACGCGCGCAGCCACCCGCACGTTCTCCATCACCTGCGGCACGCGATGCATCGCGCGCAGCTCGCTCAGCGGCCGCCCGGTCTCCACCATCAACGTCAGCATCATCAGCGCCGTGATGATGCCGTCGCCGGTGGTCGAATGATCCATGAAGATGACGTGGCCCGACTGCTCTCCGCCCAGGTTGTAGCCGCCCGTGCGCATCTCGCGCGCCACGGCCGGATCGCCGACCTCGGTGCGCACCAGGCGGGCGCCCTTGGAACGCAGCGCCAGCTCGAGTCCGAAATTGCTCATCACGGTCGCGACCACCGCGCCGCCGGCGAGCCGTCCGGCGGCCGCCATCCTGAGCCCCATCGCCGCCATCACGTCGTCGCCGTCGAAGACTTCGCCGCGCTCGTCGACCAGCAACGCGCGGTCGCCGTCGCCGTCGAGCGCGATACCGGCCTGGGCGCCCTCGCGCAGCACCGCCTCGCGCAGCTTTTCCGGATAGAGCGTGCCGCAGCCGAGATTGATGTTCTTGCCGTCGGGATCGACGCCCAGCGCGACGATGTCGGCGCCCAGCTCGGTCAGCGCGTCGGGAGCGACTTTGTAGGCCGCGCCGTTGGCGCAATCGATCACCAGCTTGAGCCCGTCGAAAGTCACCGCGCGCGGCACGCAGCCCTTGAGAAACACCAGGTAGCGGCCGATGGCGTCGTCGATGCGCGCGGCCTTGCCGATTTCGCCGCCACTGGCGCGCAGATGGGCGAGCGCGCCGTCGTCGAAGACCAGCTCCTCGATCCGGCGCTCGGTCTCGTCGTCGAGCTTGAATCCTTCGCGCGAGAAAAACTTGATGCCGTTGTCCTGGAAGGGGTTGTGCGAGGCCGAGATCACCACGCCGGCGTCGGCACGCATGCTGCGGGCGAGAAACGCGATTCCGGGGGTGGGCAGCGGCCCGACCAGCAATACGTCGGCGCCCATCGAGCAGATCCCCGAAGCCATCGCCGTCTCCAGCATGTAGCCGGAAAGGCGGGTGTCCTTGCCAATCAGGATGCGATGATGGCGGGCAGGCTGGGCCTTGAAAACGTGCGCTAGCGCCCGCCCCAGCTTGAGCGCGGTTTCGGAAGTGATCGGTTCGGCATTGGCGACGCCGCGTACGCCGTCGGTGCCAAAGAGCCTGTTAGCCATGATTACGTTTCATCCGCTCACCGCGCGCTTTGCCCGGTAGATTCGGACCCTGACATTGTCCGGGACTTCGCGCACCAGGTCTATTCCGTCAGGCAGCTCAATCTGCACCGGGAGATCGTGCAAACCCGGCTGCACGTCTTCCGCGGTCACGAAGACCGAGCCCCGCAGGTCGAGGCCGGAAAGCTGGTTAAGCGGTCCGCGCACGGTTACGGCGATTTGCCGCGGCTCGACCTTGACCTTGTAGTCGGTATCACGGACCTCGACCGGGAGGCGGCGGAATTCGCGGTTGGCTATGATTTCGCTTATCGCTAGCGCCGCCTCGACCGCCGGCGGACCTACGACCGTGACCCGGTCGCTCGGCGCCGGCAAGCTCACCGGCTGCACCAGGTCAGCCTTGGCGCCATTCACCTCGACCGGCGAGGTCTGGACGCTGTCGATGTGAAAAACGAAACGGCTGGGGCCGCGCACGGTCGCGGCGGGCGGGTTTGCTTTTGCCGAGACGACACGATAGCCCGCGGCGGGCTGGCCCTGGACGCTCACATGAATCGGCACCTGACGATCGGTGATGCGGTCGATGTCGAGTACGATTTGGCTGGGCGAGATGCGCGTCACGTCGGTCTGACGCGGAACGTTGAACATCTCGGGACCGATTTTGAACACCGCCTGTCCCATCGAGACGCCGCTCAGGTCCAGGCGCAGCAACATGCGATCGGGATCGAGCAGCGAAAGCAGCGTGCGCGGCCCACGCACCTCGATTTGCACGAAATCGGGGCGTTGATTGACGATCACCAGCCCGGCTGGCAGCGCCCGGTAGCTTATCGGCACGCGCATCGGGGCCAACGCGCCGCGCTGCCCGGCGTTGACGAAAAACCACAGTCCGATGGCGAGCAGGATGGCGATCGCCCTCAGTCCGAGGTTGCGCCGCACGCGCTGGAGCAACAGCGGCCCCAGCGGAGGGCTTACCTGCCGCGGCACCTCCCCGCCCACGATGAGCCTGGTCAAGGCGTCCCTGAGATGGCTGGCGATCGTCTTACGCTCCATCGTGCCGTGTCCCACCTACACCATCATGACCAGGATGCCGAGCAGGTCCTCCGGGCTGAGCCCGCGCTGCAATTCGCCGTGACGGGCGAGCGAGATGGTGCCGTCTTCTTCCGAAACCACAATCACCGCGGCGTCGCTTTCCTCGGTGACGCCGATGGCCGCGCGATGGCGCGTGCCGAGCGCGAGGTTCACGTTGGGGTTGGTCGACAGCGGCAGCAGACAGGCGGCCGCGAGCACTTGCTCGCCCTTTACGATCACCGCCCCGTCGTGCAGCGGCGAGCCACGCATGAAAATTGTCTCCAGCAACTCGGGTGAGAGCTGCGCGTCGAGGATGCGGCCGGTCTCGACGAAGTCGCTCAGTCCGACTTCCTGCTCGAGCACGATGAGCGCGCCAATCCGGCGCGCGGAAAGCCACGCGGCCGTATTGACCAGCTCCTGCGCCACGCTGGCCACGGTGACGTGGCTGGCCAGGAAGGTCGGCGTGCCGACCCGGGTCAGCGCGCGGCGGATGTCGGACTGGAAGATCACCACCAGGATCAGAAAGAGCGAACCGAGGAAATTGTTGAGCAGCCAGTTGAGCGTAAAGAGGCCCAGGAGCTGCGAGCCCACAAAAGCGCCGGCCACGACCAGCAGGCCCACCACCATCTGCATCGTGCGCGTGCCGCGGATCAGCAGGGCGACCCGATAGATCACGTAGGCGACGATCAGGATGTCGAGTACATCCTGCCAGCGCAGCTTGGGAACCAGGCCGAAGTATTGCTCCATCGCGGTTGGCCTAGCCGCCGCCGTTGGAGGATTTGATCGCCACCGCCATCTTCACTGCCGCCACCGCCAAGCCAACCTCGTGCACCCGCACCACCGCAACGCCCGCCGCAATTGCGAGCGCGCTCACCGCCGCCGTGGCGGATTCGAGCGCCGCCGGATCGGTCCCCGCCGTGAGGCGTACGAAACCCTTGCGCGACGCCCCTACCAATATGGGATAGCCCAGCCCGCAGAGCCGCGGCAAGGCGCCGAGCAGCGCGAGGCTATGGCGCGGCTGCTTGGCGAATCCCAGGCCGGGGTCGAGCATGATGCGCGAGGGCGCCACGCCGGCGCCGATCGCATCGCGCGCGCGCGCCGCCAGGCTTGCCTCGACCTCGCTTACCACGTCGCGATAGCGCGCGAACTTCATATGGTCGGCGGGCCCGCCGCGCATGTGCATCAGGACCACCGCGCATTTGCGCGCCGCCACCAGCGGCGCCATCGCGGGGTCGGCCAAAAGCGCGCTCACGTCGTTGACGATCGCCGCCCCCGCATCGAGCGCGACGCGCGCGACCGCGGCCTTGCGCGTGTCGATCGAGATCGGCACGCGGAGCCGTCCTTGCAGCCGCTTCAGCACCGGCGCGACGCGCGCGATTTCGATCGCCGCCGGGACCTCGCATGCTCCCCGCGGGCGGGTCGATTCACCGCCGATATCGATGATCGCGGCGCCCGCCGCTTCCATCTCCAGCGCGTGCTCAGCCGCACGCTGCGGATCGAAGTATCGCCCGCCATCGGAAAACGAATCGGGCGTGACGTTGAGCACGCCCATCACGGCTGGAAACCGAATGAGCCGTCCGTCACCTAGACGAAGCGAGTGCCGACGGCGATGTGCGGTGACCTCCAAGCCTCGCATCCTCCGCAAACCCGAGTTCCCGATTAATTGACGTTCCCCTATTCGAGGATACACGCGTGGCGGCTTCGACGGGACGGGGGTACGAGCCGGATATGAATCGAGGCGACTGCGCCCTCGGATGAGGGCGCATGGCACAGAGAACTCGATCGGGCCGGTAACGGCCTACGCGAGAACGGGCTTGGGCGGAAGCCCGGGCATCGCCGGAGCCTCCTCGCCAGCCGGCTTGGGCTTTTCCGGCGCCAGGGTCTGACCCGGCTTGGAGGGTCCGCCCGAGGGCGCAGGCGTGCTGACTGGGAAGGGACGCCCTTCCTGGTAGGCCTTCACCATCTCGGCGACTTCGACGCCGTCGAGCACTTCCTTTTGCAGCAAGCGGTCGGAGAGCGCATGCAGCAGCGGCAGGTTGTCGGACAGCAGCTTGCGCGCGCGCTGGAAGGCGGCGTCGACCATGCGGCGCACCTCGCGGTCGATCTCGATCGCGGTATGCTCGGAGTAGTCCCTGTTATGCGCGATATCGCGGCCCAGGAACACCTGCTCTTCGCGCCGCCCGAAGGTCATCGGCCCCAACTCTTCGCTCATGCCCCACTGGCAGACCATCTTGCGCGCCAGCTCGGTCGCCTTCTCGATATCGTCACCGGCGCCGGTGGTGGTCTGGCTGAAGACCAGCTCCTCCGCAACCCGGCCGCCGAACATCGTCGCGAGCTGCGTCATCAGGTAGTCGCGCGAGTACGTATAGCGGTCGTCGAGCGGGAGCTGCTGAGTCACACCCAAGGCCATCCCGCGCGGAATGATCGTGACCTTATGCACCGGGTCGGCGCCCGGCTGCAGCATCGCCACCAGCGCATGGCCCGACTCATGATAGGCGGTGTTGCGGCGCTCGTGCAGCGACATCACCATCGAGCGCCGCTCGGCGCCCATCAGGACCTTGTCCTTGGCGAGCTCGAAATCGGTCATCTCGACCTTTTCCTTGTTGCGCCGTGCGGCCAGCAGCGCCGCCTCGTTGACGAGGTTCTCGAGGTCCGCGCCGGCGAAGCCCGGAGTCGAGCGGGCGACCTTGCTTATGTCGACGTCATCGGAGAGCGGCACCTTGCGCGTATGGACCTTGAGGATACCTTCGCGGCCCCGGTAATCGGGACGCGGCACGACCACGCGACGGTCGAAGCGCCCGGGCCGCAGCAGGGCCGGATCAAGCACGTCCGGCCGGTTGGTCGCGGCAACCAGGATTACGCCCTCGTTGGCCTCGAACCCGTCCATCTCGACCAGCAATTGGTTAAGCGTTTGCTCCCGCTCGTCGTGGCCACCGCCCAGGCCGGCGCCGCGATGGCGTCCGACGGCATCGATTTCATCGATGAAAATGATGCAGGGGGCGTGCTTCTTGCCCTGCACGAACAGGTCGCGCACCCGCGAGGCGCCCACGCCGACGAACATTTCGACGAAGTCTGAGCCCGAGATCGAGAAAAACGGCACTCCCGCCTCGCCGGCGATCGCGCGGGCGAGCAGCGTCTTGCCGGTGCCCGGCGGGCCGACCAGCAGCACTCCCTTGGGAATCCGTCCACCCAGGCGCGTGAAGCGCTTGGGGTCTTTGAGGAACTGGATTATCTCCTCGAGCTCGTCCTTGGCCTCATCGATACCCGCAACATCGGCGAAAGTGACTTTGTGCGTATTCTCGGTCAGCAACTTGGCGCGGCTCTTGCCGAAAGACATCGCCTTGCCGCCGCCGATCTGCATCTGGCGCATGAAGAAAATCCACACGCCCACCAGCAGCAGCATCGGAAACCACTGCACCAGCAATACCATCCACCAGGGATCGCCCTCGGACGGTTTGGCTTCGATCTGGATATTCTTGGCGCGCAGCGTCTTGACCAGGTCTGGGTCCGCAGGCGCGTAGGTCTTGTAATGCTCGCCGTTGACGACGACGTGGATAGTGCTGCCCTGGATGGTAACCTTGGAGACCTGTCCCTTTTCGACCTGGTTCAGGAAGTCCGAGAAAATCTCCTCGGGCTCCTTGACCTGCTGGCGGCTGAACATATTGAACAGCAGCAGGAACATCAGTCCGAGTGCGAGCCAGAGCGCAATACTGCGGGAAAACTGGTTCATTCTTGATTAAAGGTTACCATGCGGCTGGATTTGCAAGCAACGCGTCGTTACCAGAACCGCAGGCCGTTGCTTACCTGTGCACGGCGTCTTCAAATGCGCGTAAACGCATGACCCGGACGGTTTCCTCGGTAATCAGCGCGACCCGGCCACGCACCATCCCGGGAAGCCATGCGATCCGCCCCTCAAATGTAACCACCGGAAAGGTTTTGCGGCGCGGCCGGGTCAGTTTGCGATCGACAAAGATATCGTGGACTTTGCGCGAGCCCTCCATACCGAGCGGAGAGATCCGGTCGCCCGGCGCGAAATTGCGAACCACCAAACCCGCGGCGGCGCGATCAGCGTCGAAACAGGCCTCGTTAAGGCCAACCGGCATCGGCGCGGCATCTGCCGGCATCACGCCCGAATGAAAGACGAAACTCGCCTGCGGCACGCTCGTGACGCCCTCGCGCGCCAGAAGAGCGGCGAATCCGTCCGCGGCGGCTCCGAGCCGCGAGTCGTCACCGTCGGGACACCGCTCCAGCAGGAGCGCGGCATAGCGCCGTTCGGCGCGCCAGCCGCCGGGCAGGTCGAGCGCGGCACTGGGAGATTCGCCCACACATAGCCGGCGCAAGCCGTCGATATGGCGGCGCGTGAAACGGCGGAGGCTCCCGGTTCGCTCGGCGAGAAATTCTCGCAGGAGCGCCGCGGCGAGCGCCGGATGCAATCCGGCGAAGCCCTCGAGGTTGAGCAATCCGGCGAAGCCATTGAGATCGCGGCGAGGCGTGTCGCCCGGCGCGCGCTCGCCGAGACGCAGGCCAAGCTCGACGCGCGCCGCGCGCGCGACATAGTCGTCGAGCTCGCGCATCTCTCCCGCCAGCCCGGCGAGACGGCGGCGCAGTCCCGGCGCGAAGTCGCGCTCGAGCGCCGGCATCAGCTCGCTCCGCACGCGGTTGCGTAAAAAACCCTGATGCGCGTTGCTGCTGTCGCTCACGTAACGCGCGCCGATCGAATCCAGAGAGCGCAGGATTTCGTGCCGCCAGATGCGCAGCATCGGCCGCAGGATCGTCACTCCGGTTGGCGCTGGCGTCACCGTCTCGGCCATCGCGCCAAGCCCGGCGGCGCCCGCGCCGCGCAACAGCCGGAGCATCACGGTCTCGGCCTGATCGTCAGCATGATGAGCGGTCGCGATATGCGAGGCGCCGAGCCGCGCCGCCGCTGCGGCGAGAAACGCATAGCGAACCTCGCGCGAGCGCTCCTCGAGATTGGGCGCGGCGGGCGCGAGCGCGGGATCGAGATTGCCGGCTTGCTCGACCGTCAGCTCAACGCCGAGCGCCGAACACAAATCGCGCACGAAAGTCTCGTCGCGGTCGGATTCCGCGCCCCGCAAGCGATGGTTCAGATGGGCGGCCGCGAGGCGATAGCCGAAACGTGGCGCGAGCACGCGCAGAGCGTGTAGCAACGCGACCGAGTCGGGGCCGCCCGAAAGTGCGAGCAGGATCGACTCATCGGTCGGTTTTGAAGATGACCTGCTTCGCCCGAGCCCGGCGCGTTCGAGCGCCCGAGCAACTTTGCCAACGAATTCTGATTTCGCCGCCGAGTTCATTGTGCATGCCGGCCTCGGAGGGCCGGCTCAAAGCGGAGCGTAAAGACTACGACGGCATCGCCGGCGCCGCAATCGGTGCGTCACGCGGAGAAACGCGAACAAACGCGCTCAACGATGCATCCGGTCGAGCAGGTTGAGGATTATATCGATGCCCGGGAGGTTCACTTCGAGATCGTCGGCGAGCGTGCGGATCAGCCGGGCGCGCCGCAGCGTCTCGGAGGCGTAGAGCGGCTCGCGCCGTCCGTCGAGCACGATCACGCGGGCGGGCGCAAGCAACGCTTCGTGCTCCCACATCGCAAGCTCATGCTCGCTGACCCCGCTCAGCACGCAGAACGCGTCGCGGCTGACCAGGGCCGGCGCGCCGGAATTCCGGCGCCTGCCGGGTCCGCGTGCCTGCACCGTCTTGCCCAACTGCGCAGTCTTGCCCGGCAGCAAAGTCTTGGCACGGCGCTTCATCGAACTACTCGCGCATCAAGTCGGCGCGCGGGTCGGGCACCACGCGCTGCTGGCGCCGCTCGGCAAATTCCTGCATCAGCTTGCGCTCTTCATCGGTCATGTCGGTCGGAGCCAGCACCTTGAGTTCGTAAAGGAGGTCGCCCGCCGCTTCCTTGCCGCGTCCTGGCAGGCCGCGCCCGCGCAGACGCATCACCCGCCCGGTCTGGCTGCCGGAGGGAATTTTCAATGAGACCCGCCCGTCGAGCGTCGGCACGGTTATCTCCGCGCCCAGCGCCGCCTCGTAGTCCCATACCGGCAGGTCGCATCGCAGGTCGCGGCCGCTGACGCTGAAGACGCGATCCGGCCTCAGGCGCACGGTAAGGAATAGGTCGCCGTTGAATTCCGGGCGCGGGCCTTTGCCGCCCTGCCCTTTAAGCCGCATCCGGGTGCCGTCGACCACGCCCGGCGGAATCGTCACCTCGAGCGAGCGATGAGCCGGGAGCGTGCCACGGCCATGACATACCGGGCAGGGCTCGGCGGCGCGGACCACGCGCATTTTGCCGCGGCGTTCTTCGCGCGCGACCACGCCGGTGCCGCCGCAGTTGGTGCAGCCGTCTTCGGCGTTGAGCGCGATACGCATTTTGGCGCCGCGCACGGCGTCGCGCAGCGGGACCTCGACCGCGGCGTCGATATCGCGTCCGCGCGGCGGCTCTTCGGTGACGTCGTAGCCGCCAAAGCCGCGCGGGGCGCGGCCGCCCCCGCCGCGGCCGGAAAATCCGCCGCCCAAACCGCCGAAGAATTGCTCGAAAAAATCGCTGAAGCCGCCGCCGCCACCACCGACGGTCTCGCCCGGGCCGTAACCGCCGCCGCCGGGCGCGCCACCGCTCCAGCCGTAGCGCCGTCTCATCTCTTCTTCAGTGGTGCCGCGCTCCCAGTCCGCGCCGAGCTCATCGTACTTCTTGCGCTTGGCCGCATCGCTGAGCACCTGGTAGGCCTCGTTGATCTGCTTGAAGCGGGTCTCGGCGTCCTTGTTGTTGGGATTGACGTCGGGATGATGCTTGCGGGCGAGCTTGCGGTAGGCCGATTTGATTTCGGCCTGCGAAGCGCCACGCTCGACACCCAGCGTCTTGTAGTAGTCACGGAATTCCATCTAGCCGCCAATCACTCCCACTGACACAACTTCATTGAGCATTTCCCGGACAATATATCCCGACAATATATCCCAAAGATGCGCACGATTGTTCGCCCCGGCAAGCCGCGCGCGTCGCCGGCAAGCGGTCACGAACCCGCGCGAAACCGAGCGGCCTTGGTGGCGACGGCGGCTTCGTCGAGCGCCCTCATCCGCGCTTCCATCGCGCGCAACTCGGCCTCCAGCGCCACCTGGCGGCGCCAGATGAACAGAACGTAGCCGAAGATCACCGCGAAGATTATCGCATAGGCGGCGAACAGGTAGCTCAGGTTGTCCATCGACGAACTCTTATCCTCGAACCAGCATCACGAATCTTGCGCGGCGGCCTCGGCCAACGCCAGCGAACGCGCGAGCGCGCCCAGGCGCGTATGCATCCGCAACGTGACGAAACGCAGGCACAGAATCCAGATGAAGAGCGCGGTAAACGCGGCGAGCGCGACCAGCAGCGTCGCGACCATCCGCGGATCTTCCAGCCCATGGCCGCCCTGGCGGGTGACCAGCACCGCCGGATGAATCGTGCGCCACAGCCGCACCGAGACGATCACGATCGGCACGTCGATCGCGGCGACGATCCCCACCACCGCGCCGAAGCGCGCGCCCTGCTCCGAATCGCCCGCCATCGCGCGCAGCATCAGGTACCCGCCATACAACAGCCACAGGATTAGCGTGGTGGTCAGGCGCGAGTCCCAGGTCCACCATGCGCCCCAAATCGGCTTGGCCCAAATCGATCCCGTCACCAGCACCAGCGTGCAAAAGACCATCCCGGTCTCGGCCGCGGCATAGCCAAGATCGTCCCACACCTGCTGGCCGAGCCACAGGTAAAAGATTCCCGCGATCGCCACCAGCGCGAACGAAACGAAGGCGACCCACGCGCACGGCACGTGGAAGTAGAAGATGCGCTGCACGATTCCCTGGTCGGCCTCGGTCGGCACGTAGACGAAGACCATGTAGAGCGCCGCGAGCATCAGCGCCCCGGCGACGAGTCCGAGTCCGAGCCTGACTCCGCGTCCGTTCATGATGCAACTGTCTCGAGCATGACCACCACGGCGGCGCCCTTACTCCTCTCTCGCAACATATTCGAACAGCAGGTAGCCGGCGGCGACGAACATCACGTCGAAGGCGACCAGCACTTTGAGCCATATCGCGAACTCGCTCGATGGTGCGCCGCCCAGCGCCGACGCGCTCGCCTTGACCCCGGCGATAAGCGCCGGCACGAACATCGGCACCGCCAGCAGGGGCAGCACCAGGTCGCCTCCGCGCAGGCGCGAGGAAATTCCCGCCAGCAGCGTCGCCAGCGCGGCGAAGCCGAGCGCACCGAGCAGCACCGCGGGCACCAGGCGCATCACGCGCGCGTCGAATTCGAGATTGAAGAACAGCACCATCAGAATAATCGAGGCGGCCTCCGCCACCGCCATGAAGATGAAGGCCGCGGCGAGTTTCGCCGCATAGAGCGCCGCGCGATCGAGCGGGCTCATCAGCAGCGCCCGGATACAGCCGTTCTCGCTCTCGGCGCTGACCGCGCGCGTCGCCCCCAGCATCCCCGAAAATACCAGCGCGACCCACAGCGCGCCGGCCGCGGCCTCGGCGCCCTGCTCGCCGCCACCGGGATTGAAGGCGAATACCAGCACCACCAGCACCAGCAGCGAGAGCGCGCCAAGCGCGACCGTGCTCTGGCCGCCGCGCACTTCGAGCAGCAGGTCCTTACGCAGCACGGCCGTGAAGGAGCTCACCATGGTCCGGCGAATCTCAATGCTCTCACGAGTCTCACGAAACTTGCCGCGCCAGCGGCGGGCGCGCCGCGCTCTCGCGCGTGGTGGACGGTTCGCCACGCACCAGCTTGCCGCGGCTGAGCGTCAGGATCGCGAAGCCCAACTCCGCCAGCGCGCTTGGCGAATGCGCGCTCGCCAGCACGGCGCATCCGCGGTCCATCGCTTCGCCCACCAGCGCGGCGGCGAGCGCCGCGCCGTCGGCGTCGAGCGCGGCGAACGGCTCGTCGAGCATCAGCACCTCGGGCCGCGCGAGCATCGCGCGCGCGAGCGCGAGCCGCTGCTCCATCCCGCGTGAAAACCCGCGCACCCGCGCGTCTGCGGCGGCGCCGAGCGCGACCCGCTCCAGCCATTCGATAGCCGCCGCTCGCGCGCCCTCGACCCCATAGAGCGTCGCGTAGAACTCCAGGTTCTCGCGCGCGGTCAGGTTGGGATAGAGAAAGCTCTGATGGCTCAGCAGGCCGACCCGGCGCCGCAGCGCCGGCTTGAGCGAGAGCGCCGGCTCTCCGAACAGCATCGCGGCGCCGAGGCTTGGCGCCGCGAGGCCGGCGAGCAACCGGATGAGGGTCGATTTGCCCGCGCCATTGGCGCCGACCACGGCGGCCCCGTGACCGGCTTCGACGCTCAGGTTCACGTCGCGCAGGACCGGCGTCGGACCGAAACTCTTGCCCAGCGCGCGTGCCTCGATAAGCGCCGCCGTCATCGCTCGGCCCGCGCCGCGGCGCGCGCCGATACGGAAAGCGGCGCGCCGCATTCGCTGCAGAACTTTCCCGCCGCGACTTCGACGCCGCATTGCGGGCAGAAGCGGATGCGCGAGGCCGCCGCAGGCGCCGCGCCCGCCGCCGGTGCGGATTTGACCAGCCGCGGACGCGCCGCAGCCGTCTCCGGCGCGGACGCGATTGCCGCGTGCAGGCGTTCGAGCGCGGCGCTCGCGCCGAGCGCCCGCGCCATCAGGCCCTCGCGCAGCGCCGCGTAGTCGGCCTCGGAAAGCTTGCCCATCTCGCGATCGAACTCCAGCTCGCGCAGCCCCTGCATCGCGAGCGCCCGTTCATGTTCGAGCCGCTCGGCCTCAGCCGCGTCGCGTCCGGCGCGCCGGGCCGCCAGCAGGCCGCCGCCCAGCGGCGCCGCGACGAACAGCGCCACGCTCGCGACGATCAGCACGGCGGCGAGGTAGAGCACGGCTCAGCGGCGCTCCCGCAGTTCGCGTTCCAGACGCTCGCGGAGCGCGGGATCGAAATTACCGGGCTTATCGGAACCGCCGGATTTGTCCGAGTTGCCCGAGCCCGGATCGCTTGGTGATTGCGGCGCCGAGGGCGATCCGCCGCGCCAGCGCTCCATCATCAGGACGATCAGGCCGCCGCCTACTACCAGCGCCACGAACGGCATCGTCCAGGCAAGCAGGTTGAAGCCTTGCGTGGTCGGCGCGGAGAGAATCTTCTCACCGTACTGCTTGCGGAAGTAGGCGATTATCTCGGCGCGGCCCATCCCGTGCGCGAGCATCGTGTCGATACGCTCGCGCATCGGCACCGAGAAGCTGCAATTGGGATGATTGCAGTTGGCGACCGTCAGGCCGCATCCGCACTGGCAGGTCAAACCCTCCGCGATCTCCTGTCCGCCGGGAACGGCGGCGCGCGCCGAACGCACCACCGACACGGCCATCACGATCGTCAGCGCCAGCGCGGCGAGCGCCGTGACCAGCGCCGCGTCGGCGAATCTTCTTGCGATGCTCACCGGCTCAATCGCCTCCGGGCACGGGCGCGGCGCCGAGCGCTTCATCGCGCCCGAGCACCACGGCGAGCGCGGCGCGCTCGCGCACGTTGGGCCACATCACGACCACCGTGCCGATCGCCATCATCAGGCCGCCCGCCCACAGCCAGAAAACCAGCGGCGTGAGAAAAACCTCGAAGGTGGCAAGCCCGCTCTGGTCATCGACGCCCGCCAGCACGATGTAGAGGTCGGCGAGCGGAGTGGAACGAATCGCGACACGCGTGGCGGGCTGTTGCGGACGCTTGTAGAAAAGCTTGGCGGGCGCCATCGTGGCGATCTGGCGTCCGCCGCTGTACACGGCCAGGCGCGCGCTCAAATCTTCAAGATGCGCGGTCTCGACGCCCTTCAATCCCAGGTAGGTGATGTCGTAGGCGCCGATACTGAAGCTCTGGCCGGTGCGCACGCTGCGCTTAACCTCGGTCCTGAAGAACGACGAGGCGACGATTCCGATGAAGGCGAAGACCACGCCGAGATGGATGATATAGCCGCCGTAGCGGCGATTGTTCTTGGCGACCAGGTTGACCAGCGCGCGCGCCGGAGTTTCATGCACCAGATGGCGCCGCGCGCTCACGCCGCGGCGGAACTCGACGACCACGGTGCCGATTGCGAACGCCGCCAGCGAAAGCGCGGTCAGCACGTACCATTGCCGCAGCCCCATCGCGAAAACGACCACGCCCGCGCCCATGCCCATCGTCAGCGGCGCGAGGAAAGTCCGCATCAGCGTCTGCGGCGAGGTGCGCCGCCAGGCGATCAGCGGCCCCACGCCCATCAGGAAAACCAGGCCGAGCGCGAGCGGCCCGTTGACCTTGTCGAAGAAGGGCGGCCCGACGGTTATCTTGACCCCGCGGACCGCCTCCGAGATCACCGGGAAGACCGTGCCCCAGAAGACCGCGAACGCGATTCCGACCAGCATCAGGTTGTTGAACAGAAACGCGGCCTCGCGCGAGAGATAGGACTCGAACTCGGCGGGGCTTTTCAGGTCTTTGACGCGGCTCGCTAGGAGCGCCGTGTAGCCCACGACCACGACGATCAGAAACGTCAGAAAATATGGCCCAAGGCCCGATTGGGTGAACGAATGGACCGAGGAAATCACGCCGCTGCGGGTGAGAAAAGTCCCGAACAGCGTGAGCATGAAGGCCATCCCGATGAGCGCGAGGTTCCATACTTTCAGCATGTCCTTGCGCTCCTGGATCATCACCGAGTGCAGGTAGGCCGTCATCACCAGCCACGGCATGAAAGCCGCGTTCTCGACCGGGTCCCACGCCCAGTAGCCGCCCCAGCCCAGGACCTCGTAGGCCCAGCGCGCGCCGAACAGGTTGCCGAGCGTGAGAAAGAACCACGAGAAGATCGCCCAGCGCCGCGTGGTGCGAATCCATCCGTCGTCGAGCTTGCGCGTGATGAGCGCGCCGCAGGCGAACGCGAACGGCACCGCGGCGCTGACGTAGCCGGTATAGAGCGACGGCGGATGGATCGCCATCCAGTAGTTCTGCAGCAGCGGATTCAGGTCCGAGCCGTCGGGCGGCACGGCCGCCAGCAGGTCGAACGGGCGGGTGACGAAATTCAGCATCCCGAGAAAAAAGATCGCGACTCCGGCCAGCACGACCAGGGCCCAGGGCATGATCTCGGGATTGCGCCGGCGGTTCTGGAAAATCGCGATCGAGGTGAAAATCGAAAGCAGCCAGGTCCAGAACAGCAACGAGCCCTGCTGCCCGCCCCATAGCGCCGCGAACTTGTACTGGATCGGAAGTGTAACGCTGGAGTACGAGGCGACGTACTCCAGCGAGAAGTCGCTGGTGAGAAGGCCCGTCCATAGCGCGGCGACCGCCACCGTCACCATCGCGCACATCGCCCATAGCGCATGGCGGGCGCTGAGCAGCAGGTCGGGCGAGTTGCGGCGGATGCCAAGCAGGTTGGCGCCGATCGAATAAACCGCGACCACGAGCGCAAGCGCGAGGGCGAGCTGACCTATGAGCGGCATTTCACCTTCACTTCACTTTCACTTAACTTTCACTTCACTTTCACTTGGCTTGCTTGGGCACGTACTTCGACGGACAGGAGGTGAGCACCTGGCGGGCCACGATCGTGCCGTCGGCAGCCAGCCGCCCCTCGACGATCACGTCGCGTCCGGCCGCGAACATGTCGGGCTTGGGCTCGCCGCGTGCAATCACGTGAAATTCAGCCGGCTCGGCGGCGGCGACGGGTTTGACCGGCGAGCCGTCAGGATTGGGCGGCGAGACCATCGCGAAGCCGAGCGTCAGCGTCGCCGGATCCCAGCTAATCGTACCGGCTTTCACGCGTCCGGCCACGCGCAGCATCTGGCCGCTCAGTTGGCCCTGGCGCGCGCCGACCTCGTTGACCGTGAGGTAGTACTCGGACGTGTTACGAACGGCCGTCGTGATGAGGTAGCCGATGGCGAGCACGATGAGGCCCGCCCCGACTACAAACCGCAACTTCGAGGGCATCGAGTTCTCTTATCCGTCAATTCAAACGCTGCCTGCCAAAACTACTGTCGGCACTATCGCCAAACGCCGGGCCGTCGCGCAAGGACACCCGTGCAAGGATACCCGCTGATCGTGCCTCGCGACAGAGACTGTGTCCGACACTCGAATTGCCGCGAACTGCCGCAATTGTTGCCGAGCGAGGCCGCCTCAAGCAAGCGCCCGCCAAAATGGCGAAAGCGCGTCGTCCAAGGAGTAAGCCCATGGGCCGCATGGAGTACACGATACTCACGCTGAACATTTTCCACGACCTGCCGAGGTACCGTCACTTGCAGCGCCGCTGCGAGCTCATCGCCAAAGCGATCGCCGCGCACCGCCCGCACGTCGCCGCGCTCCAGGAGGTTCTGCGCTCGACCGGGACGGGCGACGTCGGCGCCAACATCCGCGACCACGTCAACCGGCTCTGCGGCGGCGAGGTCTACCGGCTCGACTACGCCATGGCCGACGGCCTCGGCGAGGGCGAGTTCTCCTTCGACGAAGGTGTCGCGTTGCTCAGCCGGCTGGAGGCGGACGGCCCAGCGCAGACGCTCAAGTATCGCGCGCAGGTCGAGATGGCGACCGAGATCGCCGGGCATCGCTACCGCTTGCCGGACAACCGGGTCGCGATGCGCCGGCGGTTTCGGCTGGAGAGCGGCTCCGCGCTCGACGTTTGTGTTTCGCACTTGACGGACCGGCCGGAATGCATCGATGGAGTGGCGGTCCGCACGATGCAGGCGCGCGAGCTCGCCGGATGGGCGTCGGCAGTCGACGGTTCGGAGACCACGGTGATATTGGCGGGCGACTTCAATGACGTTGCCGGCTCCGAGGCCATAGCAAGCCTCACGCGCACCGGCTTCATCGATCTGCACGAAGCCTTCGGCAGTGGCCCCGGTTACACCAACGACCGCGACGATATCGATCTGACCGCCGAGCGCGCAACGCATAACCAGCGTATCGACTACCTGATGATGCGGCCGGCGAGCGGACGCGCGCCCGAGGTGATGGAAGTGCGACTGTTCGCCGATCGGCCGCATCGCGAGAGCGACGGCACGTGGCTATGGCGGTCCGACCATATCGGGGTCATCGCGACGCTTTTGTTGTAGCGCCGCGACAGTCGGGCTAGCCGGGCCAGGGAACGCTCCAGCGGTCCAGGTGGACGACCTCACTCAGCGGGCGCCGCGTGACGGGGCCGAACCTGCCTTGCGGATAGCCGATCGGCATCAGCGCATACGTCTGCACATCATCCGGCAGCTCCAGCAGCGCCTTGACCTCGTCCTCGTAAAGCATGTGGTTCGTCGTGATTAGCGTGCCCAGACCCAGGGCGCGGCAGGCGAGGATGATATTCTGCACGGCGGGATAGATACTGGCGCCGGCCCTCCGCATCACGTATTCGCGCTCGTCCTCGAGCCGTGCCTGCACGGCGGGCGGCAGCGCGGCGGCGGGTGGCAAAACCTCGCGTCTGAGGCAGGCGACCAGCAGCACCGGCGCTTCGGCGAGATGGTTCCACAAGTGAGATCCGGACGACATGAGGCGGCGATACTCGTCTTCGCTCATGTGGGACGGGCGGCCACGCGCGGCGTAGATGGCGCCGACGATATCGGCGGCTTTCCGATAGATCGCGCCGAGCCGCCGGCGCTGTTCCGGATCGCGCACCACGACGAACGCCCAGTTCTGCCGATTGCCCGCCGAGGGCGCGCGAATCGCGGCGTCGAGAACCTTCGCGAGCACTTCCTCGGGAATCGGGTCGGGCTTGAGCCTGCGCAGCGCTCGCGCCGAATGCATCGCCTCGAACAATCCGATTTCCGCCATGGCCGGACCTCGCCGTCAGAAATTCGAGCCGATCGTGAGTCTAGCGGCGCCCTAGCGGATGCGCCAACCCTGACATGGATTTCGCCGCCACGAAGGCGCTGCGGCACCACTGCCATCGCCCTTACGCCTATTCCACCTGGTCGTTGGAGTCCGGCGACTGGCCGGATTCGCCCGCGGCGCGCGGGCCGAAAGCCACCCCGCGGCGCGAGGCGCGGACGAACTCGACCATCTCGGCGACCTCGGGCGTCATCGCGCCGGACGCCATCAGCTCATCGGTCGCCAGCTTGAGATTGCGCCGCCCGCCGAACAGCGTCTTGAAGGCGCGGCGCAGCGCGGCTATCGAGCGCGCGTCGATCCCGGCGCGCCGCAGTCCCACGGCGTTTATGCCGCGCAGCGTATGGGTCAGGTCGGCGATGCAAAAAGGTGGAATATCGCGGCTGGTGCGGCTCATCCCACGCATCATCGCCAGGCGTCCGATCCTGACGAACTGATGCACTACGCAGTTGCCCGAGACCAGCGCCCGGTCGCCGACCTCGACCCATCCTGCGAGCAACGCGCCGCCGGCGATGATGGCCGCGTTGCCGACCCGGCAGTCATGCGCGACGTGCGCGTTCTGCATCAGGAAGTTGTCGTCGCCGATGATCGTTATATCGCCGCGCTCGCTGCCGCGATGCACCGTCACGCCCTCGCGAAAGACGTTGCGGGCGCCGATACGAACGCGGCGCGGGCCGCCGCGATAGGCGAGGTCCTGCGGCTCGCCGCCGATGACCGCGTTGGGATGAAACACGTTGGCTTCGCCCAACTCCACCTCGCCCAGGATGGTGACGTGGCCGATGAGACGGGTGCGTGCGCCGATACGGATCGCGCCGTCGAGCAGGCAAAACGGTCCGACCTCGACCCCCGGCCCAAGCTCGACCCCGGGGCCGACGACGGCGCTCGGATGAATCCGGGGCGGCAGCGGGGCGTCGTGCTCAGCCATCGGTTTGAAGGGAACGCGGCTGACTTGGTTGGGCAAAGCTGTGGCGCCCGCAGCCGATCAATTGAGCAACTTCTTCTTGCGGTCGTCGGGATGCTCGCGGTCCTCGACCGCGGCCCCCGGCACGCGATAGCCCTCGCCCGCCCACGTGCCGAGGTCGACCATCTGGCATCGCTCGGAACAAAACGGCCGGAAGCGGTTGGCAGAGGCCATATCGACGGGCCTTTTGCAGATTGGACAACGCATCGCGCTCACCCGAGTCGAAAATTGCCAGATAGCGGCGCCGCGCGCAAATAGTCAGTAGATACAAATCGTCAATAGATATCGGACTGGCGGCAGCGGTCGGTTCCGCCGACCGGCCTGAAACCGGCTGAACGATAGTCGAAGACCATGCGCTCGGTATAGCAGAACGCCTCTGCGCCCGGGCCTTGGTACTCGGCGCGCACATGGAGCATCAGGCTCGTCTTGCCGGCGACGATGGATTTGTAAATATCGACTGGAAAATACGTATAGAAAAAATGCGGCACGCCAGGCGAGAGCACCCCGGCCGAAATCGAAGACATATCGCTGGGCGAATCGACAATGCGCTTGCCGTTCACAAGCGCTATCACGGTGACGATCGCTCCGCTGGCCGGAATTTTGCCGAAATTGCGATATTCGACCACGGCCCGCGGATTGGGCGAGTCACCTTGCTCGAAGATCGCGCGCTCGATACCGACGAACGGGCGCTCCTCGAGCGCGAAGATGTGCGAGGTCACCTGGGCCGTGCGCCACGCCGCATAAGCGCTGAATGCGGTCGCCGCCACCATCAGTAGCGCCATGAAGTCGGCAAAGCGCAGGACGTTGGTCAGCCGCCGCGTCAGCGACTTTTCGATCGTGGTCAAATGTTCCGGCGCAGCAGGCTCGGGCGCGTGCTGTCGCGGCTCAGATTGAGGTCCGCGCGCCGGATTCTTGTGCTCGCTCATCAGTTACTGGGAGCTCCCGCCCTCCTCTGTTCGACGACCCGCACCATAGCGGGCCTCGACCGTGGCACCCCAGGCTTCAACAGACCTACCGGATAATCGGCTAAAGCGGGGCGGCAGGCAACGCGTCGCACGATACGCGCGTTGTTCAAGAACGCATACGCGCGCATCGCCGAGACGACTGCTGTGCCAGTTTGACAAAGTCCGCAAACCGCTGCTACGCCTGCCTTCGACGGTCGGTTTCGTTTTGAGCGGCCCGCAATGCCCGCCGCAGTGTTTTGGAATTCCGTTGCCCGAGTCGGCCGCGTGCGCGGACGACCGGTAGTGCCATTATTAGAGGGAAGAGCGCCATGCAAACCCATATCGAACGAGTGGGCGTGTTTGCTCTCGGGTTGGCGCTTGCCGGCGGGTTGGGGATGGCGCGATCGGCGTTGGCGATCATAACGCCCATCTCATGCGACCAAGCCACGCTGGCTGGAATTGCACCCCCGAACTCATTCATCGACACGGCTGCGCCGGTCGCGGCCGTGGCGGGGCCGCCCGCGGTGCCGGCGTATTGCAACGTCACCGGCCATTACGTCGACTCGCTTGCCGGAACCACCGGTTCGCCCAACAACGTGAATTTCCAACTCGCGCTGCCCGACCCGGCGGTGTGGAACGGAAAGTTTCTATTCCTGGGCAACGGCGGTTTCGCGGGCAGCATCCAAGCCGACGTGACTTCTGGATTTCCCTACGCGACCGCGGCGACCGACACCGGACATCAGTCCGCTTCCGACCTGGACGGCAGTTGGGCGCTCGACAATCAGCTCGAACAGGATGACTTCGGCTACCGCGGCGTCCACTTCGCGACGCTGGTGAGCGAAGACGTGACCCGAGCGTACTATGCCAACACCGCTCCCACGGAGAGTTATTTCGACGGCTGCTCGGACGGCGGACGCGAAGCGATGGTCGAGGCCGAACAGTTTCCCACGGACTTCAACGGGATCATCGCCGGCGATCCGGCTATTGGAACAGCGATCCCCGGCTTTAACTGGAACTACCAGGCGCTGTTCAAAACCATCGATTCCTGGATTCCGGCGGACAAGCTGCAAATGGTCGATCAGGCGGTGTTGAACGAGTGCGACAAAAAGGACGGGGTGATCGACGGGTTGATCCAGGATCCGCGCAAATGTGATTTCGACCCCGCGATCCTGAAATGCCCCGCGAGCGATTCCAAGCCCGACGCCGATCCAACCTGCCTGAGCAAGGGCCAGGTACAGGCGCTCAAAGCCATCTACCAGGGCCTGATCACGAAAAAGGGCGTCCAGATCTATCCCGGATATACCCAGAGCGACCCGGGCGAGGACCTCGACAGCCTGTCCGACGCGACCGGTTGGGGGGTATGGATTACCGGCCTGTTTCAAGCGACCGTACCGGTGCCGGTCAACGGTGAGCCGTGGGGCGGATCTCTCCTGGCCTCGCCGCTTCAATGGTCGTTTCAGGATCAGTATTTGAAGTACCTCTTCGCCGGCAGCGCGAGTTACAACTCCCTCACTTTCGACGTTAACACCGACCTCGCCAACTACCTGAAAACCTCCACGGTGGGCGGCAGCCAGGGCGACGACGCCAGCGCGCTCCGCAGTTTCCGGCGGGAGGGTGGCAAGCTGATCATGTACCACGGCTGGAGCGACCCGGCGCTGACTCCATTGGAAAGCGTCAGGTTTTACCACAAACAGCTGGTCAATCATGTCTTCTTCGGCAACGCGACTGCGGTGCGGAGATTCGCGCGGCTGTTCATGGTGCCGGGGATGCATCACTGCGGTGGCGGGCCGGGGCCGAACGTCTTCGACATGCTGACTCCTTTGGACAACTGGGTGACCAATCACCAGGCGCCGGACTCGGTCCTCGCGCTGCACTATTACGAGAACGATCCGACGACCTTTATCGACCGCTCGATGCCGCTGTGCGCGTTTCCTGAGACGGCGCATCTGGTGGGCGGCAACGTGTTCGTGGCGTCGAGTTGGAGATGCTTCTAACCAGCTGAGCGGCGGCCTGCGCGGCCGGCCGCGATCTCGCTTTCTCGTTCCTGTGGGAACTCTCGCTGCCGGTGCAACGTTAACATTGCGCATCGGCATCAATAGCAATCTCGGGGAGGAAGCAGAATGAAATTTTTGAGGCTTTTGGGGATGGCGACCGCGGCGCTTTTCGTTTCGGCCTTGCTGATCGCACCGAGTGTGCGGGCGGACCAGGGGCAAGAACTGGAATGGAATCGAATCTTCGGGATTCCGGAGGCATTCAACGTAGTGGGTGTTGGCACCGGAGCGGTCGGAGGCGGGGCACCTTGGACGACCACCTCCGGTGAGGCCGAGGTCGATCTGAAGAGCGGAACGATCAAATTCAACGTCGAAGGATTGGTGCTGGCAGTCGGCGGAAACACAACAGCCGGCCTCTCCGGCCTGGACATCGGGACACCTGCGGGCGTTACCGAGGTCAAGGGAACTCTGGTCTGTAGTGTCAGCGGCGCGGCCAACGGCGGCAATTCCGTCCTGGTGGACACCGACGCCGTTCCGCTCAGTGCACAGGGTGACGCGCATTTCAGCGGCAAGGTCGGCACTCTGCCCTCGGCGTGCTCGACCAGCGATATTGCCTTCCTGATTCGCATCGTGGATCCTGCGGGGTTTGCCAACCTCTGGATCGCGGCTGGCGGCGTACTCACCGTTGAGCACGGTCATGATCACTGATATTTCGCATGGAGTAAGCGCCGGGAGTAAGCGCCGCTAGGATGCGTCGGGCGGCGGGTCGGATGTGTCCCACCGCCCGACGTAATCGTCATCGGTGAATCTGCTCCAGGCTGCTAACGTCGTAAAGCTTTTCCACGTGCTTGGCGGTCACGTCTGGAAACCCCAATCCATAAATCGGATTGAGCGTGGCGCGATGATTTTGCAGATCCATTACCGCGATAGTCTGGAAGTCGGTAGCCCGCACGCCCTTGTTGATGCGTTGCAGGTCAGGGTCTTTGAAGTCCTCGCTCCATACCTTGGTGAACTGAAAAATCTTCCAGAGCTTCTGGCTATGGTCGAACGCGATCAAGTAGGAAGTATCCCAGTTCTGGGCGTCCCAGAAATCGATCGCACTGCTATAGGGATGACGCTGTATGGTCGGGATGCGCTCCACTACTGCAAAGCGCCGCACTTCCCAACGGTCGTTGGGGACGATGCCATTGGGACCGTAGTAATGGGCGTAGTCATATTTGGAGCTCATCACCGCCAACATGTCCTTCCAGCCCAGGAACTTCCATTTCCATTCCAATATCCGGCCCGAAAACCCGTAGAAGTCCTCCAACGTGTGATCGGTGCCCAGCAGCGAATCGGACTTGACCTCGACTGAGATTCGCCGCACCCGGCGCAAAACCGGCAGATAGGCCCAGGCGTCGTCCTGCCGGCGCGGATCCGCGTAGCGGTAAACGATGAACGCGGTGCCGCGGATATCGAAGGGATCGAAGAAGCCAGTGAACTCCTTGAACTCAAACTCCTTGGCATCGGGCACGGGCAGCAACTCACCATTGTCAACCATCGGCGCCAGGTGAGAAAAATAAACTCGCTGATAGGTCGACTGCAGGATACGCTGAAAGGTGCCGCCGCCGCCGAACATTTGGGCGATTTGCGCGGTATCGGGAAGGGCGCCTGTGAAATTCGTCCCGGTATCCCAACTAACGTCCTTTTCGATGTCGAACGGCGAGTGGCTGCCTCCAAAGCGCACCCAGATCCATGGGAGCGTGTAGCAGGCCAGGCCGAAATTCTGCCAGCGCCATTCGTAGTTCCACGCCGCCTTGAAGCCGGCCATCGGATCCGAGGCCTCCAAGCTGTCGGAGAAGGGCTGCCCGCAGACGTAGTTCAGCAACTCGCCGTCGGGCCCGAGGCGGACCTGGCTCTGATACTTTTCCGTGCAACCCATGTAGTCCTGACGCGGCGTGTGATCTTCGGGCGCGGCAATCTCCATCCGCATCTCGGGAAAATCCAGTTGCTCGATATAACCCGGCGGCACGAACGGCCGGATGCGCTCGATGTCCTTCTGAGTCAGGACATCTCCCGGCTTAAACGTCGGCTTGGCGTCCAGATACTTGTGCAACCATACTCCGTAGTCTGACCGCGTCGGCAGGGTTTGTTGCGCTCGGGCGGAAGATGCGTACGCGCCGACCACGCTCGCGACAAGCACCACCATGAGTCCGATCCGGCGCCTACCGAGCACGCGTCGGTGCAGTTTGAGATTCACTGACATTGGCTGAGTCCTCCCTTGCATCGGACAGCTTTCGCTGTGCGCTACACCGCTCAAGGGAAAGAGCCTCTCCCCTCAGGCGGCTCTCCGAAACCAGAACTCTGACTGTGTATCGTAATTCAGGCTCCCACCGATGCGCGCAAGTTTGCAAATGCAAAGCCCTGCGTAAAAGAACGCAGCTAGGTGAATCTTTCACTTTTAATGAGCACCCAAGGGCTGCGAAATCGCGGCAGAGATCGGCAAGCGGGAATTTCAGAAATGCGACGGCTTCACCGGCGCAAAAAGCGTCGGGCATCAAGCCGCGCGCGATGTCTCAATCGGATTTGCTCGGGAACCGGATCGCTACGAAACTTTGCTTCGGGTTTCGCAGATCTGCGCGACTACCGGCCGCGCGCGTTGCTAGTCGTATTAAAGCCGGACGGCCCTGCTCCGCTTCGCGGGCCGGGCCGTCCGGTCTGACTATTTCCGAGCCTTGCCTATCTCAGTGGACAAACTCGGGCATGACTTCCTTCACCAGCAACTCGTGAGACTCTTCGGAGTCCGGGAGCACAACGAAATAGGTCACTCCGGTCTCTTCGGCTCGCGACCGGATTTCGCGTTTCACTTCATCCGGAGTTCCGGCGAGGATCGAAGGCGCGCGTCGCGTCGATTCGTCATCGGGGAAACCCCATTTTTTGGCGATCTCCCGCACGTTGGCATCCGCCCGCGCCTTGTCTTTTGAAAGATTCACGAGCAGCAGCCCGCTCAACTCGATGTCGTTCGGATCGCGGCCGGCCTCCTTCGCAAGCGCGTGCAACTTTGCGACGCGCCGTTTGAGTTCGGGTTTGTCGAATCTGACGGCCGCCGCGGGATCGTTGATCAGATCCTTGCCGTTGAAGATGGGCGGGATCAAATTCAGGATATCGGCCTCGGCGGCGGCTATTTTGAGCAGTTTGCTTCCGGATCCGCCGAGCATGATTGGCGGATACGGCTTCTGTAGCGGCCGCGGATTGTTATAGGCCTTGTCGATCGAGAAATAACTCCCGTGATAGGTCGGCTCCTCCTGCGTCCACATCGCCTTGATCAGCTTAATCGCGTCGGCGAGTTGATCGAGGCGCTCGGAATTGGAGGGGTAAGGATAGTTGTGCGCATCGTATTCCGAGCGCTCCCAACCCGAGCCCAGGCCGAGAACCAGCCGACCGTTGCTCACGTGGTCCAGGGTCGAGGCGATCTTGGCCAGCAGCGCTGGAGAGCGAAACGCCACCGCCGCGACCAATGAACCCACGCGGATCCTGGTCGTCACCGCCGCGATCGCGCTCAAGGTCGTAAAACATTCCAGTTGAGGCTCCCGGGCGGGACGGAATGGAGAGAAGAAATGGTCGTTGAGCAACATCGAGTAGAAACCTTCGGTGTCGGCGCGCTTCGCCGTTCGCAGGGCTTGCGCATAATCGCCGGTGACCGAGAATAATCCGAACTTCACTTCACGCATCATTGGACTCCCTGTTTTTCGAATCTTCGGAGCACCCGGCCATCAGAGACCGGGACCTTATCGCGTTGGTTTCGTGGTAGATGACTACAAGAGCGCCGTCAACCATCCGCCCTTGGGTTCGTCGACGCTCCCGGTTTGTGATGAAATGACCTCAATAACGTGATGGGAAGGGTGACATGGAACAAACCACCGAATTGATCGAACGGATCACGCGGCTGGAGCATCATCAGGTCGAGCTTCGACGCGCCAATCGGCGGCTGCGGCTGGCAACTGGGGCGCTCATGCTGTTGGCGAGCGCGGCGGTCCTGATGGGTCAGACGGCGCCTGCACGGAGTCTGGAAGCCGAGCAGTTTGTGCTGCGCGGCAGCGACGGCAAAATAAGGGGTGCGATGGGTATCGGTGATAATGGCGCGGTGGGGATCAATCTAAACGATGCCAACGGCCAGACGCGGATCACCGTCGATCTTGCCGCCAATGGATCACCGGGACTGGACCTCTACGACAAGAGCGGCAACATCCGTGCGACGCTCGCGCTGGGACCACAGGGAACACCCGGCCTGGGGCTTTACGATCCGAGCGGCAAGTTGCGCACCAGTCTCGATGTTCCCGCGGCCCAGACTCCCGGCTTGTCCTTCTATCATCCAGACGGCAAACCATCCTGGGGTGCTCCCTGATCGAGGCGTATGACGAGACGCATCTTACCGGAGGTTTCTCAGCCGTGCTGCGTTTAATCCAAATTATCCTGATACTGAGTTCGCTGTGTGGGCTGGGCGGATGCCTGGGTCCCGGCTACGGCCCTACCTACGGCTATCCGGACTACGGATACTCGCCCTACTCCTATGGCTGGCCGGTGTATGCCCGCGGCTACGAACCGATGTTCAACGTGCATCATCCCTGGGAGGAGCATCACGGCTTCGGCCACAATGAGAGCTTCTTCCATTCCCCAGAGGGTGGTGGGCATTCCTTCGGCCATGGCGGCGGCGAAGGCCGCGGTTATGGCGGTGGTGGGCATGGGGGAGGCGGTCACGGAGGCGGCGGCCACCGCTAAACTTTCCTGGCCGGCGTTGTCACTCGGGGTATGCGCATCGACATTGTCCCGGGCTTCAGGATCTGCGCGAATACCGATACCGGCTTGGGTACGGTCGTTCGCGTGCCACCACCCGCAGATGGCGCAGACGCTTGCGCCGGCACCGTCTGCGCCAGCCGCTGACTTGCGCGTCTCCGCGAAATGCCTTTACCTTGTGGTTGTGAATCGGAGTGAATCGGAAAGCGGTCGGCAGGAAGCGGTAAGGAGGATGCGCGATGAATTTTCCGTTTAAAAGGATTCTGTGCCCGGTGGGTTTCGACGACCAGGAAGGAGCCGTCATCGACGCGGCAAAGCAACTTGCCGGGAGCATCGCGACCATCTACCTGCTGCATGTCGTACCTGCTTTGCCGGCGATCGGCGAACCAGATATCGCCAAGACCGTGAAAGACGAGAAGCCCTCGGAGGCTCAGGCCCTCAAGACGCTCAAGGAGCTGGCCGCGCAGCGCCTGTCCGGGCTGAAATTCGAGACCCTTACCGAGACCGCGTTCCTCTCCGATACAGCGAAGGCGGTTTTGACCGTCGCGCAGGATATCAAGCCGGACCTGATCGTGATGTCGACCCATGGCGGAAGCAGTCTTAAGCGTCTCTTTATGGGAAGCGTGACCGACGGCGTCATACGAGAGTCACCCTGCCCTGTGCTCACGATAAGGCCGTCGGCGAGCTAGGCGGCCTGGCGTTCAGCCGGGGGGAATTTTGAGCGGCGCGCCGTGCTGGCCAAGTCCGTCCAGCGTCAGCCCCGCGAATGCCGGCTCGGCCGCCGCCATCTGCGCAAAGACGGCGCTCGCCGTGACCGGAACCGGCTGCGCCGGAATCGGCGCTGCGTCGTCGCGGCGCGCGGCCAACGCCGCGATGACCTCGATCGCGGAGCGCGCTTCACCCGGCGGATCGAACGCCCTGTTGAGACGCTGCACCCGGCCGTTGAAGTTGGTGAAACTGCCGTCGAGTTCCGTATACGCGGCGATGGGCAGCACCAGGTTCGCCATCTGCCCGGTCTCGTTGGCGTCGGTGTCGAGCACGAGCAAATAGTCCAGCGGGCCGAAGAGGCGGACGAACTCGGCCTCGCCAAGCGCGCGCACCAGATCGGCGCGCATCGCGATAAGCATCTTCATCTCACCGGCGGCGGCCGCTTCGCCCAGGCGCCCCACCCCGTCCACATCGATCCCGATCGCGGCGAGGCCCCGCGTGTTGGGATTGCGATTGGCGCGGACGAGAAGATTGTCGTCGCCGGGCGCGTCAGCCGGCGACCAGCCAAGCCCGGCGATTCGGTCTGATCCGATCGCGGCCATCAGGCGCTTGAGCGCGAAGGCTTCCTCATTGGTCGAATGCCCACCGGCCACCGCGCCGATCGCGCCGGCGCCGTGCGAGCGCTGGTACTCCGCGATCTTCGCCGCCGCCTCGTCAAGCGCCGCGTCCCATTGAAGCGGCGCCATCCGCTCGCCGGCTTGCCTGAGCGGCGCGACCAGTCGGCTTTCGCTCTGCAGGGCCACAAAGCTGTGCCGTCCCGCATCGCACATCCAGTAGCCATTGACCTCGGGGTTATGGCGCGGCTTGAAGCGGTAGATGCGGCCGCGATGGTGATGGATCTCGATTGCGCATCCGCGCTCGCATCCGCCGCACACCGAGGCCGTCTGATGCAGGTACCAGACCCGCATGCGGAAGCGAAAATCCTTCTCGGTCAGCGCGCCCACCGGGCAGATATCGACCGTATTGAGCGCGTAGGCGTTGTCGACCTTGCGCCCGGGATAAGTGTCGATCGCGTTATGGTCGCCGCGCTCGAAGATCGCGAGTTCGGAAGTGTGCGTGACCTCGTCGAAGAAGCGCGTGCATCGCGCGCACAGGACGCATCGTTCCTGGTCGAGCATCAAGCCGCCGCCGATGTCGATCGCCTTGCCCTTATGGTTCTTGCGCCCCAACTCGAAGCGCGAGGGCTGGCGGTCGTAGTCCATGTAGTAGTCCTGGAGCTTGCACTCGCCGGCCTGGTCGCACACGGGGCAGTCGATCGGATGGTTGACCAGCAGGAACTCGAGCACCGCGCGCTGCGCCGCCTTGGTGCGCTCGCTGCGGGTGCGCACGATCATCCCTTCGGTGACGCGGGTGTTGCAGGCGATCTGCAGCTTGGGCGCCTTCTCGACCTCGACCAGGCACATGCGGCAGTTGCCCACCACCGAGAGCGCCGGATGGTAGCAGTAGTGCGGGATTTCGACTCCGCAAAGCCGCGCGGCCTCGATCAGGTTGAGCCCGTCGGGAACTTCGACCGGCGTGTCGTCAATTGTCAGCTTCGGCATCTGCTTCAGTCGCGTGAGCGTTTGCGGGTTTATTTGGCGTGACGGCGGGCGCGTGCGCATCGCCGTCGCCGCCGCCGACGTGCAGCGCCGCGCCGCTTTCCTTGAACGGGCAGCGGCCCAGGCGCACGTGATCCTCGAACTCGGAGCGGAACTTGGGAATGAAACTCTTCACCGGCATCGAGAGACTGTCGGCCAGCACGCAGATGGTATTGCCTTCCATGTTGGTGGCGACGCTCAGCAGGGTCTGCAGGTCCTCGATTCGGCCGCGGCCGGCCTCCAACTCGATCAGCAGCTTTTCGATCCAGCCGGTCCCCTCGCGGCACGGCGTGCACTGGCCGCAGGATTCGTGATGATAAAAGTGCGCGACGGTTCGCAGCACCTCGACCATGCAGGTGCCGTCATGCATCACCATCACGCCCGCCGTGCCCATCAGCGAGCCGGCCGCACGCACCGAGTCGAAGTCCATGTTGACCTTCATCGCCTCCTCGGCGGTGAAGACCGGAAACGACGAGCCGCCGGGGATGACCGCCTTGAGCGCGCGGCCGTCGAGGATTCCGCCGCCGACGTCGTAGATCAGGTCCTTCAGCGGAAAGCCCATCGCGAGTTCGAACAGGCCCGGCTTGTTGACGTGGCCCGAGAGACAGAAGAGCTTGTTGCCGGGGCTGGTCGCAGGCCCCATCGTTTTGTACCACTCGGCGCCGCGCGCGATGATATGCGGGACGTTGGAGAGCGTTTCGATATTGTTGACCACGGTCGGACATCCGAAGGCGCCCTGGATCGCCGGGAACGGCGGACGATTGCGCGGGTACGCGCGCTTGCCTTCGAGCGACTCGAGCAGCCCCGTCTCTTCGCCGCAGATATACGCGCCGGCCCCGCGATGCACGGTTATCTCGACTCCGAAGCCCGAGCCCATCACGTCCGGGCCGACGTAGCCGCGCGCGCGCGCCTCGCCGAGCGCGGTCTCGAAGATCTGCTTTTGGGTGAAGAACTCGCCGCGCATGTAGACGAAGCAGGTATGCGAGCCGACCGCGCGGCAGGCGATCAGGATGCCCTCGATTATGGCGTGCGGGTCGTTTTCAAGCTCGTAACGGTTGGCGAAGGTGCCGGGCTCGCTCTCGTCAGCGTTGCAGCAGACGTAAACCGGCTTTTTGGAGTCCTTGGGGATGAAGCTCCATTTGACGCCGGTGGGAAAGGCCGCGCCGCCGCGCCCGCGCAGGTTGGAGTTCTTGACCTCGTTGACGATCTGCTCCGGGGTCATTTCGAACAGCGCCTTGCGCAACGCGCCGTAGCCGCCGTGCGCCTCGTAGACTTCAAGACGGCGGAGATCAGGGATATCCAGCCAGCGGGTCAGGTATCGTTCCATATTGCGGCGCGGGTGAGCGGGCTGATGTTGCGTCGAGGAGGATAAATCAGGCGGCCTGGTTGGCGCCGAGCTTTTGCTTCTGGCCCTGAATCTTGCGCTGCAGCGCCATCAAAGCGTCGAGCACGGCCTCCGGCCGCGGCGGACATCCGGGCACGTAAACGTCGACCGGAACGATCCGGTCGATGCCGGGCAGCGTCGCGTAGTTGTCATAGAAGCCGCCGGTCGAGGCGCACGCGCCAAACGCCATCACCCACTTGGGCTCGGCCATCTGGTCGTAGACGCGGCGCAGGATCGGCGCCTGGCGCATCGTGACCGTGCCGATAACCATCAGCAAGTCGGCCTGGCGCGGCGTAAAGCGCGGCAGCAGCGCGCCGAACCGATCGATGTCGTAGGGGGTCATCGACAGCGACATGTATTCCATCGCGCAACAGGCGGTCGCGAACGGGTAGGGAAAAATCGAAAACTTGCGCGCCCACGCGACGGCCTTGTCCATGCGCGTGAGCACGGCGGCGTCGCCGAGCACGGCCGCATCACCCCTGCTTAGTTCGCTCCCTTGCGTCGCCATCCAAACCTCTGTGCGCAAACCTCGACGAGCTGGTTGTTCCGGAAATCAGCCCCTCACGCTATCAGCGCTCTCACCGAGTGGTCAATCGTCGCGACAGCCGCGACCAAAGTGGAGGATGACGCAACTCCAGCTTGCTTCAGGCGATATCAGGCCCGCGTTGACCGCCCGCAATCAGTCACGGTTCTAGCCCTCGACGGCGTTTTCCAGCAGCGCGCCGGTCTTCGCATCAACGCCAACTTCATGCTTCACCTTCTGGTGGCGGATGACGAACGAATAGCGGAGTCCGCTGCCGCCGGACTCTTGCTCGAGTTCCTCTGACACGATCTTGCCTGGATAGGCCTTCAGCGCGACTTTGCGCGCTTGCGCGAGCGTTATTTTTGCTTGCGGCAGCAAGTTTTCGCCGGTAAAGGCCAGCGCTGTTCCAGCCGTCAGCACAGCAAGCACAGCGCTGTGTAACAATACTCGTGTTCCAATTCGTTTCAGTTTCATAGCATTTCTCCAGTCGAGGTTATCTTTACTTGGCGGCGAATCTTCGAATACAGCGAAATTGTCGCTAACCGAGTGCCTCCGCGATCAGCCGAGGTGGAGGACGGCGGCGCCCTTGAGTTCGTCGTGCTTGAGCAGGTTGAGCGCGCGATTGGCCTCGTCCAGGCGCATCCCGAGCGTATGCGTACGTACGGGAATTTCGGCGGCGATTTTGAGAAACTCCTCGCCGTCGGCGCGCGTGTTGGCGGTCACGCTGCGCAACTCGCGTTCGTAGAACAAATGGCGCTGGTAGTCGAGCGCGGGCACGGCGCTCAGGTAAATTCCAGCGACTGCGAGAATGCCGCCGCGGTCGAGCGCCTCCAGCGCCGGCGGCACCAGTTCACCGGCCGGAGCGAACAGGATCGCGGCGTCAAGCTTGTGCGGCGGCGGGGCGTCGGCCGCACCGATCCAATCAGCGCCCAGCGCCTCGGCCAGTTCCTGATGGCGTCCGCCGCGGCTCATCACGAATACGCGGCAGCGCCAGTGCTTGAGCACCTGGATCGCGATATGCGCCGAGCCGCCGAAGCCGTAAAGGCCAACGGTCGCGCCAGGCCGGATTTCGGCGCGCTTGATCGCGCGAAAGCCGATTATCCCCGCGCACAAAAGCGGCGCGGCCGCCTCGTCCCCAAGCCCATCGGGAATCGCGTAGGCGAAATCCTCGCGCACGATCACGAACTCGGCATAACCGCCATCGTGATCGTAGCCGGTGAAGCGCGCGCTCGGGCACAGATTTTCGCGGCCGCGCCGGCAATAGGCGCACTGGCCGCAGGTCTCGCGCAGCCATGCGACGCCGACGCGCGCGCCCGTCGCGAAACGCTTGCAGCCGGGGCCGCATCGCTCAACCGCGCCGACGATCTCGTGGCCGGGGACGATTCGCGGATGGCGCGGCGGCAAGTCGCCCTCGGCGACGTGAAGGTCGGTGCGGCAGACGCCGCAGGTCTTGATGCGGACGAGAATCTCGTGCGGCCCTGGCTCGGGCTCGGGAAGCTCGATCGCGCGCAGCGGATCGGTTTCGATCGCCGCGGGCGTATATACGGCCATCGCCTTCATAAATAATTGCTGCCTTTTGGCGCGGATCCCGATTATAGATCAAGCGGCGAGCCCTGCCGCACGCTTTAAAAATCGTTCAGAAAAATCAAATTATCAGCGGCGTCTGTAAATCTCGCGCCGATGGCCGATCGTGACAATCAAGATTCGGCGATCTGAATCGCGAATTTCATACAGAATCCGGTAGTCGCCAACCCGCAGCCGCCGACCGTTCCTCTCTCCGACAAGTTTTTGCGTTCCGCCTCGGACCGCCGCGGGGAGTTTTCGGAACTCCCGTGATGCCGAGAACTCGACCTCATAAGGCACATCCCATGCCTACAGGCCGAACCGCCGCTTCAGTTCGTGCCAGGGGACCGTGCCCTCGCGGCGGGCGGCCTTGCGCGCGACGCTGAAATCGCGCGCATCCGCGCTATCTTCAAGCTCTTCGAGCAGGGCGAGATCCTCGATCGGCACGAGTGCGGCGAGCGGCTTGCCGCGCCGGGTCACCACCACACGTTCGCCGCCGAACGCGGTCCGATTGACGATTTCGGAAAACTGCGAACGCGCGCCGGCGGCAGTCATCGTGCGCAGGCCCTTGATGTTAAGTCTCTCGCGGCGAGGTTCCAAGGTCATGGTGCTGGGCTTGGCTCTAGCCATCGTACGAATTGTACATTTTGTACGTCACGAGTGCGCGCCCTCCCAACGGCCTCTTCCGATGCGGGAGGCCGCCACGCGCAGCGTGGCGGTTGAGGGACCGAATTCAGCGCGAGCGCTTTGTGCGCGCGCTAAGGGGGACCTACAACTCGAAGTCGGCTTCCTCGAGGATGCGCGCGGCGCGGTAGAGAAAGCGATTGCCGAGGACGCCGTCGATTACGCGATGGTCGTACGATAGCGCCAGATACATCATCGTGCGGATCGCGATCGCGTCCTCGCCGTCGGTCTCGACCACCATCGCGCGCTTCTTGATCTCGCCCATCCGCAGAATTCCGACCTGCGGCTGGTTGATGATCGCGAAGCCGAACAGGTTGCCCTCGCGTCCCGGATTGGTCAGCGTGAAACTTCCGCCCGCGAGATCGTCGGCGGCAATCTTTTTCTCGGCGATCTTGCGCCGCAGCCGTTCGATCTCGCGCGCCAGACCCACCACCGACATCCCCTCGGCCGCCTTGATCACCGGCACCAGCAGCCCCTCTTCGGTATCCATCGCGATGCCGAGGTTTATCTGGTGGCGCACGATCAGCGAGTCGCCCACTACCGAGGCGTTCATCCGCGGGAACTCCTTGAGCGCGCGTACTGTCGCGGCGGCGGCCAGCGGCAGCAGGGTCAGAGCGAAGCCCTCCTGCGCGGCAAAAGCGTCCTTGTGCTGGTTGCGCAAGCGCATCACGCGCGTCAAATCGACTTCGGCGAGCGTGCCCACGTGCGGCGAGTGGGTTTTGGAGTAAACCATGTGCTCGGCGATGAGCTTGCGCCGCCGGGTGAACGCCTCGACCACGTCGCCCTCGCGCGGCTCATAGACCGGCGGCCGATAGCCCGCCCCGCCCGGCAATCCTACCTGTGGCGCACCCGGGCGCGCGGAGGCCGGCGCCCCGCTCGGACGCGCCGCAGCCTGCGCCGCCGGCTGAGCGGTCGCCGGCGCGGCTTCCATCACGGCGGCGCTCGGCCCGCCCGGCGGCAAAATCTGTCCCGCCTGTAGCGCGTCGAGGTAGGCGAGCACGTCGCGCTTGCTGACGCGTCCACCGATTCCGGTGCCCGGCACGCGGGTCAGGTCGATGCCGTGTTCGTCGGCCATACGCATCACCACCGGCGAGTAGCGCCGATGCGCGCCGGCACCGCCGCCAGCGGCGGCGCCGGCGGGCGCCTGCGCGGGACGCGGCGGCGGAGCGGCCACGGCGGCGGCCGGCT